>WNGJ01002943.1_pt1 | contig 17391 bp, 16 predicted proteins | sample 5400611 | NCBI WGS metagenome assembly WNGJ01 (sample SAMN13153375, study PRJNA577476) | soil metagenome | isolation source: 40 cm soil or saprolite under Garry oak tree replicate 1 | place: USA:California | collected 2016-06-15 | reverse complement strand
TGCATTCCGGGCCGGGCCTTCTGGATGCCCTCCACGATCACCCGCTCCCCGGCCTTGAGTCCCGCGGTGACGACGTAGAAATCCTCGTAGACGTCGCCCAGCGTCACCGTGCGCTGCGAGACCTTGTCACCGTCGCCGACCACGAGCACGGTCTTGGCGCCCTGCAGCTCCTGCACCGCGAGCTGCGGGACCAGGACGGCATTCGGCACATCATCGGCGACGAGGCGCACGCGCCCGAACTGCCCGGGGCGGATCGTCCGCTCCGGATTGGGGAACTCGGCTCGGACCTGGATGGTGCCCGTCTTGACATCGACGGCGCGATCCACGAACACGTAGCGGCCCTTGTGCGGCGACGTCGTGCCGTCGGCCAGGACGAGCTCCAGCGCCGGAGGGATGTCGCGGCGCAGCTCTCCGCGAGCCACCCAGGGCGCGCGCTTCACCACCCGCATGTAGTCGGCTTCCGTGACCGAGAAGTCGACGAACATCGGGTCCACGGCCGACACCGTGGCCAGCAGGGTCGCCTCAGTCTTGCCGACGAGGTTGCCGCGGTCGACCGCGACCTTGCTGATGATTCCCGAGATCGGGGACTCGACGACGGTGTACGTGAGGTCGAGGTCGGCGCGGATCACGGCGGCCTTGGCCGACTCCACCGCAGCCTCCGCCAGCTGGATGGCGGTGCGCTGGTTGAGGACCGTGTCCTTGAGCGCGGCCTGGACGGCCTCGACGTTGGCGGCGGCCGCCTGCTCCTTGGACATGGCGGTGTCCAGATCTTGTTGTGGGATCGCCTGCTCCTGGGCGAGCGGACGGTAACGGGCCACGTCCTGACGGGCCTTGCCGAGGTCGGCCTTGGCCTGATCGAGCTGGGCGCGCGCACGATCGACGATCGAGACGTCGTGGGCGCGCGTCAGATCGGCCTGCGCCTTGGCGAGCTGGGCGCGGGCGAACTGCAGCGCCGCCCGGTATTCTTCCTGCTGGATCACGAACAGCACCTGACCCTTCTTGACCTCGGAGCCCTCCCGGAACCGCACCTGCTCGAGCACGCCGGCGACACGAGCCCGGATCTCCACGGTCGGCACCGCCTCGGTGCGCGCCACGAAGTCGCGCAGGATCGGCGCGTCGCGCTGTACCACCCGCGCGACCACGACGGCCGGCGCGGGCGGGACGGCCGGTGGCTTTGCGTCTTTCGACGCCTTGGCGCGATCACAACCGGCGACGAACAGCCACGCGCCGAGCACGACCGCGAGCGAGCACCGCAGCCAGAAGTCGCTCATGGTTTCCCGTTCCTTGGCGGCTATTCCGGCGAGGCCGAGATCACGTACATGAGCTGGAGCGCGATGGTCGGCCGTCCCAGGTCGCCGAACCATTTCTCGTAGATGCGGACGATGTCGTCGGAGCGGAAGACTCGCGACAACGCGCGATTGGCGGTGAGCCGGAAATCCGCGTCGCCGCGGCGGAGCATGAAGCCGTACACCTCGTAGGAGAACAGTTGCGAGGACAGCGTGAACTTCGCGGCGCCGTGGCCCCGCCGGGCCAGGCCGATGAGAATCGTGCGGTCCGAGGCATAGGCGTCGGCCTCGCCCTTCTCGAGCGCCGCCAGTCCCTCGGCGTGATCCTGCACCGCGACCATCCGGGCCGTGATCATGTAGCGGCGCAGCGCCTCGCGGAGGGCGCCCTCGGTGGTCGTGCCGGGCACGATCCCGACGCGCTTGCCGCCGAGGTCCACGACGCTCTCGATGCCCGACGCGTCCGTGGTGAGGAGGCTGCCTCCGTCGAGGAAGGTCGCCATCGTGAAATCGACGAGCGTCTGCCGCGACAGCGAGGCGGTCGTCGAGCCACACTCGATGTCGATGGTGCCGTCGACGACCGCCTTGATCCGATTCGCGGGCGACACCCTGACCCACTTCAGCCGCAGCTCCGGCAGGGCCAGATCCTTCTGGACCGCGTCGGCGATCTTCAGGCAGAGATCCACCGAGTACCCGGCCGGCTTACCGTCGTCGCCGGTGAACGAGAACGGCCACGACGAGTCGCGGTACCCCAGCGTCATCGTCTTCGTGTCCTTGATGCGCTTCAGCGTCCCCTCGGGTCCCGCCGCCGCCGCCGGCGCCGCAGACATGACCACGAGCATCACGGCGAGCCCCACGCGTCTCATCACGCCGTTCCTCCGGTGGCGGGCGCGCTCCTCCACCCGCTGCCCCGATGAAAGCAGCCGCCCGGCGGAACGGGCTATCGGACCTTGGTCTCAGGAGGGCGAGGGGTCGCGGCCGTCGGTCTGCGGAAGAGGGAGCTGGCGGCCTCTGACGACCGCCCGGCGTACGGCATCGAGGAGGATGGTGTCGTCGAATGGCTTGGTGATGAACTCCACGGCCCCGCCGTTCAGCGCTTGCGCGGCCATCGCCGAGTCACCGTGACCGGTGATGAAGATGATCGGGATGTCATAGCCGGCCCCGACCAGCAGGCGCTGGACGTCGAGCCCGCTCTGGCCCGGCATCCGGACGTCGAGCAGGAGACAGGTCACGCGACCGTAGTCGCCACGCTCGAGGAAGGCCCGCCCGGACGCAAAGGCCTCGACATCGTATCCCGATACTTTGAGCAGCCGCGTCAGTCCGCGTCGGACGGCCAGGTCGTCGTCGACGATGACGACGCTGACGCTGGGTTCTGTCACGTCGTGGCGGCGCCGAAGGCGGGCAGCGCGAAGTGAAACGCCGCGCCTCCCGAGGGGTTGTCCTGCGCCCAGATGACACCGTCGTGGGCCTCGATGATCGATCGGCAGATCGCCAGTCCCATGCCCATGCCCGTCGGCTTCGTGGTGAAGAAGGGCTCGAAGAGCATGTCGTAGGTGCCGGCGCGGACTCCCATCCCGCGGTCCTCCACCGCGACGTGCACCGTCTGGACCTCTGTGTTCCTCGCTCGCACGACGATCGTGCGCTCTCGTCCCGTGGACTCGGCCATCGCCTCGATCGCATTGAGCAAGAGGTTGAGGACGACCTGCTGGAGCTGCACGCGATCGGCGCAGACGACGACCGGCTGGTCGTCGAGGTCGACCGTGATGCTGACGTTGCGGATGATCGCATCGCTGGTGAGCATCTGGACGACCTCCTGCACCACGACGTTCAGGTCGAGCGCTGCGCGCTGGGGCTGGCTCTTGCGCAAAAAGTCGCGCATGCGCTGGATCACCTCGCCCGCGCGCTTGCCGTCGTCCACGATGTCGGACAGGATCGCCTGCAGCTCGCCGACATCGGCTGCAGCGACGTCGAGGAATCGGAGGCCGGCCCCGGCGTTGGTCAGGATCCCCGTAAGCGGCTGGTTCAGCTCGTGGGCGAGCGAGGCGGTCAGCTCTCCCATCATGAAGACGCGCATGTCGTGCGTGATCTCCTGGCGGCTTCGCTCGAGGTCCAGCTCCGCGGCCTTCCGCGCGGTGATGTCGGCGCAGGCCACGACGGCGCCGCCCTCCGGACGGTCGAGGCGAACGACAAACATCGCGAACCATCGCTCGGCCGCTCCGTTGTGGCAGGGATACTCGAAGGCGAAATCCTGACGCGCTCCGCGCAGCACGCCGAGGATGCTGGCCGCGGCCTCGTCGGCCTTGGGCATCCCGCCGCCGGCGGCCTGCCGCCACGTCTCGAGAAAGCTTCCGCCCACGCCGAGCCCGGCCGACAGCGATGCGCCGCGCTCGGCGGCGACGCGGCCCCAGTTCGCGTTGACATCGATGATCCGGCCGTCCCGGTCCAGGACGGCGACGGAGGTGTTCAGCGAGCCCAGGATCGCCGACTTCAACGCCTCGCTGGCATGCAAGGCCCCGACGCGCTCTCCCAGCATGGCCCGCGCGTGACGGTGCTCGACGAGGACCGCCGCCAGGCACAGGATCGGGATGGCCAGCACGATCAGCAGGGTCTGCAGCGTGAGTACGGTCGCGGCGGGCGGCAGGTTCGCGAATGGTCCTCGTCCGTGTGCGGCCGCCACGATGGCGACGAACGATGTGCCGAGCAGGCAGAGACTCGTGCCGCCCGGCCCGAACCGCACCGCCGCGAGCAAGATGATCGGCAGGAGGAACACGACGGGGGTGGCCGGGCCGCCGAGAATCGTCGGGCCGGCCGTCACCAGACCGAAGACCCAACCCGCGACGAGCACGAGTGCCGCCGCCAGGAGCGCCGCCTCGGCCCGTCGCGCGCGCGGCGCGCCACGAAGCCAGGCGGGGCCGGCCGTGGCGCACATCACGATGGCTGGCACGAGCAGCAGCTGGGTCAAGACGTTGGAGAAGAACCGCGTCCGCCAGACCGACGCGTACGACTCCTCATGCACCACCGTGACCACCGCGGCGTCGAGGAACGAGGAAAGGAACGGCGCGACGAGACCGGCGGCCACGATGAAGACCGCCATCCGGCGCAGGGTGTCGAACCGCGCGGGCGCACCGCTCAGCCACCGGACGCCGCCGGCGGCGATCAGGGCCTCGCTGCAGTTCGTGACGAAGAGGGCGAGCACGAGGGAGCTCGGCCACGACACCTGCAATTCCGCGGCGAGGTGTACCGGGAACGCGGCGAGCAGGCAGATCCACCACCGCCGAGGCGGCACGAGCAGCAGCGCCGCAGTCAGAATGGCGTTCGGCGGCCACACGAACGACGGTGTGGACGGCGGGAATCTGAGAACGAACCCGATGTTGGCGCCGGCGTAGTAGCCGAGCGCGACGAGGACGGCGGTCGCTGTTGTCTTCCTCACCCCGACATCGTGCTTGATCTCTGGGGCTCCCGGCCTCTAATCCGGTAGAGGCAGCTCCGCCGGCGTCGCACGGCCTGTCGTCAGCGCATGCAGATTCGACGCCGCGCGCTTGGAGAAGAGGTCGATCGCGTTCTCGGCGTCTCCCCACTTCCATTGCGCGGCCGCCTTCATGCTTCCGCCGCCGACGCCGCGCGCGACGACGGCCGACAGCAGCTGCCCGCTCGCGGCGTCCGTCAGCTTCGCCTCGAGCTCCAGCGCCCCCGCGAAGGCCTGCTTGCCGGTGACCAGCGAGCTCGCCGTCGTCAGCGTCCGCGCCTGCGGGACGACCAGCGAGACCGTACGCAGCCCGGGCGTCGCGGCCGTGGCGTCCACCACCGCCACCTGCAGCCGCAGCACACCGGGGGCGGGGCTCGTCGCAAGCTCGAATTTCTCGCCGAGGGCCCTCTGCAACGAGTCGTTGAAGTATGCGCCGAGCGCCTGCTGGTCTGCCGGCTCGATCTTGCCGGCCTCGTCGCCCCAGAACGTCACGGGCTCGATGAGCACCTTGGCATACGTCCGCCACTGCGCCGCGGGATTGTAGTAGCGGAGCCCGGCCTCACCCTTCGAGACGTCGCCCGGCGTGAGGAGCGCATAATCCTTGCCGAGGAAGCCGGAGCGTGTCGGTCCCACGTCCGACATCGTGGTCGTCGCGCAGCCCGTGACGAGGAGCCCCAACCCGAGGACGAGCACCGAGATCTTCATGCCTGTTCTCCCTTGCGCTCTCATCGAGCCCGGCGCCATTCTCCGCATGCGTTCCGCAACGCCGCCGGCGAATCCCGCAACCGCGCCGACGACCATCATCTCGAGCAACGACGGCGCGGTCGCCACGCCGATTACCGCGACGAGCAGCGCCAGGGGGACCATGACGATGTACGCGAGCGCCGACAGCACGGCCCCGAGCGCCGCTCCAATTCGCGGCGCGCCGCTCAGCCCCGCCAGCCCCCCGATCATCGCTCCGACCACCGCTGCCCAGACCAGTACGGGCACGGTCGCGGCGCTGATCGCGTCGAGGTGGACGGTCACAACGGCCGCGCGGCCAGCGCCTCCGATCGCCACCCCGGCCAGACATCCCGTCAATGATGGACGCCACCGACGCATCGATCGATCTCCGTCGACCATTCGAGCACGCACCGGCGTCGAGTCACATAGGACGTTGGACCTAGCAGCGCCCGGCATCCGCCTCACCGATTTCTCGCCTGGACACCGCTTCGAAGGGCCGCGGCGATGTCGCGACTGAGCGCGCCGACGAGTCGGCTCTGCGCGGCAACGAGGCTCTCGTAGTCGGGACCGGACGGTTCGGTGAGGCGCGCCGTGCCCATCGTGACCTCCTCGCCGGAGCGACTCAGGATTCGCCAGCGGGCGGCGAGCACGCTCTCGCCGCCGACCGCTCCCTCGAGTCGCGAGATCTCGACGATGACCTGCGCATCGGGCGCGAACGCACGGCCCCAGGGGAAGACCATGACCTGCTCGGTCGGGACGAGCCGCGACAGGTTCTCGGCCAGGATCATGGGCACGGCCTGTCGCAGCGGCGCTCCCCACTGGTGGAAGTCCGCCACCTCGAGGCGGGTCGCGCTCGCCCGCGTGACGATCTGCGGTCGCTCGAGGTATCGGGGCAGCTCGACGCTTCGGATCCCGATGCGGAGATCCCGTTCGCTCGCGGGCCGGGCTCCGGCGTTGCCGGCCGGGTCCGCGGGGGCGAGCACGTAGAAGCGTGTCGGGTCCGCCGAGCCGGCGCAACCGGCCGCGCTGAGCAGCAACACCGCGATGAGACCGGCAATCCGCGTCATTTCGATACCCGTCCCTTCCCGAAGACGAGCGAGCTCGGGTTGCGTTCCAGGTAATCCGCGAGGACGCGGATGCTCTGCGCCGCTTCCGCCAGCTCATCGAGCGCGGTCACCAGGCTGTAGCGGAGCTGCGAGCCGTCGGCCAAGACGTCGTCGGCGCCCCCGAGAGTGCGATCGACGCTGGCGAGCGTGCGGTCCAGACTTGCCGAGAGCCGGCCGAGGCGCTCGTCGAGATTGCGGGCGAGCGTCTGGTAGTCCTTCAGCGAGTCGTCGACCCTGGGCGTCAGGCGAGCCAGCGACGACTGTGCCTGGTCGAGCGCGGCCCGTGCGGACTTTGCGGTCGCATCCAGCTGCGTCATCAACGGATCGATCTGCGTCTCCACTCGCCGGGCGAGCCTCTGAATCGCGAGCAGTGTGGCGTCGGACCGCTGGACCGTCCCCTGCAGCGCGCGCAGCGTCTCCCGCGTCTCGGGGGCTTGCACCAGCGCCTTGATGCCTTCCAGGGTCTCCTTCGCCGCGGTCATGATCTCGTCGATCGGCAGCGTCTCGAGCGTGCGGGTCAGCTTCTCCATGCCCGAGGCCACCGTCGGCATCTCGGGATAATCAGGCGACAAGCCGGTGAGCCTCACCGGAGTGTCGGGGTGGAAGGCGAGGGCAATCCCCACCTGGCCGGTGACAAAGCTCTGCAGCTCAAGCTCGGCGCGCAGCCCGCGCTGAATGAGCGTCTTCATGCCCTCGGAGCCTTTGCGCAGCTTCAACGTGGCACCGCTCGCTTCGGTGAGGCGCCCGGCGTCGATTTCGAAGAAGACCGGCGTGGCCATCTTCAGGTCCTTCGTGTCGATCACGACGCGCACGTCGCTCACCGTACCGATCCTCACGCCCTGGAACGTCACGGGCGCGCCGATCGAGAGTCCCTTCACGGAGCCCTCGAAATAGGCCACCATCGGCTTGGTCAGCCGAAAGAAATGGCCGCCACCGAGGACGACCAGGCCGGTGACGGCGAGCAACAGCGCGCCGACGACGAAGCCGCCGATGAGCGCCGGGTTCGCCCGCTTAGCCATGAGGCTTCCTCCCGTTCGATGCGCCGCGGGTGAGAAATTGCCGGACCTTGGGATCGGGCGGCTGCTCGAGCAGCACCTTCGGGGCCCCCGTGGCGATCATGGTCTTGGTCTCCGCGTCGAGGAACACGCAGTTGGTTGCGATGGCGAAGATGCTCGCCAGCTCGTGCGTGACGACGACGACCGTCGCCCCGAGGCTGGCGCGCAGCTCGAGGATCAGGTCGTCGAGCAGCTTGCTGCTGATGGGATCGAGCCCGGCCGAGGGCTCGTCGAAGAACAGGATGTCGGGATCGAGCGCCATGGCCCGGGCCAGGCCCGCGCGCTTGCGCATTCCCCCGCTGATCTCCGAGGGGTAGAACTCCTCGAAGCCCGCGAGACCGACCAGCGCGAGCTTGAGCGACACCAGCTCGGCGATCCGGTGGGCGTCGAGGTCCGTGTACTCTCCGAGCGGCAACGCGACGTTCTCGGCGAGCGTCAGCGAGGACCAGAGGGCGCCGCTCTGGTAGAGCACACCGAAGCGCCGGGTCATGCGGTCGCGCTCGTCCGGGTCCGCCGTCCAGAAACTCTCGCCGTCGTAGAAGACATCGCCACGCGCAGGCCGTACGAGCCCGATGAGATGCCGGAGCAGGGTGCTCTTGCCACAGCCGCTGCCGCCCATGATCACGAAGATGTCGTCCGTGCGGACGGTGAAGTTGAGATCGCGCTGGATCACGCGCTCGCCGTAGCGCATGTCGAGGTCGCGGACCTCGATGCGGAGGTCGGGTGCGCTCATGGCAGCGTCCCGGTCAGCTCGATGACCTTGCCCGCCCGCAGCACGGAGATCGCCAGCGGCGATCCCGTCTTCATCGTCCCGAGCGTGTCGCGGATCTGCGCCATGTCCTGCACGCCGCGGATGCGGATCCCCGTCACCTCGAGCATGAGGTCGCCGCGGACCACGATCTCCTGGCCCTGGATGGTGGCCGGCCGGTCGCCGCCGAGCACGCCGGCGTTCCAGGCGGGGGAGTTCTTGGCGACGGTCTTGACGAGACAGCCCGCGCCGCACGGCACGTTGAAGATCTCGGCCAGGAGAACGCAGGCCACGAGGTGTCGCGTCGGCGGCATCCTACAACCCGATCAGGTCGAAGATGACGGTCGTGGCCGCGTCGGACACGATGATGAGCACGATGCCGGTGACGACGGCCGACGTGGTCGCGGCGCCGACGGCGGCGGAGCTGCGGCCGCACTGGATGCCGCGCAGGCATCCGGCCATCGCGATCAGCACGCCGAACACCGAGGCCTTGATCAGGCCGGCGACACAATCGTCGAGGCCGATCGCCCCGATGGTTCGCAGGTAGTACTCGACGACGCCGAGGTCGAGCATGCCGACGCCGACCGCCATCCCACCGAGCAGCCCGAGCAGATCGGCGTATAGCGCGAGCAGCGGCATCATGACGGCGAGCGCGAGCATCCGCGGCAGCACGAGGAACTCGATCGGTGAGATGCCCAGCGTCGTCAGCGCGTCGATCTCCTCGTTGACCTGCATCGTGCCGAGCTGCGCCGCGAAGGCCGCGCCGGTGCGACCGGCCATGATCACGGCCGCCATCATCGCGCCCATCTCGCGCGTCATGCCGATGCCGACGAGGTCGGCGACGTAGACCTGCGCGCCGAACTGGCGCAGCTGGATGGCGCCGACGTAGGCCAGGATCACGCCCACGAGGAAGCTGATGAGGCTGACGATCGGCAGCGCCTGCGCACCGACCTCTTGCAGGACGAGGAGGAAGTCCGAGCGACGGTACCGGGCGCGGCCGAGCAGAGAACGCGCGAAGGCGATCGACACCGCCCCGACGAACGTCAGCGTTACCCCTGCATCGCGAACGCCCTCGAGCGTCGCGAGACCGACGCGCGCGAGCCAGGAGAGCCTCGCGGCGGCCGTCCCGGTGTCTCGACGTTCCGGGACGGCCATGGCCAGCGCGAGCAGGCGACGCACTCCCTCGGGCAACCCGCCGCGGCAGGCGGCGACGCCGCGGCCGTCGGCCTGGGCGGCGACCCGCAGGAGAAACGTCAGCAGGGCACTGTCCCACGCCGCGAGACATTCGGTGTCGAAGAGCAGGCGGCGCACGGCGCCGCCGGCCTCGAGCTCGCGCTCGACGTCGTCCACGGAAGGCAGCCGCTCGTGAATGGTCCAGGCGCCGGACAGCCGCAGCACGAGAGTGTCGCCCGCCGGGCGGCTGAACTCGAGCGTCGCTTCCGGTGCCACGACCGCCATCTAGTCGACGATCTCGATGCGCCGGCCGACCTGCTCGGCGAGGAGGATGCCGCGCGCGCCGAGACGCTTTCGCTCGGTCGGTGACGCCGTCCCCGTCAGCCAGACCTCCAGTTTGGCGGAGCCGGTCGCCCGGTACGCTGCGAGGAGGTCGTCCGATCTCCGGGCCGTCGTCTCCGTCCAGACCAGATAATCCACGGGCAGCGCGACGAGGGCGGAGCCGCTACGCGCGCTGGCGACGGCGAGCCGACGGTTCATCCGGATGGCGGTGATCGGTGCGACGGCATCGTGATAGCCGCGGAGCATCTGCGCCGTGTTGACGAAAAAGGTGGCTTCGACCTCGTCCTCGGCGCCGAGGGTCGCCTCGAGAAAGGCGTCCCGGCCTCTCGCCGGAGCGGGCCCGAGCTCCGCCAGCGCCAGCGCGATCATCACGTCCTGCCGCGGCGTGAACCGCGGCTGATCGATGAAGCGGCGCACGAGGTCCTTGGCGATTCCGATCTCCTTCAGCGTGTCCTCGGCGAGGATGCGCAGGCGATTGGCCGGCTCGACCTTGAGGTAGTCATTGAGCGTGTTGCTCCAGCGGGTGCCGGTCACCACCGCGCCCGCGGTCCCGCCGACCGGCATCAGAGCCACGCTCACGCTGAGATTGCCGACGGCGGCCGCCCAGGCGACACTGTTCAGCTCCTTCTGGAGGACGGCGTTGCTGGAGTACACGTCCACGCCGAGCTGCGCCGCGTAGTCGCGCCGCCGGCCGGAGACGAGCAGCGCCTTCTGATACAGCGGATCGTCGGCCGGGTTCCGCGTGGTCGTCACGGCCTCGCCGACTTCTTCCACGAGCTTGTAGGCGCCCTTCGGGATGCCGGTCACCGTGTCCGCTGGATGCACGATGAGGTTCTTGGCGAATCGGAACGGTCCTGTCGCCGAGTCCGCCACGGCGGCGGCGAACGCCTTGGTCGCCTTGATCTCTCGCAGCTTCGCGATGGCGCCGATCTCCACGACGAGCTTGCGGAGCGCTGATGTCCCGGTGACCTCGAAGGGGCCGTAGTCGGAGCGCACCGTGAACCGGTACATGTAGCCGTCGAACACGACGGGGGTCTGGACCTGGTGGTGCGGGCCGCTGACGAGCTCCTTTGACACCACGTCGGACGGGCGATAGCTCCCAGAAGTCTCGTACGTCTCCTCCGGCGGAGCGACCGGGGCGGCGGCGGAGAGCGAGAGCAGCAACGCGATGGCCAGCTTCATGGACGACTCCTCTGCGGCGTCATCGCCACGCCGCACGCAGCGCGCCGAGCACGGGCAGCGCGGGCGTCATGCGACACGCGGCCAGCATGCGATCGATGGCCGCCCCCGTCGCCTCGGCGTCGTAGACGGCGGCCGCGCGCCGGCCGTCCGCCACGCCGGACAAATAGATGAGGGCGCGCTCCTGCATCTCGGGCTGGAGCCCAAGGAGCTCACCACAGGTGAACGCGTCGATCCCGGTTCGCGGCGGCAACGGCTCGATGCCCCCGGCCGCCGGTGCGGCACCAAGCATCGCCATCGCCAACCCGCAAGCGAGAGCCGAGGTGATTCGCATCATCGCGACGGATTCAAGCAGACCACCGCCGCAGGCTGAATCGGACCTTGGTCCCATCGAAGGCGAAGGCCTTCGAGCTTCGTCAGCGGAGGTCGAAGCGTCGTCCCTCGGCCGCCGGCGTCACCGGGAAGTCGGGGCGCAGGTCGGCGATGCCGGCACCGACCGCCGCCTCGAGCGCGGCGTCGTCCCGCCCGGGATCGTGATGGAACGGCACCAGGTGCTTGACGCCGGCCAGCCGGGCGAAGGCCAGTGCATCGTGAATCATGCTGTGTCCCCAGCCCACGTGGCGGGAGTGCTCGTCGCGGGTGTATTGCGCGTCGTGGAGCTCGACCTGCAGCCGCACGCGATCGCCGCGGCGCAAGAGCCAGCGACGCGCGTGGGCAGGACGCCGCTGCTGCAGCGCGATGACCAGTGGTCGTCCTGCTTCGTCCGGGCCGGCGGCAGGATTGTCGCTCAACTCGACGAGCCGGTCGATGTCGTCGGGGCCGATGCGTCCGGTCTCCTCGAAGCGCACCCCGAGAATGCGCTCGGCGGGCTCGTTGTAGAAGACCACCGTCCCCGTCGTGTCCACGACCAGGACCGGCACGAAGAGGTAGCCCGCCAGCGGGCGAACAAGAATCATCTCCACGGACTGTTGCGCCGTCGCTCCCTCCCGCCCCCTTCGAGGACGTTCCACGATCAGCGGCTTGTCATTCCACCAGTTGCGTTGCGTTCGAGAAATTGGACCTTCGTCCGATGGTGAGGGCGAGGGTGCGGCGCTAGGCTCGCGTCGTGGCTGTGACATGCCCGCGCGAGCGTCCAGCAATCTCGCGGCGCGCGTTCATCGGCGGCACGCTTGCCGTCGCGTATGGGCCGCGCGTGGCCGCAGGGCAACCCGCGGGAAAGCTGGCCGCCATCGGCTTCGTCTCGGAGCGCGTTCTGCCACCGCGCTACCTCGACGCGCTTCGGCGAGGCCTGGCCGACCGCGGCTGGGTCGAGGGACGCGGCTTCCACATCGAGCCGCGCTCGGCGGAGGGGGACCTGGAGCGGCTGCCCGGACTCGTCGCAGAGCTCATCGGGCTCGGGGTGAACCTCATTGTCACGGGGATCGGGACGCCCGTGGCCCTCGCCGCCAAGCGGGCGACGGCGAAGATCCCGATCGTGTTCGTGACCGGGGGCGACCCCGTCGACTTCGGGATCGTCTCGAGCGCGGCGAAGCCCGGAGGCAACATCACCGGCTACGGCGGTGGCATCACGCTCATCCAGAAACGGATCGCGCTGCTGCGGGAGGCGAGCCCGCGCGTGAGGCGGATGGCCCTTCTCGTCAACCTGACGAATCCGATCCATCCACGAATCCTGCGCGCGGCCGTCAGGGCCGGCGCGCCGCTCGGCATCACGCTGGAGGAGATCGGCGTGTTCGAGGCCACGGAATTCGGCGACGCGTTCAAGCGCATTGCCGCCAAGCGACTCGACGCGCTCTTCGTCCCCGGGGACGCCATGTTCAGTCATCATCGGGCCCGGCTCGTGGCGTTGGCCGCTGCGGCCCGGCTGCCCGCCATCTATGGTGACCGGTTGTTCCCCGACGCCGGTGGCTTGATGTCCCTGTCGGTGGACCTGGTCGACCTGTGCAGACGCGCCGCCGGGCACGTCGACAAGATCCTGCGAGGAACACCGGCCGGCGACCTGCCCGTCGAGGAAGCCGACCGGTTCGAGTTGGTGATCAATCTCACAACGGCCCAGGCCCTCGGCCTGACGATTCCGCCGGCGCTGCGGCAGCGGGCGGAGACCGTGTCATGAGCCGACGCGGCGTCGCCAGGACGTGGGTGGTCGTCGCGGTCGTGCTCGCGGTCGTCACCGGGGCACACGCCGAGTCTTCGCTCGACGACATCCGCGCCCGCGGTGTGCTCCGCGTCGGTGTCAAGACGGACGCCCCTGCGTTCGGATCGCGCGACGCGAATGGCCGCCTCGTCGGGCTCGAGATCGATCTGACGCGGTATCTGGCGCGCGTCTTGTTCGACGACGAGCGCCGGGCGCGGTTCGTCCCGGTGACCACGGCGACGCGATTCGCGGAGCTGCATGCGGGCCGTGTGGATCTGTTGATCGCCACGGTCACCGCGACCGAGGAGCGGCAGCAGGTGGCGGAGCTCTCGGAGCCGTACTTCGTGTCGGCGTCGCTGCTCCTGGTGCCGGCGGCCAGCGGCGTGGACGGCATCGGCGCGCTGGCCGCGCGGCGGGTCGCCGTCATCCGGGGCTCCGTCCAGGAGCGCGACATCGCGCAGTGGCAGCCGCGTGCGCTCCTGATCGGGGTCGGCTCGGTCGCGGAGGGCGCGCGCGCCGTCAAGGGCGGCCAGGCCGACGCGTTCGTGTACGACGACGTGACATTGCTGTCGCTGGCGCAGCACGACCCCGCGCTACGGGTCACAGGTTTGCCCCTCGGACCGCGACCATACGCGGTCGCGGCTCGAAAAGGGGACACGGGGCTGATCCGGTGGGTGAATGGCTGGCTCGCGAGGATGCGCCGGGACGGTAGCTACGTGGAGATGTGGCGCCACCATTTCCGGGCGTTCGAAGGGCGCCTCGTCGGGAGCTGAACTGAAACCTGTCTCGCTCCGGACCAGGCTCCTCGCCGCGTTGCTCGGGGTGGGCCTGCTGGCCCTGCTCGCGACGGGCTGGCAGGCGGACCAGGGCGCAGAGGTGTCGCTCCGCCGGGCCGCGATCAACCAGCTCACGTCGATCCGCGCGGAGCGCAAGCGGCAGATCGAGGCCTACGTCGCCGGTGTGCGGCGTGACGCCATGACGCTTGCCGAGTCTCGCGACGTCATCGCGGCGATGGAGGAATTCAGGGCGGCCTATCGAGGCCTCGAAGCGCAGGTGGCCGGTTGGCCTGACACGACGTGGGTCCGATACCGCTCGGAGGTCGCCCGGTACTACCGCGAGGCGTTCGTGCCGCACCTGCGGGCGTTCGAGCCGGAGGCCGGCCCGGAGCGAGCGTGGGGCGATGTGCCGGCCGACGACGTGACGATCGCGCTGCAAGCCCTCTTCATCGTGAACAACCCCAACCCCGAGGCATCGCGCGATCGGTTGGACCGTCCGGTGGGCGCTGGACGTTACGGGGAGGCGCACGCGCGACTCAACCCCGTCCTGCGATCGATGGTCCGTCAGTTCGGGTACGAAGACTTGTTTCTGATCGAGCACGAGGACGGTCGCGTCGTCTACACCGTGGCCAAGAAGCTCGAGTTCGGCACGAGTCTCCTGTCCGGGCCGTACCGGAACACGCGGCTCAGCCGGGCGTTTCGCGCGGCCCGCATGGCCGTCGAGGCCGATTTCGTTCAGCTCGTCGACTTCGAGTCGTACGCACCCTCACTGGGCGCGCCGGCGGCGTTCGTGGCCGCGCCGATCTTCAGAGAAGGCCGGCGCCTCGGCGTCGTGGCGCTGCAGCTCCCGGTCGATCGCATCAACGCCGTCATGACCGGCGACCGGAAGTGGGAGACGCAGGGATTGGGCCGGACGGGAGAGACCTACCTCATCGGCCCGGATCGCCGGATGCGAAGCGATTCGCGGTTTTTTCTGACCGCGCCGCAGCGGTACCTCGAGACGGCCGCGCAGACCGGCGTGCCCGGTGAGCTGCTCGAGCTCATGCGGACCCACCAGCGCACCGTGCTGTTCCAGCAGATCAGCGGCGCGGCGGCTCAGGCCGCGCTGGATGGCCGGACGGGCGTCTTGACGGAGCTCGATTACCGGGAGCAGCCGGTCCTCGCCTCGTACTCGCCCCTCGACGTCGGCGATCTGCGCTGGGGGATCGTCGCGCAGCTCGACACGGCGGAGGCGTTCGCCCCGGCGGTCGCCCTTCGGCGCGCGCTCCTGGCGACGGCGGCCGGCGTCACCGCGCTCGTGGCCGTGACGGCGATTCTCCTCGCGCGCTCGCTCACGACGCCGCTCCGCCGCCTGATCGTCGGCATGGGCAGGCTCGGCCGGGGCGATCTCGGCTATCGCCTTGCTGAGGCGCGGGGTGACGAGATCGGTCAGATCGCGATGGCCTTCGACCGAATGGCGAGCGACCTCCAGGAGACGACCGTCTCGCGTGACCACGTGAGCAGCATCCTCGACTCGATGAGTGACGCGGTGATCGTCGTCCGGCCGCCCGACGATGCGCGTAACTGGCGCGACGCGGTGGTCGTCACGGTGAACCCGGAGGCGTGCCGCATGCTGGGCCACACGGCGGGCGAGATGCTCGGGCGGCGCATCGGCGCCCTGATTTCCGCGATCAGGCCCGGAACGGGGCCCGGCGGCGGTCCGCCCGGGATGTGGCTCGAAGAAGTGCTCCGGTACGGACGGATCGGCGGTCGTGAGGCCGTCTACAAGATTCACGACGGCCGGGAGGTCCCGGTCCTGTTCTCGAGCGCGGTGATCGGCCGCGGCACGAGCGCGATCGGCGGCATCGTCTGCGCTGCGCACGATCTGACGGAGCTGAAGGCCACCGAGGCGCACGGCGCATTCATACGCGAGACGTTCGGACGCTACGTGTCCGACGACGTCGTCGCCAGCCTCCTCGACTCGCCCGAGGGCCTCAAGCTCGGCGGCGAGCTGCGCCGGGTCACCGTGATGATGTCGGATCTCAGAGGCTTCACCCCCCTGGCCGAGCGGCTCACGCCGGAGGAGGCCATCCGGTTCCTGAACGACTATCTCCAGACCATGGTGGACCTGATCCTCCGGTACCGCGGAACGATCAACGAGATCATGGGCGACGGCATCCTCGTCATCTTCGGGGCGCCCACAGCGGCGCCGGACGACGCCGAGCGCGCCCTCGCGTGCGCGGTGGCCATGCAGCAGGCCATGGGCGGCCTGAACGCGCGAAATCGGGAGCGGGGATTGCCGGAGATCGAGATGGGCATCGGCGTCCACACCGGCGAGGTGATCGTCGGCAACATCGGCTCGGACCGCCGGATGAAGTATGCGGCCGTGGGCAGCGCCGTCAACCTGACGGGACGGATCGAGTCGTACACGACAGGCGGCGAGATCCTGATCTCCGACAGCACGCTGCGCGAAGCCGGCTCAATGGTCAAGGTCAGCCGCTCGCTGCAGATCGAGCCGAAGGGCGCGCGGCACCCGCTGACGGTCTGGAAGCTGATCGGCATCGGCGGCGCGTATCAGCTGTTGCTATGCGAGGAGGAGCCCGCGATGGTCGCACTCGGCGCAGAAATCCCCATCCGCTACGCCATGCTGGAGGACAAGCGCGTGGGAAGCCGCGTCGTCGACGCGAGCTTCGTGGCGTTGTCGAGCCGGGGCGGCGAGATACGATCCGCCGCCCCGGTGCCCCCGCGCAGCAACGTGAAGATCTGGATCGGCGAGGAGGTTGGCTCCGAAGCGGGCGAGATCTACGCGAAGGTGATCGAGACGATCCCGGCGACCACGCCCGGCTTCGTGGTCCGCTTCACGGCGGTGGCCCCTGCCATCGCCCGATATCTGCAGCGTCGACTCGCTTAGTAGAGCCACGAGACCTGCGTGTCGAGCACCCACTCGGCGGCTCCGGTCGGCTTCTTGACGTTGTCGTAGGCGCCGATCTGCAGGCTGATGCCCTGGGAGCCGATCGTGAACGTTCGTCCGACATCCACCCCGATCGGAATGACCCAGCGCTGCCCGCTGGGGGCTTTCCGGTCGTGCGACATGGTCGGAGACATCTGGATGTACCAGTCGTTCGAGAAGGTGTAGCTGACCTGCATCTCGATCTGCGTCACGCTCACGTCCTGCCGACTACTGCGACCCGCGACGGACCAGAGATGGCTCACCAGGATGCCGTTGACCCACGGACCATCCACGTAGAGAAGCGAGTACGCCAGCGGATTGAGCTTGTGCTGGGCGAGAGTCCCCGGCGCTCCGCCGGCTTCCTCCCCCCGCGCGGGGAGCGCGCAGACCGCGGCCAGGCCGGGCCTGGGTAGGACCAACATCCGATGATGAGTGCGCCCGTGCGGGGTCTACGCTCGCTCATGTCACGGAGGTGACGAC
>WNGJ01013382.1_pt1 | contig 17393 bp, 18 predicted proteins | sample 5400611 | NCBI WGS metagenome assembly WNGJ01 (sample SAMN13153375, study PRJNA577476) | soil metagenome | isolation source: 40 cm soil or saprolite under Garry oak tree replicate 1 | place: USA:California | collected 2016-06-15 | reverse complement strand
TCTCTTTGCTGCAGGCGCCATCGTCCTCGCGCTTCTGCTTCCATCCGGCCCGCGATCGGCATCGCTGTTGCCGTGGCCGGCAATTTGGCAAACGACGGCTGGCGCCGGCCTGCTGTTCTTGTGTGCCGCATGGATGGCCAACGCCCGTGCAACGGCGTTTGGCCTCGCCGGAGCGGCCCTGGCTGGCGGCGCCACACTGGCCATGCTCCGTGATCCCGCCGTCGCGGGATCGGCGGGTGCAGGCTTTTGGATGCTCGCGGTCGCGGTGTGGATTGCGGCGGCGCTTTGCGTGGTCAATTTGGCGGCTTTGCGTCCGGTACGGACCGACCGGCAGAACATGCTCAACATCCTTGTTCCGCTGCTGTTCGGCGCGGTCGTTTTCTATCTCTGGGAAGTCGGCGTAAGAGGTTTTGGCGTGCCGCCGGTGTTGCTGCCGTCGCCCAGCGCCGCCGCCGTCAGATTCGCGTCTTCGCTGCCAATGCTGGGTGCGGATTTTGTTCAGACTTTTGTTCGCGGCGTGCTGATTGGCTATGCGATCGGCTGCGGCGCCGGTTTCCTGGTCGCAATCCTGGCACACCGCTATGCGTTCCTCGGCCGCGGCCTGTTGCCGTTGGGCAACTTCTTTTCTGCGCTGCCGCTGGTCGGCATTGCTCCGATCATGGTGATGTGGTTCGGCTTCGACTGGCCGTCGAAGGCAGCGGTGGTCGCGCTCGTTACGTTCTTTCCGATGCTGGTAAATGCGCTTGCGGGTTTGTCGGCATCCGGCCACATCGAGCGCGACCTGATGCGTTCCTATGCGGCGAACCACTCACAGAGCCTGAGCAAGCTGTATCTGCCTGCAGCGATGCCATTCATTTTCAACGCGCTGAAGATCAACGCGACCCTCGCCCTGATCGGCGCGATCGTTGCAGAGTTTTTCGGAACACCAACGCAGGGCATCGGGTTCCGGATATCGACCGAGGCAGGACGCATGGCCATCGACATGGTCTGGGCGGAAATCGCGCTCGCTGCACTTGCAGGAATGGGCTTCTACGGACTTGTCGCGCTGGCCGAACGCGCGATCACTTTTTGGCATCCGTCGTATCGGACCTGATTCGGCAAGGTCTAATGATTGGAGTTTTCGAATGAAACGCATTTTGGTTTTGGCTGCAGGCTTGACGCTTGGATTGCCGCTCGCTGGCGCGCAAGCCGCCGATTCTGTCACCATCCAGCTCAAGTGGGTTTCGCAGGCCCAGTTCGCCGGCTACTTCGTCGCAAAATCAAAGGGCTTCTATAAAGAAGCCGGACTCGACGTCACGATCAAGCCCGGCGGCCCCGATGTGGCCCCACCGCAGGTGATCGCGGGCGGCGGTGCCGATGTCGTCGTCGACTGGATGCCGTCGGCGCTGGCGTCACGCGAAAAGGGCGTTCCTTTGGTCAATATTTCGCAGACGTTCAAACGATCCGGATTGGAACTGACCTGCCGCGCCGACACGGGCATCAAGAAGCCCGCCGACCTCAAGAACAAAACAGTTGGGATCTGGTACGGCGGCAATGAATATCCCTTCCTGTCGTGGATGTCGAAGCTCGGTTACAAGCCGTGATCAAGCAGGGCTTCAATGTCGATCCGATTCTGCAAAAGCAGGCGGACTGCGTTTCAACGATGGCGTACAATGAATATTGGCAGGTGATCGATGGGGGCTTCAAGCCTAGCCAACTCGTCGTCTTCAAGTACGAGGACGAAGGCGTCGCGACACTGGAAGACGGCCTCTACGTGCTGGAAAAAAATCTCAAGGATCCCGCCTTCGTCGCCAAGATGGCAAAATTCGTCACGGCTTCGATGAAGGGTTGGGACTACGCCAAGAAAAATCCCGACGAGGCGGTAAAGATCATCCTCGCTGCGGATACCACTGGCGCAAAGACCGAGAAAGATCAGAAGCGGATGATGGGAGAAATAGGCAAGTTGCTTGGTGAAAGCGATGGCAAGCTGGACGTGAAGGACTACGATCGCACAGTTGTGACCCTGATGTCGGGCGGCTCCGATCCTGTGATCACCAAGAAACCCGAAGGCGCCTACACTTTCGCAGTCTACGACGCCATGAAGAAGTAGCCTTTTAGCGGAGGGACGGGATTTCCGTCCCTGCCTTGTTCAATGGCAAAGCCCGCCAAACGGTCTAAGCGGCTGTGTTGCCTCCGGAGGCAACACGGCGAAGCTCGGGCTAGCCAAAAATACGGTCGTCAAACCGCGATGACGGACGGCAGATAGACCATGCCGCGGGCCTTCCAACGCAGGCGATCGGCGGCGGAATGTACCGGTTTCCAAAATCGCTCCGTTGTGAGACGCACGCGCCCGCTGGCGCGGCCCTCCAGGTACGGCCCGTACAAGACGTCCATGCGACGCTCATAGGCCATCGCGGCGAGAGTGGTCGCCGCGAACACAAAACCGAGAAATACGATTGTTTCGATAGTCATTTGAGGCCCCCGCCCGTTTGTTCGACAGGGATTTATATAAACCTCGACTTTTAAAGTTCGGATCTTGGACAGAAGCGCAATTGAGCGATCGCGTTAGCAAACCTTAAACCATGAATTTTGAGGCAGACCACCATCGCGACTAGGCCAGCGCCCGCCGCTAGCAATTGACACATATTCTGAGTTTCTTGTTCAGCTTCGCGTCGACGTCTCTCTCTGCGGCTTGTTCCTCCGACCATCGATCGACCGGTTGAGATCTGGAGTCGGACTGCGCGGCCGCGCCGTTCAACGGTCCAACGATGATCTCCTGGTTGCGTCGCGAACTTCGTTTCGGCTTGTATTCGTCGACGTTCTCTGTGGGAGCCGGACCCAAGCCATCCCAGGCAATTGGCGCTCCCGGCAACGGTGTGTAACAGCCGTTTCCCGACACGCAGCAGCCCGCGAGCGCGATGGCGGTGAACAATAAGGCAATGCATTTCGATGTCATCACGGCGTCCTCTTGGGCTGGTCGTGCGACCTATAACCCGGTGAGGTGCCAAGCTCAACGCGTTGTCGTGCTGCATCAGGAGCGGTGCAGAATACGACGCGCATCAAGCTACCTTGGCGGGAGCGGACCGTACGCTCCGTTTGCTTTCAGGAGCAAACCCAAATGATCGCAATCGCCATCGGCAGGCCGACGACAAACGCGCCGACAATCATCAAGGTGAATGCAAAAAGCGGATTTGGCTCAGAGCGCACGTTGTCTATTGACATGTCGCTTACTCCACCACGCGGATAAATCGAAAAGCCGCCACCGGGGCGAATGCGCTGACGGCGCACGCATGTCCAGCTGCCGCTGATGGTGCCCAGATATGGTTAACAAAAGGTTAACGTCAAGGGCTGCCCCTCTCTTTATCGAGCCGGCGCGGTCGAAGACGCGAAATAGCGGCGCCTCTCCAGTTTTGTTTCGGCGATCAGCTTTCCCTTCCGGATCACCCAGCGGCGCGGCGACCTCGTGGCAAAAGCCTCTCGCGCATCGCGGGCATCCAGTACGACCAGATCCGCCACGCCACCGACCGTTACGCGAAAATCCGGCACCCGCAATGCCTTTGCGCCATTGCTGGTGATCATTTCCATGGCGGTCAGAACTTCAGCCGGCTGGCTCATCTGCGATGCATGGCACAACAGGAACGCAATTTCGAGCGGGTCGTTCTGGCCGAACGGGTAAAAGGTATCATGCACGCAATCCTGGCCGCAGGCGACATTGACACCTGCCGCCAACAGCTCCTTGACCTGGGTGACGCCGCGGCGCTTCGGATAATCGTCGAGACGGCCCTGCAGCATCAGATTGGTGGCAGGGTTTGCGATCATGTTGACGTTGGCTACGCGAAGACGGTCGATGACGTGATCGGCGTAGTTGCGCGGGTAGCTTGCCAGCGCGCAGGTGTGGCCAGCGGTGACGCGCCCCTGCCAGCCATTGGCGATTGTCAGCTCGGCAAGTACTTCGAGGGTCCGCGCCATTGGATCGTCCGTTTCATCGACATGCATGTCGATATCGGCGTCGTATTCTCTCGCGATCTCGAACGCGATTTCAATATGCCGCCGGCTATCCGCAGGCGACACCTCATTAAACGGCATGCCGCCGACGACATCGACGCCAAGCTTCATCACCTCGCGCATCAACCCCTCGGTACCGGGCGATTTGACAATGCCCTCCTGTGGAAAGGCAACGATCTGGATATCCATCAGATCGCGAAACCGTTCGCGGGCCCGGATCAGGCCTTCCGCCGGGCGCGTGCCGCCGATCGGATCAACATCGACATGTGTTCTCAATCTGGTAATTCCGTTCTCCAAAGCCTGGGCGAGCACACGCGATGCCCGATCGGCAATTTCGTCGGCCGTATAATTGCGCTTGATCTCCCACAAAATCTCGATCGCTTCGGTAAGTGTCCCCGAGACATTGACCGGAGCGCGCTCCGAGATCAGCGCCTTGTCGAGATGAATATGAGGCTCGACAAAGCCCGCAACGGCCATTCGGCCCTCCGCGTCAAGTATCAACGTCTGCGCTGACGAGATCGACGTTTGGCCGATATCGACAAAACGACCGCCGGATATCCCGAGATCGCAGAGACCTTGCTTGCCCCACAAGGCGACGTTCTTGATCAGGATATCTAATGGCATCGAGCTGAACCGCCGAGTTGATAGCTTGACTTACGCCTTTTTGGCATCCCAGATCACCACGCGTACCGGAGTTGGATTGAAGCCATTGCAGGGATTGTTGACCTGGGGACAATTGGAAATAACGAAAAGCACGTCCATGTCCGCTGTAACGTCGACGTAGTTTCCAGGAACTGAGATGCCATCGACGACGGTGAATTTTCCGGACGGGTCGATCGGCACATTCATAAAGAAGTTCAGGTTTGCCACGATGTCGCGCTTGGTCAATCCATGCTTTGACAGTTCCAGAATGAAGTTCTCGCGGCAGGCGTGCTGATACTTTGTCGCCTCCCCGAATCGGACAGCATTGCTTTCGCAGGAACAACAACCCGCCGACGTATCGTGTCGCCCGCAAGAATCGCCGGTAATGCGCGCCATCACGTTGCCCTTGTTCGAAACCAATCGCGTTCCCAGTTCGACATAGGCCGATCCCTGAACGCGCAGCGTATCTTGTGAGCTGTAACGCTCCGTCGGATCAGCGGCGCAATAGAGCAGCGCGTCGACTGCCTGCTGGCCCTCGCTATCGATAATCCGCAAGGTTTGCCCTTGCGCTAAAACGCGAGACCAGGGCCGCTCCGCCGGTATGTCCAGGGAGTACACTGCGTCGGAGACATCTAGCATCGATAGCGGAGCTGCGTGACCGGTCATGGAATCCTCTCTTTTAGGCGAAGAGTCGATCAGTGAATTCGAAGGCTCGGACGATTTCCGGGGATGTTGTTCGGCAGGGGTCGTCTTTTGACGGTGGCGAGGCGCGGTGGCGTATCAACGTGATCGGCTCGCTTGTGGGCAGCCGCGCAGGGTCGAGCGGATGAGAGCAATTCGACAACACGACGACCAGATTCATTTCGGCGCGCAGGTCGACGAAGTCTCCAGGGCGCTTTCGGCTTGAATTCCAGAGGAAGCGTCCCTTTCCATCCAGCGAAACGGGAGCGAAAAACGTCACACAGGGCGGAATGTCTCTAAGGCTGAGCCCGATCTTGGCCGCAGCGCCAAGAAAATTCTCCTGACTGTTGCGTGTGCTCGCTCCGAACGCTTCGCGCGTTGAGGCCGGCGTCGAGCCCCCCACCAAAAGATCATGGGCACCACCGGTATCTTCGATCAGTGACAGGACCACACGCCCCATGTCCGACAGAAGGACGCGCCCCTTCGAGATGGCAGCACTCCATTGTACTTTTGCCGTATCGGCGCAGTTGATCCGCTCGGACGTCTCTTCCTCGCGCCAGCCGATCAGCGAGACGCTGGAGCACCCGGAATCGTCGACGACCCGGAGCGCCTCGCCGCGTCGCAAACGAACTGATGCGTACCAGCCGGCGGGGACTTGTTCGCGGCTGATGACGGCGCCTGGCGCGATCGGCGCACCGTCCAGCGCGGTTGGTTCCGGCAGAGCTTTGGCCGTTAGTTCTTGGCCCGCCGCCCGAAGCTCGTCGTAGCGTCGCCGGTTGGCCTCGGAGATGTCTTGTTTCGTCTGTGCCATCGTCACGCCGTCACTCCGACGTTGGGGTGCTGTTCCGCGATCGTGAAATGCGCCGCGACGGGCTTACCGGCTTTGCCGTTGATCGGCAGGATGTCTTGCGGACACGCGGAGAAGGCGATCACCAGATCCATCTCCGCCCGCAGCCGAACGTAGCCTCCGGGTATAGGTCGCGGTGGGGCTGCGAAACTGAGTGCGCCATCCGTCGACCAGGGAATGTTCATGAACAGATTGAGCGGGCTTGGCACTTCCGGCGGCACGAGACCGAGTTCACTCATCCCGGCGAAGAGATTGTCGGTGCAATTGTCGTGATAGCCCTCCACCCCGAGGAAGGCATAGCGATAGCAGTCGCAGGCTGCGATCAACGTGTCATGAATTCCGCCGGAAGTGTCTTCGGTCAACGTCAGGATCGGCCGACGCCTGTTGGTGCGCAGAACGTCGCAAGGCTTGGGCACCAGATGCAGGCTGTGCGCGCGGGTATGCTCGTTCGACATGAATTCGCCGAGATCGGCGCGGTTGAACGCCCAGGTATCGACCACCTGTTCGCCATGGGTATTAATCACCGTCACCGTCTGCCCGGCTGAAACAAAGGCGGCTTTGCCCCGCCTCGCGGGAATTTCAATGCGGAAGTCCGTCATGCCAGTGCCTCAGGGTCGAACGGCAATCATGTCGATCTCGATAATCCCGCCCCGCGCCAGGTCCGTCACGCCCACCGTGGTTCGGGCTGGACGCTTGTCGGCGGGGAAATAGCTCGCGTAGATATCGTTCATTTTCGCGTAATCACCTTTGAAGTCGGTGAGGAAAATGCGCACGCAAACCACGTCGGGAAGCCCAAGCCCGCAACCTCTCAGCACACGCGTCAGATTATTCATCACCTTGTGCGTCTGAGCCTCGATGCCGCTTGGAATGGGCAGTGAATCGTCATCCGGATCGGTCGCGAGTTGTCCGGTAACGAAAACGAACGCTCCGGACTCGACGGCGTGGCTGTAGGGCGCAACCGGCCGCGGCGCATCGGGCAAAAGGTGGAAGATCGGATGCATCTTGGATGTCCCCTTGCTAATCGTTCTCAACGCCTCGCGATCGCTGTTTCGCCGGCATAGCGCTGGAGAAACTGACGCGCGCGTTCCGTCTCGGGATTGGAGAAAAACCGATCCGGCGATCCGGTTTCGACGGCGCGCCCGCGGTCAAGAAAGAGTACCCGGGTCGCGGCTTCGCGCGCGAATCCCATTTCGTGGGTGACGATAACCATCGTCATCCCTTCGCGGGCGAGATCCCGCATGACAGCCAACACCTCGCCGACCAGTTCCGGATCGAGTGCGCTGGTCGGTTCGTCGAACAGCAGGAGATCCGGACGCATTGCGAGGGCCCGCGCGATCCCAACACGTTGTTTCTGTCCTCCGGACAGCTTTGCCGGAAATGCATCGCGCTTCTCGCTCAGCCCGACCTTCGAGAGCAGCGCCAGCGCCTCATCGCGGACTTCGGTCCTCGGCCGCCTTTGGACCTGAACCGGGGCTTCCATCAGATTTTGCAGCACCGTCAGGTGGGGCCACAGTGCAAAATGCTGAAATACCATGCCGATGCGCGTCCTGATCAACGACAGGTCGCGATCGCTCATGACAATGCCGGCGCTGTTGATGCCGACCCGCTCCCCCTTCAGGTAGATTTGTCCGGCGTCGGGTCGCTCCAGCCAGTTGATACATCGTAGCAATGTCGATTTGCCGGAGCCGGACGGACCAAGCACGCAGATGGTCTCGCCCTTGTCGACCTGAAAGCTGACGTCAGTGAGTACTTCCACATCGCCAAATCGCTTCGAAATCCCGGCGACGTCGAGAACCTTGTTGAATTCTGCCATCGCCCGCCCCTATCGACGCGCTTCGGCGACGCGGCCGATCGAACTCACCCCGGCCTCGATCACGAGACACAGTCCCCAATACAGAAACACCGCCGTGATGAAGGCCGCGAACGGAACGTAATGCCGCGACTGGATCGAGCTCGCGGCATGCGTGAGTTCCGGCAGTGCAATGATGGTCAGGAAGGCGCTGTCCTTGATGATCTGGATCATCTGATTGCCGATCACGGGTCCTGCCGACAACAGCAGCGGCGGAAGAATGATGCGGCGAAACAGCGTGGTCTCCGAAAAGCCGAAGGCGACGCCCGCCTCGATCGGTTCGCGCGGCTGTACGACCCAGGCGCCGCGCAAGATCTCCGCCATATAAGCGGCATTATAGATCGTCAGGGCCGCGAGGCCGGAGGTCCAGTTGTCCAGCCTGACCCCAAGCGACGGAAAGCCGTAATAAACAATATAAGCAAACAGCAGAAATGGGACGCACCGCATGCCGTCGACGAAGAAGCGGGCCGCTCCGGAAACCGCCCCGTGTTTCGACATCAGAAGCGGGGTCAAAATGAAGCCCAACAGCAGCGCCGCAATCGCCGATAGCGTCGATAGGATGGCATCGCGGATCATGCGGCGGCCTCGGCCGCGATCTGGCGCCGCTCGATCCAGCGCTGCAGCGATACCAGCGCAAACACGATCGGCGCGTATAGCGCGACTGCGACGAGAAATGGCGGCAGCGGTTCGTAGGTTTGGGCGCCAATCCTTACAGCGGCGCGTGTGATGTCCACGACACCGACAACCGCAAGCACCGGCGTGACCTTGATAAGCAACGACATTTCATTGACAAGACCTGGAAGGCTTACGCGCACGATCTGCGGCAGAACGATCCTGCGAAAGCGCCGCCCGGCCCGCAGGCCGACCGATTGGGCTGCCTCGTACTGATCCTTTGGAAAATTGATCAGCGCGGATCGCCACACTTCGCAGTTGAATGCCGATGTGTTCAAAACCAATGCGAGGATCGCCGCCGAGATCGGATTGATCGGCACGCCGATATTGGGAAGGGCGAAAAACAACAGCAGCAGCAGCGTAACCAGCGGGGTCGCGCGCAACACGCTGACATAAAGCGCGACGAAGCCGGCAACGATCGGGACGTTGGCCCAGCGGAGCAAAGCAAGGCCAAGTCCGATCGGAAGCCCAATCAGGATGCCGACAAGCGACAGCGTTACCGTCACGACGGCGCCCTGAAAGATGGCTGCGATGTCAGCGCCGCTCATGACAACTCGTTGCCGCCAACTGGATCGTCAGAACTCCGGTTCAAACGCGGCCGGCAGATCCGGGAACGCCTCGCCGAACCATTTCTTCTGCAGCTCGGCGAACCTGCCGCTCGCCTTCTCCTTGGCGATGAAATCGTTCAGGAAGGCCAGCAGCTCCGTGTTGTCCTTTGCGACGGCCCAGGCCGGGAAGGATTTTCCCGAGACCGCCTGACCAACCTCGAACACAGGCTTTTCGGCCACCAGCGTTTTCAGGTTGATGATGGTATTGACGACGTAATCCACCCGGCCAAGCGCCAGATCCTGATAAGCTTCAGGATATGATGTGTATTCGACGACCTTGCCGAGCTTTCCACCTTCCTTCTCCAGCATCGTGCCGAGTTCGGGAAGCCGGGCGAGCAGTGCGCTGCCGGCCTGAACGCCGACGGTCTTTCCGTTCAGATCCTTGATGGAGGAGATCGACTTGTCGTCCTTTCGCCTGACATAATAATGCGTCGCATCTGCGATCGGACTGGTGAAATCGAGCGACTTCTTGCGCTCCTTGGTGATGATCGCCGCGGTAATGGCGACATCGTACTTGCCGGTGCTGACACCAGCCAGAATGCCGGTCCAGGGCAGAATTTCCTGCTTGATCTCGAACGGCGCGAATTTGCGCAGATCTTCGATCAGCTCATTGTCAAAGCCGGTTGGCTTACCGTCCTTGACAAATTCGAACGGGCGGAAATCGTCCTCTGTCGCAACGATGAGGCCACGCTTCTTGATTTCATCCAGGCCCGCGGCCTGCGCGCTGTCGGCCAGCATCGGCACGGCAAGCAGCGCTGCCAGCAGGCCAGGTATCAAGCGTCGCGACAGAGAATCGGAGCGGGCGGACGGATGGGTTGTCATGATGAATCTTCCTCCATTGGTGCGATGGCAAATCAAAAAAGCCGGCAAAGCAGACGTACTGGGTCGCGGTTTGCATGATCCTTTCAATCGAAACTGAAGCCGTGCGCGCGCAGATAAGGCGGGAACGCCGCGCCTTCGGCCTTGGCGGCCTGGCGAGCCTTGTCCTCCGACCAGCCATAGAAGGCAGCGTCGCCGAACTCGGCGTTGGAGCGCTGCTGTTCCTTTGGAATGGCGTGCAGCGCGTCCCGCCGGCGGTCATAATCGTCGATCGCGTGAGGCAGCGCGCTGTCATCGTAGCGATCGCGGTGTGTTGTCGCGACACGCGGCAGCCGCAAACTGACGTACCCATCCGCCTGCGGATAGCCGAGGCACAGTCCCGCGACCGGAAAAACAAGATCGGGCAGTCCGAGAATTTCCGCTACCTTGTCGACCTCATTACGAATGACGCTGATGGGGCAGACCCCAAGGCCAACGGATTCTGCGCACAGGATCATCGTCTGCATCGCCAAGGCGGCATCGACGCTGGCATTGAAGAAGCCTTCCAGCGTGCCGTTGCGAACCGGCTTTCCACGCAATTCGCCGATCCGTTGCAATCGCCTTGCATCGCCAAGAAAAACGACGAACACCGGCGAAAGCCCGATCCACGGCATGGCCGGAAACGATTTTCCGATCGCCGCACGCTGCGTCGGATCGCTGACCCGCAGAATCGACATCTGCTGGAAATCCGATTTCGCCGAGGCGCTCAAGGCCGCGGCGATGAGCAGCTCGAGCAGACTGTCGCTTGGAATAACATCGCTGTAACGTCGCACGGTCTTTCGCGCGAGAACCTGGCGGATAAAATCGTTCTCGACGACGCCCTCCCCTGACGGACCGCCATCGCCAAAGCGCCGCTCGATCAGGTCCGCATAAGCCGACATCAGTTCGATCCCCGGCGAGGTCCATGCATCGAGAGCGTGATTAGTGCATTGACGGCTGCCGCCAGCTCGGGGAATTTTGAGATGTTCATCGCCAACTCCACTCAAGGTTCACAAACCTTGGAATTGGGATAGACCTAAGCGATGCCAATTCCTGGCTACTGAGTTCTCCCGGGATTTTATCCCGCCGTGTCCTGTGCAGATTTCTCCCGCTCAGGCGGCGGCTCTTGGACCAGCCATCACGACGGATGCGGAACCCTAGCCACCAACTCAATGCCGATAGTGGAGCAAATGACGTGCCACAGCGATCGCCAGCTTGCGGCCGCCGCCCTTTCTCGGTTGGTCGAGATGCGATTCACCCGTGTCGACCGGGCTAAGTGTCTAGGGATCGCGCGAGAAATTGCCTCCGCGGCCTGGTCAAGACGGCTTGAGTGAAATGCGAAGTATGCTTCGCAATGACGGCGTATTGGCGGATTGCCCCGGCATTGCATTTGAATCTGCCTTTTCAGAAGCACCATGCACAGATTGTAACCGCCCGGCTCCTTACCAGCGATCCGATAGCTCAACCGGCATTTTCCGGATCGGCTTTTTGATCGGAGCTGGCCGCCACAATCCGCTGCATCATGGCGATGAACCGCTTCTGGTCTGCCTTGCTCAGATCGGCCACGGTCTCCTGATGCGCGGCGCGGGCCGGCGCGTCAATCCGGCGGATCAGCGTCACTCCGGCCCTGGTCAGCCGGCAAATCTGCGCCCGCCTATCTCGGTGGTGGATTGAGCGCTCGATAAAATTACGTGATTGTAAACGTTTAAGCGCGCCGGTGGTTGTCGTGCGATCGAGCGCAACGTCGGCCGCCAAGGTGCTCTGGTCGGCGGTTCCGCGCTCCGCCAAGGCGGAGAGAAGGCTATACTGCAGCGGAGTGATCTCAAAAGCCGCACATCTCTTCTGGAACAGCGCGACGTGAATTTGATGCAGCCGACGGATCAAAAATCCCGGCCTTTGTCCAAGCGGCCAGGAATTGCCGCTCTTTTGCGCTGGTTTTTTGCCCATCTACAACCGCTCTGTCCTTTGCCCGTATTGCACGAATTTGATGCAGCCTATGGCACAAATGTTGCTGTATTAAAATACGAAGCATACTTCGCAATTAGCTGGAAGCTTCGACGCTGGCTGGCAACCGGGAGAGGAGATCGACCATGTCCGTAGGCACGACATTTGACTTGCTTCTGCGCGGGGGGCGCGTCATCGATCCGGCATCAGGCATCGACGGATTGAAAGATGTCGCTATTCGCAACGGCAAGGTCGCCGCCGTTCAGTCTGATATCTTGCCGGCGAGCGCCAGGGACGTCGTGGATGTGACCGGCAAAATCGTTTTGCCCGGACTGATCGACACCCATGCGCATGTCTATCAATATGTGACAGGCCGCTTCGGCGTAAACGCCGACATGGTGGGCGTTCAATCCGGCGTTACGACTCTTGTCGACCAGGGCGGACCTTCCTGCATGACATTGCCGGGTTTCCGGCACTTCATCGCGGAGAAGGCGCTGTCACGGACCTATGCCTTTCTCTCAGCCTATCTGGTCGGAGGCCTGGAAGGACACTATTATCCCAACCTTTATAGCCCCGACGGCGTCGATATCGACGCCACCGTGAAAGCGGCGAACGCCAATCGTGATCTTGTTCGCGGCATCAAGGCCCACGCCGAGATCGGCGGCTTTGCGCGCTGGGGTATTCGCGTCATTGAGATGGCTGCCGAGATCGGACGTCGCGCGGATCTTCCGGTCTATGTGCACTTCGGACAGCTGTGGGGTCTGCCGGAGAGCGGCACCAACGGCGAAGACGTCGATACGATTCTGGCGCGGGTGATTCCCCTGCTGCGTTCCGGCGATGTGCTGGCCCATCCGTTCACGCGGCATCCCGGTGGCTTCGTCAATCGTGAGGGCGAAGTTCACCCCGTGATCCAGGCGGCACTGGATCGCGGACTGAGGGTCGATGTCGGCCACGGCAGTCATTTCTCGTACCGTCTCGCGCGCAAGGCCATCGCCGCCGGAATCATTCCGACCACGCTGGGCGCAGATATCCACGGCTATAACACCCACGTGCCGGCGCCGGCTGGAACGCCGGACGAGCATGTCGATGACGAAAATCATCCTTTCGCGAGCGCGGCAAAATTCAGCCTGGTGCAGGCGATGAGCTCGATGATGGCGCTGGGCCTTACGCTCGAGCAGGTCGTGCCGATGGTCACTTCGCATCCAGCCGAAATGCTGGGACTGTCAGATACCATCGGCGCGTTGCGGCCGGGCATGGATGCGGACGTCACCGTGCTCAATGAGAAACCCGGCCGTTACATTCTGCGCGATAATGAGAAGGTGGAGGTGGTCGCAGACAGTCTGTTGCAGCCTGTATTTTGCCTACGTGCAGGCGTGCGTCACGATGCGGTCGCTCCCATCCTGCCGCAGGCGGTGGCAGCGTAGCCGCACATAGCGGCAGCAAGTGGAGACTTGCGCTTAATGTCTCACGTTCAAAGCGATTTTCCTTTAGGCGCAGATGCCGATGCCCCGCAAGGTGTCGGCGCCCGACTGCTCCGCAAGGAAGACGATCGCTTCATGCGTGGACGCGGCCAGTATGTGGCTGACATCAGGCTGGCAGGCCTGCAGGATGTCGCTTTCGTCCGTAGCCCTTTGGCGCATGCCCGGATAAGGGCCATCCATGTGCCGGAACGTTATCGCGATGTCGTGTTCACGGCCACGGATCTGATCGAGGTCAAGCCCATTCGCGCCGTATCCGGCCTGCCCGGCTTCAAGATATCGGAACAACCTGTGCTCGCGACCGGCAAGGTGCGCCACGTCGGTGAGCTCGTCGCGATGTGCGTGGCCCCGACGAGGGCCGAGGCCGAAGATATCGCGGCGTCGGTGACGCTGGACCTCGAAGAGCTTCCGGCGGTCCACGATATGCTCAAGGCGCGCGACGGAGATACAGCGCTCGTCCACGAGCACTGGGGCGACAATGTCTTTCTTGAAAGCGCGTTCGAGGTCGATATAGCGCTAGCGCTCGATGCACCCATCAGGGTGACGCGCGAAATATCGACTGCCCGGCAGTGCATGTCCCCGCTTGAAGGACGCGGCGTGGTCGCGACGTTCGATCACCGGCTCGACCAGCTCACGCTTTATACCGGCGCCCAAATGCCGCACATTGTTCGTAACGGCCTCTCCGATTGTCTCGGTATCGAGCAGGGCCGAATTCGCATCGTATCGCCTGACATCGGTGGGGGATTTGGTCACAAGGGAATTCTGTTGCCGGAGGAAGTTTGCCTCTCCTGGCTTGCGATGCGTAAAAGCTGCGCCGTCCGCTGGATCGAAGATCGCCGCGAACATCTGACGGCAAGCGCCAATTGCCGCGAGCACTACTACAAGATCACCGTCTATGCCGACCGCGACGGCCGCCTGCGCGGGATCGACTGCGAAGCCACCGTCGATTCCGGCGCTTATTCTTCGTACCCCTTTTCCGCCTGTCTGGAAGCCGCCCAGGTGGCGAGCATCCTACCTGGCCCCTACCGGATGCCGGCCTATCGTTGCCGAACTTTCTCGGTCGCGACCAACAAATGCCCGATCCTGCCTTATCGCGGCGTTGCCCGCACCGGTGTCTGCTTTGCGCTGGAAATCATGCTGGATGCCGTGGCCGTCGAAGCCGGACTTGAACCGGGCGAGGTCCGGTTGCGTAATCTGGTAGGCCCGGACGAAATGCCCTTCGACAACATCACCAAGAAGCATTTCGACGGCGGCGACTATCCGCAAGCCATGCAACGCGCCCTCGCAGCAATCGACATCGAGGCTGTGCGGGATCGTCAGCGTAGCAAGGAACCGGACGGGCGGCTGATTGGCGTTGGCCTCTCGATCTATTGCGAGCAGGCTGCCCACGGCACGTCGGTCTATGCCGGCTGGGGCATTCCGATGGTACCCGGACATGAGCAGGCCAATGTACGCCTGACACCGGATGGCGGTCTCGAAATCCGCGTCGGCGTGCATTCGCATGGTCAGGGCCTGGAGACGACACTGGCCCAAGTTGCGCATGAAATTCTCGGCATCGACACCGCGAGAGTGCGTGTCGTGCATGGCGATACGGCCCTGACGCCCTACTCGACCGGCACCTGGGGTTCGCGTTCGATGGTGATGGCCGGCGGCGCAGTTGGCACTGCCTGCATCGAGATCGGCGAACGCGCCAAGCGCATTGGCGCCAAGCTCTTGCAGCTCGATCCGGCGGTGGTGACGTTGCGCGACGGCCGTGTGAGCGGTCCAAACAGCAGCATCGGCCTCGCTGAAATCGCACATACCTGGTATCGGCGTCCGCAGGATTTGCCGCCAGATGTTGATCCGGGAGGACTGGAGGCGACCAGCGGCTACAAGCCGCGGCGCGACAGCGGCACCTTCAGCTATGCCGCGCACGCGGTCACCGTCGCAGTTGATCCGGATCTCGGCGATGTCGAGATTCTCGACTACGTCATCGTCGAAGACGGTGGCGTACTGGTCAATCCCATGATCGTTGACGGCCAGATCTATGGCGGTCTTGCCCAAGGTATCGGCACGGCACTCTATGAAGAGATGCCGTTCGACACCGCCGGACAACCGCTCGCGACCACACTTGCCGACTATCTGCTGCCGGGTCCGGTGGAAGTGCCCGAACCTCGTCTCGATCACATGGAGACGCCATCGCCTTACACCATGTTCGGCGTCAAGGGCATCGGCGAAGGCGGAGCCATCGCGCCCCCGGCTGCCATCGCCAATGCCGTGAACGACGCGTTGCGTCCGCTTGGGGCTGAACTCGTGCATTCGCCGATTTCGCCCCGGCGGGTCGTTGAAGCGATACTGGCCGCGCGTGAAACAAAAAGATCAGCTGCATGAAAGCGGCGTCGTTCGCGTATGAACGCCCAGCCGAATTGAATACTGCGCTAGCCTTAATAGCAACGGCGGGTGGCGCGACCAAGATTATTGCCGGAGGCCAGTCGCTTGGCCCGATGCTCAACTTGCGGCTGGTCGAGCCGGATCTCCTCGTCGATATATCCGGACTTTCCGAACTGAAGCACGCCGAACGTAGCGGCGATGAACTCGTGATCGGAGCCTGCGTCACGCATGGCGACATCGAGGACGGGCGAATACCCGATGTAACTCGCGGCGCCATGCAGCGGGTCGCCGGTGCTATCGCCTACCGGGCGGTTCGCAATCGCGGCACGATCGGCGGATCGCTCAGCCATGCCGATCCCGCCGCGGACTGGGTTTCGGCCCTGTCGGCGCTAGGTGCAAAGCTGACGCTACGCAGTCTTGCCGGGGTTCGTCATCTTGCGATCGAAGAATTCATCATAGGCGCGCTCGAATCCGTCCTGCGGCCAGGCGAAATCGTCGAGGCCGTGCGTGTTCCGGCCATGACGCCGTCGGCAAAATGGGGCTACGTCAAGGCCTGCCGCAAAACAGGAGAGTTTGCCCACGCCATTGCCGCGGTGCTGGTCGATCCGGAGTCAGCGACCGCGCGCGCGGTCATTGGCGCACTGGACACAGCGCCGATTGTTCTCAGCGATGCTGCGGCGCTTTTCGGTGGGCAGGTGACGGGTGACTTCACGCAACGTTTCGATGCGCGCGTCGCCGATGCGATCCTGATGAAGGCAGGCCTGACGAACGCTGCCGACCGTCAAATCCATGTCGCGGTATTGCGCCGTGCGATCAACGAGGCATCGGCGTGACCGGGATCGCGCTCACCGTGAACACGCGCGCCGTCGAGGCTTCCGTCGAGCCGCGCACCCATCTCGCTGATTTCCTGCGCGACAGCCTCAATCTGACCGGTACCCATCTCGGCTGCGAACATGGCGTATGCGGTGCCTGCACGCTGTTGCTCGATGATATGCCGGCGCGTTCCTGCATTACCTACGCCGTCGCCTGCGACGGAGCGCGGATCACTACGATCGAAGGACTTGATGACGACGAAATAGCCATTGAGCTACGGGCGGCCTTCAGCCGCGAACATGCCCTGCAATGCGGATATTGTACGCCGGGGATGCTGATTTCGGCGCGCGATCTGGTGCTTCGCCTCCCCGCAGCGGACGAGCGGCAAATACGGCTGGGGTTGAGTGGCAATCTCTGCCGCTGCACCGGATATGTTGGTATCATTCGGGCCGTCCGATCCGTGATCGACCAAAGGCGCCAGCGAGAGATATACCCCGTACCCGGCGGCGGCCGCAGAGCGCTCGGCCCCGTTGGATCTGGCAACGGCACAAGATCTTCCGCCTTGAATGTCGCGACAGCACAGACGGCAAAAGCCGAGCTACGGCAAGAAGACAGCGGCGCGACAGCCATCCCGGATTTCACGCCCGAGAAGGTTTTTCGGGATCATT
>WNGJ01003310.1_pt1 | contig 17399 bp, 19 predicted proteins | sample 5400611 | NCBI WGS metagenome assembly WNGJ01 (sample SAMN13153375, study PRJNA577476) | soil metagenome | isolation source: 40 cm soil or saprolite under Garry oak tree replicate 1 | place: USA:California | collected 2016-06-15 | reverse complement strand
ACCGTGTCGCAGCACATCACCGGGATGACGCTCGGATCCTGTTTCGGCTCGTACTTCCACAGGATCTTGCCGTCATTGTTGAGATCGAGAGCATAGACGGTGTTCGGGAACGGCGCATGCACGTACATGACGTCGCCGATGACCAGCGGACCACCTTCGTGACCACGCAGCACACCGGTGGAGAACGTCCACGCCACCTGCAGCTTGCCAACATTCCCGGTATTAATCTGATTAAGCGTCGAATAACGCGTATTGGCGTAATCCTTCGCCGGCATGACCCAGTCATTGGCATTCTGGGCCATCTTGCCAAGATCACTTTGTGCGTACAGGGGACCGGCAGCCAGCAGTGCGGCTGCGCTGATCACCGTGCCCATCGTGAGCGAGATACAACGCATCGTGCATCCTCCCTGCGACATTGTCATCCGGGTGGTGCAGCCGACGCGAACAAGCCCAAAGCAAGCCTGGCCTCGCGGCGCAAACCCGTGCCCCTCGGGAAAAATTTCCGGCAGCGTGTCACGGCATCAGCCGGTCGCGAGCAATTTGTGTAGCTCGTCGACGGCGTAAGCCTACGAAGAAACGCGAGCCCTCCCTTAACAGCTCGTGTCCTTGAAGCCGGAAACTTTGCAATAGTATGCCTGCCCTCATTGGCGTCAATACCTATTCATGGCAGGACGGCGTCCTAAACGGATATAAAATTTGTCGCGACCGCGACGAGCAAGGTCGGAAGCTATGAAGTAACCAATGCGAGCTCATTATGAGGCCGTCCCCCTGAGGTCGGCTGCACTGATCACTTTGCTCGTTGGACTCTTGCTTAGCAGGACAGCAACGCTGACCCATTCGCAAGAGGTCCTCAAGCCGCTTTCTATCGATCAAGTGGGATCCGGTATCTACGTGCACTCGGGCGAGATTGCATTGATGAGCGGGGCGAATGATGGTGCGATTGCCAACGTTGGTTTTGTCGTAGGCGCCAAGGGGGTTGCGGTAATCGATACCGGAGGCAGTGTGCGCGAGGGGCGTCGCCTACTCTCGGCGATACGTCAAATCACGGATGAGCCTGTCTTGTACGTCATCAACACCCACGCTCATCCCGATCATGTGTTCGGGAATGCCGCATTCCTGCCGCCGGCAGTGTTTGTCGGAAGCCACAATCTGCCGCGGCAAGTGATGGAGCGCGGCCCGTATTACCTGAAATCATTTCGGCCCGCGATGGGTTCGCTCCTTGATGAGGTCAGGATCCTGCCGCCGAGCGTGACAGTGGACGACGAATTGCAGCTGGATCTGGGGGACCGCATGCTCACCCTGAGAGCGTGGCGCGCCTCACACAGTGACAGCGATCTCACAGTTTTTGATGAAAGGACCGGAATCTTGTTCGCCGGCGATCTAGTATTTTTGCGCCACATTCCAGTCCTTGATGGCAGCATTCGTGGCTGGTTAAAAACGATCAATGAGCTTGCGAGGCTCCCGGCCAAAAGCGTAGTTCCGGGCCATGGCCCTCCTTCGGCCCCATGGCCTGCCGCGCTCGACCCGGAGAAGACCTATCTTGAGCGGCTGCAAAGCGACTGTCGCGATTTGATTAAGCGCGGTGTGCCGATTGCAGCCGCGTCTGAGCTCGCAGCCGCTTCGGAAAAATCACACTGGGACCTGTTTAACGAGTATAATGCTCGAAATGCCACAGCCGCATTTTCCGAACTGGAGTGGGAATAATGACTCGGCATGTCGGCTAAAGAAATCGGAGATGATCGGGATGTGCGCACGACCGGTAATTGTGATGGCATTTGCGGTCGCGATGTCCTGGAGCTCGGCACAGCCCGCGCTGCCGGCCGATAGCAACGATTCGTGGCGTGAAATCGCAAACAATGTGTTCAATGGTCGCCCGCTTGCCGATGGTTCCCAGCTGATCACGCTCGAGATGGCGGAACGCGCGGAGGATGCAGCGATTGTTCCAGTCACGATGCGGGCAAACCTACCGGCTGGCGATACACGCACCCTCAGGTCGCTCACATTGGTGATTGACGAAAATCCGTCACCGGTGGCGGCGACCTTCAATGTTGGGCCGGGCGTGGCAATGATCTCGACGCGGGTGCGCGTAAATTCCAACACGAAAGTGCACGCCGTCGCGGAACTTAGCGATGCCAAGCTTTACGAAGTGGACACTTACGTGAAGGCGTCTGGTGGCTGTTCAGCTCCCATGGCGAACAACGCAGAGGACGCCGCGGCTAGGCTTGGTCAAATGCGGTTTCGGCAATTTATAAAAACCACTACGGCGCCGGCGAGTGCGCCGCGCGAGGCGCAGATCATGATTCATCATCCGAACAATTCGGGTCTGCAACGCGATCAGGTCTCGCTGCTCTACATTCCACTTTTTATCGTTCGTCAATTGCGCGTTTGGCAAGGCGATCAGCTTGTTCTTGAGATGGATGGCGGCATATCCATCTCGGAGAATCCTAACATTCGGTTTTCTTACCTACCGAATGGCGCAAGCATGTTCCGCGCGGAGGCGGTCGATACCGAAGGTCACGTTTTTTGGGGTGAGTGGCCAGTCGAGCCGACGATGTAGTGGCTCATCAGAAGCAGCGTACCTCTGCTTCCGCCTGAGCGCGGCGAAGTTCCTCAAGCGATGTTCGAGAAATTTCGGTGGTGCGGAACTCAGCACCGAGGTTCCCTTGCACTTGGGACATGCTCAGCACCGTCTGCGCGGTGACGTAGCGATCATATGGTAAAAGCGAAGCAATGAGATCGATCGAGCAGGAACACTTCTGCAGCGAAACCTGCGTCTCCCCGTTGGCTTTCATGCAGCCAAAGACGTAGTCCACGCGCGCAGAAGTTGGATAATCGTTGAGATCCGCAGCTCTCGCATTTAAGTTCGGCGCACAGACGATGAGAAGCGCGACGCCGACCCGGATCGATTTGACGCGAAGCATAAGTGATTTACCTTTCGTTGTCTTTACTTGTCGTGGTCGTCCAGCCGATTATGCCACCAAAATATTGCTAGCAGATATTGGAATCGCCATTCCACGGATTAATATTTCTATGGGGCTGATAATCTTCGATTGTGATGGCGTGCTGGTCGATTCGGAACCCATTGCCCATGGGCTATTGGCTCAAATGATGACGGATCTCGGTCATCCTATGACCACGGCCGAGTCGGTCGAGAAGTTCACTGGACGCAGCCTGGCGGACACCGTGCCGCTCGTCGAAGGCGTTTTGGGGCGAAGTATTCCCGATCAAATAGCCCAACACTACAGCCGTTTGTTGCTTGAACGTTTACGTCGTGACTTGAGGCCGATCGCTGGCGTGAAGGAGGCGGTTGCGATGCTGCGTTATCCCCGCTGCGTCGCCTCTTCGTCGTCGCTCGAGCGAATTCACTTATCCTTGGAGGTAACCGGGCTGGCGGCGTTGTTCGGCTCGAATATCTTCAGTGCGACTCAAGTAACTCACGGCAAGCCTGCACCGGATCTCTACCTGTTTGCGGCAAGAACGATGGCGGTGGCGCCCGAGGATTGCGTGGTTATCGAAGACTCAGCTTTCGGTGTCACCGCCGGATGCGCAGCTGGGATGAAGGTTATTGGCTTCACTGGTGGGGCACATGCAATCGGCGATGCCGCGCGGCATCTCGCAGCGGCAGGCGCATACCCCATCATTTCCTCAATGGCCGAACTGCCGGCTGCTGTGGAGCGACTGACGTCGTGCGTCGAATCCCCACGCCAGTCTCGATAGGGAACTTGGTCCCGTGCTTTTGACATTAAATCGGCGCGGAGCGGATCGTGTGAAAAACCTTCAATGCAGCAACCTGTTCGGCGACATCGTGAACCCGGAACAGCGCGGCGCCAGCAACGTATGCGGCAAGGGTAGCAGCGATCGCGCCGACAAGCTGGGCCTCGATTTGCCGCTCGCTTAACGAGCCGAGAAAAGCTTTCCGCGATGTTCCGACTAAGATCGGACAGCCGAATTCGATCAATTCTCCAAGATGCCGGAGTACCTCGACGTTCTGGCGTGCGGTTTTGCCAAACGCCACGCCTGGATCAAGAATAATGCGCGATCGCGGAATTCCAGCAGCCTCGGCACGCGCCAGTGAGCGCGTAAAAAAGCTCCTGATATCGGCCAGGATGTCGATCGCGCCGTCCTTTTCAGCCCGATTGTGCATAACGACAACGGCAGCCTCTGTCGCAGCCACAGTCGCCGCCATTAGAGGATCCTTCTGCAAGCCCCAGACGTCGTTTATGACAATAGCCCCGAGTTCAACGGCACGCGCGGCGATCTTCGATTTATAGGTATCGATCGAGAGCGGCACTTCGAGTTTAAACGCGAGTTCAGCGAAGATAGATTCGACGCGAGCGAGCTCTTCATCTTCACTGATCGGTAAGGCGCCGGGTCGCGTCGACTCGCCCCCGACATCGATGATGTCGCAACCCGCCGCCGCCATCTGTTTCCCATGCGACAGGGCAGCTTCCATACTGACGTACCGCCCGCCGTCGGAGAACGAATCCGGCGTCAGGTTGAGAATACCCATGACGATCGGACGTGTTCCGATCTTCGCAAGAAAGGCATCACGCCGGGCGCGCTGTTCCGCGCGCATTGGTCTTTTCTTCCCTGTGAGAGCCTTCGCAATGGTATTCTTTGATAGTCCAGTTCGGATGCTCGCCGATCCACTGCGCAAGATAGGGCTGTGCATCCTGCACACACGCGCGCACCGAGCCACGCCAGACATATTCGAGACGCTGTTCCTCACATTGATCGGGATGCGCCAGGGCACAGACCGTGAATACGATGGCTACGAGGTCCATTGGGCCGCTCCGCCACTATCGGACAGTCACAGGCGATTACCATACAAACAGAACTTGCAAAGGCTTAGTTCCGATTTCCAACAAGAATCTCGCCCTTGCCGAGGACCGCCATATCTCCGGCGAAGCGCACAAGTGGCCGGCGCAAAAGCATGGCGGCGCCCTTGCTGTACGGTTCGATCATCGCCGCCAGCCATCGCATGGCGACAAGCTCATGCTCGCCACAGTCGATGAATGTCGGCGAAAGGACACTGCGGCTATCGCCGAGCACGATTGTGCCGCGTTTAAGCAGGAATCCCGCGAGCGGCCCGGCCCCGTGGCGCACAATGACCGTGCCCGCAATCATCCGACTTCCAGCGTAGGGTCCAGCTTCGCCTTCGACGATGATCGTGCCGCGGCGCATGCGGTCGCCTGCGCGCTCTCCGACCGAGCCGCGGACAATGACAATGCCACCGCGCATTCCGGCGACTTCTCCTGCCAGCGCGCCTCCCAGTCGATCGCCTGCGGCGCCGCGGATTTCCAGCACACCTGCTTTCATGCCCGAAGCGGTCCATGGTCCCGCATTGCCGAGCACCGTCAGGCGGCCTCCGGCCATCAGGCGTCCGGCCTGGATGCCGACATCGCCGTCGACCAAGAGCTCGCCGCTTTTCATCTCTTGACCGACGTAATCGAGTCGATCACAGGCATTCTGAATGCGGATTTGCTCGACATCACCCGCGCGCAGTCGAAACACATCGCCAACTTTGATGCGGTGACGGGTTGTTTGCAGCTCGATCTGTTCGATCTCGCGAGCTGTCTTTCCGGCGAGGCCGTGCGGCACAAGCGGCGACAGGTCGAGACGCTGATCGGGCCGCTCGCGAAGCGTTAATGTCAGCGGCTTCACGGCAGTAATTCCCGCAGATGGTAATGATGCGGCCCTAGCTTGCCGCCGTAATTCCCGGCGCTGATCCGCGTCGCACCACGGCTGGGGCCAAGCCTGACGATCGCTGCGATTCCGGCACGCATGGCGGAGGCGACCGCCTCCGAGGTAAGGCCGTCCACGACGATTTCCAACACGCATTTTGTATCGGGATCGAGCGCAGTTTTAACTGCGCCCCGCAGGGTCGGACAGAAGGCATCGTTGGTGGAGGCTGGCACGCCTTTATACTTTGAGCCGACCTTCGAACCGGAGCGGACCACTCCGCCGGGAAAGGGCGCGACCACATCCGGCACATTGCGGATGGCCGCCACTGCAGCTTCCGCCGCCGCACGTGTCGTTTGTACCGAGCGACCGAGAATGAGAAGATTGCCGCCACCCACTGCCTGTTTGGTCAGGCCTGTGGTAGCCTCGCAAACAAATTCGCCATCCATGACGGGAATGCGCCAGAAGTGTTTGTTGCCAAATCGTTTTGAGATCTGCCAGCCATCGCCGAAATAGCGCAGCGCATTTCCGAGCCGCAGAGTTTCTGCGCCGTCGATCCCGGCATAGCACGCCGAACCCGGACTGGTGAGCAGGCATTGCGCTGCGCGCGTTTGCAACTGTTTCTGGAGTTCGGCTGTCGACACGGCGAATAACAGAACCCGAACTCCAGGGCGACCGTCCGGGGTTTGTTTCCCAGTTAGTTTACGATCGATCCCGGCCTCGCAACCGCAGCCGATGACGGAGGTGGCAAAGCCGGTCATGCTCAGCGCCGCTTGGCGGGCCCATTGCGCGGTATCGGCCGTAATGATCACTGCGGTCGCCCGCATGCCAAAGGCTTCTGCGAACGTGTCATCGATGCGCACGCCGCGGACAGTCAGCGGCATGATACGAATTCAAACGGTTCTGGCCGGTTCAACGCGTAGTCCGGCACTTTGATGAATTGATCCGAAAGTCCGTAACGCTCCTCATAATAGTCCTTCATCCGTCGATCGATCGCGCGATCGCGCTCGGGGGCGACCGCGAGCGCGCGCCCCGAAGGATAATGCGTGACATGCCCGTCGCGCACGACAAGATCCCCATTCTTAAAGACGAGAGCGGCTGCGCGAAACATCTGCGCCCGGTCGGGAGAATCGTTGTACACTGCGACGTCGGCAACCGCGCCAGCGCCGAGATGCCCGCGATCGGTCAAGCCGAGCAATTTTGCGGGCGCGGCGCGAGTCATGGCGGTGATCTCGTACAGCGAGTACTCGCGCGTGATCGACGGTAGCGTCGTCACGGCCATCGCCTCGGGCGGCAGCTCGGAAATCCATTTCGTGCGCAGTTCGCTGCTCATCAAGAGTGCGAGTAGGTCTGGATAGCTGGTGAATGGCGCGCCATTGGGATGGTCGGTGGTAAAGAAGACTCGCCAAGGGTCATTGATCAGCAAGAATAATTCAAGGCCAACAGCCCATTGCACGGCGTTGTAGAAGTCCCTGCGCCGATAATCGTAAGGGACGATGCCGACGCCGTTCGCGTCACCGTCCAGGATCAGCCACTTTTTAGGCCGCGCCCGGGTGCGCGCATTGAACTGACGCAAAACGTCGAGCGAGATTGTAACGGTCGGGCCAAACATGACCTGGCCGACATCGATTGTCACATTGGCCGTGTTGTTCACAGCTTCTGCAAGCTGCGCTGCGGCGGAGGAGAACCCTCGGTCGCCCTCTTTGCCGTAGCCGTAGAACTGCAAGTGCGCGAGGTGGAGCGGTAGTTCCTCAGCGGCGGCAATTGTCGTCAGCGCAGTCTCGAAATTTCCGGCAAGCCCAAGATTGTTGCAATGAACATGCAATGGATGCGGCACGCCGAGACTGCTCACCGCACGCTGCAGAGCTTTGACGATCCGCCGTGAGGTCACCCCAAAAGCCGGTACGACATCGTCGAACGAAAACGCGCGCAGGTTTTCCTTGAAGGCTGCGGCACCCCCCGCATTCACGACCTTAATGCCGAGTGAACGGGACATGTCGAGGATCCAAGCGACATAATCCTCAATCGCCGCTTCGCTCTCATTATCGTGCAAAAGGCGGAGTAGATAATCGTCGTTACCGAGTACTGCGAGTGTTGCCTTATCGATGATTGGGGTGTCGGCAAGCTCGAGATGGGCGTGAAGGGCATAATGGGGTGACACTGCCGGTTCGACCACGGTCGTAAAGCCCATAGTCGCATAGAGATGGCCGGTCTCGAATGTCGACCATAGCCTTTTTGACAACAGGGCCTCGGGCGGACGCCGCGTCGCGGCACTTTGATACTCGGGCAATAACAGCCGTGCGGTGTCCACATTCCAGCCGGCGATATGGGAATGGATATCGATGGCGCCGGCCATGACGACCTTGCCTGCCGCATCGTAGGTTGCATCGGCAGGAGCGTTTGGTGCGTCCACGATTCGAGCATCGCGAATCCAGACATCACCCAGGCCGTCGCGCTCATGAGCAGGATCGATGACGCGTCCACCGGCAATGCGTGTCAGCATGAGCGTACCTGGGGTCCCGGCGTTGCGGCCGAGATACGTGCGATCGCATCGGCGACAGAGATCGTCCCGATTGGCCGCGCCGCAGCACACGCTGATAGAGTGCCGGTTGCGGCAAGGTGTTGGACCGAGGAATGATCAATGCCTGGGCAACCGACGTTGATATGAACCTGCGCCGGTGTGCGAAATGCCGTGCCCTGAGCAGTCAGTGCGATCGTTGGCGGCCCCCGGCGCCATGGCGGGGCTTCGCTCCTGTAGGCGGAGATCCAAACGACGCAATCGACCTCGCCACTGGCCACAAGGCGGCGGCTATCGAATAGCCAAGGATCATGCTGGGAAAACCCGCGGCCAAAGCTGGTGCGCATCGGGAAGCCAGTCATCCAGCCGCAGACATGCAGTACACCGATGGCGTCGTCTTCCGGCGCAAGCGGCAGACCTGAGAAACGCGTCGTCGCGTTTAAATCGCCGACGAGGCCACATAGCATTTCGATTGCGAGCGGGTCGAGCTCCGCGCCGGACCAGATTGCAGTGCCGAAGCGCGTCTGTTTGAGAGTCGCCGCGACTTGCCGCAGCCGCTTTGATGAAACGCTGGCTATACCGGTAGGTCTTCCTGTGATTTGGGCGCGAAGCGCCGCTAAAAGGCCGGGCAAGTCATCTTGTTCTTTGCCAATCGACGTGGCTGCGATTGCCTCTGCTAACGTCACCAGTTCCCGTCCCGGACAAAGCCATAGGATTTCACGCCGATGAACGGCTTTTGCCCGATCGCTGCCGATCACGTGTTGTAGAAGTTGGTTGCGAGCGGCGCCGCGAACAGGTCCAGCCAATAGCAGAAAGTCGGCGCGCGCATGGCACTCAGTTGGAGTCGTCATCATGACGCCTGAGGATCGCATAACATCAAGGTCCCGCAGCACGCCTTCCGAGTTCATATGATCGACAATCGCTCCGGTGCGCTGCGCCAGCGCAATTGCGGCGCGCGCGCCGGCCACATCGGTGCCCAGTCCGGCAATAAGGATCTTTGTGCTCGCGCCGATTAGCTCGCCTGCCTCGGCAATCGCAGCATCAAGCGTTGTCGGCTTTCCTAAAATCCAAGCGCCTTCCATTACGACTTCCTGTCACGCGCAAATAAAAGCGACGCTATTCGTCATATTTGATATACGCAAAGCGCTGATCCTTTTGCGGAGTTCCTTCCAAGGCTCCACCCGATTTTGCGGGCTGCCATTGCACAACATCTTCGATCTTCTTGGCCAGTTCAAAGTCCTTGTCCGTGATCCCTTTCGCTGCATGGTTTTGCAGGCGAACCTCAACCCAGGCATAGGAAGCGGTGATGTCGGGATGGTGCCAGGCCGCCTCGGCGAGGTGGCCCACCGTATTGATGACCATCAGCGTGCCCTTCCAACTGTTGGTGCGATACTTACGGCGAATCCAGCCGTTCTCCAGATACCAGTGGGGCAAATCGCGCTTGAGCCGCTGCTGAATCTCTTCATCCGTGTAGGTTCGCTCATTATTAGCTTCGGGCATGGTGATATCCTTCGATGGTTGTTAGGGTGCTCCGATTGTCAACCGGAATGGAACGTCGCATTTTAGACCTGAACTCCTACTGAAAAAATGGCGGGAAGTGCATTTTCGGGAGACTGGGCTTGCGCGATGATAATTTACGACCAGCGGAAATCCTCGTCACCGTTCCCGCCCGGCTGCATCTCGGGTTCCTTGATCTCAATGGCGGGCTTGGCCGCCGGTTCGGCGGTATCGGACTTGCAATCGACCACTTTAGGACCAGCCTTATCGTCCGACGTGCAAACCATGCTGACGTTTCCGGTCCAGAAAGCCAGCGTGTCCAGCAATACCTGCTTACAATGGAACGATCGCTCGGGCACATTGGTGCGCACGCTGTGAATATCTTGCAAACTGTTCCCGCACATGCGGGTCTCGGTTCCGGCACGCAGCTGGCGCTTGCCGTGGCGGGGGGCGTCCGCCGATTACACAACCTGCCGCTTGAAATCGAGGACGACGCATTAAGGCTTGGACGCGGCGCGCGGTCTGGAATTGGCATCGGACTATTTCATCGCGGTGGCCTGATCGTCGACGGTGGACATGGCAGGCAATCGAGAGTGGCGCCGATCGTCAGTCACATTCCATTTCCAGAGCATTGGCGCATTCTCGTCATCCTTGACCTGCAGCGTGGTGGCGTTCACGGCCACGACGAGGCGTCAGCATTCGCCACTCTTGCGCCGATGCCAGAAATAGATGCTGCCCAGATTTGCCGTCTGGTTCTTATGAAGGCATTACCAGGCCTTGCGGAGCAGGACATCGTCAGCTTCGGCGATGCCATAAAGGAGTTGCAGATCCGGCTCGGCAATTATTTCGCGCAGGCGCAAGGCGGAGGTGGCTTTACAAGCCCCGCTGTTGCCGGCGTACTTGCGGCACTCGATGCCGGTGGCGCGCATGGAATTGGGCAAAGTTCCTGGGGGCCGACGGGGTTTGCATTCGCATCATCGGCGGAAGAAGCCGAACGCTTGTTGAGGCTCGCGAGAGAGCATCCAGCCACCAAGGGGCTGGACATTCAAGTTTGTAGCGGCCTCAATCGTGGCGCTGAAATTATCACGCGGATACGGGGCTAACGTTCTCTAGTAGATTTACGCAGGGAGGTGACGATGGCAGAAAAAAACATTCTTCATATGGTCACTCCCACAAAGCATATCAGCCCGTTCGACGCCAACATGGCAGTCGATGCCGGTTACGACGCTGTTCTGACCTACAGTAACGTGACTCTCGACGACATAACGGGACTCGTCCAAGATTCTATCTTCTCGCGTCCGCCGAAGACCGGTGTCCGTAGCGCAATGTTCTTCGGCGGCAAAAACGCGAGCCTTGCGCTCGACATGCTGACAAAAGCCCGGAAGGCATTGGTGCCTCCGTTCGGAATGTCGTTCTTTGCCGATCCGGCCGGCTCGTTCACGACTGCCGCAGCGATGGTCGCGTGCGTCGAAAGGATCTTGAAGGAAAAGCATCAACGGCGGCTCGAGAGCTTGAAGCTCGCTATTTTTGGCGCGACCGGGGTGGTCGGTTATGCGGCTGCCGTCATTGCCGCGCTCGAGCGAAGCAGCGTTACGATCGTCGGCTACGATGGCATCAAGCGTGTGACCGATAGCGCGAATGAAATCAGAACACGTTTTAACGTAGAGGTCAGGCCGGCAGACGGCAGCGACGACAGCAAAAAAACTGCCATTCTCAAGGAAAACGAGGCCGTGCTGTGCGCTGGCCGCGCAGGCGTCCAGATCTTGTCAAAGGCGCAGCTTGCCGGCGCAACAAATCTCCTGGTTGTGGCCGATGTTAACGCGGTTCCTCCAGCAGGCATTGAAGGCCTTGATATGCAGGCAAATGGCGATGCACTGACGCCAAACGGCACAGTTGGCTTGGGACCGTTGGCGATCGGCAACATCAAGTACAAGACTGAGTTTGGCTTATTTCAAAAGATGATCGCGGCAACGAAGCCGGTGCAGTTGGATTTTCGCGACGCCTTTGTACTGGCTCGTGAGCTCAATGTCTGAGAAGCCGTCCGTGCTGATCGCGGCAATTTCCGGCCGCGCGCTGGCACAATCGGCACAGCGTGGCGGTTACCAGCCGCTGGTGGTGGATTTCTTCGGCGACCAAGACACCTTGCAGGTCGCGCGCGATCACGTTCGATTAATTGGAAGTCTCGCAAACGGGATCGCAGAGAGCGCTTTAATTACGGCATTGGGCGCGCTCGCCGATCGTCACCGTCCGATGGGGATAGTTTGCGGAAGCGGATTCGAGGACCGACCCCACCTCCTGCAAGCCGTCGCCGCACGCTGGCCACTGTTTGGAAATGCCGCAGCGATCGTGACCAACGTGAAGAGTCCCGAGACGCTTTCGGCGCTCTGTGGCAAGCTCGCAATTTCGTTTCCGGAATTCTCGTTCACGAAGCCGAGCAACCCGGCTGGCTGGCTTGCAAAGCGCATAGGTGGTGCGGGCGGCGCGCATATCCGGCTTGCATCCCAACCAACGAGCCGCACGGTCTATTACCAGCGAAAAGTGGCGGGAGCGCCAGTATCGGCGCTTTTTCTCGCCAATGGCGCGCGTTCGACGATCATCGGATTTAGCACGCAATGGGTGCTGGCCACAGCGACAAAGCCATATCGCTACCGGGGCGCAGTACGACCCGCACCCCTTTCCGCCTGCATGACCGCTTTGCTGACGAGCGCCGTTGAGCGGCTCGCGGCTGCGGCATCACTGGTTGGCCTCAACAGCATCGATTTTCATGTCGACGGCGAGTGCTTCTGGTTGTTGGATGTCAATCCCAGACCGGGTGCGACGCTCGATATATTCGAGACGCCAGAGCCATCGCTCTTTGACCTGCACATGGCAGCTTGCGCCGGCAATTTAGCTGCAGCTCCAATTTATCCTCCAGGCGCCAAAGCTGCAGCGATCACGTATGCTGAGGACGATATCCCTTCGGTTCCAGCACTGGAATGGCCGAGCTGGACCGCAGACCGGCCGCAGCCCGGAATTGCGGTAAAGGCTGGCGAGCCGCTGTGTACGGTCTATGCTTGCGATCGGGCCGCGGCGGCAGCCAAGGCGCTTGCGGATGAGCGACGTCGAAGAGTTCTCGCTTGGATGCATGCGGGGTAGTGATGACGAGCGTTCCGACACTAAGCGTGAACCAGCGGTCCGCTGCACTCGTGGCTCGACTGATCGGTGATGCCGAAGAGCTGAGGATCGGAGTCTCGCGCGGCGAACTTGGCGAAACATTGATAGATGCGGGCAGTAAGAGTCCCGGCGGAATTGCGGCTGGGATCCGAATTGCCGAAATCTGCATGGGCGGGCTTGGGCAAGTCGAGCTGTTACCCTCGTCGGCGACGCCGCGATGGCCGTGGACACTCGTCGTGCGCTCCTCAAATCCGGTGATCGCATGTCTCGCTAGCCAGTATGCAGGATGGCGCCTGGCGGATGAGACAGGCGAAAAGCCGTTTTTTGCACTCGGTTCCGGACCGGCTCGGGCACTGGCCCGACGCGAGCCGTTATTCAAGGACTTGCGCTATTCCGACAACGCCGCGCGCAGCACCCTGATCATTGAAGGTTCTCGGCCGCCGCCAAAAACGATTGTTGCTACAGTCGCACAGCACTGTCGGATTAAGCCAGAAGATCTGACGATCATTTTCGCGCCGACACAAAGTCTGGTCGGCTGCACTCAGATCGTTGCGCGGGTGCTTGAGGTCGCGCTGCACAAGACACATGAGCTGGGGTTTTCACTCGAACATATCGTCGATGGCGTTGGCGCAGCGCCGCTGTGCCCGCCGCATCCGGACTTCGTTACAGCGATGGGCCGGACCAATGATGCCATTATTTTTGCGGGGCGGGTCCAGCTTTATGTGACTGGACCTGCTGACGAGGCGCGTGCGCTCGCTGAGAAGCTTCCCAGCAGGGCTTCACGGGATTATGGTCGACCCTTCTCAGAGATTTTCCGGCAAGCCAAAGGTGACTTTTACGCCATCGATCCGATGCTGTTCAGCCCAGCCAGGATCACAGTGACAGCGCTGGAAACGGGCGAAAGTTTTCAATTGGGTGACATTGATCTGGAATTGCTCGATGCATCCTTCACCTGAGCGCTTCGCAGTCAGCTCTTTGGCTCTCCCATGCTCGTCGGCCTCGTAATCGATTCGATTGATTGGCATGCCCGACAACTTATCGCCGCGCTGTCTTCGCGCGGCGTCGAAACGGTTCCGGTGCAGTTGTCTTCGTGTGGAATGGCGACGGCGAGCGCCAGCGGATTACACATCGATGGGTTTGGCAAAACGCTTCCTGATGCCGTGGTTGTGCGCACCATGTCCGGCGGTACTTTCGAAGCCGTTACCCTACGGCTCGGCGTTCTACATGCTTTGCGGGAACTCGGCGTTACAGTTTGGAACGATGCGCGTGCAATCGAGCGCTGTGTCGACAAGTCGATGACGAGCTTCTTGCTGGCGCGTGCCGGTATCCCAACCCCGTCGACGTGGGCGATGGAGTCGTACGAACAAGCGTACGCAATCGTAGAACGCGAGACCGCGGAGGGACCGCTGGTGCTCAAGCCGCTATTCGGATCTCAGGGGAGGGGACTAAAGCTCGTCCACAAGCCGGAAGATCTTCCGACAATCGAGGAGACGCCGGGCCGGGTCTATTATCTCCAGCGCTTTATAGGTGTTAAACGGCATGGTGGTTATCACGATTTTCGTATCCTCGTCGTGCAAGGCCGCATCGTTGCGGCCATGCGCCGTCATTCCACGCATTGGGTAACAAATGTAAAGCGCGGTGGTCGCCCCGTTGCAGTCGTTATCAATGAGGAAATGAAGACGCTCGCGCTGCAGTCGGCAATGGCGGTCGGCGCCAATTTCGTTGGGGTTGATATCGTTTACGGAACTGACGACCGGCCAGCGGTTCTGGAGGTCAACAGCATGCCGGCCTGGTCGGGCCTGCAGAAAGTTGCCGCTGTCAATATCGCTTCCGTCTTGGCAGATGCTCTCATCGCTGCACTCGCTGCCCGCGGCTTGCGAGGAGCTATGGCGTGACCTCGCGTGCGGAGCGGATTGAGGCGGCCTTTAGATGGGCATGCCTCACCGAGCTCGATGCTCCGAAGCCAGGCAACGTTAACGCCTTTGCCGACGGTCATCGTATGACGGTGGACGAGTTTGTTCGCAGTGCGAATGCAGCCGCAGCTCCGCTGTCGGCACGAGGCGCTCGGGTCGGGCTCCGCATTCATCGCGCCGTCATGGCGACGTTCGCGGCAGTCGGCACCAACACCAATCTTGGAATTATTCTGTTATGCGCGCCACTTGCGGCGGCGGCCGAGCGCGACGCCGCAGATTTGCGCAGAGCGCTTCACGAGGTTCTCCAAGAGCTCGATGTCGATGATGCGGACCTTGCGTTTCGCTCGATTGTTCGAGCCGCACCGGCGGGGCTCGGTCATAGCGCTCAGCATGACGTGTTTAATCCGGCAACAGTCAGTCTTTTGGAGGCAATGTCTGCAGCAGCAAACCGCGACATGGTGGCGCGCCAATACGCGACCGACTTTGCCGATATATTCGATCTCGGCTTACCCTTGTTCGAGTCCGTTAGTCAAAGCAAAGGGGAGGCTAAGTGGGCGACACTGGCGACATTTTTGGGTTTTCTCTCGGCCTTCCCTGACAGTCACATCGCGCGAAAATTCGGGGCTGAAACAGCGAACTGCGTACAACGCGCGGCTCTCAATTTTGCGGCAATGTTGCAGGCGGCCGAACAGCCGAACCAAGTTCTTCCGGCTCTCCTGACATGGGATGCGGCTCTCAAAGCGAAAGCCATCAACCCCGGCACCACTGCCGACCTAACTGTAGCCACCCTTTTTGCGCATCGGCTGCGCAACATCTTGCCGTCCGTGCGCAACAGTGATTGACTTGGCGATGCGGACTTCGTTCCGCCGCTATCTGGCTAACCGGCCTGGTTGCCCAATCCGGGCGCTGAAAACAAGGATAGATGTACCAGCGGGCATCCGCCTGCAAGTTGTGGTTTCCTCGGGAGGAGATGGCGATGGCAAAGATAAATGGACTGTGCATCGGTGAATCGCTTGTTGGTGAGGGCAATGAAGTTGCCCATATCGATCTCATCATGGGCCCACGTGGCAGTGCGGCCGAGACGGCATTTGCGCACTGTCTGACCAACCAGAAGGATGGATTTACGTCATTACTCGCGGTCATCGGACCAAACCTGTTGTGCAAGCCTGCGACCGTTCTATTCAACAAGGTGACGATCAAGGGTGCCAAGCAGGCCGTGCAGATGTTCGGTCCCGCTCAGCATGCCGTCGCCAAGGCGGTTGCCGACAGCGTGGCCGAGGGGGTCATTCCCCAGGATGAGGCCGACAATCTCTTCATCTGCGCCGGCGTTTTCATCCACTGGGAGGCGGCCGACGACAAGAAAATTCAGGACTTCAATTATCGCGCAATGAAGGAATCTATTGCCCGCGCCGTGAACGGCGAACCCAAGGCTGCTGAGGTGGTGGCCAAGCGCAACCAGGTCAAGCATCCGTTCGCTGCGGCCTAGCTGCGGCTACAATCCTGACAGGCGCGCAATCTGTGCGCCTGTCAGTTTCCCGTTATGTAGGCTTGTCGCGACAAGGGCGCCGGCGATTCCAGCCTGCGCGAGTGAGGCAAGGTCGTTTGCGTCGCGTACGCCACCGGCGGCGTATACCTGCCGGTTAACAACTCGTGACTTAATGGTTGTCAACCGGTCGATATCGGACAGGATGGTGCGGTTGTTTCGACAAAGGTAACGGATCAGCTCGCTGTCTCGCTGGGTTTCGCTGCCGACGACGAGATGTCCAAAACCAGCTTCGAGCCAACGCTCGGCATGGTGAACGTCGGCTATGCCGGCGTCGACCCAAAACACAAGATCAGGGAACTCAACGCTCAACTGTCTCAGGGCTGCGTTATTGTCACCCTTGTTTTCAATTGCATCGAGATCCGCCACATAGAATGTCCCGAAGGGAAAAATCGACAACAGGCCCCGCGCGACGTCGTTCGGTCGGCTCGTAGGGGACAATGGGGTTTCGATGGGTGCGTAGGCGCTGCGCATTCCCATGCGCGCATGGACAACAACTCCGTCTTTGAGGTCAATAACGGGTATGACTTCCATGATAGTGCCCTGACAATGAGCCGGAGGGTCTGACCGAAAATGTCGTCGCATACTGTAGCAATCTCACGTGCGAGCTGACATGGGCGTGAACTGAGATGGGCGTGAGCTAAGATGGGCGTTGTCATAGGTTGGGATATCGGCGGCGTTCACCTCAAGGCGGTGCGTGCCGAAGACGGGCGCATTGTAAAAGCCGCCCAATACGCGTCGCCATTGCGGAACGGAACGGGACTTCTTGAGGATGCGTTTCTGCAAGCGCGCAAAGACATGGGTCGTGGCGATCGCAATGTCATCACGATGACCGGCGAGCTGGCGGATATCTTTACTTCGCGCCAAGACGGCGTCGAGCAGCTTTCATCGCTTGCCGAGCGCGCGCTGGAGAATGTCTCCATCTACGCGGGCCCAATCGGGTTCGTTACTGGGCCTGAGGCACGACAACATAGTGGTCAGATTGCATCCGCAAACTGGCATGCTTCTGCAGCAGTTATCGCCAAGTGTCGCAAAGCAGCTTTATTCATTGACGTTGGCTCGACGACCACTGATGTAGTTCCGATTGCGGAGA
>WNGJ01003851.1_pt1 | contig 17403 bp, 21 predicted proteins | sample 5400611 | NCBI WGS metagenome assembly WNGJ01 (sample SAMN13153375, study PRJNA577476) | soil metagenome | isolation source: 40 cm soil or saprolite under Garry oak tree replicate 1 | place: USA:California | collected 2016-06-15 | reverse complement strand
CACGTCGACTGGGCGCTGATGCTGGGAGTCCTGCGCGTGCGCGGTGAGCTCGGGTCGGCTCCGGCCGGCGCGCGCCGGCTTCGCTCGCTGGCCGGACATCTCGCCGCGTTCGGCGTGACGAGGAACAGTTGGGCGGCCGCATTCGGTCTCTCGGGCGAGACGATGTTCGCGGATCGCACGATCGCGCTCTCGCACTACTACCGGTCTGTCGGTCTCAAGGCGCTTGTCAAGGGCCTCGAGGCTTCGAAGCCTGCTTTGCAGGCGCGGGTGTTGAACGACCCGCGGCTCTCGATCTACTCGGGTGGGCGGCACGACGTCTCCTCGGGACGGGTCGATGTCCGCGTGCTCGTGCTGATGGAGTACCTGGCGGACACGTACAACCAGGTGACGGTGTCGTGTCTGATCACGGGCCACAAGCTGTACGCGCGGCCCGGCGTGATCTCGGCGCACATCTATCGTCCTGCTCCTGCCGCCCGAGGTGTTCCCGCGCCAGGTGATCTCGCTCGAGGGCCTGGGCGGCCCCTCGTTCGCGCTCGCGAACCACTGGGATCACATCCACGTCGGCTACTAACACAACGGGGGAACCCCTGGTTCCCCCGTTAGCCCCCTCCTTGACGGCGTGGACTTCGGTTCAGCGTTTCAGGAGCCGACGGGATCTCTCGTCGGCTCCGGCGTTTCTTGGCGCTGTGGGGCTCCCGCCGGGCTAAGCCCGGCTCCGCCGGCAGATCGTGGGGGAATCCCTGGTTTCTCCAAGAGCCCTCTCCTTCAGGGCGGCGGCTCGCTTCGTGGCGTTGCGGGAGCTGACGAATGCCGGCTCACTCAATGCGTTTTTTGGCGCTGTGGGGCTCCCGCCGGGCAAGGCCCGGCTCCGCCGACTGATCGCTGCTTTCCTACGAGGTCTTGATGAGGGTCGTACGGCTGGCTACTGACGACGGGCGTGTCGTGTGCGAGAGATGCCTCGTTGCTGAATCTGCCTTCTCGCGGATGCGGGGGTTGCTCGGGCGCAGTGGATTGGAGAGTGGTGAGGGGATCCTGCTCCGGCCGGCTGGGTCGATTCACACGGTGTTCATGCGGTTTTCGATTGACGCGGTCTTTCTCGACCGCGATCTGGCCGTGTTGAAGGTGGCTTCGAACCTCGCCCCCTGGCGAGCGGCGCGCTGCTCAGGGGCGCGGGCGGTGGTCGAGCTCCCGGCCGGCGAATCGGCCCGGCGCGGCCTGCGCGCCGGCGACCGCCTCGCCCTCGCGGAACACGTCTAAAGGGGACCTCAAACTCTGGTTTTGCCCGGGGCCGGCCGCAAGCCACCCACCGGCTTGAGCCTATCGCCGAGAAACGCGCGGGTGTGACACGGGTCCGTGACGGCACCGTGCCGTTTGACGTGGCGACGCCCTCGCGGCGAAGCTTCACCTGATGGACGCCACAACCGTCGCCAGGCGCTCGCGGGGGGAGAACTTCCCCGTCGCCTCGCTGCTCTTTCCGCGGGAGCTGCGTCCGCATCTGCGTGCGGTCTACGGCTTTGCGCGTCTTGTGGACATGCTCGGCGACGAGGTCACGGGCGACCGGCTCGCCGCGCTCGACGAGCTGGAGCGGGAGCTCGACGCCTCCTACACCGGTACCCCTACCTGGCCCGTCATGCGCCAGCTGGCGCCCACGATCCACAAGTTCGATCTTCCACGGGAGCCCTTTCTGCGCCTGATCGAGGCGAACCGGATGGACCAGCGCGTTTCCGAATACGAGACCTGGAGCGACCTTCAGCGGTACTGCGTCCATTCCGCCGATCCCGTCGGCAGGCTTGTGCTCGGCTTGCTCGGGCGCGACCGCGACCCGCAGCTCGTCGCAGCGAGCGACAAGGTCTGCACCTGCCGGCCGAAGACAGGCGGCGGTTCGGTGTCACCAAGCTCGACCGTCCGAACGAGCCGCTCCGCGAGCTCCTTCGCTTCGAAGCTGAGCGCGCCCGCTCGCTCCTGGCCGGCGGCGAGCGTCTCCGTGAGGGGATCGGTGGGCGCGTGGGTCGAGCCGTCGGGCTCTTCTCGCGCGGTGGTTTGGCCGCGCTGGAGGCGCTGGAGAACGCCGGCTGGGACATCTTCAGCGGCCGTCCGCGTCCTTCCCGAGCCCGTCTCGCCCGCGCCGCGGTCGGAGCTCTCGTCCGATGATCGCGGAGCGCGCCTACGCCGAGGTCGAGCGGTTGACGCGGCGACGAGCCCGCAACTTTGCCTACGGAATCATGGTGCTCCCGCGGCCCAAGCGGCGCGCAATCGCAGCGATCTACGCCTTCGCGCGGCGCGTGGACGACATCGCGGACAGCCCGGGGACAGACGAAGAGAAGCGCGAGCAGCTCCAAGCGCTTCGCGCGGCGCTCGAGACGAGCCCCGGGGCGGATGCGACCCTCGTTGCCCTCGCGGATGCCTGCGAGCGCTATCCGATCCCGCGCCGCGCCCTACACGACTTGATCGACGGAGGCATGCAGGACACGACTCAGAGCCGCTACGCGGACTTCGAGGAGCTCGCCGGTTACTGCCGCCGAGTCGCCGGTGCGGTCGGGATCGCCTGCGTGGCCGTTTACGGGGCCGAGGAGCTCGACCGGGCGGAGACGCTCGGAATCGCGCTCCAGTTGATCAACATCATCCGTGACGTCCCGGAAGATTGGGGCCTTGGCCGCGTCTACCTCCCGCAGGATGAGCTCGCGTCGTTTGCCGTCTCCGAGGGCGACATCGCCGCCGGCCGTCCGACGCCAGCCTGGCAGGCGCTGATGGGTTTCCAGGCAGCCCGCGCGCGCACCTACCTCGCCGATGGGCTGACCCTCCTCGAGCACCTGGATGCGCGTTCGAGCGCCTGCGTCTCGACCTTTGCCGGGCTCTACCGCGAGACCCTCGACCGGATCGAGGAGGCTGGGTTCGACGTCTTCGGCGGGCCGCCGCAGCTCTCCCGGATGACGAAGCTCCGTGTCGTCGGGGCGGGGTTCCGGCCGCGCGTGCGTCGAGCAACCGGAGTCGCGTCCTGATGCAGGCGAGTTCAAACCGGCGGGACGGGAGGGACGCGCGTGACTCCAGAACGCGTAGCGTGGTCATCGGTGGTGGTCTGGCGGGGCTCGCGGCGGCCCTCGAACTCGTCGACCGCGGCCACGAGGTGATCCTGCTCGAAGCGAGGCCGACACTTGGTGGAGCGGTGCAGACATTGCCGGAACGAGACGGCGATCCCGATCCGCCGCCCGACAACGGCCAGCACATCGCCCTTGGTTGCTGCGGTGCCTATCTCGGCTTCCTGAAGCGGATCGGCCGCCAGAACGACGTTCGGCGCCAACGGCTCGCACTGCCTGTGATCGCGACGGACGGAAGGATCGCCACGATCCGGCCCGGCCCGGTCGCGCTCCTGCGTTACCGCCACCTCTCGCTCGGGGCGCGCGCCGCTCTCGGCCGAGTAGTCCGGCGGCTCGAGCCGCTCGACCCGGCCGCGCACGACGACGAGACCTTCGCCGACCTCCTGCGCCGGCTCGGTTCCTCGCAGCAGGCGATCGACCGTTTCTGGGACGTCTTCGTCCGGCCGGCGCTCAATCTGCGTAGCGAGGAGGTGAGCGCGGGTCTGGCCCTCTTCACCGTCCAGACGGCGCTGCTCGGCGATCGCCGGGCGAGCGATCTCGTGCTTCCGATTGCGCCGCTCGGAGAGATGCACGGCGCCGCCGCGCGAGCAAGCCTCGAGTCGGCCGGAGCAACCGTGCGGACGAATGCGCGGGTCGTCGACCTCGAGGAGAACGCGGCCGTCCTCGGCGACGGGGAGCGGGTGTTCGCAGACGCGTTCGTCGTTGCGCTCCCGCCGGGCGAGAGCGCAGCGCTGCTCGGCGAGCCCGAGCCGGCGCTCGAGGACTCGCCGATCGTCAGCGTCCACCTCCTGTTCGATCGCCGGCTCCTGCGCTACGAGCTCGCGGCCCTGCTCGAGAGCCCGGCGCACTGGGTCTTCGACCGCGGCGTGCTGACCGGCCATCCGCCCAAGCGCGGCCAGTACCTCACCGTCGTCTCGAGCGGAGTGCCGGAGCTGCTCCAGATCCGCGGGCGCGAGCTCGTCGAGCAGATGGCGCGGGAGCTCCAGGGCCGCCTCGGCAGCGCCGAGCTCCTGTGGTCGCGCGTGAGCAGAGAGCCCGCGGCGACCTTTGCGGCGAGGCCCGGAACGATGCGGCTTCGGTTGCCTCCTGAGACCGATCGGCCCAATGTCGTTCGGGCAGGCGCCTGGACCGCGACCGGCTGGCCGGCGACGATGGAGAGCGCCGTCCTGAGCGGCACCGCGGCGGTCCGCGCAGTCGTCCAACGTGAGAAGGTTCCCGCGTGAGCGTGCTCCTCGACCAGCGTACGACCCTCGACGTCGCGCTCGACCGGGGTGTCGGGCGCCTGTTCGAGCTCCAGCACCCTGATGGCTACTGGGTCGGCGAGCTCGAGTCGAACGCGACGATGATCGCGCAACACCTCTTCTGGCATCACATGCTCGGCCTGCGTACGCCCGAGCTCGACCGAAAGATCACGAACGAGCTGATGGCGCGACAGCGCGACGATGGAACCTGGGCGATCTGGTTCGACGGCCCGGGCGACCTCGACACGACGATCGAGGCCTACGTCGCACTTCGGATGTGTGGCGTCGACCCAGGCGACGCGACACGCGAGTTCATCCGCAGCAAGGGTGGAATTCCGAAGAGCCGCGTCTTCACGAAGTGCTTCCTCGCGCTCCTCGATCAGTGGCCCTGGCAGCGAACACCGCCGATTCCGCCCGAGCTCGTGCTGCTTCCGCCCAACGCTCCGATCTCGATCTACCACTTCTCCTGCTGGGCGCGCGGGACGTTCACGCCGCTCTCCGTGGTCTCGGCGCTGCGCCCGGTACGGCCGGCGGGGGTCGACCTGCGTGACATCGGCGCTCGCCCGGGAGAGACGAGGCCCGTCGGGCGTCCGAACCGGATCCGGCGGCATGCGATCGCGGTCGCGGAGCGCTGGGTGCGCGAGCACCAGGAGGTGGACGGTTCCTGGGGCGGGATCCAGCCGCCGTGGGTCTGGTCGATCCTGATGCTGGCCACACGCGGGCACGGATTCGAGGACGAGACACTTCGCCGCGCGGTCGAGGGCTGGGACGGCTTTCTGGTCGACGAAGGCGACCGGCTGCGCCCGGAGGCCTGCCAGTCGCCCGTCTGGGACACGGCGCTCACCGTCCTTGCCCTGCGCTCGGCCGGCGTCTCGGCGGACGACTCGCGGCTCCAGAAGGCGGCTGCGTGGCTCCTCGGCGAGGAAGTGACGACGACAGGCGACTGGGCTATTCGCCGACCCGGCCTCGAGCCCGGCGGGTGGGCCTTCGAATTCCAGAACGACCTCTATCCCGACGTCGACGACGCTGCGGTCGTCGTCCTTGCGCTCCGCGAGCTCGGGATCGAGGGCCCTGCAATCCGCCGCGGTCTCGCCTGGACGGCCGGGATGCAGTCCCGGAGCGGGGGCTGGGGCGCCTTCGACGCGGACAACGAATGCTTCTGGCTCTACAAGATCCCGTTCTGCGACTTCGGCAAGGTGACCGACGAGCCGAGCTCCGACGTCACTGCGCATGCGCTCGAAGCGCTGGCGTACGAGCGCGCGCACGCGGACGTTGTGGCGCGCGGGCTCGACTGGCTGCTCGGCGAGCAGGAAGACGACGGCTCCTGGTTCGGGCGCTGGGGCGTGAACCACATCTACGGTACGGCCGCCGCGCTGCCGGCCCTCGAGGCCTGCGGGTACGAGCCGGGCCATCCAGTCATGCGCCGGGCCACCGCGTGGCTCGACTCCGTCCAGAACGAGGACGGCGGCTTCGGCGAGGACATTCGCTCGTACGAAGACGAGGCCTGGCGAGGCCGCGGGGTCTCGACGCCTAGCCAAACAGCCTGGGCGCTATTAGCCTACGCCGCTGCAGGAAAGGAGAGCTCGCCCGCCGCAGACCGCGCGGCCAGCTACCTTTGCGACACTCAGCAGGAAGACGGCGACTGGCAGGAACAGCATTTCACCGGCACAGGCTTCCCACTCGCGTTCATGATTCGCTATCACCTCTACCGATTGACGTTCCCCGTCCTCGCCCTCGGACGACTACGAGAAAGGCTGTCGGCATGAAGTTTCCGCTTCGCTCAACCGCTCAGATCGGCAGGTACGTCATGCAGCAGCAGCGGACGGGCGAGCGTTACCCGCTCGTCTTGATGCTGGAGCCCACGCTCGCGTGCAACATCGCCTGCATCGGCTGCGGGAAGATCCGCGAGTACGAGTCGAACAAGGCGCGCCTCTCGGTCGAGGAATGCATCGACGCGGGCGTCCAGTGCCCGGCGCCGGTCGTCTCGATCTGCGGCGGCGAGCCCCTGGTCTACAAGGGCATCGAGGACGTCGTCGCCGGCTTCCTCGAGTTGAAGAAGAACATCGATCTCTGCACGAATGCGCTCAGGCTCGAGCAGTACCTCGACGTCTTCGAGCCGAACCAGCGCCTGACCTTCGTTGTCCATCTCGACGGAATGCGCGAGATCCACGACTACATCTGCGACTACCCGGGACTCTGGGACACCGCCGTCGACGCGATCAAGGCCGCCCGTGCGAAGGGCTTCCGCGTGACCACGAACACGACCGTCTTCAAGGAGACGAAGGTCGAAGACGTGCTCCAGATGATGGATTACCTGACGAACGAGGTCGGGATCGACGGGATGCTCGTCGCGCCGGGCTACCAGTACTCGCAGATCGACCCGAACCTGACGATGACGCGGGCCGAGCACGAGGCAAAGTTCCGGCTGATCCGCGCGTCGGCGAAGCGGAACAACTACCGCTGGCTCGCGAGCCCGATCTACCAGGACTTCCTCACCGGCGAGCGAAAGCTCCCCTGCGCTCCGTGGGGCTCGATCACGCGCAACCCGTATGGCTGGAAGGGGCCCTGCTACCTGCTCACCGACGGCATCTTCCCCACCTACGATGCGTTGCTCGAAGGGATCGAGTGGGAGAACTACGGCCCGGGACACGACGACCGCTGCGAGCACTGCGGCATCCACTCGGGCTTCGAGCCGGCGGCCGCGTTCGAAGCGGTGGGAAGCGTGAAGGAGAGCGTCCGGAGCGTCGCCTGGACGCTGACCGGTTGATCTTCGCCTGCGCGATGGCCGTGGAGGAGCGGGTGGCACGGCGACTGGGCCGGACCGCGCGCCTCGGCCTGGGCGCCGCGAACGGGATCCCGCAGGAGGGTGAGCTCGTCTCCTTCGGGATCGCCGGAGCCCTGCGCCCGGGGCTCGACGTCGGCACCGTGATCGACGCGATCCGCGTCGTCGACGAGTCGGGCAACGTGCTCTGGGAGGGCGAGCCCGTCGGGGTCGCCTCGGCACGCCACGGCACGATCCTCGGCGCCTCGCGGATCGTGGATCATCCGGAGGAGCGCGCCCGTTTGCACAGCGCGACCGGCGCAGACGCTGTCGACATGGAATCGGCTCCGCTCGCCCGCAGCGGCCGCCTCGCCGGGTGCGTCCGGGCGATTAGCGACACCCCGGACCGCGAGCTCGGCGGCCTGGCGCAGGGCGCCAAGCTGAACGGCGACACGAACTACGTCGGACTGGCCCGCGCATTCCTTCGCGCTCCGCGGGAGACGGCCCGGGCGGCCAAGGACGCTCGCCGCGCGCTCAAGAGCCTGGAGGCGATCGTATGAGCAAGCGGATTCTCCTCGCGGCGCCGCGCTCGTTGTGCGCCGGCGTCGCTCGCCGGCGGCTCGCTCCCGCGGGGGAAACCAGGTTTCCCCCACGAGCCCCCTTCTTTCAGGCACGCCTCGGCGTACGCGGCGCTCAGGTCGCCGCGCTCACCGAGGAGAGCAACCGGGGAAACCTCACGGTTTCCCCCGACGCCCCTTCCCTCGCCGGCGCGAGCGAGGTGGGCCGATGAGCAAGCGGATCCTCCTCGCGGCGCCGCGCTCGTTCTGCGCCGGCGTCGATCGCGCGATCGAGATCGTCGAGCGCCTGCTGGCCGAGCACGGGCCGCCGGTCTACGTGCGCCACCAGATCGTTCACAACGACCACGTCGTGCGGCGCCTCGAGCAGCTCGGCGCAGTGTTCGTCGACTCGGAGGATGAAATCCCGCCGGGCGCGATCTGCGTCCTCTCGGCGCACGGTGTGGCTCCCGACGTCCGCGAGAACTGCGAGAAGCGCGGGTTGCAGGTCGTCGATGCCGTCTGCCCGCTTGTCTCCAAGGTGCATGCCGAGGCCCGCCGCTACGCCGATAGCGGACATCTCGTCGCGCTCGTCGGTCACGCCGACCACGTGGAGGTGATCGGCACGCGAGGCGAGCGGCCCGATTCCACCGTTGTGATCGAGTCGGCCGAGGACGCCGACAAGCTCGACGCGCAGGGGAAGCCGATCGCGGTGATCACGCAGACGACGCTCTCGCTCGACGACGTCGCCTCGACGGTCGACGCGCTCGCGTCCCGGTTCGGCGATCTGCGCCGGCCCGCCGCCGACGACATCTGCTACGCGACCCAGAATCGCCAGGATGCGGTCAAGGAGATGGTCTCGCAGGGCGCGACGCAGATCCTCGTGATCGGCTCGGACACGAGCTCGAATGCGCAACGCCTCGTCGAGGTTGCGCATCTGCGTGGCGCCGAGGCGATGCTGATCGACGGTGAGGGCGAGCTCGACCCGGCGCTCGTCTCCGGCCACGAGACGGTTGGGCTGACCGCCGGCGCCTCGACGCCCGAAGAGCTCGTCCAGCGTGTCGTCGGGCACCTCTACCAGCTGGGGTACCAGGACCTGGAAGAGGTCGAGGTCGCTCGCGAGGACGTGCACTTCCGGCTGCCGAGAGAAGTAGCCTCGTGACCAGCGTCGAGATCCCGTATTCGGTCGCTTGCGCGCTCCCGTCGCTCGTCGTCATCGACATCACGAACGACGTCGCGCACGAGCTGCAGGGAAATGGGCACGCCGCAGACGGGATCGCGTACGTCACTGCGGTCGAGGATTCGAGCCTCGTGCGCGTGAACGAGCGCGAGAGCGGCTTCTTCGTCGACCTCGAGCAGTTCCTCGCGCGCCTCGTCCCGCTCGACCGGGCCGACCGCGCGCGCATGCTCACGCTCATGTGCGGACCGCGAACCGAGCAGATCCCGGTGCAGGACGGACAGCTCTGCCTCGGGCGCTACCAACGCCTGCTCCTGTTCGGGTTCGAGGGAGCCTCGAACGCTGAGTGGTCGCTGACCGTCGTCGGCTGACCCGACGCTAGTGGAGCTGCTCGACTACCGCGAGCGCTTCCCGATCCTCGCGGACACGACCTACCTGATCAACCACTCGCTCGGTGCGATGCCCGCCGCCGCCGAGCAGCGGCTTCTGGATTACGCAGAAGCGTGGAAGACCCGCGGCGTCCGCGCCTGGGAAGAAGGCTGGTGGGAGCTCCCCTGGACCGTCGGCGACCAGATCGGCCGGCTGATCGGCTCGCGCGCGGGCTCGACCGTCATGCACCAGAACGTCACGCTCGCCGAGGCGGTCGTCCTTTCGTGCTTCCGCGTCGATGGGTCGCGGAACCGGGTCGTCTACGAGGCCGGGAACTTCCCCTCGGTGCGCTACCTGTATCAGGCGCAGCGGGAACGGGGCGCCGAGATCGTGGTTGCCGCCGACGACCGTGGAGTCGTCGAGGTGATCGACGAACGCACGCTCCTCGTCCCGGTCACCCACGTCCTCTTCAAGACCGGCGAGCTCCAGGACGTCGAGGCGATCATCGAGCGGGCCCACGAGGTCGGCGCGCACGTCGTCCTCGACGCGTATCAGTCGGTCGGGACCGTGCCGCTGGACGTGACGGAGCTCGGTGTTGACTTCGCCGTCGGCGGGAGCGTCAAGTGGCTCTGCGGGGGTCCGGGCGCGGCCTGGCTGTACGTGCGCCCGGATCTGCAGGAGGAGCTCGAGCCCACGCTCGTCGGCTGGCAGGGGCACGCGCGCCCGTTCGGTTTCGAGCCCGAGCTCGAGCACGCGCCGGGCATCGGCCGCTTCCTGACCGGGACGCCGAACGTGCCCGCCCTCTATGCGGCGACAGCGGGTTACGACGTGATCGAGGAGATTGGCGTCGAGCGGATCCGCGAGCGCTCGCTCCGGCAGACCGACCTCCTGATTGAGCTGTTGGAGGAGGCAGGTCTCCAGGTCGGAAGCCCGCGCGATTCGGCCCGGCGCGGCGGCACGGTCACGGTCGAGGTGCCCGAGCCGGACAAGGTGCACGCCGAGCTGAGCGCCCGGGAGATCCTGTGCGACTTTCGCCCCGACGTCGGCCTGCGGCTCGGACCACACTTCTTCAACAGCGACGACGAGCTCAGGTACGCGGTGGACTCGATCGCCGAAATCGCCGGGAATAGAATCGCCGCGACCCCGACGTAGGAGGTAACCGTGGCGAAGTACGCAGCGCTGACCGTGCGCAAGCTCAAGCCGGGCAGCTACGAGGAGTGGCGGCAGGCGTGGCAGGGTGACGAGTGGCCCGAGGGCGTTCACGCCTACATCCTCAGGAACCTGAACGATCCGGACGAGATCATCGCGTTTGGCTTGACAGAGCGCGACCCGGAGTCGTTCCAGAACGACCCGAACATGGAGACCCAGCAGCGCGAGCGGAACGAGGCGATGGCTCCGCACGTCGAGTCGACCGGCGCGGACGGCTTCTACGAGGTGATCGACGAGGTCACCGGCTAAAGCAGCTCGAGCAACCGCTCCGCGTACTGCGGGGCGGTCGGCTCGTCCTCGTGCTTGAAATAGCAGTAGACCTCGGTCCCGTCGGCGAGCAGCGGGCGTAGGCGCTCGGCCCATGCGCTGAGCGCCTCGTCGTCGTATGGCGGCTCGCGCAGACGTAGGTACCGGAAGGGCGAGTCGCCCTCGAGCGAGTTCACGCGCACGGGTACGTCGACGTCATCCCACGTCTCGTTGCGGAACTCGTAGGCGTACGAGAGCTCCGGATCGAGCGACTCTTGAAGCAGGTGCAGCATCCCCTCGTCGCGCGGCCGGGTGGGCGGGAACTGGATCAGGATCGGGCCGAGCTTGTCACCGAGTGCCCGCACGCTCTCGCAGAAGGTTCCGACGAGCTCGAGCCTGCCGAAGTGCGTGATCCGTCTGGTCATCTTCACGGCGAAGCGAAAATCGGGCGGGGCCTGCTCGGCCCAGCGGCGGAATTGCTCCTCGGAGGGCAGCTGGTAGAAGCTCGTGTTCAGCTCGACCGAGGGGAGACGCTCCGAGTAGAAGCGCAGGAAGTCGGCGGGTTTCGCATCGGCCGGATAGAACTCGCCGCGCCAGGGCGGATACGAGAATCCGGAGGTGCCGACATATAGCCCGGCTACACTCGCCGACGTGGCCACGACGCCCGAAGTGATACCCGAGAACACCGTTCCGGTCCTCGACCATGGTTTCGTCGCGCTCGACGGCGCGCTCGCCTCCGACCTCGCCGTCGTGAACGGCGCCCGTGTCTCCTTCAACCAGGAATCCGAGGAGATGACCGACCGCGACGCCGGCCTCGTCCGGTTCCTGATGCGCGAGCGCCACGGGAGCCCGTTCGAGCACGGCTACTTCCGCTTCCTCGTCAAGGCGCCGCTCTTCGTCGTCCGCGAGCACCACCGGCACCGCGCGGGCCATTCGTACAACGAGTGGTCAGGGCGCTACTCGAAGATGGAGCCGGAGTTCTACGTGCCAGAGTTCGTCCGCACGCAGGTCGGAAAGCCCGGCGCCTACAGCTTCGAGCCGGTCGACGAGCAGACCCGCGAGGCCGCTCGGCGCGAGATCGGAGAAACCGCCGCGCGAGCCTTCCAGTCCTACGAGCGAATGCTTGAGCAGGGGGTCGCCAAGGAAGTCGCACGCGCGGTGCTGCCGCTTGCGACCTACACGAAGTACTACTGGAGCTGCAATCCGCGCAGCCTGATGCACTTCTGCTCGCTGCGGAACCACGAGGCGGCCCAGTTCGAGATCCGCCAGTACGCGGCTGCGGCCGAGTCGTTCCTCGAGCGGCTGATGCCGATCACGCACGCCGCGTTTGTCGCAAACGGCCGCGTCTCACCCTAACCAACTCCTTAACCGTGCTACGGTGCGGTCTTCAAGGCAAGAGCGAGTACCGGTTGTGCGTTTTTTCCCACCTCCGCTGCACGTTCATGAACACAGTAGGAGGTGAATATGGCAACCGGAACCGTCAAGTGGTTTAGCAACGACAAGGGCTACGGCTTCATTACGCAGTCCGACGGAGGCGATGACGTCTTCGTCCACTTCAACGCGATCGCCGGCGAGGGCTTCAAGAGCCTCGAGGAGGGCGCGAAGGTGGAGTACGAGGTCGAGCAGGGCGATAAGGGCCCGCAGGCCAAGAACGTCAGCGTCGTCGGCTAGTAGCGGCGACACTTGTGCGCGCGGGGGCCGACCCCGCGCGCACGAACTTTCCTAGGGTTTCTTAGGTCGTCAGGACGAGGCGCTCGTTTCGCTGCAACGTGCCGGCAGGATGCGAGGTCACGATCCATCCGATCCCGCGGTGCAGCCTGTACGGCACGCTGAGGCGAACCTCGGTCAGCTGCCCCTTGGCCTGGAATGCGCCACAGGTGAACCGGCGACCGTTATCCGTGAGATACATCTCGTAGTAGCCGCCGCGAGGGAGCGGCTTCAGCTTGCGGACCTGGACCAGCAGCGGATAGTTGCCTGCGTTGTCGAGGTGCCCGACCTTGATCAGCGCGGAGGCTCCCGACGCGGCCGAGGTAGCGTGCATCTCCACCTTGTAGGTGCTTGAGAAGCCTTCGCGCTTGCCGGCGAGGAAGCCGCCCAGGAAGGCGACGAGCGCAAGTGCCGCGGCCAGCGAGAGCAGGGCGCCGGCACGGCGGCGCGGGAGGAACCGGACCTCCTCGTGGTCGGGCTCCGACGTGGGCGGCTCGGCGAGAGCAGGCGTCAGCTCCGGTGGCGGTCCGACCTCGACGAGGAGGTCGTGCACACGCCGGAGGCGCTCGCGCTCGCCGGCGGGCACGTTGGCGCCGAGAACGTCGTCGAACTCTGGCGGCTGCGTCATGACGCCAGCTCCTCTTCCAGCACGTCTGCGAGGCGGGCGAGCGCGCTTCGCGTACGGGTCTTCACGGTGCCGAGCGGAACGTTCAGGAACTCCGCGATCTCGCTCTGGGAAAGGCCGCTCCAGTACGCGAGCTCGAGCACGCTGCGCTCGTTCTCGGCCAGATCCTCGAGCGCGCGGTGCACCCGCCACGAGGTCCAGCCGGCCTCCGCGCGCTCGGACGGTCCTGCTTCCCCGGAGGGCAGCTCGGGTGGATCGGCCGCCGGCTCGAGCCGGGCGCGGGCCCGGTCGGTGATCGCGTTGCGGGCGACCGCGTAGAGCCAGGGCGCGCCCGGGCCACGGTCGGGCTTATAGCTCGAAGCCGAGCGCCAGAGCGACGTGAATGTCTCCTGCACGGCGTCCTCGGCGCGGCCGCGGTCACCCAGACGGCGTAGGGCGAGGCCGAACATCGCGCGGGCGTACCGGCGGTAGAGCTCCTCGAACGCGTTCGCATCGCCCGCGGCCGTGCGGACGATCAGCTCGCCGTCGCTCGTTTCGCCCGCGGGCACGTGCGCCATCGTGGCGGCTCGTGGCCGTGCGGGCAAGCGAGTGCCGATGTCGAGTGCAAGCTCCATCTCGTCATCGGTTCTACGCATGTTCGCCCGGCGTGGTTTGCAGAAGTCGGCCGCCGTCGACGACGAGGCTCGTACCGGTGACGAAATCCGCGCCGGTCAGATAGACGACCGCTGCGGCGACGTCTTCAGGTGAACCGACCCGTCCCAGCAGGGTCTCGGCAGCGCGCCGGTCCTGCCGGCCCGGCTCGACCGCAACCGGTCCGGGGGCAACTCCACACACGCGCACCTCGGGGGCGAGCGCCCGTGCGAACACACGCGTGAGCATCGCCTGAGCCGCTTTCGCCGCGCAGTGAGCGGCAAACGACGGCCACGGCTGGTACGCCGCGACGTCCTCGATCATCACGACCACGCCTCGCGATTCCCGCAACGGCGCCGCGGCCGCCTGCGTGACGAAGAAGCTCCCTTTTGCCGTCGCGCCGAGCGCGGCGTCCCAGTCGGCCTCGCCCAGTTCGTTCACAGGCCTCGGGGTGAACCCTTCGCCGGCCGCGTTCACGAGTAGATCGAGTCCACCCAGCTCCTCGACAGCCCGAGAGACGAGCCCGCGCGCCTCGTCGGGCCGGCTCACGTCGCCGTCGCGGCGGCCGGCCGCGAGCACGCCCCAGTTGTCTTGCTCGAGCCGGGCTGCGATCGCTGCGCCGACCCGCCCTGTGCCGCCGGTGACGAGCGCACGCATGCCGCGAGTCATAGCACGGCGCAAATTTTCACTGCCCGCAGCATCTATTATTTACTGACAAAACTGATTCAGGGGGTCAATCGGATGAAAAAGCTCTTTCTGCTCGCAACTGTCTCGGCCGCGCTGGCGGTGCCGGCTGCCCTGCTCGCGGCCACGCCGACCGTCACACTCCAGGCCGCGCCGGCGATCGTCACGTACGGCGGGGCGGTGTCGTTGTCCGGCGCGCTCTCGAGCCAGCGTACCGGTCAATCGATCACGGTCGAGGCCCAGCCCTGCGGCCAGACGGCCTTCAAGAAGCTCTCGAGTGTCAAAACCGTGGCCAACGGCGCCTTCACGACGTCCGAGAAGCCGACGATGAACACGAGCTACCGCGCGCACTTCAAGAGCTCGACGAGCCCCGCGATGCTCGTGAAGGTTCACCCGCTGCTCACGCTGACCCGGGTCTCGGCCGGGAAGTTCACGGCGAAGGCCGGGGCGGGCCAGTCGTTCGTAGGCAAGTACGTTGCGTTCCAGCGCTACAAGAGCTCGATCCGGAAGTACGTCACGGTCAAGAGAGTGACGCTCACGAAGGTCAATCCGGGCGTAGCGCCGACGCAGGTCTCGTACGCCAACTTCCGCTCGACGATCAAGCGCGGGACGAAGGTACGCATCTCGATGCCGCAGTCGCAGGTCGGCACCTGCTACGTCCCGGCAAACAGCGCCAGCGTCAAGGCGTAACCGACTACGGAAACCGCCGGGGGAGCCAAGCGAGCTCCCCCGGCGATCATCTTGTTAGCCGCTTGCGGCTCCGACGTGGGTGCGTGCCCTCTCGTACCGCTCGGCGACGGCGGGCCAGTTGACGACGTTCCACCATGCCTCGAGGTAGTCAGGACGCCTGTTCTGATACTTGAGGTAGTAGGCGTGCTCCCAGACGTCGATTCCGAGCAGGGGCTCGTCGGAATTCATGATCGGGGAGTCCTGGTTCGGCGTCGAGAGGACGGCGAGCCCCGTGCCGTCCCAGATCAGCCACGCCCAGCCTGAGCCAAAACGCGCGACGCCGGCATCGTTGACCGCCTTCTTCAGCGCGTCGAGCGAGCCGAAGGTGTCGTCGATCCCCTGCGCGAGGTCGCCCTCGGGCTCACCGCCGCCGTCCGGGCTCATGATCTCCCAGAAGAGGGTGTGATTCGCGTGACCGCCCGCGTTGTTGCGCAGGACGGTGCGCCTCTCCTCGGGCAAGGTCTCGAGGATGGTCAGGAGGTGCTCGACCGACTCGTGTGCCTCGTCGGTTCCCTCGAGTGCGGCGTTCGCCTTGTCCACGTAAGCCTGGTGGTGCTTGTCGTGGTGGAAGTGCATCGTCGCCTCGTCGATGTGCGGCTCCAGCGCCGCGTAGTCGTACGGAAGAGGTGGAACCTCGAACGCCATGGCGCGCTCCTTTCGATTGCTCGACTACTGAGGCTACTTGACCCGGCGCGGCGGCGGTTATGCTCAGCGGCCGGCCTGATCGAAAGGAGCCCATGGCCACGCTTGCGTTCAATCACGAGGAGATCACGGCGCGGGAGCTCAAGCCCGCTCTGTTCGAGCTGGACGGCATCTCGCGCGAGTCGGTCGAGGCGCACTACAAGCTCTACCAGGGCTATGTGGCCAAGCGGAACGAGATCCTCGGCAAGCTGGCGGATGTCGACCTGGCAAGCGCGAACCAGGTCTATTCGGAGCTCCGGGCGCTCAAGGTCGATCTGACCTTCGCGATCGGCGGGATCAAGAACCACGAGATCTACTTCGAGCACCTCGGTGGCGGTGGCGGTGGCGGCAATCCCGACGGCCCCTTCGGCGATCTCGTCAAGCGTGACTTCGGCTCGGTCGACGACTGGCGAGCCGATCTGAAAGCGACCGGTCTCGCGGCCCGCGGCTGGGCATGGACCGCCTACGACTGGGACGAGGAGCGCCTCTTCAACTACATGGGCGACACCCAGAACACCTATCCGATCTGGAACGCGACCCCGCTCGTGGCGTTGGATGTCTACGAGCACGCCTACTTCCTCGACTTCCAGACCGACCGCGGCTCGTACATCGACGCCTTTTTCAACAACATGGACTGGGCGACTGTGAACGACTGGGTTTCCAAGTACCAGATTCGCCCCTAAGGCGGCATGGCCGCGCTCTTCATTCTCGCTGGGTACCTCGCTGGCTCGCTGCCGTTCGGCTACTGGGTCGTGCGCGGCTTCAAGCGATTCGACATCCGCACCGTCGGCAGTGGCAACATCGGCGCGACCAACGTCTGGCGCACGTTCGGACCGAAATACGGCCTGCCGGTTGCGCTACTGGACACGGCGAAGGGCTTCGCGCCGGCGCTTGCGGCGACGCTCGTCTCCGGGCACCTCTGGGGCGTGCTCGCCGGCGCTGCGGCCATGCTCGGGCACTGGCGGCCTCTTTTCCTGCGCTTTGCAAAGGGCGGGAAGATGGTCGCGACCTGTGGCGGTGCGTTTCTCGGGACGGCTCCGCTCGTGGGGGCGGTCGGCGCCGCGGTCTGGATTCTCGTGTTCGTCGTTCTCCGGTACGCCTCGGTCGCCTCGCTCGCCGCGGGTGCGGCCTTGCCGCTCGCCTCGTGGCTCCTCGGTTACCCGTGGCCGGTGACGGCGTTCGCGTGCGCTGCGTTCCTGGCGATCCTCGTCCTGCACCGAGCGAACATCCGGCGGCTCGCCGCGGGAACCGAGAGCCGTTTCCACTTCCGCCGCCGAAACGGCGAACCGGCGCCCCTAGTGCCGTAGGTCCGCGCGGGGGAGGCCTCGCCCACCTCAGGGTCACACGTGTCGAAGTTCTTGTGCACTAGTGCACAACTCCCAAACGCGGTAGCCGTTCGCGAAGCGGCCGACCCAATCGACGCGCTCGGCAAGGCTCGCGCTCCGGTTCGGGCCACGGCTCAAGGCGGTTCTATGCCTCTCGCGAAGCCGCGTCAAGCGGCGAGCCACTCGCGCAGCTCGGTGTGGCGCGAAGGCTGCTCGCCCAGCTCGAGCTCGCTCCGCAGCTCGCCGGCGGTGCCGTAGCGCTCGGCGATCACGTCGTGGTTGTGAATCGTCTCCAGGTTGAGCTGGCGCGAGAAGAGAAAGTCGGCGTCGTCCAGGCCGGGATAGGCGGCGAGCGTGTCGCGCAGAGCGA
>WNGJ01004636.1_pt1 | contig 17404 bp, 16 predicted proteins | sample 5400611 | NCBI WGS metagenome assembly WNGJ01 (sample SAMN13153375, study PRJNA577476) | soil metagenome | isolation source: 40 cm soil or saprolite under Garry oak tree replicate 1 | place: USA:California | collected 2016-06-15 | reverse complement strand
GCGGCCACGCCCTGGGGGTGGTCCCGCTGCTGGCGGCCGCCGAACGGCTGCCGTTGCGGACCGCCAGCCTGGACCTGGTCACCGCGTTCAACTGCGTTCACCACTTCGACCTCAGCCGCTTCCTGACCGCCGCCGCCCGGGTGCTGCGGCCCGGCGGCCAGCTGTTCATCTACACCCGCACCCCGCAGCAGAACGCGCGGACGATCTGGGGCCGCTACTTCCCGGGTTTCACCGAGCATGAGCAGCGCCTGCACAGCCAGGCCGCGCTCCGGGACGCCGTCTGGCGGACCGAGGGGCTCACGCTCGTCGCAGCACAGACCTTCCAGCACCCGCGCACCAGTACGGCCGAGCGGCTCGGGGCCCAGGCCCAGGGGCGCCACTACTCGACATTCTCCTTCTACACGCCGCAGGAGCTGCGCGCAGCCATCGCGACCTTCCTGGCCCGCCTGCCCAGCCCCGAGGTCTGCTGGGTTGACGAGCACCTGCTGGTCATCGCCGGCGCGAGCCGCCACAGCCAGGCGGAGCCTGACGGCCCGGCCAGCCTGGCGAACCAGGCGATCAAGGATCAGGCCCTCCAGATCAGCGCCGGGCACGCCGGTGAAGCTCCCCAGAGGCGTCCCGGCGGCCGCACGCAGATCACCCCGATATCCGCCCAGCCGACTGCTGGCGACGACCTTCCGCACAGCGCCCAGAACGGCGGATCTAGCGCGACCGTCGCTCCGCGGTTAGTCACATTCCGTGACTGGGCTGGCCGTCCTCGGGCAGCACCTAATGGCCGTCAGTGGGCAGATTCCACTGACCGCCAACAGCCGCCAGGGCAGCCAGCGTTGACCAGGCCGTTCATGCCCTCGGCACATCATCCTGGATCTTGGTGACAGATGGTTCTGGGAAGGTGACATTCATCGATGGGCGTCACACGCTGCGAGGAGGCAGGTCAACAAGCGAGATGCCAAATCCGATGCCCAAGTGCCAAAACATCGCGCAAAGTCACATTTGCGCGGAGACTGAGAGATCAACAGCCTCTGCTGGACTTCGGCGCAGCCCGTGACCACCGTGATTGGAAAGGTTCTCGGGTAAACAATCCACATGCCTGGTGCGAAACTGCTGGGTAACCGCAGGTCAATCAAGATCAACCGGAAAGGTTTGCAGGGAACCTACAGCAACGTACGAATCCGGGAAACCGGAATTTCGGGCTAGGCCTACGCTAGCCACTTCCGCAGGGCCTCAAGCTGTCGGGCGGACATGATGCCCTCCAGGCGGACGTTCATCTGGCCGTTGACCTCGGCCGGGTAGGTCATGTGCTCCACGACGGCGAGCCGCCGGAGCGCGTCCTGGACTGTCTGCGAGACCGGCTTGGCGGGTGTGGGCCTAGCCTTCCGGCCGGAGTTTTTAGCTGCTGCTTCCTGCGCCATCACGTCCTCCTCGACGTGCCCAGGGTACGCCTGCTCCGAGCCGCCAGTTGGTCTTGCTTGCTGGCGGCCCGGTCATGCTCAGCCGGTGGCGGCCTGGATGTCGGCGGTGGCCGCCCGGATCTTGGCCGTGCCCTCGTTCATGGCCGACCCGGCGTTGCTGAAGTGCGCCTCGGCCGCGCTGTCGCTGCCAGCGGACAGGTCCTTCAGGCCTGCTGGATCTCGGTTGCCGATGTCGCATACGCGGCAGCGGCGCCGCGGCCCGCGGGCTATACCGAAACTCTTAATTACCAGTACGCGGCCGACCCGTCTCAGCTCGCCGCGACACGGACGCGGCGGCCGAACCTGGCGGCCTTCTTCCCGGTGACCATGACGAACAGGTTGTGGCCGTTGTAGAGGGCCTCGGCGATGAAAGGGCACCGCTCGCCGGTGATGTCGGGGATGACGACGTCCTTGGCCGCAACCTCCCCGCCCGATATGGCCTTCATCGCTATGTCACCGAGCGGCTGGCCCTCGCCGCCGGCGATGATTAGGTGGCCCGCCAGGCGGTTAGCCAGCATGCCGAACCTGGCCAGGAAGGACGGCGAGTCAACGCTCTCCCACACGGGGACGCTGCCGGCGCTGTTCTGATACCGGCCTGCCACCAATACAGCGACGGGGTCGGGGTGGTGCAGGACGTAGTAGCGGATCGCAGCATGTAGCGACGCGCCATACTCGGGGGCCAGGGCGACCGGCGTGCCGATCGACACCTGGTAGTCCAGGGCGCGGCCCCAGAAGTGCTCGCCCTGGAAGATCAGGTGGCCGCCGGCCAGGTATGCCTCGCGCTCGAGCTGGTCGCGCGTCCTGCCGAGCAGTCGTTCTTCGTCGTCGAGCTGGAACGCGGCCTGGTGCCAGGGGATAATCTGATGCCCGATCTCATGCGCTTCGGTCAAGCGCGCCCTTGGCTCAGGCTGGCTTCGGTCCACCAGGGCGACGCGTTCCCGGTGCAGCAGGGCACCGAGAATCCGCTTCAGCGCGGGCGGTTTCCGTGCTTCGATGTCTCTGGGCAAGCGCGAGATGTCGACGATCTCGGTGATCCCGGCCGCCTTCGCGACCACGTCGAGGGGGGTGGGGATGATCCCCGTCACCCCGGCGTTCCGGAGGGCGCTGTCGGTGAGCGCCACGATCTGTCGGCGCGCCAGGTCACCCACGAGGTTGCTGTCCAGTGCCCTTTCCCTCCTGGAGCTCGTTCATGAACTGCAGGACCTGCTCCTGCTCCTCCGGGGACATCTCGCCCAGCGCCCGCAGCGCCGCGCCTGCCACCGACCCCGGAGTCCCCTTCGCCGCCGCTTCCACATGCCCCGACATCCGCATCAACTCGGCCAAATCCAGCTCGTAGACCTCGGCCAGCGCCCACAGCATGTTCGGGGCCGGACGCTCGATCGCCCCGGTCTCGATCTGCGACAAATGAGCGTTATGGATCCCGGTCCGCCTCTCGACCTCGCGCAGGCTCCAATTCCTGGCCGCGCGGGCGGCCGCCAGCTTCTTTCCTAGTGATTCCGCCATGATCACTCGCTTCCCCTCGAGCATCTGCACGTGATCGTACCCGATTTGCTAAGGCCGGTTAGCGCCGCTAATCTGACTTAGCAACGGGAGGCTCGCGAGGCGCCTGAGGCGCAAGTGCCGAACGTGACGATAGCCGCCAGGCAGCCCTAGCCCTGGCCAAGAGCGATCGCCCTCGAAGGAGGGAGAAGACACGGGCGGAGAGCCTCGAGTTGACAGCCCATAGCTCTCCACCCGCGACACGATGCAGCCGCCCCGAAGGGTGACCACAGCGAACCTCATCCTACGGCGGCGGAAACCAGGCAAACACCCCACCTGCCCCAGGGGCAGAGGATGAGGCCAGCTCAGAGCAGCTGGAGAAAGCGAACGCAACCTATGACAACGTCATCACTCACAGCAGCGCCGCCGCAGGCGCCGCCTACGCAGACCCCCCAGGTCGTCCGGCCCGGCCGGGGACTGATCGGGTGGATGAGGCCCGACCAGGCCCACGGGTTTCTCCAGCGGACCATGACTGACCCCGCCCAGGCCGCTGATGCCGCACAACGCGCTCATCAGGCGGTAGCCGCCAGGCCCGCCGGGGTCGAACAGGACGCGCTCATCACTAGCGTTTCGGCCGAACTCGCCGAACTCGCCGAACACGTCCAGGCCCTTGAGGCAAGCCCGGCTGCCAAGCCGATGCACGACGAGGGCTGGAAGGTCGCCCTCGTCGACCTCACCCAGGTATGCGCGTTCCAGCCCGCCGTCGTCACCGACCAGGCCCTCGCCCGCGTCCAGGCCGCCGGCCAGGACGACATCGCCTCCATCGCGGCCATCACCCTCCCGCTCACCCAGGGCGACCAGCTGCCTGTCCAGTATGACCCGATCCACCAGGCATGGACCGTAACCTCCGCGAACCTCAACCTGCGGATCGCCGCCAACGTCGGCCCGCTCCCCGTAAGCCCAGGCGGCACCGCCCTGGGCTTCGCCGTGGTGGCGGGCCCATCCTTCATGCAGGTAGGCCGGTACAACGGCCGCCATTACCTTCGCGACGGCTACCACCGCGCCTTCGGGCTGCTCAGCCGCGGAATCACGATCGTGCCCGCCTTCGTCCGGGACATCACGACCTTCGAGGAACTGGTAGCCGACCCACGGACGATGCTGCCGCAGGACGGCTACCAGGGCCAGCGGCCCCCCGTCCTGACCGACTACCTCGACGAGACCGTCAGCGCGGCCGGCCAGCTCCCTGTGGTCCACAAGATGATCATCATTCAGGCCCTCGAACTCACTCCAATCGGATAACGCCAGCCCACACGCAACTCAGCCGACGTCCGCCCGGTCGCGCCGCAGCGGGGTAGTAAGACCGACTCGACCGCCCCGCTGCGGCATAGAGCCAGCCATGACTGAAGGCCAGCTCGCAGACCTGCACCCGGACCAGCTTCGAGAGCCCGGGAACCCCGACCCGCTCGAGACCGAAGGTCCCGTGGTCGTACGCATCTTCCGATGTGCCGAGCAGTGCACGCCCTCGGCCAGCTGCCTGAGCCTTTCCCGGGCGACGGCAAAGCTGCCCTCCAGCTGCACCTCATCGCCAACCAACACCCCTGTATTTCACAGGCCGTCGGCGAGAAGGGACAGGGACCTAGGTCCCGACTTGCCGGACCTGACGCCACCGAGCCTCGGCGGCAGCGCATTCTGTCGACTCAGCGACAGAGGCTAGCGTCGCGCGATGATGCACCGCGCGTGGCCGCGCGTCTTCGCCAGAGGAGCTGGGGCGGCCGCGGTGAGCCTGTGCCGGTGTGAATCTGTCCGGATCAGGGTAGATACTGCCAGGTCAGGACCCCCGTGACCGCCGAGGCGTGACCCGAGCATGTCCTCGGCCTGCACGCGCGGGGACAGCGATGCCGGGGCAGGCGGCCGGGGAGAGCCCGGGCTTCATCGCGTCCATGCTGGCCACCGCGGTGGCCGGGCTGACCACGGACGCCGCCGAGTTCGTCGCCGAGGTGAAGTGGGACGGGCTGCGCGCCTGCATCGCCGTGGCGGGCGGCAGGGTCCGGGCCTGGTCCCGGAACGGCCGCGACATCACCGCCGCCTACCCCGAGCTCAGTGTGCTCGCCGCTGTGGCCGGGCGCAGGACCCTGGTCCTGGACGGTGAGATCGTCGCCCTGTCCGGTCCGCGCCCGGACTTCACGGCGCTGCAGCATCGGATGCGCACCGGCAGGCCGGGCGCCGGGCTGCTCGCCGCGGTGCCGGTCACGCTGATCGTGTTCGACGTGCTGCGGTCCGGCCGCGGCCAGCTCGCGGGCCGCCCGTACGTGCTGCGCCGGGCCCTGCTGGAGGATCTGCGCCTGCAGGTCCCGGGCACTGTGCAGGTACCGCCCGCGTTCCCCGGCGACGCCGCGGCCGTGCTGCGGGTCACTCGCGAGCAAGGCTATGAGGGGATCGTGCTCAAGCGCCCCGCCTCGCTGTACCACCCCGGACGTCGCACCCGCGAGTGGCTCAAGATTCGGAACATCCACGCGATCGATGTGCGGGCCGGCGGCTGGCTTCCTGGCACCGGCGCCCGCGCCCACCTGGCCGGGTCGGTGCTCATGGGCATCCCCGGCTAGGCGGTCTGGAGTTCGCGGGCACGGTCGGCAGCGGCCTGCCGATGGCCGAACTGCGCGAGCTGACCGCGCTGCTGGAATCCGTAGAGCAGCCCGTCTCGCCATTCACCGGCCCGCTGCCCCCGGCGATCACCCGGCACGCCCGGTGGGCCCGGCCCGTCATCACCGTCCAAGTGAGCCTACCTCGAGCGCACCACGTCCGGACGGCTACGCCAACCGGTATGGCGCGGCCTCAGACCCGGCTAGAAGCCGCCGGGTTGAACTCTCGCGTTGACGAGAATCAGCGGCCACAGAGGGGACGGCCCAACGGTGAGCTGCGTCCTTGTACGTCTGGCGGACGGCAGACCTAGCCCCGCGGGACCTGGCGCAGCCGCGAAAGGCTCGCACGAGCTACCTGCCGGCCATGTGTCGACGGACTGTGTCAGTGCCGGGTTGCGTCGGAGGGTTACGACCAGAAGTCTTCGCGGGCTGCTGCGAGTTGGTCCTCTTGGCGGGCGCGTCGGTCCCAGTTCTCGGCGATGCGTTGGAGCATGCGCCGTGTGCGGGTCCATTGGGTCCCGACGTGCTGCGCGTAGTTCTGGTATTTGTCGGCTAGGGCACGTTCGGCCTGGCCTCCGGTATCGAGAGCGCGCTAGGTCATGCCGCGGCTATCGAGGATTGCGATATTGACGCCCTGTTCGAGATCTTGGCTCCGGGCGTCTTCGATGATCTCGCGCACGGCAAGGCCCGGCCAGGTGCCATCGGGTCTTCGGGGATCTGGCTGAGGATCTGGCCGATGAACTGGTCACCGGAACGCAGGAGCTTTCGCTCTGTGAGCAGGGCGCGGGCGACGGTGACCCACTCGCCGAGGCTCGGCCCGGCGGGAGCCTCGGGTGCGCTGAGGCTGCCGGGTATCGTGTGCCAGGATCGGAGCAGCTGGTAGCTGAGGGTTGCCCTCTGGCGTTGCACGTCGGTGATCTGCCGTTCCTGGCCGTCCTCGTCGTGTTCGGGGATGTAGATCGTCTCGATGAACTCCACGAAGAACTCCGGGTCGCGTGCCAGTTCCTGGTGGAGGACTCGGGTGGGCCGTTCGTGGGGTTCAAGGAGCGGGAGGTACCGCCACTCCAGCTGGGCCAGCCGCTGCCGACTCGTTTGAGGCTGGGTGTCCAGGTAGGTCAGCAGGATCGTCACGTAGTACGCGAACATCGGCAGGTTGCTGGCCGGGAAATCGACGGTGGCCTTGCTCAGTGCTTCGGCGACGAGGTCCGGGTCGGGCGGGTTGCCGTGCTGGATGGCGATCGTGAGCAGGCCCAGGGCGTTGGTCGCATGGCCGAGCTCGACGAGGGTGCGCGCTGCGCGTTCCCGGTCCGCGTCCTCCTGGATGAGGAAGACCGGTGCTTTTTCCCAGTAGTGTGCGCGCACATCGGGTCCGAGCCGGTCGGCCCAGTCGAAGATGCGGGCGGTGGGCGGAAGGGAGCGCAGGAAGGCTGCCGCTCGCGGAGCAGGCCAGGTGTCGGCGTGGTCCAGGTGCTGGGCCGCCCATGGCCAGCCTGCGGCCTCGAAGCGGCCCGCGGACCAGCCCATGGCCGCCTCGCGGCATCCCTGGTCTTCGGAGTCCAGCTCGGCGACGACGACCTCATCAAGGTCAGCGGTGACGCGCCCGGCCTTGAATCCGAGAAAACGTGGCGCCTCGCATCGCGCGGCCAGTTCCCAGATCGCTGCGATCCCGCCGTCGGCGATCAGGTCGCGGACGGCCTCTTCCTGGCGCTGCGCGACGGCCTGCTGTTCCGCGGCCGCATCGCGCGATCCTGGATCGGGTAGCTCGACGTAATTCGCGAACAGCCAGGCCAGGTCCTGGGCGGTGTCGGTCCCCTGGAAGCGGCGCAGCTGCTCCTCGATCCGGTCCACGCGTTCAGCCGGCAGCGCCCACGGGGCGTCCGCGAACCGGCGGTGGTCGCGCACCAGGGTGCGCAGCGCGCCGGTTACGGCATCACGGTCCGCTTCGTCGAATGCACCGGGGTCGAGGCCGCGAAGGCGGTCCAGGATCAGGTCGTGCTGAGCCTCGGGCAGGTTGGGCAGCCTGGCGATCAGGTCCGCCCAATGCGTGCCGGTCAGCCCGGCATTCTCCAGAAGCCAGCCGGTGATGACTTCGGCGTGCCGGGACCATTCCGCCACGCCCATCTGCGGCGGCTGGTAGTCCAGGTGCCACTCGCGCCAGCGTGGCTGGTGGGAAGTCTCGCTGATCGAGTGGGGGGTCGGCAGTAAGCCCGCCAGGAACGGCCAGGCGACCTGTGGCGCGGCGCGGCGTCGCAGCATGTCGATGACGGCGAGGCGTTCGTCAGGCGTGGCCGTGGTCTGCGGGCGCCAGGGCAGGAAGATCTGGTTGAGGCTGCGGTCGGGGCGGTTGGCCCAGCGCCCGCCGGGGTCAAGCTGTGCCAGGCGGGCCAGCGCGAGGGCCGCCGAACCAGTCATCGGGGTGCTGCGGACGGTGTCCGGCACTGGTGATGTACTGCTGGAGGTGCAGGACACGGCGCCGGGAGACCGGCACGAGTTCCGCTACGAGGTGAGCATGGATGGCGATGGCCGGCCGGGACGCCGCTAGCGGCGCGCTGCGGGCGGGCGCGTGCCTGTCGCTCTCGGGCCGGTATGCGCGGTTCGGGTCGCAGGCCGCGCGGGCTCTGCAGGCATGGGCGGCGCTGGACGGGGACGCCGGACTCGTCATCGAGGATGATCGCAGCGACCCCGCGACGCTGCGGGCCTTGTTGCCGACGGTGGCGGCCGGGTGCGATGTGCTGCTGGGCCCGTATTCCACCCAGCTGGCCCGGGCCGCGGGGAAGATGGCCGCGAGCGCCGGGTGGCTGGTATGGAACCACGGGGGGTCAGGGGATGACGTGCAGGCCGCCTGCCCCGGCCACGCGGTGTCGCTGCCGACGCCCGCGAGCCGGTACGCAGAACGGTTCATCCGCGATGTGCTAGATGGCACCGGTCTCGAACTGTGGATCGGGCAAGGGAAGGGCTCGTTCGGCCGGCACGTCGCCGATGGCGCGCAGAAGATCGCCGAACAGGCCGGTGCCCTCCCGCGGCGGCTGGGGATCGGTGATGCATGGCCGTGCCCGTCGGGGCCCTGGGCGCTGGTGTCCGCGGGCACGTTCGAGGACGACGTGCACGCGGTCAACCACGCCCGGCGCCAGCGCAACCCGCCCCGGCTGATCTTCAGCGTGGCCGCAGGCGTACGCGAGTTCGCTGGTCAGGTGGACGACCCGGAGGGCATCTACGGTGCCGGCCAGTGGTTTCCCGGTAGCGCGACCCGGGCTGAGCTCGGGCCGCCGGAGGACGCGTTCCTGGCTGCATACGCCGCCGTGACCGATCAGCCAGTGGACTACCCCGGCGTGCAGGCGGCCGCGGCCGCGGTCGTCGCGGCGCACTGCGCCCGGCAGGCACCCTCGACGGCACGCGGGCAGCTGTGGGCGCAGGCCGCCGCGCTGGACACCGCGACGTTGTTCGGCGGGTTCCGGATCAATCCGGTGACCGGCGCCCAGGTCAAGCACGAGGCCGCCCTGGTCCGCTGGACGTCCGGCAGGCTCGCGCTCGCCTGAGGGCCGCGCCGGCCTCAAGGCAGCGGCAACCGAGAACCTGTCACTAATACCGCATCGGCACCATCCCATGCCGACGGCTTGAGCTGCGAGAACGCCGCTCCAGGTCAGAAAGCAGTCGCGGGCCTCCGCGCCCTGACATCCAGATTCAGAGGCCGCCCAGCACAAGCGCCGTTGCAGGGTTAAGTGTCAGATGACTGGGAATTTCAAAAACTTTCCTCATCGGTGGCACCTCCTCGATGCCCTACGTCGCGAATGCGCGGATCACCGCGAGTGCGGCGTCGGGTCCGATTGGCGGATTGAGGATGGGCAGGGCGACGCCGGCGGCGCGGTAGGCCGCCAGGCGCTCCTGGCAGCGTGTCACGGGTCCGAACAGGCAGAAGGAGTCCAGCAGGCGATCGCTCAATGCGGCCGGTCCGGCGCCCTTCTTCATCTGGTCGGCCTCGGTGCCGAAGCCGCTCTCGCGCCACATGCGCTGGAAGTAGGGGAAGAAGGTGTAGAGCCCCAGGTTCTGGCGAGCGGCGTCCCGGAGGGAGCCGAGGTCGTCCCCGATGAATGTCGGCAGTCCCAGCGTGATGTCCAGTGCCGGAAGGTGCGGCGCCCGGGCGCGGCCCTCATCGGCCCGGGCAGCGCTTTGGGTGACTCGTTCCGGGGACCACATGGTCGGCATGATGCCGTCGGCGATTTCTGCGGCTCGCTCGACGGCCGCCAGGCTGAGCGTCGCGATGTAGATCGGCACCCGGACGGGTGCGGGCTGCTGGGGAAGGTGGGTGGCCGGCCCGTTCCCGTCCAGCCAGTTCCGCACCTCGACCGCGTAGCGGTGCAGGTCCGCGGGTGCGTTGCTCATGTCGATGGCGAGGGCGTCGTTCACCGGCTGGTGGCTGACGCCGAGACCGAGGACGAACCGGCCGCCGGTGTCGTCGGCGATCAGGCTGGCACCCTTCGCGCAGGTGTAGGGGTGGCGCAGGTAGATGCTGGCGATCCAGGTGCCGATCTGGATGTGTGTCGTGGCGCTGCCCATGAGTTGCGCCGTGGCCAGCGCATCGTTGTTCACCTCGGTGGTGAAGATCGCGTCGAAGCCCGCCGCCTCGGCCTCCCGGGCGACGTTCCGGACGTCGCTGGCCCGCCACCCGGCGCCGGGGATGACCGTGAGTCCCAGTCGCTGTGCGCTCATACCCGCCTTCCTTCGTCTCAGCGTTTAGCTTCTTGAATACCGGCCCCCACCTGATCGACGGCTGCCTCGCCAAGGCCGGCCTGACCATCGAAGCCCGGCGTGATCTGCTCGCCCCGCTACCAAGGGCAGAGGCCCTCGCCCGAACCGGGAGAGGGCCTCCGTCATGCCGGACGCTCGAGGCTCAGGAATGCCGGACGGCGGTCACCGTGAGGGTGAACGTCACCGGATCGGTGACCGAGGTGCCGGGCGGCGGCGTGTCGCCCGGGTTAAGGAAGTCCCCGAGGGTACCGGTATCATCCGACGTGGTGCACTTGACCGTCGGCTGGTTGCGGTTGGCGTTCCCGCCGCCCTTGGCCTGGTCGAAGGTGAACAGCGTCCGGTTCACGTTAGGGGCAGTGTCGACGAGTGAGCCGCTGATCTCGGTCGGGACCAGGTGACCGGTACCGCCGGCGACGACCTGCCCGACCCCCCAGCCGCCGTGCTCGCTGCTGTGATTGGTATTGACCCGCACGGTGAGCTGCTCCCCGTTGTCGCAGGCGACCGGCACCGTGGATTGCGCGGCGTGCGCCGGTCCGGCGAGACCGGCGAGCCCGGCACCGGCGGCGATAGTGACAGCGGCGACTGCCACACTAGACCTGGCTCGATTGCGCATAGGTATTCCCTCCCAGTGAATCGATCGGAGGCGGCACCCAGGCACATCCAACAGCAACATGTCGCCCCAGAAGCACTCGGGCGAAATCAGCCTCTACCAGGGACCAGCCTTATGTAATACAGCTGCAGACCGTATGGAGACGGCATGGAGACTCACCGCTTCTCTGTTCCGGCTGACATTGATCAGGATGCCTTGATCACTTGGAAGGCTGGACACCAAGGCATGGCAGCCTGACGCTTAACGATCTTTGGTCGTGAGCTTGTGGACGTTTGTGTCAAGTTTCACGCGGCGTGCGGTAGGCGCGCGCGGTGGGCATAGTCGTCCACGTGGCGTGTGATGGCCGATAGCGCGGCGCGGAGTTCGGGTGCCGACATCACCTTGGTCCACGGCGGCGTCGGCGCGGTCGCCGACGCGGTCATGCTCGCCCGAGCCACCCGCCGGATCCTCCGCCAGAACCTCGGCTGGGCCTTCGACTGCAATCTGCTGCTCGTGACGCTGGCCGCCGCCGGGATCTTGCCGCCCGTGCTCGCCGCGGTCGCGATGGCCACCAACTCGGTCACCGTCGTCGGCAACGCGCTGCGGCTGCGGCGCTTCGGCAAGGCAAGCGGGCACCGGGGTCGGCCACCCCGCCACGGCCTGGCCACGCCCGCGGCGCAGCCGCCCGCCGGGATACGAGCTGGCAGATGAGCCCGGCCATCGCCGGGCTGGCCGCGCCCGAGCCGGCTGCCTAACCGGTAAAAAGGAGTCGCTGCCGGTGCGGCCCCAGGATGGATCTTGTGTCTTGACGATCACTGCCGCGCGCGCCACCCTGTCGAGGAACTAGTTGCGCCATGAGGGAGGGGCCATGGCCTGGCGGTTTGATGGCACGTATTTCGAATCATGCTCATGCGATGCGGTCTGCCCGTGTACCTGGTCGGCGCTGACGGCGAAGGCAACCCTTGACCGGTGCCGGGCGCTGCTGGCCTATCACGTCGAGTCGGGCGAGATTGAGGGCGTCGACGTCAGCGGCCTGAATTTTGCCCTGTTCCTGGACACGCCGCCGGTCATGAGCCAGGGCAACTGGCGGGTGGGCGTGTACCTGGATGACGCCGCGTCCGACAGCCAGGCCGAGCAGCTCGGGGCGGTCCGCCCGCGATGCTCGGCCCGCTGATCGGCGAGATGCTCGGGGTGGAGAAGGCGCCCATCACCTACAGCGAGGACGGCCGCGGCCATCACGTCCGGATCGGCGATGCCGTCGATGTGGGCGTCGAGGACTTCGTCGCACTGGAAGGCCACGATCCGGTTCAGCTGACGAACGTGTTCCATCCGTCGAACACGACACTGACGGTTGCGCCGGCGAATGCCGCACACCTGTCGACGTTCGGGATCGGCTGGGGGCGCGAAGGGCAGAGCGGCTGTTCCGCGCCGTTCTCCTGGGCCGGGTGAGCGGCTCTTCCAGGCTCGCCCGGCCACGACCAGGCCTGGCAACCCGTCAGGTCGCGCTGCTGCTGATCCTGGCAGCTGGTGCCTGGGCTGCGACCGTTGTGCTCGCCCGCGGGATGGCCGGGATGACAGGCACGATGGGGCTGGGCCTGGCCGTGTTCGCGCCAGTGTGGACGCTGATGATGGCCGCCATGATGCTGCCCTCGGTGGCGCCGACGGCCTCGCTGTACGCCAAGACCGTGCAGACTAGCCGAATGCCGAGGATCGCCGGGCTGGTGGCGGGCTATCTCGCCGTCTGGGCGGCGGCTGGCGTGCCTGCCTACGGGCTGGCCTGGCTCGCTGGCTGGCTGACCGGGACCCATCCCAGCGCCGCACACGTCTTGGCCTTGGCAGTCTTCGCCGCGTACGGGAGGTACCAGCTGAGCAGGCTGAAGGATCGCTGCCTGGCGCATTGCCGCTCCCTGCTCGCGCTGCTCTTGCACTACGGCTCCTACCGGGGCAGGTTCCGCGACCTGCGGGCCGGCGCCCATCACGGCGGATACTGCCTGGGCTGCTGCTGGGGCCTGATGGTGATCCTCGTCGCGTGGGCGTGATGAACGTGGCAGCGATGGTCGGCCTGGCGGCTCTTGTGCTGACCGAGAAGGTCTGGAGATGGGGGCCGACGGCCGGCCGGCTCGCGGGTGCCGCCGCGCTGGCCCTCGCGGTGGCCACGATCTGGCTTCCCTGGCTTGCCCCGGGCCTGCACGCCGCCCCGCAGATGATGAACTGACCCCAAGCCCCGGGTCCTCCCCGCCGGCAGTCGCAGCCGCAGGCCAAAAGCGCTCCGAGACGCCATAACACCCGGCTATGCGTCACGACGGCGGCTAATCTGACGCACCCGAGACAACGCCATAATTAGGCGGATCTCGCGCGACGGGCGCGACCAGCGATCGTTACGCTGCGCGACTGGCGATCGCGAGAGTAAGCGATCCGAGCGAGTATGCGCTCGGACGCTTCGGCATCGGCTTAGGCCAGAGCGCACGCAGATCTTCCCGTTCTGGCGTGACGGTGCGCTGGGCGTACGGTGATAACGGTACGATGGCCCGCCGTCCTGCTCCACCACTGGGGGAGCGGGCCCTGGTGCTGGCAAGACCCGTTCCGGATCTTGCCGCACGACCTCATCCGGTTGTCACGTGTTCCTCGCTGATGTAGGCCCTGGTCCGAGACGGATCGAGAAACGTCAGCTCGTCGGCGGCGACCTGCTCACCGGGCGCGCCCGTTCCGACTGCGGCGCCCCAAGCGAGATAAGCGGCCCGGTCGGGAAATACCAGTTCTGTCACAACGTCGAAGTCGATCGTGTCGTCTTCCTGCGAGTTGAGTTCGTCGCCCCGCACAAGGTAGTTGCGCTTGTAGACGATGGGAGCGGGCGCCAGGCTGCAGATCAACGGTACGTGGTGATTCTCGTAGTACTCGATAAAAGCTCGCGTATCGATGTCTTCTCTCTTGGTGAGAAAGGCCAATATCTTCAGCATGTCGTTGCTCCTTCGGTTCCGGCGGATCCATGAGTCGCGCTTTGACTTCAGGACGAGCGGCCAGCGCAGCCCTATGCCGACGTGCAGAATGATGCCGGCGCCGATGAAGCTGAGTACAGCCGTGGTGACCTGAAGCCGACGCCGCCTCCGCCGCGGCATCCAGCAGCGCCGTCTTGCCCGCCCCGGGCTTCCCCCACAGCAGCAGCGCGGCGCCGTCCACCGCGGCCCCGCCGAGAAACGACCGGATCAGCTCAAGCTCCCGGCCACGTCCGGCCAGCGCCTCGGAAACGATGCTCAACATAGTCGGAGGCTATGCCAAGCGATCGTGGCTGCGATCGGGCATCAGAAGGCCGAAGAACGCGCTATGCGCCGCCAGCCGCCAGCAATCGGCCTGTCGTCAACGACATGCCGGACGGCGGCTCCGGCGCGCAACCTGCGCCGACGCGCCATGACGGTGCGCGACCGCGCTGGAGATCGGGAGCGGCACTGGAAAAGAACCAGGTCGTAGCGCTAGAGAGCTGTATGTTCTCATGACTCGGGACGATGCGGCTGCTGGATAAGGCTGTCGGTCAAGCTGTCCAGGATCCCCCCGCATCGTTCCTTCCCCTAGCCCTGTCTTTTCATCGGCGTCTGGGGCGGCGGGGCGCGCCTGACGTAAAAAGTGCTCCTGAGCTGGGACAGTGAGGGTGTTCGAAGTCCTTGCTGTCCTGAGTTCGGGGAGCACTTTCTGCATGCAGGTTACCGGGTGGTCGAGGGGCCTGGAGGTATCTGGGGGCGGTCGGGGTGTCGTGTCGCATGCCGGGCTGGCGCTGCTGCGGCACCTGGCTGATAAGACGGGCCTGACGGGCGGCTTGTCGCGGGCGCTGGCGACGCCGCGGGTCTTGGTGCATGACCGGGGCCGGGTGACGGCGGATCTGGCGTGCGCGATCGCGGACGGCGCCCGGGTGATCTCCGATTTCCGGGTGATGGGCGATCAGCGGGAGCTGTTCGGGCTGGTGGCGTCGGTGCCGGCGGCGTGGCGGACACTGGCGGAGATCGCGCGCGGCGGGACCCGGGCGGACCGGCGGATCACGCTGGCGGTGAATACGGCACGCCGGCACGCGTGGGCGCAGGTCACAGCGCGGCACGGGGCGCTGCCGGGGGTGCGGCTGGCGGACCGGACCCTGGACGGGGTGACCTGCATCCGGCTGGATGCCACCGTGACGTTCGCGCATTCGGATAAGGAGCTCGCGGAGGCGAACTTCAAGGGTTACGGCCATCACCCCTTGATCGGGGTGTGCGATAACACCGGCGGCGAGCCGCTGGCCTGGATGCTGCGCCGCGGCTCGGCGGGCAGCAACACCACCGCGGATCACCTGCAGCTGCTGGACGCGGCGATCGCCGCGGTCCCGCCCGGCTTCCGGCGCAAGCTGATGGTCACCTGCGACGGCGCCGGGGCCAGCCACGGCCTGATCGCCCGCCTGGATAAGCTGGCCGCCCGCCGCGGCTATGAGCTGACCTACCCGGTCGGGTGGGCGCTGGGCGAGCGGGAGAAGACGGCGCTGCGGCTGGTCCCGGAGCAGGCCTGGCAGGCCGCGATCGATGGCCGCGGCGAGGTCCGCGAGCGCCGCGCCGATGACGCCTGCGCGAACCCGTCCTGCGCGCACCGGGCGTGCTGGATCGAAGAAGCCCACGTCACCGAGCTGACCGGGCTGCTGCGCCACAGCGCTGGCGGGGACCAGCTGCGGGCCTGGCCCGCGGCGATGCGCGTCTTCGCGCGCCGCGAGCGGCCCCATCCGGGCGCCCAGCTGACCCTGTTCGAGGCCGGGGACGGCTGGCGGTACAGCCTGTGGGCCACGAACCGGCCCGCGGGCACCAGAGGCTGGCTGGGCCAGGCCGCCTACATCGACGCCGCCCACCGGGTCCACGCCCGGGTCGAGGACGCGATCCGTACCGGGAAAGACTGCGGAATCGGCCATTTCCCGTCCTTTGACTTCGGGATCAACGCCGCGTGGCTGACCGCCTCGATGACCGGCCAGATCCTGCTCGCCTGGCTCAAGCTGCTGGCCCTGGACGGCGACCTGGCCAAAGCCGAGCCCAAGACGCTGCGCTACCGGGTGCTGCACGCCGCGGCCCGGCTGGTCCGCGGCGGGCGGCGGCGCCGCCTGAAAATCCAGGAGACCTGGCCCTGGGCCGAGGCGATCACGGCCGCGTGGCAGTGCATCGACGCGCTCCCGCAAGCCCCTTGACCAGCGTGAACCGTCCCTGCGACCCAGGAAGGACCACCCCCGGACTTGTGGAACCCCCGGCCACCCGGCCCGCCAGCCGGGCCACCGTCACACCCCGACGCTAAAATCGTGGTCGCAAACGGAGCCAGCCGACCCTCAGCGCCAGCCATCAACCCGGATGAAAGGTCAGGGCTAGCGGAATGCGCCCAAGATCGCCCCGGTCTTTGTTACTCTCGTCGGGTGAATATCCCCGAACCGGGGATATTTCACCGCCGTGGGGGTTCAAGTCCCCTCGGACACGTTAATACCCCATAACCGCATGAATTTGGGCATGCCGGATCGTCACCCAGGCCCAGCCTCCGGCGGCGGCGGGTGTTTCACCTGATGTTCTGCCTCCTTTCCTGAGGTGTCCTTCCGGGGGTGTCAGCGGTTCCGGCCCATGGTGACCGCGATGGGGTCGTCGTCACGGGTGCGGATGGTCAGCGTGCCCGGGTCGTAGGTGAGGATGACACCCGCGGTCCTCAGCTGGTCGACCAGGCCAGCGGTCTCGGCGGGGGTGGTGAGCTGCCTGGTGCCGTCGCCGTTCGCCTGGCTGCCGCGGGCGAGAAGGATGGCGACAGCGGCCAGGTGGGGCAGGATCTGGTCCTCGCGCACGTAGGTGTTCTTCGGCCGGCCAGGTTCCGGGCGGGCGGCGCTGGTGTGGCCGTGGCGGCACCGGTAGGCGGGCTTGCCGTTGGACCAGGCCGATTCCAGCCGCCGCCCGCAGGTCCCGCAGGCGAGCAGCCCGGCCAGCAGGTACCGCCGGGTGGCCGGCCCCGCCGGTCCGCGCGGTGCGGTGGCGTCCTGGGCGGCGATGAAGTCGGCCTCGCTGACCAGCGCCGGATGCGCGGGATGGCGGGAGATGACCCAGCCCTCGGGCAGGTTCCACCGGTGCACCGGCCGGTGTCCGAGCCCGGTGTTGGCTGGGTCGACCAGGTCGAAGTCGGTGTGCTGCCGGTTCCACACCTGCCGCCCGGTGTACCGCGGGTTGGCCAGGATCGCCGCCACCGTGCGCAGCGTCCACACCGCACCGGTACGGTGCGGGTTGCGTTCCGGGTCGGCGGCCGATGGGCACGGGATGCCGGCGTCGTTCAAGGCCCGGGTGATCCGCGCGGCGCTGTATCCGGCCAGTCGCTGGGCGAACATCCAGCGGACGACCGGAACGGCCGCCGGGTCCGGTTCCAGCCGGTGCGCCCGCCGCCCCCAGGACGCATGGACCTTGTTCGGGTGCGGCCCGGCGTCGGCCAGCCGGTACCCGTACGGCGGCCGGCCGCCCAGGTAGCGGCCCTGCTCGCGC
>WNGJ01002935.1_pt1 | contig 17406 bp, 10 predicted proteins | sample 5400611 | NCBI WGS metagenome assembly WNGJ01 (sample SAMN13153375, study PRJNA577476) | soil metagenome | isolation source: 40 cm soil or saprolite under Garry oak tree replicate 1 | place: USA:California | collected 2016-06-15 | reverse complement strand
CTGCAGAATATGTCGGCACCAAAGGCACGCACCTTTCGATTCTTCGCAACTTGAACCAGCAGTATTTCGACGCCGGCGGATTTCCCACTGGCGTCATTCCGTACGCGAATCTCGGCGCCATCGAATTTCGCGACAATGTGGGCAACTCTACCTATCACGGCCTGGAGTTAAGCGCCCAGAAGCGCTTCAGCCATGACTTCTCGCTCACTGCCGCCTACACGTGGTCTCACTCCATCGATCAGGTGCAGGAACATCTGATCAGTGGCAGCGGTTCCAACAGCTTCCTCCAGAACGAGCACGACCTGGCCCAGCAGCGTGGAAACAGCGACTTCGATTTCCGGCAGCGGCTCTCCTTCAGCTATCTGTACGAACTTCCTTTTGGTCCGGGGAAGCATCTGGTCCAACAAGGTCCGGTCTCGCACATCCTCCGCGGTTGGCGCGCCAGCGGTATCGCCGCCTTCCATACTGGCCGCCCATTCACAATCTTTTCGAGCAACAACAACAGCATCGTGCAGGTACGTGGCGGCCTCACAAATGCCCTGGCCGACTGCCTCGGCGGCGGCACCTTGCCTTCCGACCAGCGGACTGTGGATAAGTGGTTTGACACGAGCAGATTCGCCACGCCACCGGGCCGGCTGGGCACGTGCGGGCGAAATCAGGACCTGCGCGGCCCTGGCATGTCTGATGTGGATTTTGCGCTTTCGCGAACCTTCAGCTACTTCGGCGAGGGACGCCGCCTCGAATTCCGCTGGGAGACTTTCAATCTTCTGAATACGGCGTATTTCGGGCTTCCCACGAACAATGTGAACTCTGGCAGCTTTGGCAAAATCACAAGTCTTGCCGGCGATCCGCGCGTGATGCAGTTTGCGCTTCGCTTCGCCTTCTGACCATTTCGCAACGCATGTGACCAAATACTTGTGCCCGGGAGAACGGCTAAGTTCGCCGGGATTTTTTCTGCGTTTCTGTTCCAGCCGCTTTTGTCAAAATCGCTTATATTGAATTCCCTTGAGACTTATTCGCTGCTGGAGACTCCTAATGCGCATTCGGTTTTTGCGGATTCTTACCTTGTCCGTCAGTTCGTTTCTGTTTTCTTTCCCGACGCTTTTGGATTCCTCGCCTGCGCCTCTCCGTCCCGGCACTCGTGTTCTCCTCGACGCTCACAATTGCTATCCCTACTACGAATGGTGGTTCGATCGCATCGACCGTGCTCTCTCAGCGGGCACTCCGCTTGCCATCGAGCAGGACTTGCTTTGGACGAAGAATCCAAAAACGGGCACGATGACTTCGCTCGTAAGTCATGGAGCCCCGCCGACGGGAATGGAGCCGGGGATGCGGGAGTATTTTTTCGAACGCGTTCGCCCCATCGTCGAAAAAGCCTTGCGCGAGAGAAATCATGGGGATTGGCCGCTAATCACGCTGAATCTCGATCTCAAATCGGAGGAACCGGAACATCTCGCCGCGATTTGGCAGTTGCTGTCGCAATATCAGGATTGGCTCACCACTGCTCCACGCACCGGCACCATCAACCGGATGGAAACGCTGGAAGTCCGTCCCGTTCTCGTCCTGACGGGCGAGTCCGACGCGCAAAAAGCCGTCTTCTACGACCAGGTCGCCGAAGGCGGACAGCTGCTCGTTTTCGGGGCCGTGCGCACTAACACGCATGACCCCTCCGCGCCGCCTGAAGGGCTGGCGCCGAATCGCGCTGACAACTATCACCGCTGGTGGAACAACAGTTGGCGCGTCGTTGAGCCCGAGGGCCAGTCCAAAGCAGGCGACTGGACTCCGGAAAAAGAATCACGCCTCAAACAGCTTGTTCGCTACGCACACTCCAATAACTTGTGGATTCGCTTTTACACCCTCGATGGGGCCACCAAACAGGAGCTCAGTTGCAACGGCTGGTTCAGCTCCTGCAACTTTGGTTCAAGGGAAGGGGTTCGGAAACGCTGGGAAGCCGCAGCCAGAGCGGGCGTGGATTACATCGCATCGGATCAATATGAAGAACTCGGCGCCTTCCTCAAATCCCTCAAATAGCGACCAGGACCACTCGCTGCGCGCGTGCCCCGCTCTCGTTTTTGAAGCTGTGAAGGAAACCCTCCCAAATTCCTTTTTGCAAAGAGAGGGGCGAGAAGTGAGCTCCCAGCATTGCCACGCAGAGCCGATTGGTCCTGTCCGCATTTCACAGCGTGTTTTAGCAATGTTCACGGCCCTGCGCAGTCGTGCCGTCTTGGAACACGGCGACGACCCTTCGTCCATCGGCGGAAACGGCTCGATTACAGTGGAGAAGATCTGTGAACCAACTGGCGTGTCGGTAGCGACCGTAGTTTGTCTCAGATCAAGAAAACCTGAGCCTAGGCATCAAGCCATACTTTCTTACGAAATTGCAGGTATTGAATGGAGCCACATGGAGTTATCATACGTACCCGAAAATCCCTGCGAATGGTGCAAACTATGAACAACGATTCGGCAGTCACTCGTCGTGATTTCCTGAAGAAAAGCGCAAAGACGGGAGCTGGCTTGGCCGCTCTCGGCGGAATCACTCTTATTACTGAGCCAGAGCGAGTCTTTGGCGCAGGCGATCGCGTGCAGGTTGCCATCATTGGCCTGAATGGTCGAGGCAGTGACCACATGAAGGAGCTTTCGCGGCTCGCGAACGCTCAGATTGCCGCGCTCTGCGACGTGGATTCAAGGGTGCTGGACAAGCGTTTGGTTCAAATGGATAAGCTGGGCTTGCCCAAGCCCAAGACTTACGCGGACATTCGCAGGCTGCTGGATGACAAGTCCATTGATGCCATCACGATCGCCACTCCCAACCACTGGCATTCTCTGATGGCGATCTGGGGCTGCCAGGCCGGCAAAGACGTATACGTTGAAAAACCGTGCTCGCATAACTGGTGGGAAGGAAAGCAGCTCGTCGAGGCTGCAGTTCGGTACAACCGAATCGTCCAGCACGGTACCCAGAGTCGCTCTGGCAAAGGAGTCCTCGAGGGGATCAAGCAGCTAAACGACGGACTGATTGGAGAGGTCTATCTAGCTCGAGGGCTGTGCTACAAATGGCGTGACACGATCGGACATGCAACCGAAGAGGCTGTTCCGCCCGGGGTCGACTACGACCTGTGGACGGGTCCCGCGCCTATGAAGCCGTTCACGCGCAACCGCTTCCATTACAACTGGCACTGGACTTGGGATACCGGCAACGGCGACATTGGCAATCAGGGCGTTCACGAAATGGACAAAGCTCGCTGGGGTCTCGGAGTGAAGTATCCCACCAAGGTCTCAGCCATCGGCGGCCATTTTATGTTCGACGACGACCAGCAGACCCCGAACACCCTGAATGTCGCCTACGAATTTGTCACGCCAGATGGAAAGCGCAAGATGCTGGAGTTTGAAGTCCGCCATTGGATCACCAACAACGAAGCCCTAATCGGAACCAAGGTTTTCGGGAGCGAAGGCGTTCCGGCTGCAGGCTTGGCGGCTGCAAGCTCCGCTGACACAAAAGGCCCAGCTATGGCCGGATTGCCTACGGCGGCGGGTTCCGCACCACCCAAGCCCAAGACCGGGCCCGATGCCGGTGCGCACAATGTCATCGGAAACATCTTCTACGGTTCCAAAGGTTACCTGGCCATGAGCGAGTATGATTCCTACGAGAGCTGGTTGGGCAAAGAAATGGAGCCCGGACCTAGCGGCCGTGGCGGTGGCGATCACTTTGCCAATTTCATTGATTGCGTGCGCAGCCGCAACAAAGAACATCTGCATTCGCCAATCGAAGAGGGCCATATTTCTTGTACCCTGATTCATCTGGCTAATGTCTCCTATCGGTTGGGACGCACCATTCATTTTCGGCCCGAAACCCAAGAGATCAACGGTGATGAAGAGGCCATGCGTTTAATGCGAGAGGCCGACCGCGGCTACCGCGATCCCTACGTCGTCCCTGAAAAGGTATAAGTTGCAATTGGGTTTTAGACCAGAGATGCTCTCGTGAGCGTTTGAGGCGACGTTATAGTACGGATTTCCGGGCGATCTTTACTGCCGTCGGTGAGCGTCGGCGACAATTTGTTTCCTAGCCGATGCGGAGTTTTAACCGCACGCGCCTTCCCCGGGACGCCCGCCGGCTAGCATGTGGGACGCACATGAAACGATTGGCACTCCTCTCATGCGTCATTTGCGTCGTGACGCCGCTCGTGCTGATCTGCGTGAACCTTATCGGCCAGAAGCCGACACCCGGCAAGGTCTATGTCGTCCTTTGGTTCGACACCGAAGACTACATCCTGCCGGAGAGCGATGACGCGGCCAAACGGCTGGCGATATTTCTCACCGAGCAGGGTATTCAGGCGACATTCAAAGTCGTCGGTGAGAAGGCGCGCACGCTCGAGCGCCGCCATCGCACGGACGTCATCGCAGCGCTGCAGAAGCATGTCATTGGCTACCACGCCAATACGCATAGCCAGCATCCGACGCCGGCAGAGTATGAGTCGCTGTTGAATTGGGAAACTGGCGCGGCCGAATTCACGCGGCGTGAGCGCCCCGGCTATGACGACGTGCAGCGCATCTTCAAACAGAAGCCGTGCTGCTACGGACAGCCGGGCAACTCGTGGGCGCCGCAAGCGTTTCCTTCGCTCGCCAGTTGGGGTGTGGGTCTGTATCTCGACGAGGCGGCGCACGTCGGGCTGAACGGTCAACCCTTCTATTACGGCGGGCTACTCAATATCTTCAATACCAAAGAGGGCCCGCAACTCCGGCCCAATGACGAGTGGACCAACCTTGAAGAGAGCAAGACCAAGTTTCGCCAGTTCTACGAACAGATGACCACTAGCGGCGGCGGGCTGATCAGCCTTTACTTTCACCCGTGCGAGTTCATCCATAGCCAGTTCTGGGACATGAACTTTGCCCGCGGCGCCAATCCGCCGCGCGACCAATGGCAAAGCTATCCCCTACGGCCTCCGGATTCGCGTGAGCGCGCGTTCAGTTACTTTGAACAGCTCATGCGCTACATGAAGTCATTTCCTCAGGTACAGTTCATCACCGGGCCGCAGGCCACACGCCTGTACGCGGACGGCGCTCGCGGACACAGGTTTAGCGCGAGCGAACTCGCCGAAATCGAGCGCCAGGTGGAATCGGAGGTCAACTTCCAGGTTCGCGGGGAATACACGCTCTCACCCGCCGAAGTCATGACGCTCGTTGCTGAGCGGATGGCCGGGCAGCCGAGCGCGGACACCAGCGTGGCTCTTCCGTTTACCGTTTACGGACCGAGCCTGCCCTCGCCGCGGCTGACCGAGTCGGTCGAAGTGCCATGGTCGCAGTTCGAGCGCAGCTTGCATGACCTTCACAGGTTCATTCAGCGCCACCACCAAATTCCCAACGCGGTCTGGTTGGGTAGTAAACCCGTAGCGCCCGAGGCCTTTCTCGTCGCCATGGCGAAGGTCGCGAGCAAGGCCGCGAATGGCACCGCGCCTCCGGAAAAAGTGACGATCACGCCAGCGCGGCTCGCCACGGAAAAGTACGTCGCTTTTGACTCACCGGAGATCTGGTCGTGGCCGATCTTCCCGCCGGGATTCCATTCCGAACATCTTATGGAACTGGCGCGTCTGCAGGCGTGGACCCTCAAACCCGCGAAACGAAGCCAGTAGCCTGAAAGACGGTCCTGCGGCGTCATAAACCTGTGGTGTCGCTGATCCCGTCGTCTCTAAAGGAAAGTGCCGCTACTGCGGATGCACCGGAGAGAAGCCTTGTCGCTACGTCCCAACTCCCCACGGTCCAAATGGCGGTCACCTGAAACGTCTCCTGTCTGAGTATATTCGCTACTACCACGAGAACCGCACGCATCTCGGACTCGGGAAGGGAACACCCAACGGCAGAACTCGCACCATAGACTCAGGTCACGTCCTTTCTCATGTGCGACTGGAAGACTTGCACCACCGCTACGAACCGGCCGCCTAACCCAAACGAACGTATGCCGCGAACACGCATGTCCTGGATTCCTCGGTCCTTATATATATGCCCGACACGCCTGGCGGTTTTTCTGTTAGGTAGGAAGGACCTTCGCGCTCTCGGAGCACTCCGGATCGATGACAACCAAGCCTTTACGACGGCGAACCGCGCCCTTTTTGGTGCGGATGAAATTTTGGCGAGCCACAGGCACCACTGGCAGTACCCGCACCCGCATCGCAGGGCGCTGCTTTTGCAATCCTGGGAGCAGACTCTACGGAATGGAAAGGACTCCCGCGTTCTTCAGGTCGGTGACAGCCTTCTGAGCGATGAGTTGGAATCCGCCGCGGGACGCTTCCCTTTGGACAGCCATCAGATTGGCGCGGCCCGCGTCTCGCTTCCCGAAATTCATCTCAATTTCTCCGAGCGCGAGCCGGGCCTCGAGAGCCACGTGGGCAAATCCGGCTGTCGTGGCCTGCCGAACCGCCTCATTCAATCGCCTCTCTCCCTCCTCGCGTTGGGTGCGACTTTCGGAAGCCGCCTCCGCGCGGGCCGCGGTCAACTCGGCAGAAAGTTCGAGTTGCCGGTCATGGGCGCGCTTTGCAAAAGTACTGGCTTTATCCACGCTCTCTCGGGCTTCCGCCATTTTCCCTTGCGATAGCGAAGTGCGAGCCAGAAAAACATTTGCTTCGGCGACTTCGCGCATCGCCTTGGTCTTCTCGAAAATCTCCGCCGCGTTTTGCGCCAGAGCCGCAGCCTCGCCGGTTTTGCCTTGGTCCAGAAGCATCTCGGCCAGACTCAAATCCGATTGCGCCACTTGCGATTTGTCTCCGAGCTCCTCAAAGATCGCCCTGGCTTCCGTTTCGTTTTTCCACGCTGCGGTTACGTCCCCTTCCACCCGCAGCACTCTGCCCAAACCGGAAAGAGCGGCCGCCACCCTGCTTCGATCACCGATCTGGCGGCAAATCGCCAGAGACTCCTCAAAAGCCCTTCTTGCCTCAGCGTGTTTTCCAAGTGCCAAGAATACGCCTCCGAGACCGTTCTTCGCCAAAGCCACTCCGTCCTGGTCCCCAATCTCCCGATAAGTCGTCAGCGCCTCCTCATAGCTCTTATGGGCCTTTGGCAGCTCGCCGAAATAAAAGTAGATATCGCCGAGATTGTCATACTCATTGGCGACGCTGAGCTTGTTCCCCAGTTGCTGATAAATGGCAAGCGACTCTTCGTATCTCTCCTTCGCGCCAAGGTAGTCTCCCTGTAACTCCAGGGCAATCGCCTCCAAAGTCGCCGCGCCCGCCACGCCCGCCCGGTCGTTCGCCGCGACGTAGAGTTGTCTAGCCTCGCGCACGAGGCCCTCAACCTCCTCAAGCCGGCCCAGGTTTTCATACAGCCAAGCTTGATGCCGCCGGGCCTCTGCGAGGAGTAGCGATGCTCCAGCCACCTGCGCTTTCTCTCCGGCCCTCGTCATCGCTGCTTCGGCCCTCTTCATGTCCCCGAGCGATCGGGCCGCATGGCCTTCCGCCAAATCGATGCGCGGATCGTCTCGAAGCGGCGAAGGCAACCCTCGTAGCGCCCCAACCGTACCCAACGCGTCCTTCCATCGGTTTGCTCTGACTTGCGCGTTCGCCAGCGCAAGCCCATAGTCGAGGTTGTCTGGGAAAAATTCGAACAGGGCACGGTAGATCTCGATGGCTTTGTCCCAGTCACGGGACGTTTCGCGATAGAGCCCCTCGACCAACAGGCGCTCGGCGCGCGACAGGTTAGAGGAAAGATCAATGGCCTTGCTTGCTTCATCGGCCGCGTTTTGATCGTGGCCTAGCTGGGCCCAGGCCTCTGCCAACGCCGCATGGGAGAGCGCGAAGTTCGGTTCGGCCGCGACCGCTTTGGAGAGCAGATCATGTGCGGCTAGCGCATCGAACATACGAAGTTTCGAAAGACCTTCCGCGTAGAGCCGCGCAGCCTCAGCGTTCGAAGGAAGGGCTGTGGCCACTTCCGCCGCTTCTTCGCGCGTAACCCCGCGCACACCCAGCCTCGAGCGCAATTGCGCGCCCGCCCGGGATACGAGGTCGAAGAGATTTGCCTCCGTGCCTGTCTCGGAAAGCGCGTACTGTGTCTCGCCAGTCCGGCCGTCCAGCAGCCGCAAGTCGAGGCGAATCCGGCCTCCGGACTTCTCGCCGAGCATGGCATAGGACCCCACGACAACCAGGTCCATGCCCAAGTTCTTGTGGATTCGCGCTAGGCTCTCGCGTCCCAAACTGTTGGGATCGGGCAGTGAGAGCTCCGCTTTCATCCGCGCGATCCTCTCGGCTGGCAACGTTCGCAGTTGTTCTCCAGCCGAGAGTTCCGTGGTCAGCCAGTCCGAAAGAGCGGTCGAAAGCCAGGCTTCCCGGGCATCTCCAGACAAGTTTCGAAATCCCAGCACGGCGACGGACGTCCGTGGGCTCACAGATGCCACCATTCCACTGAAGATCGCGGGCTGCCTGAAACGCAATGCGAAGATGCCTGCTAGGGCGACAAGGGTGACAATCAATCCCAGGAGGAGCGAGAAGCCCCATCCCTCCGCAAGCGAATAAAACAGTTGCGCCGGTTTTTCGACACTTATGAAATTCAACTTCGGCGTTGCCGCAAACGGAACCGCTTCCGCTCCTCCGGTGGAACGCACTTTCACGGAACCGAAGGAAGCATCTGCCTCTCCGTTCTGACCGACCTCGACGGGAACGAGAAGTCGGTAGCCGTGACGCGGGATGGTCTCAATGTAGCGGGGACACTCTGCCGAATCTCCCAGGGCAGACCGTAATTTCGCCATCGCCTTGTTCAAGCTGCGGTCGAAATCCACATACGTATGCCCTTGCCAGAGCTCCTCGCGAAGCTCCTCGCGCGTCACGAGTTCACCATGGCGTTCTAAGAGAAGCGAGAGGATCCGGAATGGCTGGTCCTGCAACTTGATGCGCAAGCCGTATTTTCGGAGCTCCCCCGCGCGTAGATCAACTTCAAAGATGCCGAAGCGTCGAGTTCGCGGCGAACTCTCCGTGGCTTGCATGCTGGGTCACCTTGGATGAGCCGAGAGCGTAGCATGCGCGCATCGGCTAATCAAGACTCCCAGCGTTTTCTCAATTCCGACCATGAGCAGGCGTAACCGTGTCAGCACCGGTATCTCGGCTTTTCCTTCGGTCCTTCCCTCCGTCAAACAGGAGAAATTTCAGTCCGTTGACAGGAACTGAAGCAGTTGTAGAATCAGCGGCATCATGAAGTTTCGCTGCGTTTCTGAGCTGCCCCCTGCACTGCGCGCTCTTTTGACGGTTTCGTCTCTGCTGTTGGCTTTGTTCGTTTCCTGGCCCCCATCCGACCTTCTGGCACAATCCAGCTCCGAGACCTTGGACCCTCGAGTCCAAAAGCTCTATAACGACGCGAAGGCGGCCGAGGCGACGGGAGATTTAGCGCAGGCTGCCGCCAAATACGAGTCCATGCTCCAACTCGCGCCGCGGCTCGGCGCCGCCTATAACAATTTGGGTTCAATCTACTTGAGGCAGCGCGAGTTCCGGAAGGCTGCAGACGTCCTCGAAAAGGGGCTGAAGGTTGATCCGAAAATGCCTTCCGCTTCCGCGCTCCTCGGAATCGCGCTGTATGAGCTGGGGGAGTATGGGGAAGCGCGTCCACGCCTGGAGGCGGCTCTGCGCGCAAATCCCAAGGACGATAATGCGGAACTCATGCTGGCGAATGATTTAATCAAGCTTGGCGAGCTGGAGCCCGCCGCTGGTCATCTGCAGCAGTTGGCGCGGCGCCAGCCGAAGAATCAGGAAGTCTGGTACCTGCTCGGCAAAGTCTACATGCAGCTTTCGGAGCAGACGCTCGGCAAGCTGAACGAGATCGATCCCGACTCGGTGCTGGTGCACGAGATCTCCGGGGAAATCATGGAGAGCATGCACAACTACGACGGCGCGCTGATCGAGTACAAGAAAGCCGTGGAGATGGCGCCGGAGCGGGCGGGCACGCACTTCCGGCTCGGCAACGCCTACTGGCAGCTCTCCATGTGGGACGCCGCAACGCAACAGTTCCAAGCCGAACTGGCAAACGATCCGAGGAACTGCGAGGCGCAGTGGAAAATCGGCAACATCCGGCTTGAGCAGCACATGGAGCCGGAGACGGCGCTGGCCGACGTGGAAAAGGCGCTGGCGATGTGCCCGAATTTGGCTAGCGCCCATGTGGACCGCGCACGCGCTCTGCTGAAGCTGAACCGCAATGAAGAGGCCGCTAAAGATTTGCAGATCGCGGAGCAGGCCGATCCTTCGGAGCCGAGCACGCACTTCCTGCTGGCTCAGGCTTACCGCGCGCTCGGACGAGCGAAGGAAGCGCAGGCGGAAATGCAACTCTTCAGCAAGCTCGAGGAAAGCGCGCGCGCGAAAACCGCGGAGCGCGCAAAGCGACTGCTGGAAGAAAAATCGAGCGCGCCGCCCGAGCGATAGCCGAGCGCAAATTGGGGCATTGAAATTCAACCAGCGGCGGCGGGAAAAAGTTACGGACGAGGAGTATCCGGCGAAGAGCGCGTGCCATTCAGCGCCGCGGCGCGATCAAATTCAGTTTTCGCTTTTTCGTTCAGTCCTTCTTTGCGGTAAACCTGTCCCAACATGTAATGAAGAGGTCCGCTCTGCGGCGAGAGCGCGATGGCCTTCTCCAGTTCGGCTTGCGCTTTCGGGAGTTGATTGAGATGCGAGTAGGCTTTGCCCAGCAACTCATGCGCCCTAGACTCCTGGGGGGCGATTTCGGCAGCCTGGAGGAGATTCAGGAGCGCGGCATCCGGCTGATTCTGTTCCAGAAGTAGGCTGCCGAGATCAATGAAAGGACCCACATCCTTTTTCGCTGACTGCGCTTGCCAGGCGATTGCTGTGCGGTACGCAGCGGCGGCTTCCTCCGCACGACCGAGGCCCGCGTAAGACAAACCGAGGTTGTCTTCGGCTTTGACGTTTTTCGCGTCGAGCTTCAGGCATTGCTCAAAGGCGTGGATGGCTTCCTCAAACCTGTTTTCGTTATATTTTGCGCGGCCGAGGTAGTACCAGCCTTCCGAATCCTTCGAATTCGATTCAACGGACCGTGTGAGCCACTTGTCGGCATCAACGTAGTCGCCGAGGAGAACGTAATCGAGGGCGACGATTTTCAAATCAAAGGTGCCGGGGTCGCGGAATTTCGCGCCTTCGGTGTATTCGGCGAGCGAGGCTTTGGCGTTTTCTTCCTGGAATTTCCGTTCGGAAGTGCCGGGATTTTGATAGAGCGCGACATCAGCGGGACTCTCTTGTGATGCTCTGACCTGAATTTCCCGGAACAGAATGTAGCCCAGCAGAAAGTGGCCATCGGCGGAACTCGGATGCTTGGCCAAGTACCGGCGAACAGCCTCGCGCGCTTCACCCACATTTCCCTTCTCCAGGAGGGACCGCGCTTCCGTAAGGCCGGGATCGGGTGCCAATTTGAGGGCTTCCGACTGGGTAAGTTTCTTCGCCGCCTCGGCGGACGAGCCGGATTCCTGACCCTGGATGGTAACTTCCTGAGTAATAGGGGGCGTGGTGACAGAAGCGAGCCCGAACGCCCGTAAACTGAACAGGAGCAGGAACATAGCGACGAAAAGTGATGAGATGAGGGGGAGCCGACCTACCCCCCACCCACCTATTTTTTCGCAAGAGTGCGCATCTCTCTGAAAGGAAAGGACATATAGGGGCGTGAAAACGGCACTGGTTCGGCGGGGGATAGGTGAAGACGAGCTGAGGGAAACTGTGAAAGCCGGGCTTGCAAGAGAAATCATAACCTAATGTTAACCCAGGAGTACAGGGTAGTCAAGCATTATCTTGGTCCCTGTGGGCAGCCCATTGTATGTCCCGTCGAATTAGCACGATAGAGGGAAACGCGTGATTCACTTGCCCCCCCAAAAGGAGAGCCGAGGCTTGCGGCCTCGGCTCCGTCCTATCCGGGGTCCGGGGTGTAAGGCCCCCGCTGGGGTCAGAAGCTGACTTTGAAGAAGGCTTGTCCACGCCTCGGGCTGTTGTCCTGGCACACAGAACCACCGTTGACGATGCCGAAGTTGCTGCTGTCAACGTTTGTCTCAGGGCCGCAGACCCGCATCCGATTCAAGACATTATAGAATTCCATCCTCAACTCAGCGCTCACGCGCTCGCTGAAGTAGAAATGCTTCGCTAGCGCAAGGTTCTCGTTACCGGTGAAGGCGCCGCGGAAACCGTCGATTCGGCGCGGGGCATCGCCCACAGCGAAGCGTCCCGGTGAAGAAAACGCGCCGATGTTAAAGACGGGCAGACCCTTGTAGTAGTTGTTGTAGTCAACGCTGAGTGGTTGCCCGGATACAACGTTGGCGATATTACCTGTCCTTAGAGGGCTACCGTTGGCACCGATCCTCATGGGTGTATTGCTTGCGTATTGGAAAACGCCGCTGAACTGCCAGCCGGACAAAAGATTCTTGGCAAGTGGCCCGCTGCTATGACCCAGGAGTTGCTTGCCCGGGCCAATCGGAAGTTCATAAATACCGCTGATGTTTAGAACATGCGTTCTGTCATCGCCGGCGATGGACCAGAGCTGTTTCTTGTTGAACTTGTTCACTGGATTTTCGTCGAATGTCGAAAAGCCACTGTCTGCATTCGACATCGTCTTCGACAGCGTGTAGGCTACCAGGAAGCTCACTCCGCCCGAGAATCGCTTCTGAATCTGCGTTTGGAGAGCGTTGTAGTGGTCCACGCCGGACAGATCGAAATTGTCAACCATGCCGAAATACTGGGGATAGGGACGGATCGCCTGGTTGAGTGTTTGCCCTCCTCCGAAGTCGTTGAAGAAATTGGCGTACGGGCTGAAGAAGCCGTTGGCGTCCTGACCGAAGCCGAGGTTTTGAAGAGCCTGTTGGGGCGTCACAGAAGAAACGCACGAACCTGAATTAGTCGTCGCCGTCCAGCGTTCTAGAAGCACGCAACCTAAATTCAAGAACGAAGGATCAACTTGGTTGGGGGTATCCAACCGAGAGACCAAATGCGTGCCCCTGTTGCCGATGTAGCCTACGGACAAGAACATATTCCTTGGTAGCTCGCGCTGAATCGCGACGTTCCAGGCCTGAACATAGGAGGCCGCGCCACGGTCCCGGCTGAACTGATGCAGGTTACCCGTGCCATTGGCAATAGTCGCACTGAACGCGCTCGGAGCAGGAAGCGGCATCTGGAAGGTATCCCACGTGCAGCCCGGGTTCGGAACACCGTCGATGTTGCAGTAGCCGGGAGTATTTGTGCCGTTGGAAGCGGCAGTGAAGTTGCTAGCCAAGATGTTGCCGTAGTTTACGGCCACTTTGTTAACTCCATATTCGTAGCCGCCGGTGTCCAAGTAATTCAGGGCGTAACCGCTGAGAAGAACCGTCTTACTGTTCAATTTGTAGGCAGAGCCGAGGCGCGGGCTAAAGTTGTGCCAATGGGTGTCGGCACGACTGTATCCAGCACAGCCAGAACAGTTGCCGAGGACGTTGGCGGCACCCAGCAGAGGCTGGCCGGTGCCGGTACGGATGGCACCGGGATTCGGTGCTTTGGCATCGAAGAAAACGATCTGGTTTGCGGGCTGCCCGTTGACCGCTTCCGCGGTGAATGGTCGCATGATGTCCCAGCGCAGGCCGACATCGACGGTCAGCCGGGACGTGATCTTAATGTTGTCCTGCACGTAGGGAGCGACATAGAAGTTACGGAGCTTGGTTTCCAGGGCGAAATGGCGGAAGGCGGAATCGGGCGTTCCCAAGAGGAAAGACGCAAAGGAACTTCCCGTATTGTTCTCGTTGAGCGCGCCGCTTGTGAGACCGTTGCTGGTCGTAAGGCTGCTGAACGAGAAATTGCCGCCGCAGTCCTGGCACTCGTGATCGTCCTGGTAGGACCGTCGAACTTCAAAGCCCGTGTTCAGCGTGTGCCGTCCATGAGTCCAGAGCCAGTTGTTATCGAAGCTTACGCCCAATTTGCGGTTGATGGAGAACGTTTCCCCATTCGAGTTCACACCCCACGATGTTGGCGCGAACGGATCTCCAGAAAATGAAATGGTGGGGAGGATGATACTCTGCGCAACGGGCGAGAAAGGGTTACCGACGTGGGAGTTGAATTCATTGTTGATTTCGCCCATCCAGCCAAAGCCGGCCGTCGTGACAAGGGTCGAGCTGATGGCGTTGGAATAGGTGAGGAAGAGGCCCGTGCCGACGCGGGGTTCGTTCTTCAGATCGGAAAGGATATTGGAGAAAGGAGCCCCATTATCTTCGGCCGGAGTGTTATAGGCATTGCGCCAATAGCTTCCGTGGAGCTTTTGCTTCTCCGTGAGATTGTGGTCGATGGAAAAACCGCCCAACGTATTTCTGGTCGGAAGGCTTTTCAGATCCGCTAGTTTATTGCCGTTGAAAGTGGCTCCAGGAACGTCCGGAGCGGGGATGGCGACCAGCAGACTCTGGGAAGTTGGGCTAAAGCAGGAAGTCGGGATCTTACTGTTCGGCCAAGGACTGCCGTTTGGCGCCCCAGGGGTACAACCCGAAGGAGCAACGAAATCAGCCGGAATGTAGATCGGCTGAGGGAAGGCGCTAAAGTCACCCTGTTTCATCGCCGCAGTTGGAACCGTCATGGTGCCCGTTATTCCCTGATTCAAGCGGTACCATTCCAGACTCACGTGAAAGAAGGTCTTGTCTCTTCTGTTGTAAATCTTTGGAAGATAGACCGGTCCGCCGAAGGTGAATCCGTAGTTATTTTCATGGTCTACGGGAGTCGGCTCGCCGGCGGCCGCGGTGACCGCGTCCCTCGCGTCAAAGTAACTGTTGCGCATAACCTCGAAGGCATCGCCGTGCAGGGTATTCGTTCCTGACGCGAATTGATAGGCGGCAACTCCCTGTGCCAGCCCATATTGCGCCGAGAAGACCGAAGTCTCGACGCGAAATTCGCCCACCATTTCATATGGAGGGTTGATGTTCGTTTGCAGGCCTTGGGTTTCAGATTGGTTGGCGACAACGCCGTTGAAAACGACTTCGTTCTGGAAGTCCAAGCCCCCATTGATCCTGTGGCTGAAGCCACCTCCCGTCACGCCGGGAGCGAGAAAAAGGAAGTCGTCAATTTGACGCCCACGGGCGCCGATGTCCGAGCCAAGAGGAACGGGTAACTCTTCGAAGGCCTTCCGTTCGAGCAATGCTCCGAGCTCCGGCTCGCTTGTTTCCAAGCTGATAGGGCTCGCCTCTACCACAACCGATTCGGTGGCCACACCGGGCTTAAGGAGTGCATCCACTGAGGCGTTCCTGCCCACTTCGATGTTGACATTGTTGCTCACCCAAGCCCGGAAACCCGACTTCTCGATCTTCACGGTGTACGTGCCGGGGATCAGGTCGGTAACGGTGTACGTGCCCACTGAACCAGTAACGGCATGGCTGACGACACCAGTGCCGTTGTTCGTTATGGTTACGGTGGCGCCGGGCACGACGGCGCCAGAATCATCTGTAACGGTGCCCTGGATTCCGCTCAAAGCTTGGGCGTGGAGGCGCGGTGCGGAGGAAAAGAGCAAGAGGCAAACGGCGAAAACTGCAGGAACTCCGAGCCGTGCGAGCCGTGAAACAGGAATGGACTTTAAATAGGAAAGCCTTAAAGAATTTCTCATCTCAGGCACCCCCCTGAAAATCATGTCGCTACAAGCGATCCAAGGCAGTTCTACGGAGCTACCGGTAGTTACAGACCGCCTACACTACCGCCGAATGGGCGCACTGTTTCGCAGTGCCGGTCGGGTGTCAAGGTACCGAAATGTCATCTCTACATTCCCAGCCAATGGATTGGAAATAAAGCACATAGCTGGATTTCTTGCTTGGAGAATGGCCTTGTCGGGGCGTGAAGAAACAGAATGTTACAGGGGACTTGCGCTCGTGACCGGTCCAGCTTTCGTCAGTCAGACTGGGAGAAGAGTGCCCGTTCCGGCTGGCGCCCCCGATTTATCCCGACCGGGCCGGGACAAGTCGGGGTAAACTCCACGGCCGCTACCTGTCGACGATTCCTTTTCCTTCGACCACGGTGAAGATGCGGTCAAGCCCGGGAACGGAGAGTTCCTGCTTCGCACCGCTGGGCCAGAGGATTTCAATCTTTTCAATTTTCGTGGCTGCACCCAATCCGAAGTGGAGGCGCGGGTCGGAGCTGGAAGCGTAGCTGCCGCCGCTCAAGACATCGGCACGCTGGCGGAAGCCGTCCGCCGTCACAAAAACTTTCGCGCCGATGGCGTCGCGGGGACTCTTGGGTCCGCCAATGAGCTTGAGCGCAAGCCAGTGGTCGCCGTTTTTGACCACGTTGCGGAGAAGGGTGGGAGTGGAATCGATGTTGTTGATGACGACGCCGATGTGGCCGTCATTGAAGAGGTCGCCGAAGGCTGCACCGCGCGCGGGAATGACGTCAGCCAAACCGCTACCGATGGCGGGGGGAACTTCCTGGAATTTGACGCCATCGAGATTGCGAAAGAGCTGCGGCCGCTGCGCCCAGGTGGTGCCCCAGTCGTGCTGGTCAACGGCCGGATAAACGTGGCCGTTGGCCGCGAAGAGATCGAGCAGGCCGTCGTTGTCGAAATCCAAAAAACCAGTTCCCCATCCGAGAAAGGGGATGGTGGGTTTCACAAGTCCGGCTTTCGTGGTGACGTCATAGAAGCCGCCGTCGCCTTCGTTGCGATAGAGGACGTTGTAGTCGTCGGAAAAGGCGGTGACGTAGAGGTCGAGCTTGCCATCGCGATTGTAGTCGCCGACGGCAATGCCCATGGCGGCGTGCGGGCGGCCTTCTCCGTCCACGGCGAAGCCGGAGAAGTAGCTTGTGTCTTCAAACGTGCCGTCGTGGCGGTTGCGATAGAGAAAGCTGGGAACGGAGTCGTTGGCGACGGCGAGGTCGAGCCAGCCGTCGTCGTCCACATCGACGAACACGGAAGCAAAACCATAAGCGCCGTAGGGGTCGGAGACACCCGACTTGACGCTGACATCGGTGAAGGTGCCATCGCCATTGTTGTGAAAAAGGTGGTCGCTCTCTCCCGGCAAGCCGATCGGCCCGCAAAAGAACCCAACGCCGCGGTATTGGCAGGCACCCTCGGGAATAGGACGCTGGCCGGCGATGGGCGGATGATCGGGGTCGAATTTGACGTAGCCCGGAACGAAGAGATCCAGCAGGCCGTCGCGATCGTAGTCGCCCCAGGTGGGCCCGGTGGACCAGCCGCCGAGCGCGACTCCGGCCTTTTCGGCCACGTCGGTGAAAGTGCCATCATGATTGTTGTGGTAGAGACGGTTTTTGCCGAAGTTGGCGACATAAATGTCCGGCCAGCCGTCGTTATCGTAGTCGCCGATGGCAACGCCGAAGCCCCAGCGCTCGTTGGCTACGCCGGCCTTGCCCGTGACGTCGGTGAACGTGCCGTCGTGATTATTGTGAAAGAGCATGGCGCGCGGAGGCGGCTCAGTTCCTTTCAGAGAGCCGAAGGTGCCGCCGTTGA
>WNGJ01012513.1_pt1 | contig 17413 bp, 16 predicted proteins | sample 5400611 | NCBI WGS metagenome assembly WNGJ01 (sample SAMN13153375, study PRJNA577476) | soil metagenome | isolation source: 40 cm soil or saprolite under Garry oak tree replicate 1 | place: USA:California | collected 2016-06-15 | reverse complement strand
CGCTCCCACCATCGCGCCCTCGCGCGTGATGGGCGCCGCGACGGCCCGGCCGCCCTCGGCGAGCTCCTCGTCGGCGATGGCATATCCCGCCGCGCGGATCCGCGTGAGCTCCTTCCGGAGGTCGCTCCGCGCGGTGATGGTCTTGGGGGCGACCGCCGGGAGGGGGCGGCCGAGCACGCGGGCGAGCGCCGTGGCGGGCAGCGTCGCCAGCCACAGCTTGCCCGCCGCGGTCGCGTGCAAGGGAGCCCACAGGCCGACGAGCGGCAGCAGACGGATGGTCTGGCCGCGACCCTCGGCCTTGGCCACGAAGAGGACCTGGTCGCCGTCGACCACCGCGAGCTGCACCAGCTCGTCGGTCTCGTCCGCCAGCTCCTGCAGCACGGGCAGAAAGACTCGGGGCATTCCCGCCAGGTCGGCGTGGCCGAACGCCAGGGCCAGCAGGCGCCACGTGAGGACGAAGCGGCCGCTGCCCGCATCCTGGCGGACGTAGTGACGCCGCTCCAGCGTGCTCAACATCTTCGAGATGGTCCCCTTCCCGCAGCCAATGGCACGGCTCAGGTCCCTGACGCTCGTACCGTCGGGACTGATGGCCAGTGACTCCAGAATCTGCATGGCCCGAACGATTCCCGCGACCTCGCGCGCCACCGGGCAGGGGTCCTTAAGGTGAAACTTAGAAACCAGGTTTCGAGTTTATACTGGCCGCGCGACAGGGTGTCAAGCCAGGACCTCTCACCGAACAGAAGTCGGTCGGGCCCCCTTCCTGCCGATCCTGGGCGTGTGGCCCTCTGCCCCCGCCAACGCCGCGTCGATGATCGACAGGGCCCGGTCGATATCGGCCTCCGTCGTCGTCATCGGCGGCACGAGCCGGAGCACGTTCTTGCGGCCCGGGCCCGTGCCCCGCAGCTGCAGGATGAGACCTGCCTCGAGGCACCGGCGCTCGACCGCCGCCGCCACCTCGTTCGCGGGCGTCTTGCGCTCCCGATCCGTCACCAGCTCCAGGCCGAGCAGGACGCCGCGGCCCCGCACGTCGCCGATGAACTCGTAGCGCGTCGCCATCTCCGCGAAGGCGGCCTTCATCCGCTGCTCGATCCAGGCGGCACGGCCCGGTAGGTCCTCCTCCACGATCGCGTCGAGGCTGGCGACGCCGGCGGCGCAGAGCAGCGGGTCCGTCGCGTGGGACCGCGTGGCGAAAAAGCCGCTGGCCACCGCGCGCTGCGCGATCTCCGCGGTCGTGCACACGGCACTCACCGGCACGCCGCCGCCGAAGTGCTTCGACAGCGCCATGATGTCGGGGACGACGCCCTCATGCTGAAAGCCGAACATCCTGCCCGTCTTGCCGAGCCCGGTCTGGGCCTCGTCGAAGATCAGCAGCATCCCGCGATCTGCACACACCTGCCGCACGGCCTGGAAGTACCCGGGCGGCGGCACGATGACGCCTCCGGCGCTGAGGATCGGCTCCGCGATCACGGCGGCCGGCCGACTCGTGAAGTTCGCGTCGGCGAGCTCCATGCTCGCCTTCAGGCACAGGAACTCGCACTTCGGAAAGGTCGAGGCCACGGGGCACTGGTAGCAGTGCGGGGTGAGGATGGCCGACGTTCCCGGCGCGATCGAGGCGTGCTTCTGCCGCGTCCACGCAAAGCTGAGGGACCGCGAGATGTACGACGTCGAGCCGTGCAGGCCGTCGTGGAGGCCCAGGATATCCAGGCCGCCGGTCGCCTTGCGGGCGAGGTCGACCGAGGCCTCGATCGTGTCGCTCCCCGTCACGAGGAACAGCGACTTCTGAAGCGGGGGGACCAGCAGGTGCCCCAGCCGCTCGTGGAGCGCGAGCCGCGGGACATTGAGCATGATGTTCGAGGCGTGCACGAACGTCTCGGTGGCCCGGCGCACGGCGGCCATCACGCGCGGATGACGATGCCCGAGGGCCGCGCCCATCTGCCCCGACTGGAAGTCGAGGTACTCCTTGCCCTGTGTGTCCACCACGGTGCTGCCGTGGGCCGCGGCCAGGATGGGGCGCTTGTCGAGCCCGCCCATGTAGCTCGACTCCTCGGTCGGCAGCACCCAGCGATCCATGATCTCCTGCACTCTCGCCTGATCCATGCTGTCCCCCTACCCGGCGTGCCGGGTCGCCTGGGCGACGATGTCCATGCCCACCAGCTCGCTCCACGCGTGCAGCAGCCGCCCCACGATCGGCCCGGGCGTGCCGTCACCCAGCGCCAGGCCGTTGACCTTGACCACCGGCAACAGGCAGCACGTGCTCGCGGTCAGCATCGCCTCCTCCGCCTGGTAGAGGTCGAACATCGTGAACACGCCCTCGTCGGTCGGCACGCCGAGCTTCTCGGCCAGCTCGACCGCGGTGAGCAGGCTGACGCCGGTGAGGTGCGTCCGGCGCTGCGGGATCCGCAGCACCCCGTTGGAGACGAAGAGGAAGTCCGAGCCGCTGCTCTCCGCGATATTGCCGTCCGTGTCCAGCATCAGCGCGAAGGCGTCCGGGTCCGTCGCCTTGGCCTCGAACTCGGCCTGGAAGTGGTTCATCTTGTTGGACACCTTCGCGCGCGGCGACACGGACTCGGGCGGCGTCCGCCGGGTGGCCGCGACGATGACGGGGGCGCCGGCGCGGTAGTAGCAGGCGTGGGTGGGGAAGGCGAGCGGCAGGCAATACGCCGTCACGGTCGGAGCGGCCCCGCCCGGGGTGTAGATCCCGCCGATCAGGCCGCGGCTCGCCTGCATGGTGAGGAGATAGTCGCCGTCGGCCGCCTGGCGCGCGGGCTCGTTGCGCCGCACCACCTCTTCGCACAGGGCGGCCACCGCGGCCTGGTCGAGCCGTGGATCGATGCGGGCGTAGCGGAGCGAGCGGAAGAAGCGCTCGACGTGCTCGTGCAGCTTGAAGAGCCGCCCGTCGAAGGTCCGCGTCGCATCGTAGACCGCGTCCCCCCACCGGAATCCCCGATCGAGGACGGAGACCTTCGCGTCCCGCTCCGCCACGTACTGCCCGTTCAGGTAGACGACGCGTTCCGCCATGACCGGACTCCTTTGTGGGTTGACGCTCAGCGCACGTGCCGCAGGAACTCCTTGAGGCTCGGATCCTTCGGCCGGTCGAGGACCTCGGCCGGCGAGCCCAGCTCCACGATGGCCCCCTCGGACAGGTACGCGATGCGGTGCGCCACCTCGCGGGCGAAGCGGAGCGCGTGGGTGACGATCACCATCATGATGCGCTCGGAAAGGAGCGACCGGATCACGTCCTCGACCTCGCCCACCAGCTCGGGGTCGAGCGCCGACGTGATCTCGTCGAGGAGCAGCACCTTCGGCCGCATGGCGAGCGCGCGGGCGATCGCCACCCGCTGCTGTTGCCCCCCCGAGAGCTGGGCGGGATACGCCGCCATCTTGGCCTCGAGCCCGACCCGCGCCAGCAGCCGCCGGCCCAGCTGGTCCGCCTCGGCCGCCGACACGCGCTGCGAGTACCGGGGCCCGAGCAGGACGTTGTCGAGCACGGTCATGTGCGGAAAGAGGTTGTACTGCTGGAACACGATGCCCATCTGCTGCCGCTGCCGGCGGGCCTCCCCTTCCGACACCCGGTGGCGGCCGCCGTCGGGAGCCGCGCGATACCACAGCGGCGCGCCGTCGAGCTGGATCTCGCCGGCGTCATACTCCTCCAGGAAGTTGATGCAGCGGAGGAGCGTGGTCTTGCCGCACCCGCTCCGGCCGATGAGCGCGACCACCTCGCCCTCGCCGATGTCGAGGTCGATCCCCTGCAGCACCCGCACGCTGCCGAACGATTTCCTCAGCCCGCGGATGGCGATCATGCCCGTTCTCCCGCGAAGCCCTTCAGGGCCAGATGGTGCTCCAGCCGGCGCCCGAGCCGGTCGATGCCGAAGCACATCACGAAATAGAACGCCGCCGCCAGGCCCAGGATGGTGAAGACGGCGAAGGTGCGCTCGATGATCTCGCGGGCCGCCAGCGTCAGCTCCCAGACGCTGATGATGGACAGGACGGACGACGCCTTCACGGTCATGACGCACACGTTGATGTACGGCGGCAGCGTGTAGCGGGTGACCAGCGGCGCCACGATCTTCCGGAACATGGCCACTGGCGGCAGCCCGAGACTCCGGGCCGACTCCCACTGAGGTCGCGGGATCGCGAGGACGCCGCCGCGGAAGACTTCCGCGAAAAGCGCGCCGGTATAGATGATCAGCACCAGGGTCCCGGCGATGTACGGGCCGGTGCGCAGGTCGAGCGCCGGCAGGGCATAGAAGAGGAGCAGGGCCAGCACGAGGAGCGGCGTGCCGCGGACGATGTAGACGTAGACCCGGTAGGCGGCGCGCACCGCCGCGAATCGCGAGAAGGCGCCGGCCGCGAGGACGATGGCCAGCCCCGTGCCGCCGGCGATGGCGGCCGCGGCGAGCAGGAGGGAGGCGACCGCGCCTTGAGCGAGGAGCGCGAGGCTGCCCGGGGGGATCATCGACGGCCCATGCTAACGCCACCGGACGGCATGGTGCGCGACCCGGAACAGGACCTCGGTGCTCGACACGAGCAGCAGGTAGAGCAGCGCGACGACGATGAATGCTTCGTACGCCGCCCCCGTCTGCTCCGTGAGGAGCTTGGCCTGCATCGTCAGCTCCGTGATGCTGATGGCCGACAGCAACGAGGTGTCCTTCAGCAGGAGCACGACCTGGTTGCCGAGTGCGGGGAGCGAATAGACGAGGACCTGCGGCAGCACGACCTTTCGAAACGTGCCCCACGGCGCCAGGCCGAGGCTCTTTGCCGCGTCGAACTGGACGCGATCGATGGCGTTCACGCTGCCCCGGAGGACCTCCGAGATGTAGGCTCCGTTCTGCAAGATCAGCGCGAGGCCGCCGCAGACGACCGCCGGCCAGGGCAGGCCGATCATCGGAAACGCGAAATAGATGAGATAGATCGGCAGGAGCACCGGCGTGTTGCGGAAGAGCTGCACGTAGGCATCGACGCCGCGGGCGCCCCACCGCCCGCCCGACAGCCGGAGGAGCAGCAGCACGCAGCCCCAGACGATGGCGCCGACGCTGGCCCCGAGCGCGATGAACGCGGTCCAGGCCAGCCCGGTCCAGTACGTCGCCCCGTAGATCGACACCCACCGGGCGAAGCTCACGCCGGTTCAGCGGTTCACTGTGAGAGGTAGAATTTCTGGGGCGGTGGATGCTTGCCGAACCATTTCTGATAGATCTCGGTGTACTGCGGATACCACGATCCCGTGCGCAGCTCCGCCACCGTGGTGTCGAGCCATAGCCACCACTTGAAGTCGCCGGGCTTCAGGAAGACCCCGTTGTTCTGCGAGGCGCCCAGCAGGCCGGGTAGCACGTCCATCTCGTCCTTGTTCTGCGCGGCCCAGTACTCCGCCGACGGGGTGTCGATCTGCAGCGCATTCGCCCGCCCGCTCCGCACGGCCAAGAATTGCGCCGCGGGCGTGTCGAAGGTCAGGGCCTTGGCCTTGGGAAAGAAGCGCTTGGCGCGATCGGCCATCTGGGGATTGTTCAGGCTCGCCACCGTGAACTTGTCCTGGTTGAGATCGGCCAGCGTCTTGATGCCGCTCTTCTTGCTGACGAGTACCGAGATCCCCGAATCGATGAAGGGGCGCGTGAACGCCACCCGGATGGCGCGATCGGGATAGGTCGTCGTGCCGCCCACGCCCATGTCCGCCCGGCCGCTCTCGATGGCGGGCCACCGCCCCTCGGCGGTCACGCTGACGAACTCCACCTTGGTCGGATCCTTGAACAGGGCCTGGGCAAACAGTCGGGCGATGTCGATGTCGAACCCGACGAGCTGGCCTTTGTCGTCGTTGAAGGCGAACGGGGGTACGGTGGTGAGTGTCACCACGATGAGCTTGCCCCGTTCCAGGACCACATCCAGGCGCGATTTCTCCTCGGCGCCGGCCGCCGTGCTGATCGCCATCAGCGTGGCGACGAGCACCGCGGCCCAAACGTGACGCACGTGGGCGTTCATTACTTGCCTCCGAGGAGCAGGGCCCGGATCTGCTCGGGGTCCGTCAGGAGCGAGCCCAGCGTGGTGAGGCTGGCGTCCACCGCCGCGGCAAACTTGGCGGGGCCGCCGAAGCGAGCCAGGGTCTCCGGCGGGATGAACTTGAAGAGAATGTCGGCCCCGCCGGGCGGCATGCCGACGAAATGCACGGTGAGCATGTCGTGGTCCCGCAGCAACAGCATGCAGAACGCGGCCGACGCCTCGAACGGCACGATCGGTGCCTGCTTGACGCCTCCCCGCTCCATGGCGATCTCGAGGACGTCGTCGGCGTACAGTTGCGCGGTGGTCGGCGTCTCGTGCAGGCGCGCCCCGAGGATGGGCTTCAGTGCGGCCGCCACGCCCTTCGTCGTGTCGATCAGCTCCTGCACCCGCTTGGGGCTGTACTTTTCCAGCGTCCGCACCACCGACTGATAGAGCATGGGGCGCGTCTCGAGCCCGCACTCGAAGCCCTTGGCCCGGATCCGCCCGACGAGGTCGGCCTTGCCGCCCAGGAGACCGAACCGCGGCCCGAGGGTGCCGTACTTGTCGAGCCCGGTGGCCCCCACGTCCACCCCGAGCTCCAGCATCCTCGGCTGGTCGAAGCTCGCCGGTCCGACCCGCGCCCCGCCCGCGTCGTCGACGTACACCAGGGCGCCCTTCTCGTGCGCGAGCCGCACGATGGTCTGGATCGTCTCCCACGGCAGGAGCTCGTACGTCACCGCCAGCCGGGTCATGTCGACCAGCGCGACCTTCGGCTCGCGGTCGAGCGCCCGCTTGAACTCCTCGAGACCCGACGTGTCGGTGAAGCGCGCGCCGACGTGCGCCGCCGCGCGGAGCACGGAGGGATGGCTGTGGCTGACGGAGACCCCGATGACCGCGTCGCCTGGCTTCACGAGCGTCAGGTGCGTCGCGAGCGTGGCGCCGGTCAGCCGGTTGAAGACGGCGATGTCGTGCGTCGGGGCGGTGCCGCCGAGATGCTCGAGCGTGAGCGCCTTCAGGCGGTCCCAGTAGAGCGCGGGCGCGATCTCGTCATCGGCCCAGCGCAGATCCTCCGGCTCCATCGGCAACGAATGATCGAGGCCCGTGAAGATGTAGATCGATTCCGGACCGCGTTCCCGGATGAGCGCCCACGCCCGCTGCAGCTTCGTGAAGTCGTCCGACGTGGCGGCGAGGATCTTGCCGCGCGCATAGGATAGATTCGGGGCGAACCGGTTGCCGAAGCGATCGGTGTCTTTGGCCATCTCGTGGCTCCTCTGGCGGGCCCGTCCGCGCGCGGGCTAGGGTTGACGGACTGTCCGGGCGCGACGCGGGCGTGCATCCCGGGCATCGGGCCGGCGCCCCGGGGGCGGCAGCCGGGTTTCGACCTCGTAGCGGTAGCGATCGGCGCGATAGAAGGTGTCCGACACCTCGACCGGGCGTCCGGCGGCGTCGGTGACGACCAGGCGGACCGCGAGCACCGGCTGGGTGAGATCCGTGTCGAGCAAGCCGGCCGTCTCGAGGTCGGGCAACCGGGCCTCGATCGACTGATGGATGGCGCCGAGGGGCATGCGCAGGCGATCGCGCAGGAACTCGAGCAGCGACATGCGCGTGAGGTCACGGGGGCGGATGCGTCGGCCGAGAGCGGTCGACATGTAGTTCACCGCCACCGCGAGGGGAGCCCCGTCCACGATCTCGAGCCGGACGAGGCGCGTCAGCGGCGTGCCGCGCTCGACGCCAAGCGCTCCCGCAATATGACCGGGCGCCGCGGTCGTCTCCATCCGGACCACCTTGATCTGGGCCTGGTAGCCGAGGATGAGGTTGGTGACGGCGGGCGGACACTCCACGCGCGGCTGCACGAAACTGCCGCGGCGCCGATGGCGAGCGATCAGGCCGTCGCGCGTGAGGACGCCCAGCGCCTCGCGAATCGTGGTGCGGCTCACCCCGAACTCCGCGAGCAGCTCCATTTCGGTCGGGATGGGGTGGTCGCTGTCCCACTCGCCCGATTCGATCCGCCCGCGCAGGACCCGCTGGACCTGCAGGTGGCGCGGGACGGAGGGATGATAGGCCACGGCGGCGCGCGTCCTCATTTGTATCGAACTCAATACATTAGGACCTTCCCGGTGTCAAGGGCCGGTACGACGACGCGGCCCTGGTCCTGCTCCTCTGCCGCGTGGCGAGCGGCCAGGTCAAGTTGCGCAGGATCGATGACTGGCGGAAGATCGCCGGCGTGACAAGCGAGCACCGGCCGGCGTCGGCATGATGATCGCGCGCGCGGTGACTCTCGCCGCGCTCGCCGTCACGCTCCTCGCCGCGCCGCTGGCGGCGGGAGCGCAGCAGCCGAACCGGATGCCGCTCGTCGGCATTCTTTGCACTCAAACCCGACGTCATCGTGACGATCGGGATTGCCGTGCGCGCCGTGCGGCGCGCCAGTCCGACGATCCCGATCGTCGTCGCGGCGACCAGGGACGCGGTCGCCTCGGGCTTCACCAGCAGCCTCGCCAGGCCCGCCGACAACATCACCGGGCAGTCGTTCCTCAACACGGAGCTGAGCGCCAAGCGGCTCGCATTGCTCAAGGACACGTTGCCCCGCGCCCGCCGGATCGCCATGCTGGTGCATGCCGCCTCCGGTCCAGACCGCGATGTGACGGAGACGCGGACCGCCGCGCAACGCCTCGGATTGCAGCTGCAACGGGTCGATGTGCGGCTGGAGGATCTCGCGCGTTCCTTCAGCGATGCGAAGCAAGGACGGGCCGACGCCGTCGATGTGCTGGCGTCGGCGTGGTTCAACGCGCACCGCGAGCGGATCGTGGAGCTGGCCGCGCAAAACGGGCTGCCCGCGATCTACGAGAGTCGGGACTATGTGGACGCCGGCGGCCTCATGTCGTACGGGCAGAATCTCGCCGGGCTGTTTCGGCGGGCGGCCACCTACGTGGACAAGATTCTGAAGGGCGCCAAACCCGATGATCTTCCCTGGGAGCAGCCCGCGCAGTTCGAGCTCGTCATCAACCTGAAGACCGCCAAGGCGCTCGGGCTGACGATCCCGCGGGCGGTGTTGTTGCGGGCGGATCAGGTCATCGAATGACGACCACCGGAGGCGGCGCTTCTGCCATGAGGATGACAGCGAAGCGATTCATTTTCCCGATCGTCTTGTCGTTCGTTGTGCTCGGACTCGGAGGTGGCCCCGCCACGCCGCAGCAGGGCGGGTCGGCGCCGCGACGGGTCATCATCTTCGTGTGGGACGGGCTGCGCGCGGACGATGTCACTCCGGAAAACATGCCGAATTACTTCGCCCTCGCGCGATCGGGGGTCGTCTTCGCCGACCACCACGCCGTCTATCCGACCTTCACCATGATGAACTCCGCGTCCATTGCCACCGGGACGTATCCGGGAACCCACGGGTTCTACGGCAACGTGGTATACGCGCCGAATGCCAAAGGGAAGAACGCCAAGGGGGTCGCGATCGATTTCTCTGCCCCGGCGTTCATCGAGGACTTCGGGGTGGTGGAAGCGGTCCGGGACTCGTATCAGGGCAAGCTGACGCGGGTGTCGACCATGCTCCAGGCGGCGCAGGCGAAAGGGCTGACGACCGCGGCCGTCGGCAAGTTCGGCGCCGCGTTCATCCAGGATTACCACCGAGGGGGCATCATCCTCGACGAGGACTCGGCGATCCCGCTGAATTTCGCGAAGGACCTTCAGGACGCGGGGTACGCCCTTCCGAAGAACACGGTCAACGCCTACCCCGCCGGCGCATTGACGCTCGCCGGGAACAACGGCGACCCCACCGCGCCGATCCCGATTCAGAGGCTCAGCGATCGAGAGACCGCGAATCCGCTCGACCGCACCGGGGCTCTCTCCCGGCGTGGGTTCACGTATCTGACCGACGTCTTCGTGAACTACATCCTCCCGACGAAGCAGCCGGACCTCACGATCTTCTGGTCGAAGGAGCCGGACGCCACGAACCACGCGTACGGGCCGGGGACATACAACTCGATCGACGCCACGAAGCTGAACGACGAGATCCTGGGTCGCGTCGTGGACACCCTGCGTCAGCTCGGCTGGGAGCGGACCACGGACATCATCATCACCCAGGACCACAATCACAGCACCGTCTCCGGCGACGTCGCGCATTACCCGCTGCGGGCGATTGCCGAGGGCCGCGTCGCCGCGCCGGATCCGTTTGGGTACTCCGTCTCAGGTTTCGTGCGGACGGCCGCGTTGCTCACCCTCGATGGCCTGAAGGCCTACGACGGCGCAGGCTGTCGCCACGTCCCGACCCTGTCCGGCATCCTGTTCGACGGGACCCCCCTTCACCCCACCCAGAACGACGCGGATGGCACCGTGTGTGGCAGCGCGCAAGCGTATACCTCGCCCAGGTACGTGGTGCCGAAGCCCGTGCCGGCCGGCGGCATCGTGGTGGCGGCCAACGCGGGAAGCGACTACCTGTTCGTCCCCGATGGTGACGCGAAGACGGTCAAGGCCGCGGTGGTGAGTCTCCAGAGTCGCCTCCAGTTCGGCGCCATCTTCGTGAGGGACAAGTACGGGGACATTCCGAGTACCCTGCGCATGAGCCTCATCAACACGGACAGTCCGGCGAACGGCCGCGGCCCGGATATCATCGTCAGCTTCAGCTTCGACGAACACGTCGCAGTGGCCGGCCGACCGGGAATCAGCTACGCGAGCTCGGTCAACCGCCGGGGCGACCACGGCAGCTTCTCCCGCACCGACACGCATATTTCGCTGATGGCCCACGGGCCCGACTTCAAAGCCGGGCTGTATGACACGCTGCCCACCGCGAACGTCGACATCGCCCCAACCGTCGCGCGCCTTCTCGCGCTCACCATGCCGGACGTTCAGGGGCGAGTGCTCGAGGAAGCGTTGACGAACGGACCGCGGGTTACGGAATACGCGGTACTGGAGAAGGCGTATCGGTCCTCGAAGAAGACCCGCCTGAAGATGAAGCTCCCCACCGATGTCGACGGCCGCAGCATCGATCCCAATCTAACGACCTACTCGGTCGAGCTGACGACCAAGGTCCTCACCCGAGGGCGCCCGAGTTACGTGTATTTCGATCAAGCCCGAGCGATCCGCGAATGACCCTCCAGCTGCACGTTGTACCCGGCGACCTTCTTGAAGTGCCCAGGCGCAGATGTCGCCGATCTCCCCGTTGACCTGGTCGTACCACTCGGACCCCGGCACCGGGTCGGTGACCGCTTCGCAGGACTCGTGGGAGCTGGTGGCGGTGAGGGCGTCGAACGCCGCCATCCCGCCCAGGCAGCCGGCGCACGTGGGGTAGGGCTTGAGCTGACCGGCGGGCTGGCGGTGATCAGCCTGGTCCCGATGAACGCCCCGGGCCCACGATGGGGATGGCGCATACGTCCTGCCCGGCCGAGGTGGCGTCAGCGAAGGCCATGCTGACGCAGACCGCCAAGGGTCAGAATGTTCAGGCACCTCGCGCGCTGGCTGGTGCGCGGTCCCAGGACATCCAGTCCCCGCGCAGCCAGGACATCCAGTCGCCCCGCTCGGCCGCCTTCACGAAGGCCTCGACGCTCGTGAGCGAGGCAGAGGTTGCGTGCAAGGCCGGGAAGTCGTCCGTGCCGGCCGACAAGGCCAAGGCCGCGATGGAGCTGCTGAAGAAGTAGCTGATGCTGACGAGGTAATCACCGGCCCCGGGGCGACACCCCGGGGCCGCTTCTTTCGTCTGGAGTCACTGACTACGTGACACTGGTGGTCGTGAAGCGCGTGACCCCTCGCGGCTGCCCATCCAACGCTCGTTTGATGGCCCGCTCCAGCTTCGCGACCCCCTCGTCGATCTCGGCCGGGGTGATCGTCAACGCGGGGAACATCTTGAGTACATTGCTCGAGCCGGCGACGAGCACCCCCTCCTCGAGGGCATTCCATCGGATGCGATGCATCATTGTGTTGTCGCGCTCCCGGCCGATCGCATCCTTCACGATCTCGACGCCGATATACAGGCCCCTTCCCCGTACGTCCCCGATCAGCTCGTAGCGCTGCTGGAGGTCCCGGAGCCGCGACATCAGGTATTCGCCGCGCTCGGCTGCCCGCTGGGCGTAGTTACCGGCCAGGAGGATCTCGAAGCTCCGCTTGGCCACCGCGGCGTAGAGCGGCTCGCCGGCGAACGTGCCCGCCCAGGGAACCCCCACCTCCGCGGCGCGCGCGCGATCGGCGAGATCCCGCCGGGTCGCCATCGCGGTGATGGCCATGCCAGCGCCGATGCCCTTCCCCAGCGTGACGACGTCCGGGACCATGCCCGAGTGTTCAAAGCACCAGGTCCGGCCGGTCTTGAAGGGCGCGACCTGCACCTCATCCAGGATCAGGAGGGCGCCCAGCCGCTCGGCCATCGCCTTCAGACGCGGGAGCCATTCGGGCGGCGGGACGATCATCCCGCCGGCCCCGAGGATCGACTCGGTGATGATCGCGGCCACGTCCCCCGTGCTCACGCGCTCGGTCATCTCCTCGCTCGCCTTCACGCACTCGATATCGCACGACGGATACTTGAGCCCGATGGGGCATCGGTAGCAATCCGGCGTCAGGATCGTCGAGGTCCGCGCCGGGCTCAGGAGTGGCCCGAGGTGCCGCTTGCGCGGCCCCCCGATGCTGTTGAGCCCCTCCACGGTCAGCGTGCCGCCGTAGAGGCCGCCGATCACCGCCACCACGTCGAACGCCTTCGTGACCCCACGGGCCACGCGGAGGGCGATCTCGTTGGCTTCCGACCCCACCGCCGCGAAGTTGATCACGTCCAGCTCGGGCGGCAGGGCCGCCTGGAGCGTCTCGGCGAACTCGATCACCGGAGTCGCGGCGAAGTACTTGTAGTGGTGCCAGAGCTTCCCGGACTGCTCGATCAAGACCTCCCGCAATTCGGGGTGATTGTGGCCGAGCAGCAGCGAGATGTGGCCGGAGACGAAGTCGAGGTACTCGCGGCCTTCGACATCCCACAGCCGCAGGCCCTGGCCGCGCTCGAAGACCACGCGGGGAAAGTGGCGCCAGCCGAGGGTGGCGGCGTCGTCGCGCCGATTCCAGTCCGCGTTGGATCCAGGCTTGTTGTCCGGCACTGTCGAATGTGTCATGTGCGCGTCTCGCTCCCTTGGTGTCGGAGCCGCCCGCTATACCGAGGCGCGGCTCCGCTTGACGATAGGGTCGAGGACGTCTCGCACCCAATCGCCGACGAGGTTGGCAGCCAGAACGACCAGACTGATCGCCAGACCGGGAAACAGCACCGTCCAGTAGGCGATCTGCAGGAATTGCCGGGATTCGCTCAGGTCCATGCCCCAGCTCGGGGTGGGGGGCTGGACGCCGAGCCCGAGGAAGCTGAGGCTCGACTCCAGCACGACGACCCGCGCGAGGTCGAAGCTCCACACCACGCAGAGCGAGGCGGTCACCCCGGGCAACACGTGGGCGAGCAGGATGCGCCGGTCATCGCACCCGATCGCCCGGGCCCCCTCGATGAATTGTCGCTCGCGGAGCGACAGCACCTCTCCGCGCACGATGCGGGCGAAGGCCGGCCAGCTGCTGAGCGCGAGGACCACCACCAGGATGGGCAAGCTGCGCCCGGCGACGGCCATGACGGAGATGGCCAGGAGGAGGTAGGGAAAGGCCAGCTGCATGTCGATCAGCTTCCGCACGAGCTCGTCGAGCATGCCGCCGTGGTAGCCGGCCAGGAGTCCCAGGCCGGTCCCGCCGATGCCCCCGAGCAGGGACGAGACGAGCGCCACCACGAAGGTCGTGCGCGCCCCGTAGATCACGCGACTGCACACGTCGCGCCCGAGGGAGTCGGTGCCGAGCAGATGGCTCGTGGTCCCTCCGTCCATCCACGCGGGCGGGCGCAGCCGTTCGGCCAGCTGCTGATCGGTGGGGCTGGCCGGGGCGATCTGGCCGGGCACGAGCGTGCCGAGCCCCAGCGCCGTCCCGACCACGATGCCGAAGGCCGGCTTCAACGCCAGGCCGAAGCGACGCGACCGCATCGTGACCTCGATCGCGAGCGGCGCCGCCGGGACGGCCGCCGGGCGGGCGGGGGCTGAGGCGTCCACGGGGCTCACCCGCGACGCCCGGCCATGCGAGGGTCGAGCCAGCGATAGCAGAGATCGACCCCCTGGTTCACGACCACGAAGAGCAGCGCCATGAGCACGACGGCCGCCTGGACGAGCGGATAGTCGCGGGTGTGGATGGCCTCGATGATGAGCCGGCCGATCCCCGGCCACGCGAACACCGTCTCGACGATGACGGCCCCGGACAGCAGCACGCCGATCTGGAGCCCGGTCAAGGTGACGACCGGGATCAGCGCGTTCTTGAGCGCGTGCTTGAAGAGCACGGGCCCCGCGCTGAGCCCCTTGGCCCGGGCGGTGCGAATGTAGTCGGACCCGAGGACCTCGAGCACGCTCGAGCGCATCAGCCGAGTGAGGCTCGCCATCGAATAAGACGAGAGCGTGATCGCGGGCAGCACGAGGTGCCCCCACCCGCCGCGGCCGGACGTGGGCAGCCAGCCGAGGTGGACGGCGAACACCACGATGGCCATCAGACCGAGCCAGAAGTGCGGGATCGACTGCCCGAGGGTCGCGAGGCCGGTCAGCGTCCCGTCCAGCCAGGTGTCCCGGCGGATGGCCGCGATCACTCCGAGCGGGATCGCGACCGCGATGGCGAGGAGCTGGGCGGCCAGAGCGAGCTGGACCGTGGCCGCGGCCCGCTCGGTCACGACCTCGAGCGCGGGCCGGCGATAGCGGAAAGACTCGGCCAGATCTCCGACCACGAGCTTCCGGAGGAACTCGACGTATTGCACGCCGACGGAGTGGTCGAGACCGAGCTCGCGGCGGATCGCGGCCAGGTCGTCGAGGGTCGCCCCCGGCGGCGCGACCATCATTGCCGGATCACCGGTCAGCCGGAGCACCACGAACACGAGGCTTGCGGTGCCCAGCATCACGATGAAGAGATGGCCCAGCGCGCGCGCCGCCTCGCCCAGCCATCTCATTCCCGTGTCTCCGCTACAGGCCCAGGCGCTGCGGCAGCACGAGCCAGTCGGGGCGAGGCCTGAAGTTCTTCACCTTCGCCGAGACCCCGAAGGTCGCCACGTCCTGGAAGACCGGGATCCACGGCAGCTCGTCGGCGAAGATCTCGGCGGCCCGGTAGTAGTTCTGCTGGCGCTTCTTCTGGTCCACCGTGTAGCGGGCCTCTTCCATGAGCCGGTTGAACTCCTGATCGGGATCACTCCCGCGCCAGTGCACGGCGAGGATTCCGCCGGGGCCCATCAGCCGCCACACGACGCCGTCGGTGTCGAAGTTCGTCCCCTGGGGATTGATCAGGAGGAGCCCGGTGACGTTGCCGTTCTTGATCATCTCGAGACGGGTCTGGATGTCGACGATCTCGGACCGAGCGTTGATCCCGACTTTGCGGAGCATCTCGGTGGTGGCGTTGACGACCGCGACATCGTTGACGATGTATCCGCTCGCGCTCCGGACCAGCACCTCTTCGCCCTTGTATCCCACCTCGCCGAGTAGGGACTTCGCCTTCACGGGATCGTAGGGATACGGCTTGATCGCCGGATTGAAGCCGAAGTCCGTGCTGGGCGCTCCCTGGCCGAGCGGCGCGGCGAGCCCCCGGAAGAGATTGTCGATCATCGACTTCTGGTCGATCGCGTACGCGATGGCCTGGCGCATGCGCTTGTCGGCCAGCGGTCCGGTGTCCTTCTTGATGCCGCAGACCGTGAAGACGTTGGTGACGTTACCGAGCACCCGCTCCACTCGCATGCCCCCGCGCTTCTCGATGGTCGGGACCTGATCCGGCGGCACCCGTACGATGACCTGCACCTCCCCGGCCTGGAGCGCCGACACGCGCGCCAGATCGTCCGGGATGATCCGCCACACCACGCGCTCGATGGCCGGCACCCCGCCCCAGTAGTCCTTGTTGGCCTCGAGGATCGTGCGGTCGTCCTTGAGCCACTGGACAAGCTTGTACGGCCCCGTCCCGACCGGATTCTTGGCCAGGCCGGGGTAGCCGACCCTGGCCGTGTACTCGGCCGGGATCATCTGTGCCCCGAAGGTCTGGGCCAGGCGCGCGGGGAGCACCGGATCCGGGCGCTTGGTCTTGATGGTCACGGTCAGCGGGTCCACGGCGTCCACGCGCTCGATGCCGCCAAAGGACGAGACCATGACGTGCCCGCCGGCCTTGTCGCCGGGTGTGCTCAGCCGCTCGAGGGTGAACTTGACGGAGCGCGAGTCGAACGACTCCCCGTTGTGAAACTTCACACCCGACCGCAACTTGATTTGCCACGTGAGCGGATCCACGTTGCGCCAGGACACGGCCAGGCCGGGCTTGAGCTGCATGGCGTCGTCACGCTGGATCAGCGTGTCGTAGATCATGGTGATGACCTGCTGCGCGTCGGGCGTCGGGTTGATGCCGGGGTCGAACGACGTGACATCGGTGCCCTTCGCGGCCACCAGCTCTGCCGCCCGGGCCCCGACGGCGCCCCCGAGCCAGACCAGCAGGACAAGCGCCGCGAAGATGCTCCCCCGCTTCGGTCGAGATCCGTGCATGTCGCGCTCCTTGGGTCAGCGGTCCAGCCCGAGGAGCAGGGCTCGAACCTGTTCGCGATCGCCCATCAGTGCCGCCAGCTTGGACAGGGACCCGTCCACCGCCTCGGCGAACGCGGTGGCCCCGCCGAAGCGCCGAAGCGTCTCCGGCGGAACGAACTTGAACAGCATCGCCGACGTCCCGGGCGGCATCCCGGCAAAGTGCACGCTGAGGATTCCGTGGTCGCGAAGGAGGAGCATCGCAAGGGTCGCGGAGGCCTCGAAGGGAACCAGCGAGGTCTCGGCGAGCCCGGCGCGTTCGCGCGCCAGCTCGAGGATGTCCTCGCCCAGGAGCTGCGCCGTGACCGGAGTCTCACGGAGCCGATCGCCCAGACGCTCCCGAAGCGCCAGCGCGACCTCCTTGGTGCACTCGACCAGGCTGCGGACCCGCTCCGGACGATATTGCTCGAGTGACTTCAGCACCGCCGGGTACAGCATGGGTCTCGCCTCCAGCCCGAACTCGAAGGCCCGCGCGCGCATCTTGGCGACCAAGTCCTTATCGCCTGCGAGCACACCGACTCGCGGTCCCACCGTACCGTACTTGTCGAGGCCCGTCGCGCCAACGTCGACGCCCAGCTCGAGCATCTTCGGCTGGCCCAGCACGGCAGGGCCCACCCGTGCGCCACCGGCATCGTCGGCGTACACGGGCACCTTCCGCGCGCGGGCGAGGGCCACGATCTGCCTGATGTCGTCGATGGGCAGCGCTTCGTAGGTCACGGCGAGCCGCGTGAGGACCACCAGATCGACCTGGGGCTCGCGCGCGAGGGCCTCCGTGAAGGCCTTCAGCCCTACCGTGTCCACGAAGCGGGCGCCGACATGGGCGGCGGCCCGCGTGACCGACGGATGGCTATAGCCCACCGAGACGCCGATCA
>WNGJ01040930.1_pt1 | contig 17414 bp, 47 predicted proteins | sample 5400611 | NCBI WGS metagenome assembly WNGJ01 (sample SAMN13153375, study PRJNA577476) | soil metagenome | isolation source: 40 cm soil or saprolite under Garry oak tree replicate 1 | place: USA:California | collected 2016-06-15 | reverse complement strand
CTGCGGAAGAGTACATCAAGATCAAAGGAATGCGTAACAAAAAGCTTACAAATAAAGACCCAGAATTCTCAAAAACGAGAATATTGGATAATATGTTGCGAGCGTTTGCTGTGGTTAAGGGGAAGTTGGCTATTGATAGCGGAGAACTTGATGCTATTTTCGACCTCATAACAAAGGTGTCGGGAGCATACTGGATTGAGGTCGCAAATCCTCGAAGGCAGAGAGGTAGAAATTAATGTTGGTAAAAATAGCTTCTAAGAGTGCAATTACTATGATTAAGAAAGAAAATAGAAGATATTGTGCGGGGTTTGTGGAAAGAGGTATTTGTTATCTCGGACCACATGCGACAGATGAAGAAATATTGAATGTTATTGTTCATGAAAATATTCATGTTATTATCACTCGAATGTTTGGTTCAAGAGTTACTCTTGCGTATGATGATTTGATTAGATATTTGTTTGATTTACGACGACACAATGTAACCAATTGGTATTGGGCTAATTCACTTAGAGAAGGAAAATTGATGGATTTTCCATGTTAAAGAAAGGTCATAGGGATGAGCCAGTTGAGCCATTGGAGCAATTCGTTGAGCCAAGTGACCTTCCGCTTTCGGGAGCACAACTGCAACAGTTTCTTGTGAAAGCATTTTCAAGTAACTATCGAGACAAGTTTGGCACTCGTGCAGTTCCAGCGAAGAATGTGTTCTCTGTTTCACAGTTGGTTTCCGGTCCCGGAGCCGCTTCGTATCAGCGTCGGCAAACTCTTGAGAACACTGTGAATGGGGAAGAGGAAAAGATTTTCAGTTATGCGATGTTCCGAGGTTCTGCGATTCACGATTATGCTAATCAGAAGCTTTCGACATTCTATTCTTACGAAAAAATGGAAGTCAAAGAAGAGTTTCCTTACACATGGAAAGATCAGAGTTTTAACACTATCATTATGAAAGGACATCCAGACCTTGTACATTATGGTCGGTTGGTATTGGATGATGTTGTGTATTGTGATGCCCCGGGTGCGGGGATTTTGCTTGAGGTTAAGACTCTTGGTTCGAGTGAAGAAGACCCGAAGAAGCTCGCGCAGTACAGGAACTTTTAGATTGGACCTTGATGACCGTATTCTTAAGCGTGGGTATGTCTACGATTCCAGTCTTAGGGTCTATCCTCTGACTAAGGAAGAGATTGAGCATGGATATAGTTACTGCAAGTGGTCGGCTTGTGAAGCGGTAAAACTTTTAGAACAATGAGAGTCAAAATTTCGGATTTGCTTCTTTGGCAATGGAAGCCTACGATGACAAAGTATTTTGAAAGCAGTTTGTATTTTACCATAGAAGATGATGAAAAAATTCGTTCAATAATGTCTGTCTGGAAATATCATGGTTATCTTCGTTGTCGTTGTATTCCTCCAATCAAGATTAATCATAGTAATGTCGAAGATTTTCTACTTTCTGATAAAGCAATGAAGCAATTTAAGACTGGTAAATGGATGGTCTTGGACGGGTTTCATCGTATCTATGCGGCTCGGAGACTTGGTTACAAGACGATAAAAGCGGAGTTTTACTGATGTCTCCAATGAGTGAATCTTTCAGTCTTACTTGGGACACTCCAGATGAGATTGATTCGATTAAAAAGTTCTTGAAGTTCCATGCGAAGCGTCTCAAATGTATTGAGTACGAAGTCCTTCTGAAGATGGCTAAAGAGTTAGAGAAAGGAATTCTCGTCGAAGCGGTGAGAGTTCCAACTACACAGATTCTTCCGAAGAAAAAGAAGGAGGAAGATGTTGAGGAAGCCTAACTGTTCGTTCCCTAATTGCCAGAATCAAGGGACTGAGCGGCATCATGTTGTCTATGGGTCTGAGGATACGGGAGACGACAGCAAGAAATATCAAATTCACTTTTACTGTCGCAAGAACAAGAAGGGTAACACTTCTGAATATCATCCTGGAGAAACGGTTCGGCTTTGTCACGAGCACCATTTGAAGATCACCGCGATCAATCGACGAATGTGGGTGGTTAATCGTTACAAACCTCTGAGTTGTCATCAACGTAGGAATCTGTGGAAATTGTTTCTTGAAGGAAAGACCTGGGAAGGAGTAAACCTATGACTGAGCTTGAATGTTGTCCGTTTTGCGGAAAGGCATGGGAAAAGAAGGAGGTCTCACACAAGAAATGGGTTCGCAAGTTCATTGAAACTGTGATCGCCACAGTCGCGGTTGCTGTTACTGCCATTGTCCTAAGGTGGCTTGGGATTTGAACGAACTTTTTGAACCACAGAACTTAGGAAGCGATGCTTACTTGGTTGGAGTTTATTATGACGGAGAGTCTGCATATGTGAAACTCTATGAGCCAAACTCTCAACGTCTCTTTCGTTGGACAGATCATTCGAATCATCTACCATACTGTCTTTTCAAGAGTAAGATGGATAAATACGATGTTGTTCGATATCTGAATCAGAACATTGGTGGTAAGTTTATTGATCTGAAATTCGAGAAACGGTTCGACGCACTCAATGACAAAGAGATTGATGTTGTTAGGATTGTCACTCAGACTCCAACTGATGTAGGAGGAAAGTATGATGGTTCTTCGATTCGTGATATTATAGAGGTAAACGAGGCAGATGTTCGTTATTCTGATTGTTATGTCTGGGATATGAAGCTTGAACCTGGAATGCCATACAAGATTCAGAATGGGGAATTGGTTCCGACTCTCCAAATGGAGACCTCTCTACCTGGAGAGTTGCAGAAGGTTGTTACTGAGACTGTGACAGAAGATACATTGAAGAGGTTCTTCCGTCTTCTCGAAGCTCCGGTTCCTTCGTACAAACGGATAGCGGTTGACATCGAGGTTTATGTTCCGTCAGAGAATAGTATGCCTACTCCTTACGAATCAGAGTTTCAGATTATTGCTTGTTCTCTGGCTTCCAATGACGGATTGAGTAAAGTCTTGTTGCTCCGTAGAACACAGTACAAGCAAGAGAATTTCAAGACAGAGAAATGTGAAGTAGAGTTTTGCGATACCGAAGAGACTTTGATTGCTAAGGTCTTTGAGTATCTCTGGAATTACCCTTTTGTGTTGACATTTAACGGGGACGAGTTTGATTTTAGATACTTATACAACAGAGCACTTCGATTAGGGTTTACTCGGGAACAAATTCCAATTCAATATCATCAGTCTTGGATGGGCTTGAAGTACGGAATTCACATTGACTTGATGCGTTTCTTTGCTAATATGTCTCTCCAGGTCTATGCTTTTGATGCCAAGTACAAGCTTTCTGGTCGTACTGTTGGATTGGATGAAGTAGGAAAGGGGCTTGTGAATCAAGGGAAAGTAGAGCATGAGATGTCAATTGGAAAGATGACTTATGCACAATTGGCAGAGTATGGATTTGGGGATGCCGAGCTAACTCTCAAACTCACTACTTTTGGGAACGACGCTTCCATGAAACTCTTGACATCTCTTTCACGGGTTTCATATCAGTCGATGGAGGATGTGAATCGGGGAGGGGCTTCATCTTGGATCAAGAGTCTTATGTTCCGTGAGCACCGAGTTCGGGGATGGATTATTCCAAGGACCGAGAGAGAAGAAGAAACAGGGACAATCATTGGTGGAGATATTCTCGCAACCAAGAACATTATAGACACCAAGTCTGAGACTGAGGGAAAGAAGTTTCGAGGGGCAATGGTCGCCGAGCCAGTGGTCGGTCTCCACTTCGGAGTTTCGGTTCTTGACTTTGCTTCACTATATCCCTCGATCATTGAGACTTGGAATCTGGGATACGAGACCGTTCGATGTGTTCACAAAGACTGTGAGACTGTGAATCCCAGAATAGTGCCTTTCACAACTCATTGGGTCTGTAAGAAGAATCGGGCTATGACCGCAGAGATCATTGGGTCTTTGAAGGACATTCGGGTTCAGTGGTACAAGCCCAAGGGCAAGAAGGATGACTACTACAAGATCGTCGAGCAAACTATCAAGGTGTTTATGAATGCTACTTACGGGGTTTTCGCTTCGGATAAGTTCCCTCTTTACTGTCCCCCAATGGGAGAATCAGTTACTCAGGTAGGTCGGTTCTCAATTTCTGGGGTTATCGAGGAGGCTCGGCGTAGAGGGATTTCCGTATTCTATGGGGACACTGATTCGGTGTTCATGGAAATCTCAAAAGAGCAATTAGAGGGTCTGAAGCAATATGCTCATGAAAAATTGAATATGCAGATGGATTTAGACAAGTCCTACATTTGGTTAGCCCTCTCTGGCAGGAAGAAAAACTACCTTGGATTGAAGGTTGAAAAGGATGGTTTTAAGCTCGATAAGAAAGGTCTCACAGGTAAGAAGCGACATACCCCAGGATTTATTAAGTACGTCTTTGATGAAGTTCTGAAGATTCTGAAGATGATGGAAAAACCAGAGCATCTTGAACCAGCTAAGAAGGCTATTACCTATTTCGTTCAAGCCGAGCTTAAGGAGCTTAGAGCACATAAGGTTCCAGTAGCCGCTCTCGCTTTTACTATGGGTCTACAGAAAGACCCTGACGACTACAAGAAGAATACCCCTATCCATGTGAAAGTCGCTCGGCAAATGAAGGGGTCTAAGGCTGGGGATGTCATCCATTTTGTCAAGGTTCTTGGTCCAGCCGGAGCAAGGCATGTCTCAGTATCGCGACCCGAGGAGATCAACATTTCTGCTTATGAGGAGTTTCTCAAAAACACCCTTATTCAGATTTTCGACTGTATTGGCTTAGAATGGAAGGATGTAGGGGGGGACGAGTCTCAACAGACCCTTTTCGGAGCTAAGCTTATATCTGAGCCAGTTGCCTTGAAAGTACGAGGAAGGAAGAAGAAATGATAACTCCACAAGACAAGAAGGACATATTGGAGGTTATATCAGAAATTCCCGATTTAGGCAATCGTGTCTATTTGATGGTTATGATAGAAAACTATCCAATGGAAGTCGCAGAGATAGTACATGAAGCATTGAGACCTCTAAAAAGGGCTGGTCTGAAATGACCCTCCAAGAATGGAAGGACTGGTACGAGCGGATTCGGCGAAGGAAGAGTTTGACTTGATCGGTCGTTTCAAGCCTCCACGCTGTCCTGCTTGTGATTATGCTATGACACTAATTGCTGAAACGTCATATGGTGTCAAGCGTTATTATGAATGTCTTCGTTGGCTTTCTGAACCAAGGATTCATAACGAATACAAGAAGGTTCATCCCGAGGAATTTCCAGAGGTCTACAAAATTTGATCTGGTCAAAGCCCGAGATGGATTTCGAGTTAATTATTGGCAATCTTGGAACCTGGGATATTCCGGTTCAAACAGGTCGGTATTACCCTCAGTTTAAGGTCATAGCGGTTGATGGTTGGACAGGGGAAGAGGAAGAGACTTATATGGCTGATATTCTTAGTCACGAGTTCATTCATCACCTACTTCACAAGTTCTATGGGGGACGGTCGATAGGTCTCGCTTTGGACAACATTAGGGGAGGGTTTAATGGGATACCAGAGATGGAGCTTAAATTGATAAATGAAAAGGGAATTGAGGAAGCATGGGCTTATCTGAGTCCAGTAGTCAAATTCGCTCTTAAGTGCTCTGTTCTTTGGGTGGAGGATGATGTCATAGGGAACGGGGTAATTTGAGTCGTCGAACCTGGTCTCATCGTCATCTCGAAGGCTTTGATGGGGATTTTGAGGATTTTACCCCTACTTATGGGGTTCCAGATTCAATTGAGGGTATGTTCTTTGTGACTGCTATTAACGGCTTCTCTTGTGGCTATCCTGACTGTTGTGTCATTGCCTTTTTGAAGAAAATGTGGAAATTCGCTCAGACTCAGAATCCAGAGGACTTTAGGAGTCACCGCTACGGAATCATATGCTCAATGTGAGGGACATCAATGAATAGGAAAGGCATAAGACACCTTTCGGCGAGGGAATGTGGGGCTACCTTTGAAGACCCATATCATTGTTGGTGTAGGACTTGTAATCATAGAGTCGAAGAAACGTGTTTCATGGAACAGTGTAAATGTTGTCTTACAACAAAGCTTTATATATGAGTATAGTGCCTTCTACTATTACAAGGAGTATGCGAATATGAACCCAATAACGAAGCAGAAGAACATCGAGGTCGAGCTTCGGTGTTATACCAAGATCGTTGCGGCTCTCATCGTCAACGAGTTGGTCAACTTTCTCAAAGTCGGAGCGGTGGCTTAGATGATAGTAGTGAGAGCATTAGGTAAGACAGTTGTGAAGTATACTGGTTACAAATACTACCAAGTTCAAGACAAGGAAGGAAACTTTCTCTTTGGATTCCATATTAGCTCTGAGTGCAGTGTTGATGTATTCTTCGCTTCTGCGAAGGTAACTTTCAAAGAGAAGGAAGACAAGATAATTGTGAGGTCAGAGTGATGTCAAAGAACTTTGATCCACTTCTGACTCGCAAAGAGCAGAATCTCAAGCCCTTACCCTCTTGGCTTTTTAGCCTTGCTGAGCAGAGGGCTATGTTGCTCTCTAAGGGTCTGCATGAGATTACAACGAGTAATAAGCGTGGAGTTTGGACGGTTGTTAAACGGGTTTCTATCACTGGTTCAATTGAGAGCCAGCCAACTTTGGATAAAAATGAGAATGACCTTAGAGGAGATCGGAAATGGGGTCTTGAAAGCGTGGATAATGATCAGGTAACTCTTGGAGAGCGAAAGTCCAATGATGCCAGGATCGCTTCGAAATTGAAGATTGTTAGAGAGTACAAGACGAGGGTGAAGTAGGTGCGTAGATTCCGACCTCTTCAAGAGTCAATCGATATTTGTACCAAAATGCTCCTTCAAGCAACTTATTATGGTGACGAATCTGAAATTGAGTATTGGACAAAAAGGCGTAATGGGTATGCCAAGCTCGCCAGCCAGAAAGGCATCCAGGTCCAGATGACCAAGATAGAGATTGAGTCTGAATGAAGACTTGTCTCGCCGCTACCAGGATGCTCCCAAACGGGGATGTCGAGCTTTGTGGCAAGCCCGCTTTCAAGGTCTACCAAGACATGGCTGTCTGTTTCGATCACTGGAACGAGTTGAAGAAGCGAGGAATTGATAGGATTTGGAAGGAGAAACCTTAAATATGACATTCGAGCCGGTCTCAATTGAGAGAGATAACAACGATATGCAACTGCCAATTCTCTCCGCGAACAAGTGCGTAAATCATCCTACCGTCAAGGCTGTCAAGAAGCACCTTTGTTCTCAGTGTTATGCGAAATGGGAGAAGACCGTTCTGGACTATGAGGCTATCCAGCAAGGGGAGGTTCTGAGTCCTGAGTAGTTGTGATGAATGTCATGGACTGATCGATGAAAGTGGTTACTGTAGCCAGTGTGGTCTCGAAGCTCCAGATTTCAAAGATCGGCAATTTACCAGACAAGTAGCAGTTGGGGCATTGGCTCAAGGACACGAAGAATCAAGTTTGAGAACTCACGGTAATACAGAGCTTAAGCAAGGACGAGCGAGTCGGGGATTCGTTTGTAACCGTTGTCGGGAAATGTTTCAAAACCAGAGTCGTAATGATGTAGTGGTCGAGTTTGAGTCTAAGGTTCAAGGATTCGAACAACCAGGGTCTAATCTTTACACATTTTGGCTTAAATCAGAGTTACAGTATCACATTCGAACGGTTCATGGGGGAAAGCTTTGGGCAGATAGTATCAACAGAGTAGTAGGAACCCTTAATAAGGACAATACATCCGGTTCTCTTCAGAAGGAGTCAGGGGAAAAGCGATGAAAGCTCTCAAAGTCTTCTTGGAAATTTCAATGACCAGTATCTCCCTTGCCTCTATTATCTTTATGGGGATTGTCTTTTATACAGAGTCTATCTTGGGTCGGGGAATGCTCTACATCGAGCCTAACCGTTCTCTCGCCTTTGTTGAGCTTCTGATTTGTGCTTTTGGGGGAGGACTTGTGATTGGAAAATTCGTAAAGTGGATGAAAGTATGAAAAGTCCATCCAAACACGACGAGTATGCAGAGTGGCAGAAGTTCACGGAAAAAGCTGATCACGAATGGGTCAAGTTCGTAAAGTCTGAGAAAAAGAGGTTGGAGAAGAAATGAGAAACTGGTTATTCTATACGCTCGCTTATCTAAGTGGACTCGGAATTGTGATGTTGGGAATAGTAATAGTAATAGGAGTGTTACCAAAATGAAAAGTAAAGTCTTTGGCATTTTCGACCGCGCACTAGGTGGCGTAGCTGTAAGTTTGATTGTTCTGGTTGCTTATGGTAAGATACTTTCTGACTTTGCACAATTCTATATTACTGGTCACACAACTCATTTTCTGTGGTTCCTCGGTGATATATTTGTCAATCAGTCACAACCCAATATCCTAGGTTCGTACAGTATGATGGGATTCATCGCACTTGCGGTCGTTGGTTATTGTAATATGATAATCTGGATGAGGTTATTGAACGCCACGGGTAAACCAATCTATCGCTTTCTCTCGAAGTACGAGATTCGAAGGAAAGACAATATCTTGGTTGTTCGACATAAGAAAGGGCGTGTTACCAAATGAGTGACGAGAACAAGAAGCTTCCTGATTCAATCAAACTTGATGGGGAAGGGAACTTGCTTGATGTTGTCGTAAATAGTGGTACTCCACAAGAGAAAACGATTCAAATGTCGGCAGAGTCTCTCGTTGAACAATCAAAAGTTAAAAAAGGAGTATGGTCAAAGGGGGAGAAACGACTTCTCCATCTGTTCGCAGTCTTGGGATTAATCAATTTTTTTGCCTACTTCTTAACACAGTCTTCCTATGTTATACAGAACATTTATTGGGTTTACGGATTTCTTACTTTGGCTGATGTGATAGCATTCTTCGCGGGACTTGCTATTGTGGATTCGCGTGTGCATAAAAAGTCTTCTCTTCCAGGACGAGTCAAGACTTTCATAGCGATTACTGGACTCTGGCTGATCTCAGTACCAGTGGTTGTTATTCAATATTATTATCCAGTGATTTCAATCAATCTGGTTGACGTTGCAAACCTTCTATGGGGAACAAGTTTGGTCGCCAGTGGAATATACGAGGCATCATATTTTGGTGTCATTCTAATGTGCTGGTTGACAAAAGGGATGGAGTTACAATGACAGTATCTTTCAGCTTCGACCCTCAAAGCATTCTTCAATTCGCTGGTTACGCATTCTTCATTGTCTTCATGCTCTACGGAACCAAACTCCAGCTTATGCAGTTGCTCGCTTACATCAAGAACAAGATGACTCGTCTCGCCTTCCTTCGTAACCAGAGTCTAATTTCATTAGAGATGCATATCAAGAAACATACCGCTACTATTTCTCCAGAGCAGTCGAAAGCCATAGAAATCTTGATCAATTCTATCGCAATTCCTCCAGTTTCGAATCTCGACCCCGCAGGAATGGTCCCTAAGATGGAGAATATTTTCAAGACTTATGATAAGTATCTCAAGTCTGGTCTTCGTAGATTAATAGGTGAGAATCATATAATTTCACAGTCAGACTTGGAGAATTTGACGAACTCTCTCGAAGTCGCTATCGAGCTTAACATCTTCTACAAGGTCGTCGATCACTTCTACCGTCTCGCGAAGAAAGGGGATTTCATGATGGCTTACATGATAAAGATGGGTCTTACTCAGTTGATGGAAATGGGCGAGGCTTTATTCGCCGCGTCCTCTCACTTCCAGTCCGGCTTGCCGATTGGGGATACTTTTGGTCCGATGGTCGCTTCGAGACTTGGTGGAACTCAAACAATTTACTCTGATGAAGAGACTACTGTTCGTGAAACTGTTGTTTCCGGTCGCAGAGTCTTCGTGGTAAAGGCGAAAGGTCCAGGGGGTTCAGTCGGGAATCCTGGTATCGTGACTCAGAGAGTAATTCTTCAAACGAAGCCAAGTCTCGTAATCACAATCGACGCGGCTCTCCGCTTAGAATCAGAGAAAACAGGAGATGTTGCTGAAGGTGTCGGTGTGGCTATGGGAGGTCCAGGCATGGATCGTTATCGTATCGAAGAAGCTCTGGCTCAAACCCAAGTGCCAGTGTTGACTATAGTTTGCAAGATGAACATGAAAGAAGCAATTTCTCAGATGCCTAAAGTAGTATTGGACCAAGTTCAACCAGTCTATGAGAGAGTGTTGAAGCTAATTCAAGAGAACTCTGAATCTGGTGAGACCGTGATCGTGGTCGGGGTTGGCAACACGATGGGGTGCGAGTAAGATGTTACCAGAGCAAAAGTATTTGTATGGAATTTTCTTGGTCGCAATCGCTGGTATTTTTCTGATTGGTTATGGTACAAGTACTGCGGCAACAGCCGGAATACAGATTATTCACAATGGAAAACCAATCAACAATCTTGAAGTCAGAGTCTACTTACCAGGGTATTCCAATCCAGCAACCCCAAACAAAATTTTGACCACTGATGGGACAGGATTTGCAATACAGTGAGGTACGCATGTGCCAGAATTGGAGACATTGTGACAGTGGAAACCTATGGTCAATGGTGTCCGACTCAGATAACAGGGGATTCAAGCTGTTGAGTATCAATACTCGATCTAAGACCCGCAGAATCCTTCGCCACTCGTTCTCCGAACCTCTGACCCAAATCGTGGAGGTCTCTGTCTAATGGACGACATTGATCGAGCACTTACAAGGCTTTTTGTGTTAATTGTAATTGTCGTGGCGATTGTTGGAGTCTGGGCAATCGGAATGTACATGAGCACGAAGACCTATCATGGGTGTACTGTTACTGGTACGGATCCTAATGGAGAATTTGGAGGACACTTCTACGAAGTTTCATGTGGTAATGGAGTCACGTTCTCCAATGTCGCAGGTGGAGTGAGTGAGGTACGCATGTGCCAGAATTGGAGACATTGTGACAGTGGAAACCTATGGTCAATGGTGTCCGACTCAGATAACAGGGGATTCAAGCTGTTGAGTATCAATACTCGATCTAAGACCCGCAGAATCCTTCGCCACTGGAGAAAAGGGATTGTCATTCTTGGGGCTATCATCTTGTCACCGTCAGCAATCCTCTTCGCCTTCTATCTCGGTTTCTGGTTGGCTCGCTATACCTACGGACTTAAGATAATCCGAACAAAGAAGGAGGTTAAGAAGTAATGAATGATGATGACAAAGGGACAGTGAAGTGGACAATAATGATAGTTGTATTATTGTCTTTAGTATTCTCGATACCTGTGTATCAATATCATCATGTCTGGAGCGAGCAAGGTAAGATTTCTTGGGTTGGTCCAAAAACTTTCGCTGACTCTAATGGGAATGAAAAGTTTGTCTTTCCATTCGCTGTTACGGTTCCGATCCACGGGATTTTCAACTTTACTGCCACGGGTTACATAGGTCTTTGTGGGAATGCCAGTAACCAGAATCCTCCACTTATCAATGGAACAATCGTTGGACTCGTCAAGCTTCAGTGCGGGGGATTCGACTTGGTGGTTGACCCATGAAGCTCATCGAGACTCTTCGTAAACACCTTATGAAATGGGCAATCTACAACATGGCTACATTTGCTTTTCTTTCGGTTTTCTACGTTCCGTACCAAATTTGGTTTATTCAGCTAAGTGGTGCACAGTTCTGGAGATGGTTCTTGACGACCGGATTTCTTGGTTCGGGTGTTAATATCATCATGCGTCCTTACGTTAGTTGGATCACTCACTTTCTCGATAGAAGGTATGGAAAGAAAGCCTTAAATACTCAACCACTGCCTTCCTTAGATGGAGAGTCTTCCAAATGAAAGTAGTTGTAATCATCAAGAACATCTGGGATAAGAATCCTACAGATCACGCAGAGATTGGAATGCGTAAATTTCTGGAAACTCCACTCGGAATTGAGAGAACTCAAGCGGCAGTTATTCGTCGTCTCGATCTTCGGGTAGGACAAGATACTGTGGTTGTGGAGAATGTAGAACAATGAAAATTCATTTTGGACCAGTTGAACTTGTGATCTGTGTTTTCCGACATCCATTTGAAATTATGGTTAGTTATGGACCAAGAACACCAGATGAACCTTCGGAGGTTCCTTAAATGCCAAGATACCAGAGATCAGATGTTACCGAGCCAGATGTTTGTCGTTGTGCTCCAAGTCACTCTAACTCTCACGGTCCCAAAGGCTGTACTGCAATCGTCATAATATTCCGATGTCTCGTTCAAGACTGTCATCGACGAGGTTATCCTAACGACCATAGTAACTGTATCATCGAGATGCCTTGTCGTTGCCAGGTTATCGGGGTCATGCCAACGGTCGAACGGATTGTATTGGAGGATGAGAAAGAATGAGTTCATTGAAACTTTACGAGTGTAATGAATTCGATCAGAACAACAAACCGTTCATAGTGGTCTGTGTCGCAGTCTCTCGAAAGGAAGCTGAACTCAAGATTCACAATCGGAAATGGTGGACCAAGAAAGGGATTAGACCGACTTCGGAGTTCCAATGACAGATACCAATCAGAAAGGCGTAGCGCATCGGCATCCTCGTCCAATGCCCTCTCGTCGGCGTATGGACGAATTGCTCCGTAGCCCTACAGTGCCTAAGATAGAGTTTATTCTGCCAGATCATAACACTTTCGGTCACTTGGACCTTCGCTGGACAGGGCAAATGAGAGTAAGAAGCGGAAGAACCAGAAATGAGTTTCTTGATAACTTCTCGTTGTCCTAACTGTAATTCTATTGAGTTGGTTGGGGGAGAGGGCTACTTGTTCTGTACAATCTGTGGCTGGGACGAGCTTGATGGGAAAGAGGCAACATTTAATGAGATCGCAGATCAAGTAATTGAGGAGAACAAAGAGTTTCTGAAGGAAATAGGTTCAGAAAGATACAAATCGCCTAAAAAGGATGAGACTTCTCAATGACAAATTGGGCAATTCCGAATCCTATAACATGTGTAAACTGCGGTGAACCAATCATTGTTATAGAATGTCGTGACTGTGGATTTGATTGGGTACACGAAGACACTCGAAAAATGGAGTGTTCTTAATGAACGACACACTTTTCGATCTTGGACTCATTGTGTATGGATTATCAATGGCATTCCTTCTTGGGATAGGGTTCGCCTTTGACTTTAGCTCGAAGATTCAACCACTAACAGAAATCCACTTTCAAGTAGCAATTGGATTTGTAGCTCTTGGATGTGTACTCATGATTCTCGGTCTGTTCTCGTGGTTCGGAAAGAAAATGGTTGAGTCAATATGAACGATAGGGGTTATGAAAGAATAAGAATCATTTCGGCAATAGCATTCTTAGTTTTGATTGTTGCTGGTCTTGCACAATTGGGAATAATCACAAGTCCGGTCTGGCACGACTTAGGCGTAGTTACTCAATATTCTAATACCAAGGTTATCACTTGGGATGGAATAGAATATACCAATGTAATCGTAGCTCTCGCTAACGTTACGACAACAAGTCATGGAATCATTCACTTCGACAGTCACGGCTCATGTCCATTTTTGATTCGCTGTGGTAATAATGTGGTTCTCAGTATGCATCTCAATCAGACTATTGGTATCATCTACAAGCAGGGTGGTTGGTACGAGGTAAATTATCCATGAAAGCCTGGAAGTGGTTAGTTTTCATGTGGTCAACGGTTCTCGGACTCGGAATATTTCAGATAGTCCGAGACAATCCAGTCGGGTTTGTTCAATTTATCAGAACGCCAGGCGGCTCTCAACTTCTCAGTCTTTTGATTACAATGCCCATGATGATCTGGGTATTTTATTACTTGAAGAAGATGATGGGGACAGGTGGTAAAGACCCTAAGAAAGGGTGGTCAGAAGACAAGGATGAGTTCTAAATGAAAATTCGTTCTGAGAATACAGAGATCAATATACATTTCGCGACTCTATTGTCAAAGCGTAACGATCTTCGAATAGGACAGATGATCTACAACGCTTTGAATGCTGGAAATTACAGAATCGAAGCGGCACTCTTCCTTCTTGAAGACGACAAACTCATTCAACTGATTGAGGAGATGCTTAAATGAATTTCTTTACTATTTTGGGTATTGCATCCATCGTTTTCATATTCGTTCGTGCCGCATTTTATCTGTTGGTCGAAGTTCCTCGCGGGCACGCCAGAGATGAAGCGATCTGTGAAAAGTGTTTTAATAAGAGACTAAACGACGATGTGACTGAGTTGATGGAATGGTGTCACTGTCCACAGAAAGAAGATGGTTCTGATAAACATGAAGACCGAGAACCAGAACATCGTGAAGGGAAACGTAGTCTTGATGTTGGTTGGCATCATTGTTTTCATAGGTACTCGTGTTCTGTGGTGGATTTCCGTAGAAATCCCTCGTGGTCATGCAAAAGACGAAGCGATCTGCGAAAAATGTTGGGGGAAAACTTTGAGTAATGATGTCACAGAACCTTTAGAATGGTGCGACTGTCCTCAACGGGAGAACTCCGACAAACATGAGGAATCTTAATGGACCTTCTCACAGTTTCTTCGGTTCTCGGAAACATATTGGAAGTTATTGTCATCGTCATCTTGGTTCGTTGGCTCGCCTTCGATAAGAAGCAGGCAAAGAAGCGTCCTCGAAAGCGTAAAGAGAGTACACTGGTCGTTCAGACTGTGATTCCAAAGGAGACAGAGTAGATGCCATACATTACTCCTGAAGAGCGCAAGCAATTGTTTCTCGGGAAGAAACCAAGTACCCCAGGTCAATTGAATTATGTTATCACGTTACTGGCATTAAAGTTGAAGGATTATCCAGTTGATTTGAGACGAGGTATCAGAGATGCGATCTTGGAATATCTCGGGGGTAGAGCATCTTACACTCTCTTCAATGAAGTCATGGGAGTTCTTGAATGCGCGAGACTCGAATTTTTGCGTCGGGTCGGTTATGATGTATACATTAATGATTCTTTTGACAGCATGGAGAAGTGGCTATACACACAATTTATCGGACCTTACGAGGACAAGAAGAAAGAAGAGAACGGGGATGTCTATGATTAGATTCTCAAAAGTTCGCAATGAAGAAATGTGTATCGATATTGAAAATCACAGACTCGCTACTGGAATAGGAATAACTGCAACCGTCTGGATTTTCTGTTTATATCACGGTGTCTATTGTCAGCTATTAATGGAGAAGAGCATAGAACATTGATCAGTCTCGACTTTCTAATCTCCATTGGTTCTCTGGGTCTTGGAGTCTCTACGCTTCCGGTCCTCTTGAATAAGAAGTCACAAGTTCCAAGATGGAAGGGAAGTTTTGTTACAGCCTTCTTCTTGACCTACTTCATTCCTCTTTTCTGGCTCTCGGGACTTACTTTCACTGCGGCGACCCTCTTGGTTCAAGCAGGAACATGGTGGGGAATCTTTGCCTTTAGACCGATCAAGAAGGAGAAAAAATGAGTGAATTAATAATCTTTGTTGAAGCTCTCGGTGCGGCTGTTGGTGGTGGTATCCTTTTCGCTTTGATCTGTGACTTGCTGATGCGCTACGGTCCAAGCTTCACTTGTTATCAGAAGGGTCACAAGAAATTCTACTATGTATTCAATTCTCGCTTTCCAGGAGAATATGCTTACTGGTGCGGTCGGTGTGGTTATGAATCCTCTGACGAGAAAGACAGACGCGACATACGAGTCGAACCTATCTTTTATGTATACAATCGTCGAGACCTTGGGATGGGACGAATATGATCACTGAAGACCTCGAAGGTATTGTATCTGCTATTTGGGATTGTGAGAATTGTGACTGGAAGAATGATGGTTACAAAGAACTTGATAACGGAGAGAAAAAAGCATATGCTCATGCTGAACTCGGTCACATAGTTCGTGGGGAAATCGTGACTATAAGGAAGATCGTCGGAGTAAAAGGGGAATGATGGTATGGACAATCCAGTTGCAATTTTCTGTATGTTGTGTGGTTGTACAGAAGGTGTGCAGTCTTGCGTTTGTAAATGTCATGAGAAGGACTGAATGATGGGATGTCCTGAGTGTGGAGCGAAACTTGATTTCTGTGGTTCTCGTCCAGTCTTTGATAAAGAAAGTGGAGAGGTTGTTCACAATGACAAGGGACAAATGTATCAGCTTCTCTACTACTGCAAACTCTGTAACGCGAACATTGAATATACAAGGTTGTTAGACGAATGAGAGTCCTTGTTGCATGTGAATTCAGTGGCAGAGTCCGTGAAGCTTTTAGGAAGAGAGGGCATGATGCGTGGTCATGTGATCTTCTTTCAACTGAAATTCCTTCTGATTATCACCTTCAAGGAGACGTTCTGAATTATCTTTGGATGAATTGGGATTTGATGATCGCCCATCCTCCATGTACCTTTCTCGCGGTATCTGGGGCAAGGTGGTTCAAAGATAGGATTCCTCAACAGAATCAAGCATTAGAATTCGTTCAGACTCTTCTCAATGCGGATATTCCAAGAATAGCACTGGAAAATCCAATCTCAATCATTTCTTCAAGGATTCGAAAACCCGATCAGATTATTCAGCCGTGGATGTTTGGGGAGGAGTATCAGAAGACGACTTGCCTCTGGCTCAAGAATCTTCCGAAGCTTGTCCAACAAAGATTGTTGATAAGGGAAAGTTCTTCATAAAGACTGGTAATGATGGGAAGGACTACAAGTATCCAGCTTGGATGATGGATGATATGAAGAATCGTGAGAAGAATCGTTCTCGGACCTTCGTTGGAATCGCTGAGGCAATGGCTGAACAATGGGGTAAGCTATGAAACGCTGGATTCCTCTCTTAGCGTCTACGACATTCTTTACTATCGCTTTTGTGGTTGATGTTTGGTCTACTTCTCTCTTTCTTGGAAGTCCTAACTGTATTGAGAGTAATTCAATATTTCGCCCATTCTCAAATTCTCCGTTAATTCTGTATCAGATGTATGGGATGGTGTGGTTTCTCCTCGTCGGGTCTTCGGGGTATCTCTATCTCTTGAACAAGCGATTAGGTGGACATTGGATATTCGAACTTGGTTATTACTGGCTTCTTTGGGCATCCGGCTTTCAACATCTATCGGCAACAGCCCACAATATCTCAGTGTTGGGACTCTGTTGGGCATAAGGTTATATAGGACACAAGTGCCGGTTCTAATTGTAAAGGTAGAGTTATGAAGAAAGTAACCGCTTATTTGGCTCACCCGTTCTCAATGATGCAATGGGGATTTGACTTCACTCTAAAGCTTAATGCTATTGGTATCGAGGTCATTGACCCGTTCAATCGTCCAGGACAAGCCGAATTGAACAAAGTGGAAGAGAAGAATCGTAACTTGAAGGGACAGGTCGTTGGTTCGAATGAGTTCTCCAAACAACAGAGCAAAGAGATCGTGGAGATTGATATGATCAAGGTCCGTCAGGCTGATATTGTGATTGCAGTTGTTGACGGTTCCGACTCAAAGGGCACACATATGGAGTTCATGGGAGCTTCGTTCTTCTTACATATGCCATGTTTCACTCTCTATACTCAACCAG
>WNGJ01002933.1_pt1 | contig 17415 bp, 15 predicted proteins | sample 5400611 | NCBI WGS metagenome assembly WNGJ01 (sample SAMN13153375, study PRJNA577476) | soil metagenome | isolation source: 40 cm soil or saprolite under Garry oak tree replicate 1 | place: USA:California | collected 2016-06-15 | reverse complement strand
CTGTTTGCCGGTTGCCGGGAGTGGCATCGGCGTCACGAAATCCCCAGTGTTGGTCCCACGCCACGTTGAGCGCATCACTACCTTGTCTCCTTCAGCGATCACGTCTTCAATCGTCGTATGGAAGTCAGGGAAGGCGCTGTGGGCCTCAGTGATAGATCGTTTGTAGTCTGCGAGGGTGTGAGCGTCGGGGAAGTTAGGATCATGGTAGACCCAGTTGGGGGCGGATAACTCATCAAAGACAGCTACATTCCCCTGATTCCCACCCTCCTCAATCCAACGACGTAAGGTTGCCTTGTTGTCTTCGGTTGACATCATAGAGACTCCCTTCTGAATTGGGTCCATTCTAGAATGCGTGTGTGTACGAAACTGAGAGAAACGACGGGAGTTGACAGAAAAACGACTACATGCTTGAAAAGAGAGGGTGCCCTGAGCTAGTATACCTGAGAAAGACTATAATCGCAATGAACGAGCAATCCAATTTCGCAAGCTCTTTGATTGTTCTGCTCTTCATGTACAAGGGTGCCTGAAAAGCCCACGGGTTACGCAACGAGATAAGCTCAAGTAAAGAAGAGAGCAGAAAACCACCCTTGTCCTTATCAGAACAAAAGTCGAGGAGAGCGCCGAAAATCCCACGAATTGCGCAACCCGTGGGTCTCTAGGGATAACGAGCAAAACGCAACGAGCAAAACTGCGAAGCCATTCCACGGCAAACAGTTACTGCCCCGGATGTACCGGAGGACACAGCCGGTCGGCAGGGAGAAAGCCTCTAGCTTTCCTGTTCCATCAAACCATATCTGAGGCATATGCCCAGATGGGATAACATCCGCTCGTCAAGCAACTCTTTCACGTCAGCTTGTGGATATCTGTTGTTGTAAGCACATTCTATAAATGGGAGAAGGTTATGCGTAATATTACCCATTATTTATAGTATATGGACAAAACATGCTTATTTCCTGACGCATATCTTCGCCATTTTCTTCTTCTGACGCATATCTCCCCCCTTTGTTCTTTGGAGACAAAAACATGATGCAAGAAACGGAAAGAACGTTAAGTTTTTGGCGAGAACGCGAACGTTGTTTTCTTCTGTTTTAGAGAAGACGTTCACGTTACGTTGGGGCTCTGAAGCCACCCCCTGTATTCTCATGCGCGTTCTTTCTCAAGAGAAATGACGGTCACACGAGGACAGAAGCTACTTCTACGTTCTTTCCTCTAAAGATCGTTTTGGCGAACTTATAAGCCAAACGACAGTTGTGGCTGTTATCGCGCAGCGGATCATCGAGTACCAATGTTCCTACGCCAGGTAGGTAGGGATTCTTGAGCGTGGATATGACACTGGTACTACTTGCCTGGACGGTACCCGTGGCTGGTTGGGAGGGAATAGATGTGGGGCTATTTGTCGCGGTCCTGGATCGATTTGCGAAATACAGCAGTCCGGCGCTACTCATTACGACAAGGAGACATACAAGGGACACCAGCAACCAGGTCTTCTTAGTCGAGAGGGAAGGAGCCTTCCTGGCGAAAGGGCATCACCATGTAGGCATATTTTGTTGCGGCTGCGCTTTCTTCTCCATAATCCAGAAGAGGGAGAATGTGGGGATGGTCGAGAACTGCAATAGTGCGTGCCTCGCGAAAAAAGAGACGAGCTGCGTCTTGAGGCTCAGTGCATTGTGCCTGATAAGGTGTATTCTTCACATGGAAAAGTATACGCAAGATTGATCAGTAAAACAACCATCAAGCAGTACATAATTACTGTTTTGAATGTTCGCTAACCTTGCTGTATGAATACGAAAGCATTACCAGGTTCGCAGCACTGCAGGTGTATCGCTTGTGTCTGATGTATCAGGGATTATTTTACCTGCGTTTGCGTGCGGCTTCGCGGATGGTTTGCAAATTGAGCAGCTCGGCGACTTCATAGCTTGTGAGGGGACCGGGTTTGGGACGCAGGCGTATGAGTGATGGGAAGTGGCCGATGCGCCCGTGGAGTTCGGCAAGCAGGACGAAGGCCGCGGGTGCGTAGCCCGGCGGGTTTATCAAAAGGGAGCGAGTTTGCCACTCTTGGGAGGAGAGGGCAACGGAGTCTACAATGGCGGTAATTTGGGGTTCGAGTGGCTCAGCCTGGTCGATTTGGACAGGGATGGTGCGGACATCTTCAATAGAAGTGTTAGCGAGCGCTTGGATTTGCGCTTGCTGGTCGGGTGTGAGGGGGTGGGTGAAGTTTAGGATGAGCATGATTATATCCTCGGATATGTTGGATCTATGGCTTCTTTTTTCAAAGTAGCGGCTATATCTGGCAAGGCTTCGCCTGTAACCACCACTATCCTTCGGCTCTTTGCCTGGGCTAAAAATTCCTGAGAAGGGGTTTTTCTAGAAATGCTGGTAATCAGTAGCCTTCCAACGAATCTGCCGCCGAAAACGTTAGCGACCGAATCCAGTTTATAGAGTGTGTCGGATGAGAAGGATTCCTCTCCTCCAGTTTTACACTCGGCAATGAGCAACTGCGCCTTATATGTAACAGCTACATCAAGTTCGTTCCTACTATTCCCATCTATGACCTTTTGATTCCATTGGCAATCATCGAAAAGCGCTCTCCCTCGGGCCTCATCCTTGATATTCCTTGCCGCATCCCATACATACGCTTCAAGCCAAGCGCCGTTTAAGAACTTGTCCTGTAGATAGGATAACTGAAAGCTCATAGTGGACCCGCCATTGCTGCTGAGTTGGCTGAGTAAACCTACCTGTTGAGCCTCTTCTAGAAGAGCGTAGGTTTCTGCAGGTAAGCCTTTCATACTATAAAGCTTGGGACTTTGTTTACCCGGTCGGCTTTTAATTTTATCCATTACAAGCTTAAGCAGTGTTGCAAAGTGGGGATTTTTGCCAAGCGTTTGAGCGAAGGGAAGCCAGTATTGTTGGCTATACTCTCGTTGATCTTCAAGCTCGCCAGCTATCAAGTCTCGACTGTAAGCTGTTGCGTAGTCATCTACATTTATATTGAATATCCCCTCATCACAGCCTTCTCCTACAAGGGGAATAACACGAGTTTGAGCTGTGTTAAGATACCAGCATCTGACCGGCCTGCTGAGTGTGATACTACACGCTTTTGACGCTTCATATGCAGCGAGAGTCATCAACGATGTTGCGCCTGTGACATCGAATAGCCAATCCATCTTCGGATACTGCGCTACTGCGCTTTCACAAACACGCTGTATTTCAGCCACAGCAAAGGCATCTATCCCCTCGGGTGTTGCTAATTGACAAGAGAAGCTGTGCCTCTCTTGATACTTATCGATGGCCTGTTTTAATAGAGGTAAGTCTCGATGACTTTCTTTGGAACTGATGGCAACCACTATTTCTGGTCTCTCATGCAGAAGAGTAAGTATTGTAGGTAGAAATGATCGACCTCCGAAAAGTGTCAGGACCGCTTTCTTATCTGTCATTGTTATTTCCTTCTCTACTTCTTCTTATCCTTCTTTACTCGCGGCTGGCAAACCAGCACAGTACATCCATCTCGTACCTCTTCGCGCTGAAACAGGCAGATGCGCGTTTCGCCAGGTTTCCAGTTCTGTGCTTCTTCAGCACTGACCACCATCAACACATCTTCAGTCGCGAACGATTGGTACCTCAGGAATGCTCGCGCGTCAGGAGGCGCTATTCGCCGCAAGTCGTCTGTTGGTGCTACTACCGAGCCGGTGATGTCCTGACCTTCTCTGAACTGGGGAATTCTGGGTCGTATGTGTTCTGTGGACCTGGATGGAGCCTGGGACTGAGCTACCGATTCCTGTGACTTTTCTGACTGTGGAGGCTCTGCGGATGGCGTCTCTTTTTTGAAGTAGCCGTATCCTGCACTGGTCTTGCCGCCAACGCCGTACTTCTGCAATGCCTCTTGCAGCCATGTCTCGATCTGATCCACGTCTTTCGCGTGCTGTTTCTTACTGGCATTGCGAGGGGCGAGCGCGAAGGTGAAGGTGGTGTTGGTTACCGCCAGGAAGGTAACAGGAACGGGATTCTGGTCGTTGGTGGGTGGCTTATTTCCAGCATAATATTCGGGATAATGTGGGTTCATGATATCGAGCACAAAGTTTGTGACGCCGTTACGTGGCATCGCATCAAAGAAGATTACTGTACCAGCATGTTCTTGTGAACCGAAGATGCGTTTAACATCTTCGTTGTCATTGTCGATCTTATCGCTCTTATATCCTTCGACTTCCCTGGTGACATATGCCCTGGTTAGTCCCTTCAACGCGCTTGCTGGGATGAATGGGATGCCGTAGAGGTGGTGTAGGGTAATATCGGTTTCGAGCACACTCTCACCGCCAAGACCGATTACCATGCGCCAGTCGAGGGAGGCATGAAAGAGTGTAGCATTCATCGCTGACATCATAGTGAACCAGCGGTTGTAGACAGATTGAGTCAGGGCTTCATCGATGTGACCTCCCTTAACGAGACCCTGTAACCAGGGTCCTTTGTTTTTTGTATCTGCAACAACGGATTGAGGCGGGTACTTGTCCAGGATCAGTGCTAGATTCTTGCATCTGGCAATGTGATCATTGACCAGTACCGCAGTATCGGCAGGAAGGTTATAGCGGTCACTCATCACAACTCTCCTGGTTTAGGCTCTTCGAGTTCTGCTTCTGCAAAACGGCTCAGCCAGTTCCCAAAGGCAAGGCATTCTGCCGTTGCACGTCGATAATCAGCGCTGCTTGTACCAGAATCAACAACCCATTTTAGTAGACCGTCCTGTCCATCGTTCATAACAGCCATGTTGGTTGCACTGAAGTGATTCGGCCCTCGCATCCAATCTGTAAGGTGGGTGAGGAGGAGGAAATGAGCTTTGCCAGCGTCATTTTTCCCCTTGGCCTTCAGAAAACCTAGCGCCTGACCCAGGCCGTTGATCTGGATCATGGCGTTGAGTCCGCGCGCCAGGGAGCGGTACTCTTTCTGGAGTGTTTTATCTTTTTGCTGTACGGCTTTCACATTTTTCCACGCCTGTCCCCCACGTTCCTGCTCCATATTTTGCCGTCGTGTCTCTTGCTGCTGAGTCATCACGAAATCTCCTTCCGAATAATGGCACCTACCTGAACTACTCACCTTCCCAATGCAGGCGCACAAGCCCACGTCCCACAGTCTCGTCCCCGCCAAGCTGGATATATCCACCCTGGTTGTTCTCAAGTGACATGGCATCTTGCAGTATCTCAGCGGCGGAAATAGCCTTCTCGCCTTTTTCTCTGGCTTTACGAGAGTCAGTTGCATACATTGGCACATAGAGCAGTGTATCCGTAGGTAGATGCTCTTCTGTCCAGAGTGCACCTCCCGCTACCGTTTTTGTTTCGCGGTCAATGCGTACCCTTGTGATGATTTCTGTAGCGTAGAGCACAAAGTCGCGGAAGTCGTTGTCTGGCAGAATGACCAGTGATCGCCTCAGCTTTTCCCGCCAGTAGTCGTAGGTATTGGGCAGGGCATTGCTTGCAATCCATTTGGCGATTTCATCGACATCTTTGCTCGGTTGTGCCTGGAAACTAAATTCCTCTAACACGATGGTGCCACCGGCACTAACCTGGCTGGTACTCGTGACAAGTGCTACGGGCGGCTTTGATGGATCACTGCTTACCGGTGTTGGCACCTGCCAGGGAAGTGCATTACCGCTGCGCTCTCTGTCTCGTTTGAAGCGGCCGAGCACATCATAGCAGGTAGTATAGGCGAAGACTCCACTGAGCGAACGAACGGGAAAGAGCAGAACACGCGCATCGCCTGCAATGAGTGCGCCCGCATGATCGGCACCGGTCATCTTTGGGCCGAACATAATGGTGACTTTCTCACCTGTCAGCGTACCTGCCTTGCGTTCCACCATATCCTCTGCCACAGAGCGCAGCTTACCCTTGATGCCACTTCCCTGGACCATGGGATACTGCGTAGTACGTTCGCGCTGTATTGGCAGATCGACGCTGCTCAAACCAGAGCCGACACCTGCATGAAGCGGGGTTTCGACGTAGAGATAAAGGGTTTTTGTTGCTGTGATCATGCTAATATTCTCCTGTATATGCGATACCATAGCCGATTTGCCAACCGTATTCAGTGAGTGGTTGTGTAATCGATACCTCTTTATCGAAGAAGTAGACGCTGCCTGCTGGGATGCAGCGACGGGTGATTTTGCTCGCCCCACCAGCGTTTCCAGGGGTGAGTAACCAGCCGCCAATGGGCTGGTAGCGATTCATTGCGGCAGTTACAGGCTCAGCTGGTAAGATATCTGGGGTCGCGGGTAGCCAGCCATTTTTGAAGTACGCTGGTGCTGCAAAGTAGAGTAATCGCCCGGCTGTTGTCTGGCCAATACCCTGCTCTTCAGCGATACTCTCAGGCTGCAGGACCTCAAAGCGAGCTGCGCGCTGCTCACCACCCAGGGTAAGCCAACCTTCTTTCAGAAAAGCGAATTCTGGGGGCGTTCCCAGTCTGCCTGTACGTTGCTCAGGGTGAGGCAACTCGCTGTCTCCGTACCGCTCCTCGCCAAGCTCGATGTCCACAACAAAGCCGTAATGGGGTTGCATGCGTATCATCTGCACCTGGTACAGATAACCTTCTTCTGTAGTTTTAGTAGCATTGTTCATACCAATGCCCAGACGCGACTCCCTCGCGTAGATGTGGTGGGCCGGAACAATATCCTCCTCTTGAGGTAGACCGGCTTTGCTGAGAGCGCGTTGCAGACCTGGTGCAGTCAACCAGCCTTCCAGGGCCTCTGACTTACCTGCAGTTTCCCTACCTCCTAACTCAGGGAAAAGCAACTGCTTTCCTGGAGGATGATTGCTCGTCTCCTGTGATGTAGGTTTGGGAGTCAGTCGTACCATTACAGTTGTTTTCCCAGTGCCATCTTTCACCGTGGCCTGTATGATATGGGTCGGCGCCGGGAAAAGGCGGTTCACCTTCTTTGACTTCTCGTCACGCCAGCCCAGGGTCAGTCCAGTGATACGAAATTGGCCGTAGATGTTGCGATCACCATCGCGCCTGCCGATAAGCCTCAGGATGTCACCTTCATTGAAGATCTCGTTAATCGTTCTTGCCTTATCTGTCTGGGCTTTGCCCCATTGAGCAGCAATCATAGCTCGCAGTGCGCCTTGCAGCGTCTCCGGTGTGGGTGGAAAGACGGTTTCGGCAAAGTTGTTCTCACCGGCGTTAAATGGCCTCCCTGTACGGAACAGCAATGGCTCTGTGGGTTCAATGAAGATGCGCATTACTCCTGCTCCTTTCGCGCCAGAAATGCCATAACGAGAAGCCAGCCGAGGACTTCGACGAGGCCATAGCGCCGACTATCTGAGTGCAATTCGACGGATTTCAGCTCCCCTTTTCTTAAGTGAGGATTCTCGTCGGCATCTATGGCCGCTGCTAAGCGAGTGAGATACCAGGCATATTGATCCACCTCAGTATCGGGAAAGTCGGCTTCTCGCCGGGTATCTCTCTGCCTCTTCAGGATGCGTTTGATTTCACTCTGCATGGCGCTCGAAGTTCTTTTACTATCGAGCGCCTCCTCTATCTCCATCTTCACGAGAGCAGGTGCCTCTTCAAGCAATGTGTAGACACACTTGGGTGATAGTACATCATCCTTAAAGAGGTGGTAGAAGCGTGAGAAGAGCGCGATGGGTTGTCCTGGACTATCATCTGAGCCTAATTGGGGATATCGCCAATGGCAACCTACCCGCGTCTGCTCACCCGAACGGCGTATAAGGGTTACAACCAGCGCATTCCTGCCATAGCGTTTCTTAGCAATACTCTCTGCCTCGCGTGCCGAACGCAGCACGTAAGAAAGCGAGGTATAGTGGTGCGCAATAACAACGCCTGAGCTAGCGGTGATCCCCTTCACACGCTCTTCATTATGCGGGTTGGGTAGCGCATCAATGACTCTCTCACGGTATTTTCCCTGAAGCATATTTGCCAGGTCGAGCACATGCCTGGGTTCGCCTGCCTCCGCTGTGTCTCTTGCAAGAGGTGCAAACGCGAGTACATCGTCACCTCCCGCATACACGAGCCTTGCTGGATACAGCTTCTCGACAAGGTCTAGCGCGGTTTCGCGGGAAAAAGATGATAAGGCCTTACTGATGTTACTATGTTCAGTATCATTTTGCACACCACTCAGCAAGATACCCATGTTATCTCCATCCATCTGCACAACTGCATAATAAGGTGTAGGTCGAGTAATCTTGAGCGTATCGGTTGCTTGCAGTAGTGCTCTTAAAGCCTCTTTACCATTTCTCGCCAGGCTCTCGGCATCAGAGCGGTTGGTGACCCTATAATCCTCTTGTAAGCGGCGTGGGACGAATGTCTCGGGGAAATATAAATCTCCGTCACGCCGTAGTAGCCAGCTACGTTCGGTGTACTTTGCATCGTTCGACTTCTGGGCAAGGTAGGGAATATCCTGGGTTGCCTCTCGTGCTTTGCTCACTAATTTCCCACCAGTCACAAGTTGCCACTCACTCAACACACGCGGGGGATCTATAGCAACTTCGAGTAGTCGTTCGACAAAGGATGCAGTGGCAATGGAACTGGTCGATGGAAAAGGTCTTTCAGAGTCGATGGCTTTCGCCTCCATAGCGAAGCGTTTGACCGTATCAACGGCATCGAGATGTTCTTTTCCTTCCTGGTCAATATCCATCTGTGAGTGACGAACGGCAATTTTTGCCCAAAACCCCTGGATCTCTTTGGGGCTGGTCTCATTCCTGCGCAATATCTCGCGCTCACCAGAGAGCGCGCTCTTCTCGCCTGGCTCTTCCTCCGCCTTAAAGTCTCGCAGTCGCTTACGAGCAGCAAGCTTGCTTTCTGTGTCTTCTAACCAGGCGCCATAATCCTTTGCCTCTTCGCGCTCTACGATGGCCCAATAGATCTCGAAGAGGGTGTCCAGGTCCGCCTGGTGGGCTTCGGGGTCGACGCCCGTTTGACGCTTCCAGATTCTGCGGGTCTCTTCGTCACCATAGCTGGCGATAACTTCCTTCCACACCGCCTCACAGATACGCTGCCACCGTTCTGCGATCTGCCGTTTGCTTTGTGCTGCAGCTGCCTGGGCCTGTGAGAGCTCGTCGAATATGGCAATGTACTTGTTGGGAATATCCGGTGTGTCTTCGACCTTCCGCGTGGCTGGAAAGATAAACTCTCCCTGTATCCCATCCATCGCGGCTTCCATCAGCTTCGAGAGGAGTAAGCTACCTATCCATAAATCCCGTGTCTTGCGTGCTTGCGCGATGAACGTTTGCACCGGTCCAAGGGAGAACAAAAGCATAAACTGGCTCATAGCTTCACCTCCAAGGCTTTCGGGAAGTCCTGTGCTACCCACTTTTCGATGAGCGCGTAGTCTGCCATAGATACGCCTTCACTCTTTGTCTTGAATAGCACGGCGACCCCAACGTAGTGTTCTCCTTGCAGTTTCGTTACTCGCAGGAGCAAGGGGGATGCCCTCCGTGCTTTCATATCAACATCCTTAAGAGGCAGGCCAAAGACTTTGCGTCGCCAGAGCGGTTTGATACTGCTGCGGTAGTCTTGCAAACTCTCGCCGATATCTCGCATTGCTTCATCTGTATTGCGCCAAGGTTGCTCCTCATTACGCAAAATCCAGATGCGACATGTTGCTTGTGAAAGTGCATCGAAAGCCGCCTCTTTCAGAGGACTGGATGAGTATCCATATAGATCCCGTGCTATTCGGATACCGTTTGTAAGCTGATCTTGTAAGGCCTGTGCGCTCTCAGGGACGCTGAATGGGAACGAGGGGATATCACCCGTAGCTTGAAGGCTGCCTGCACACCGCCTTGAGCGAGAGCCGATGCCTCCCAAGTGTGTGAGGAGCCAGAAGGCTGCCATACCCTTCTTGAATGTCATCTCGACATCGTTATGTGTAGCGAGAATGACTTGAAACCGTGTGCCGGGAGGGAAGTACCAGCGGGCCTGCTTCAGATTTCCTCGATCTGCTCTGCCACTTTGAGCCATTGTCCATAGGAGATAACCTTTTCCTGTGGCCTGCCATTGCCCACCTACTCTGACGCTAATCTGCTCAGTGAATGGCCTTGGCTCCTGAGAGGCTGCTGATACTTTTATAGAAATTGTCGATCCTGTATCCGTTGCACCAAAGATAGTAGTCTCAGCCTCTTTAACCTTCTTTAGCTCTTCGCCGCTTGTTCCGACTAAGCCACCTACAAGGGCGCGGTACCAGTAACGCATCTCCCCTCGAAACGAAGGAGCTCGTAATTCAGCTGTGGCCTGGTCCGCCCCTGCCAGGAACAAGGGTGTGATCGTTTGCACGTCGAACGTCACTTCCTGCATCCCTAAAACCTTTCTTGTACATGTGAATCTCTTACAGCAAAAAGCGTACCATCTCTTCGGGTAAAACGCATCAGAAATGCTACTGAAAAAACTCAGAACTGCTTCTGATGTTCTTTCTTCCTTGGGAAGGTATACTTTTACTTGTTACTGTCAAAGTAGGTTGCGAAGGCTTTCTGCAAGAAACGGTAGTCGAGGGGTTCGTTAAGGCTCTCCCAGGCGTTACGGCAGAGTTCAAGAAGGACGGTCTTATGGCTATGGACTGTCTTGATGTCAATGCATAGCTTGCCTGCCACTTCCTGTGGAGTTAAGCCGCTGGCGAAGGCTTTTAGGGCTTCTAGCTGACGCCGTGTTGCTGCTTTCACAACCTGGCTACAGCGTGCCTGTTCCAGGGAGTCCATTTTTCTCTTCTGGAAATGGATGGTTTCTTGGGCGCTGCTGATGACCTGGGGGAGTTCGGAGAAATAGGTGCCCCAGGGGACGAAGTGCCGCTCGATGAGGTGGATGCCATCCTGGAGGGAAATATGCATGAGCGCTCCTTCGTTGACCTGCTTCAGGACTGCTTCGGGAGTATAGATGTGCCAGATATGGTCGGAGTGCGTGAAGTTGAGTAACGCGGCTTCGGTGGCGATGGAGGACATCAAGCGCCTCCCTCCTGTGATGGAGAGATGGATGCAGCGATGTTGATGTTTGAGGCTGCGAATGAGGCGATGGATGGTGTTGAGCGCGCCGTCAGCGCTCACCTCGTCGATGATGTCATCGAGAGGCTCTTCGTCCAGCCGCAGGACATGCGAGCGCAGGTGGATGGTCTGGCCGCCCACTCGATAGCGGTCACCGACGAACTCGGCGTTGAGGCAGTCTAAGGAGTGTTGCAGGCGTGGGTGGGAGGCTTCGGGGTGAACCAGGATAACCTCGCTGATGGGAAACCCGCGCTGCAGGAGGAGATCGAGTGTGAACGTCACGACCTGGGGTTGACCACCCAGGGTTGCCAGTAACGTGTGTGTGTATTTCGACATAACGGCCTCTTCTACATGACTAAATAACAATCAACAGGAGTATATTCGAGATGAATCTGTTACCCGCTATCTTGTTTGGTGGGCCACCCCACGCTGGGAAATCGGTGTTGTTCTACAACCTGGCAAAGGTGCTGCGTGAGCGCGGTATCCCGCATCACGCGCTGCGCGCATGCCCTGATGGCGAGGGTAACTGGTTCCACGAGCTTGACCAGGACAAGGTACGGCTGATTCGCGTCAAGGGCGCGTGGTCGGGTGACTTTACGAAACGCATTTGCCTCGATATTGAGCGACGTCACCTGCCACTGCTGGTTGACATTGGTGGGCGACCCACAGAGCGAGAAACGTGCTTGTTTAGCAACTGTACGCACTCCCTGCTCCTGCTGCGCACCGACCAGGAGGACAATGCCGAGTTCTGGCGTCAACTGGTGAAAGTTAACGGGCTGCTGCCGCTGGCCGAGTTGTCTTCGCAAGTGAGTGGCGCTTCGCGCATTGACGCTGATGGTCCGGTAATCAAAGGAACGTTTGCCGGACTGGAGCGGGGTTCCCTTGTCAATGGTCCGCTCTTCAATGCGTTGGTCGAACGTATCGCGCTGCTGTTTACCTCCTACACGCGCGAGGAACTGGAACAAACCAAGCTGGACATGGCCCCGGTAGAACTGGTTGCCAACCTGGATACCTTTCTCCAGGCCTGGGCACCACACTCAAGACGGTGGGAACGTGAGATGATCCCGCGCCTGCTGGCCGAACTGCCAGCCGATACGCCGCTGGCGGTGTATGGTCCAGGCCCAAACTGGGTCTACGGAGCACTGGCGGCTCATACAGACCGGCAGCCATTATACCAGTTCGATCCACGTATCGGGTGGATAGCTCCACCTCCTCTCCAGGTCAGCACACATATCACGCCGGAAGTGCAGGTAGAACTGCATGCACATGACCAGGCAACGGTACTCTCTATGCGCATCATGAGCGATCACCTTGACTACTTACAGGCCGATCACCTGCCATTCCCGCCAGCACCCACGGAAAAGGGCCTGATCCTCGATGGTCGTTTTCCACACTGGCTGCTGACGGCAGTAGTGCGCCTGTACAAAGATGCAGACGTTGCATGGATTGCCTGCCGCCAGATACAGTTGGAGGGGGCTGTAGTCGTAACCTCGCACATAACAGGCATCGTTCCTGGTGATCTCATCGCTCTACCTGTTCCATAGGATAACCTCAAGTGAGTATAACACATTGATAGAGGAGAATTCAATAATATCAAGAAGAAATTTTAGTAGAACGGCCATGCAACCCTCATGCGCTGCTGCCTTTGCCACCAGGGCGACCGCAAGGGTACGTCCGTACAATACACGTGTGGGCCGTTGCAGCTATCACCTGCGCAGAGCTGGTGGAGAGGCGATGGCAGAGGATCCATTAACGGTGCGGCACCAGAGTTCGCCACAAATTGTTATAGAAGAGAGGTGAGCAAGCTCCACCACGTTCGCAAGCGCGGTAGGTTGAACAGCACACGCAGCAGCAAGCCTGATGAAAGCACCACCCTGAAAGCCGCAACGCCTACCTTCAGTGCTTGCAACCAATGCCCTTGCCGTAGGTGTTGCCACAGCAGGAGGAGGGAAATCCCTCCTACACTCCTGGCATCACCGATCTCTTTGTAGATGGAGATTGCTACTCTGAGGAGCATTGTAGCATCCTGTGCTTGTTTTCGGCGAATCAACAGTTTGGCCTTCGACAACAGGAGGCGCCCCAATACGGGCCGATCGCCCAGATGCGTGACGATCCCCAACGCCTCGTTATAGATGTGTTCAGCTTCCTCATAACGCCCCTCGCCTCGTGCCACGTCTCCCAGCAGCCGCTGCGTGGCTGCTATCCGCCGCATAATTCCAATCTGCTGACTCAGTTGGAGGCTCTTCTCCAGGTGCGCTCGAGCTTGAGCCAGGTCACCTCGCAGGAACGCAAGCTCTCCCAGGAAATGATAGTCATGGGCAATTAACTCAATTTCGTTGGGATCAACCAGGCGAAGACTTTCTGCTATGCATTGCTCCGCTTTCTGCAGATCGCCTTGGTCACGAATGAGCAGGGCTAACACATACAGAGGATGTGCCACCCAGTGATCGAGCCCCAAATCCCTGGCTTCGCTGATCGTTGTTCGGCATAAGTGCTCGGCTTCCCTGACCTGCCCTTGTGCACGTACGACCAAAGAGCGCTTGTGGCGACTCTTGAGGGCCATCGCGTTTTCACCTAAGGCACGATAGGCTTCTTCACAGGCCTGATACAACCGATCCGCTTCGCGGTACTCGCCTCGCTGGTGCAGGATGTCGGCTCGATCATGCGTCCAGCGAACCGCATTGACGGCGTCTCCTAGCGCCTGCGCTGCTTCACAGGCCCACTCGTTCAAGGTTAGACTTTGCGCCCAATACCCACGCAGATCGAGAAAGGGTTGCAGCACGTCTCGAAAGGCTGAGACCTGTTCCCAGGCCTGGCGCTGGTAGCTTTGCCGAATGGCCTCCCAAAGGTTGGGCATCTCGCGCTCCAGCAGGTGATGGTTCTGCCTCTCTCTCTGGGCAAAAGCCAGGCGATAGGCGATGGCTTTATCCGACGCCTGATGGAAGAACGTCACGTTCTCAAGCTGGGTATCACTGTCTTTCAGCACGCTCATCGCTTTGTTCTCACTAGCGCAGGAAGGATTTCCTGAACCAAAATCGCTCATGACAGTCCTTGTTCCTGCCAGAGCTTCGGCAACTCACCATTGACAAACTGACGAGTGAGCTGGTGGATCCCATACCGTTGCTGCTCAGCAGCAGAAGCAACATCCAGCAGCGAGTAGGCTACCAGTTGGTCAATCGCTGCGAGCAATTGCTCCTCATCCTCAGCGATGCCAACGCTGGCGAGTTCTTCCCAACTGACGGTGGTCATCACTGTTCTGCCGATATAGATCAGAACGCGCTGAGCTGGTGCAGCAAGCTGCTGCCAACTGCGACGGAAGATGTAGGTGTAGAGGTTGCCGCTTGCCTGTCGTAACTGCTTCAGCACCAGGTCCAGATCGAGAAACCTGGCCTGAGCGATGACCAATTTCATAGCTAGCGGTGCCCCACCCGTCACGCGATAGATGTCGACCAGCTTCTCCTCAGACGCATGCAGCAGAGGATGTCCGCCACGCCGCTGCATATCTGTTCGTAAGAACAACAGCGCATCTTCCAGATCGAGTTCTTTCAGAGAGAGCGCCTGAACAAAATCGTGACGGACCTGCTGACGGCTGGTGACGATGGCTCTACTTGTGCCCAGCAAGCCGCGCAGGTGAGCTACCAGAGCAGCGGCGTTTTCAGCAGTTTCCAGGTTATCCACCAGGATCAAGTAGCGATGTTGCCGCAGCAGACGGGCTAGATTCAGGCGCTTCTCTTCCTCCTTCAGCATCGGTAGTTCCCAGCGTCCGAGTTGGCGAGCAAGAGCATCCAGTAAATGATCGAAGTCAAGAACTGCCTCGCGTGCCTGAATGATTTCTCCGCCTGTGAACAGCTCTTGCTGAGCACTGTCACCGATGACGCCCTCGAAGAGCTGCTGACGCAAGGCACGCCGGGCCAGTTCCACTGCTAAAGAGGTCTTGCCCAGGCCACCCAGTCCATCAATGACGATGCCCAATGACCCCTGCGCGTCCTGCAGGGCCATGAGTAACAGGTTCACGTCTTGCTCACGTCCCGGCAAGGGATAATAGGGCTCATCAGGAATAGTAGGAGGCCATAACAGCGTCCCCTGAGAGGTGGCGTTGCTCTCCTCGTCGATTCCCTCTCGAACGAAGCCCAGTTCTTGAGGGCTCTTCTCAAAGAGTTCACAGAGCTTGCGACGAAGGTAGAGGCTAGGAAGTACCCCACTTTCCCACCGACTCACAGTCACTGCGGAAGCCTCAACCTTCTCAGCCAGTTGCTCCTGAGTCCACCCTCTGAGTTCGCGCTGCTCTCTCAGTCGTTTATTGGGAATTGGGTCGGGGGTCTTTTTCTTCTGCATAGCTGTTCCTACTGACACAATCGCTTGAATTGTATTGCATAACCGCTCTAGAGCGGCTCTTCCTTGCTTAGAGGTTAGGAAGGTGAAAACGCACGACAAGGCGAAGAAAAAACACGATAAGTACATGTTATCTGCACTTTATTCACTTATGTTATACCGCACAGTAGGATGGGGAGCAAGGATGCCAGATGCATCCCTTGTATACAAGTTATGACAGGAGAAACCATTATGGAAAAAGAAAAAGTCGTCTTCTTCCTGGACTTTGCGAACATCAACAGAGCTGCCAGGGAGAAACGATATCGTTTGGACTATCACCACTTGCTCCACTATGTGGGTGAGGAGCGATTTCTCATCGATGCGCATTGCTACGTCCCCATCAATCCGAGGAACGAACACAGGTTGGACGGAGTAATAGAGGAACTATGGCGTTCTGGATATATTGTGAACACCAAGGTGGGTACGATCGCCGGTGGCACGTACAAATGCAATTTCGATGTGGAAATCACCATGGACATCTTAAGGGTAGTGTACCAGGTGAAACCCGACATCATTGTGTTAGCGTCCGGTGACTCTGATTTTGTCTCGCTCATCCAGGAAGTCAGGAAATCCGGTGTTCGTGTCGAGGTGGCCGCTTTTGTAGAGACAGCCGGGACGGACATTCTGAACAAGTGTTCGGGTTTTATCGACCTGGCTGTGTACTATGACGGCTATCTGGCAACTCAAAATGGTGAGCAAGGTGAGGATAGCATAGCAGAACAGTACAAAGACCTCATCCAATCGCAAAATGGTGAGCAGGATGGTATGGCGAAACAAGACCAGGACCTGCTCCACCCACGCGAGAGCGATCTGAATGAGGATGATGTGAAATTACCTGTCGATCAGGTAGAGAAGCAGACACTTATGCCTGCGCCTGACATCATAGATGAGCTGGGTTTGTAAGCCTACCATCAACTGGCTAGAAAGAGGATGTACTCATGGCAATCATTAACGGCAGAAGGATTCAAGTTCCACCCGCTGGCATTACCGGTCAGAATCTGATCCAACAGGTCAATCCTGGCCCTGGCCGGCGACCAGTCATTCAACAGGGGATGGCTTTCAGACCGATTCAGTCGGGCTATACCTATAAACCGGCGGAGTTGTTTGATAGTCGTGGCAGGCCGGTCAAGATCACTACTATCCCTGATAGGACAAAGGGCATGGTCACGTATGGGGGAGAGCGGACGTTTCTTTCCAAGCAGATCATCACCGAGCAAGTCTACGATATTGCAGAGAAGTTGTTTAAGAAAGGCGTATCATTCGACGAAGAACACGCGGATTGGATGATTGCCAATCAATATGTCTTGCCTCCCATCTGGCATAGCATTGCCACAACAACCGATCTGTTGATTATCTTTCCCACGGAGTACCCTGAGTTGCCACCCGTGGGGTTTTACCTCAAGGAAGAGATACCGCTCTCTGTCAACGGACACCTGTATCAGACTGCCTATCACGAAGCCTGCAGCGATCCGTTAACGCAGGGATGGAAGTGGTATTGCGTCTATATTCACACTGGAAGCTGGCAACCCGCCCCGGTCTATCGTCCTGGGGATTGGAGGAAGGGTGATAGCCTGTGGACGTACTTTACGCTGATCAGTGAAGTGTTGTCGGGGACGGATAATTAGCAGGCTTCAGGGCGGGGACTTACGAAAGGATTTACCAGTGAGTACACGCGCTCGCTATCTCATTAAGTTTAAACATGGCGATCTTGCCTACTTGCGGGAAAGACTGCTCGCGGATCTTTCAAGTGAACATTTTGCGGTTCTGCTTGGAAAAACACAGAAGATTGATGGCTACACCATTATCAATGTTATTGATCTCCTTTTCCCAGGGCGATCAGACTACCATCAGCAGAATGTGGCCTTTTTACGTATCAAAAAAGATTTCATCCACCAGGCCTTAGTTGAACTTACCAACAGGTACGATGTCGATACCATTATCGATGTTCATACGCACCCATTTTCTCAGGGGGGAGTCTCATTCTCGGCGACAGATGATGGGGACGAAACAACATTCTTTCGATTTCTGAAGGAAACGTTTAAAGGGATTCACTACGCGAGTATTGTGTTCTCGCAAAGCA
>WNGJ01006770.1_pt1 | contig 17421 bp, 14 predicted proteins | sample 5400611 | NCBI WGS metagenome assembly WNGJ01 (sample SAMN13153375, study PRJNA577476) | soil metagenome | isolation source: 40 cm soil or saprolite under Garry oak tree replicate 1 | place: USA:California | collected 2016-06-15 | reverse complement strand
ATCTCGGACAGCCGCTTGGGCTCATCGCCCATCCGCACGACATTGAGCACCGCTACGTCGTCGCCGGTCAGCGGGACGTCGCAGACGGCGGCCAGACACGCCGCCTTCCAGCGATAGTAGGCCTGCGCCAGCCGCTCCAGCCTGAACTCGAAATCGGACAGCCGCCGCTCGGTTTCGGTGCGCGCGAGATGCCAGGATCCCGGCCGTTCGGCGACGGCGGCTTGCTTTTTTGGCTTCGCAGCCTCGCCGGTTCTCCTGAGGGCGGTCTTCTGGGTCTTCGTCAAGACGGTCTCCTGATGTCGCGCGCTCACGGCGTAGGCAAGCCTGCCCAATCTCTGCTATTTACAAGTTCGATTCTTACATTAAAAATTCAATTAAGAAAACACGATGAAGCGGCAATGCCGAGGCGGCGATACCAAGGAAGCGATACCAAGCGTTGGTTTTGCGCCGTTGGTTTCAAGCCGTTGGGTTTTGAGCGCTCGAGGAGGAGGAGGTCGATACGATGGCGGGACAATGGATCGACATCGCCGCAGCCGATGGCGGCAGCTTCAAGGGATATCTGACCGTTCCGGCATCGGGCTCAGGCCCCGGCATCCTGCTGCTGCAGGAGATCTTCGGCGTTAATTCCTCGATGCGCGACGTCGCCGACTATTATGCCGAGGAAGGTTACGTTGTTCTCGCGCCGGATCTGTTCTGGCGGATGGAGCCGGGCATCGAGCTCGGCTATTCCGAGGCCGATTTCAACAAGGCGTTCGGCTATTATCAGCGCTTCGACGCCAATCAGTCGATCAAGGATGCCGCCGATGCGCTGAAGGTTTTGCGCGCGCGCACCGAATGCATCGGCAAGGTCGGGGCGCTCGGCTTCTGCCTTGGCGGCAAGCTCGCTTATCTCACCGCGGCCCGCACCGATGTCGATTGCGCCGTCTCCTATTACGGCGTCGGCATCGAGGCCGACCTCGGCGAGGCCGCCCAGATCAAGGGCCCGATGGTGTTTCACGTCGCCGAGCTCGACAGGTTCGCGCCGCCGGAGGCGCGCGAGCAGGTCAAGGCCGCCTTCGCGACGCGCGCGGACGTCGAATTCTATTTGTATCCCGGCTGCGACCACGCCTTCGCGGCGCCCGAGCGGGCGAGTTTCAACAAGCCGGCGACCTTGATGGCGCATTCGCGCTCGATCGCGCTGTTCCGGAAAGTCTTGGGCCCGCATTACGACCTTTCCACGCTGTGGGACCGTCATACCGAGCTGGAATTTGGCACACGCTCGGCCGAAGCGACGATGGGAACGATGGTGGCGGAGCCCTACGTCAACCACATCCCGACCATGACGGGCGGCGTCGGCTACCGCGACCTCTTACGCTTCTACAAGAACCATTTCATTCCGAAGACGCCGCAGGACACCAAGCTGATCCCGATCTCGCGCACCATCGGCGCCGATCGCGTCGTCGACGAGATGCTGTTTTGTTTCACCCACGATATCGAGATCGACTGGATGCTGCCCGGCGTGCCGCCGACCGGCAAATACGTGGAAATTCCGCTGGTCGCGATCGTCCGCTTCCGCGGCGACAAGCTCTACAACGAACACATCTACTGGGATCAGGCGTCGGTGCTGGTGCAGATTGGGCTGCTCGATCCGGCCCTGCTGCCCGCGGCCGGCGTGGAGACGGCGAAAAAGCTCGTCGACGAGGCGCTGCCGTCGAACACGTTAATGGCGCGCTGGGCAGAAAGTGCGCCGCAGGCTGCCGGATAATTGCGTTCAATCAACGGCGACGGTTCACGGGCGCCGTTCTCGCATGTGGAGTAAGGGTTATGGGGTCCTCCGCGCTTTCTCGTCGTTCTGTCCTTCAGCTCGCGGGCGCCGCCGCGTTACCGCTCTCCTCCGGCCTGCTCGGCGGCGGCCAAGCACAAGCCGCGGCCGCCGGAACGCTCACCATCGCCTACAACGTCAATCTGCCGTCGTTCGATCCGACCATCGGATTGTCGGCGGTCAATCCGACCCTGCAGTCGATCTATCAGGCGATCTTCGATCCCTACATCGGGCAGGCGCCCGATCTGTCCTTCAAGCCCGGACTGTTGACGAAATGGGGCTGGAACACCGACCGCACCAAGATCACGTTGGAGCTGCGCAAGGGCGCGACCTGGCATGACGGCTCGCCGGTGACGCCCGAAGACATCGTCTGGTCGCTGCAGCGCGCAGCCGATCCGAAAAGCGGCAATCCCATTCAGTTCGTCTGGTCCAAGGTCGGCAACTTCAAGGTGGACGGCAACACGATCACCGGCGACGTGCTGGAATTCGAGCCGACCCTCTTCAAATGGATGGCGTTTCTCACCGGATACGTGCTGCCGAAGACATATTACGAGAAGGTCGGCGCGGACGGTTTCGAAAAGGCGCCGATCGGTTCGGGGCCGTACAAGGTCGACGCCTTCGAGCGCAATGCCTTCCTGCGGCTCAAGGCGCATCCGGGTTATTGGGGCCCCAAGCCCGCCTTCGAGACCGTGGTGTTCAAATTCGTCACCGATCCAACGAGCCGTGTCGCCGAGATGGAATCGGGCGGATCGGACGTCACGTTCGAGATTCCTTACGAGGAATTCGACCGTCTGAAGACGAAGGTTGGGCTAGCCGGGCAAATCAAGCCGGTGTCCGACATTGCGATGATCTTCATCACCGATATCGATCCGATGCTCGATCGCAATGTCCGCCTCGCGGCTAATCATGCGATCGACAAGAAGGCGATCGTCGACCGGCTCTTGAAGGGTTACGGCGTTCCGATCGCGACGCTGGAAGCGCCGGGCTACGCCGCCTTCGATTCCTCGATCAAGGTCGCCTATGATCCCGAATTGGCGAAAAGCCTGCTCGCCAAGAGCGGATACTCGCCTTCGAGCCCGGTCAAGTTCAAGATTCAGACGACGCGCGGCTTCAAGCCCAAGGATTACGAGATGATCCAGGCGATCGTCGGGATGTGGCGCAAGGTCGGGATCGACGCCACCATCGAGGTCTACGAGATCGCGCAGCATTTCGAGCTGCGCGCGCGGCACGCGCTGGCGCCGGCCGCGTTCTACAATTGGGGCAACGCGATCGGTGATCCCTCCACATCAACGGGCTTTGCGATGTTCGGCCCTTCGCCGCATTGCGCCTGGAAGGGCAAGGATCTGGTCGAGCGCATCGGCCCCCTGTGGGGCGAAAAGGACGAGGCCAAGCGGATCGCGGGCTATAAGGCCGTCGACAAATATATCGCGGAGGAGGGCGAGGTGATCCCGCTGTTCCAGTATGTGCAGCCGATCATCCACAAAAAGGGGCTGAAGATCGTGGCGCAATCCAACGGCATGATCCTTCCGCAACTGATCACGTCCGCTTAAACAAACGCTAGAGCACGATGAGTTCAGGATCGATCGTCGCGCTCCAAGTTATTATTTGAGCATGATCTTTTCGGAAAACCGGTGTCCACTTTTCCGGATCATGCTCTAGCTGAGGCGACCCAACGATGCGCTGGGGCGAGATCATCAGGCGGCTCGTCCTCATACCGCCCACATTGTTCGGCGTGGCGGTGATCGTCTTCGTGCTACTGCGCGTGGTGCCCGGCGACCCCATCGCCATGATGATCCCGCCGGGCGCTACGCCTGTCGACATCGCAAGGCTGCGTGCGTTCTACGGGCTCGATCAACCGATCCTGCAGCAGTTCATCACCTGGCTCAGTGAGGCGCTGAGCGGCGATTTTGGGCGTTCGATCAGCGTGCACCAAAGCGTCTTCGAACTGGTGCTGGCGCGACTTCCGGCGACGCTCGAGCTGGCGCTGTTGGCGACGCTGATCGCGGTCGTGCTGGGTCTGATCGCAGCCCTGATCGGCATCCAGCTTCGCGGCCGAAGGGCGGAATGGCTGGTCGACGGCGGTGTGGGTGTCCTGCTCGCCATCCCGGACTTTCTCTGGGCCCTGATCCTGCTGTTGTCGTTCGGGGTGCTGATCCCACTACTGCCGATTTCCGGCCGCATCGATCCTGAGATCGATGTCAGCTTTCACAGCAATTTCTATCTGATCGAAAGCCTCGTGACGGGGCGTTTCGACATCGCCAATGCGCTGTTGCTTCACATGATCCTGCCGGCGCTGGCGCTGGCGCTGCCGTTTGCGGCCTTGGTGGTGCGGATCTTGAAAGCCTCGCTGGCGGAGGCCGAGGATCAGGATTATGCGCAAATCGCCCGCGCCCGCGGCTTTTCGCGGCCAGCGATCCTGCTGCGCGAGGTATTCCCCAACGCGCTGATCCCCACGGTCGCGCTCGGCGGCGTCCAGGTGACGCTGCTGCTCGGCGGCACCGTGCTGGTCGAGCGTATCTTCTCTTATGAAGGCATCGGCAACATGGCGATCGACGCGGTGATCAACCGCGATTTTCCGCTAATCCAGGGCTTGGTCCTGACCTTCGCCGTGCTCTTCATCGCGCTCAATCTCGTCGTCGATCTCGTGGTCGCGCTGCTTGATCCGAGGTTGCGCCATGGCTGACCTCATGGCTGACCTGGCCCTCGACACTTCCGTTGGACATTCGTCGCAATGGATCGCAGCATTGAAGCGCGGCGGAGCCAGGCTCTGGGTCGGGGCGGCGCTGGTCGGTGTCCTCATGCTGGTCGCGCTGTTGGCACCGCTGATCGCGCCGCACGATCCGCTCGAACAGGAGCTGATGTCGGCGCAATTGCCGCCGGCGTGGACCAGTGGCGGAGACCCGGCCTATTGGCTCGGCACCGACAGTCTCGGCCGCTGCGTCTTGTCGCGGCTGATTTACGCAGCGCGAACCGCTGTTGCCGTCGCGCTGATCGCGGCCTCGCTCGCCGCCATGATCGGCATCGCCTTGGGCCTGATTGCCGGCAGTCTCAGTGGCTGGGTCGATCAAACCATCTCGCGCCTGATCGATGTCTGGATGGCGTTCCCGCCGGTGCTGCTCTCGATCGTGCTGGCGGCGGTGATCGGCGCCGGGCTCACTTCGGTGATCGCGGCCATCGTTGTCGTCGACTGGACGCGTTTCGCGCGCGTGGTGCGGGCCGAAACCATGGTGCAGCTTAGGCGTGATTACGCCGCCGCCGCGCGCGTCATCGGATTGAGCCGGGGCGCAATCCTGCGGCTCGAGATTCTGCCCAACCTCGTTCCGCTGCTTGTCACATTGCTCGCGGTTGAGATGGGAATCGCAATCCTGGTGGAGGTGATCCTGTCCTTTGTCGGCATTTCGGTGGCCGGCGACATCCCGACCTGGGGCGGCATGATCGCCGAGGGACGCGTGTGATCGGCTTCAACCTGCTCGGCGATGGCCTGCGCATGATGCTCGATCCGGTGCAACGACGATGACACCGGTGCTTTCCATCCAGGGCCTGCACGTCGCGATCGGCAAGGGCGCAAGTTCGGTCAATGTGCTGCGCGGCGTCAGCCTGGAGGTCAAGCCGGGCGAGGTCCGCGGACTGGTCGGTGAATCCGGCGCCGGCAAGTCGATGCTGGGACGTGCGGTGCTCGGGCTGTTGCCTGTCAACGCGGCGATGACGGCCGGCAACATCACATTCCAGGGGCGCGATCTCGTTGCCATGCCGGAGCCGGAGCGGCGCGGCCTGCTCGGCCGTCGCATCGCGCTGATTCCGCAGGACCCGATGACGTCGCTCAATCCGGTGAAGCGCGTCGGTGCGCAGATCGCGATGCTGCTTCGGCATCACCTTGGGCTGTCGAAGCACGATGCGCTGGAGCGCGCGGCCGAACTGCTCGCCGAGGTCGCGATCCGCGAGCCGCGGCGCCTGCTAGGCCTCTATCCCCACGAAATCTCCGGTGGCATGCGGCAGCGCGTGCTGATCGCGATGGCGTTCGCCTGCGATCCTGGTCTCGTGATCGCCGATGAGCCGACCACCGCCCTCGATGTCACCGTGCAGCGCCAGGTGCTGCAGCTGGTCGAGCGTCTGAGGCAACGCCACGGCGCGGCTGTTCTGTTCGTGACCCATGACCTCGGTGTGGTGGCCAAAATCTGCCGCACCATGACCGTGCTGCATGCTGGGCGCGTCCTCGAGGAGGGTGAGACGGCGGAGGTGCTGGCAAAGCCGCGCCATCCCTATACGCGCGCATTGCTGGCGGCGACACCGCGCGCCGATCGGCCGGCCGAAGCGCTGCGTCCGGTGCCGCCAGCCTTGATCGAAAGCCTGTGGTCGGAAGCGCATCGGTTGGATCGGCTGGCCATGGCGGGGCCGTCATGACCGATATCCTGCTCCGGACCGGCAGCCTCAGTTTTGCCTATCCGGAGCGTACCGGGCTGTTTCGCCGGCCTCAACTGCGCGAGGTGATCAGGCGGGTCGACCTCGCCGTGCCGCGCGGCTCCGTGCTCGGCCTGGTCGGCGAGTCCGGTTCCGGCAAGACCACGCTGGGCCGGCTCCTGGTGCGGCTGTTGCGGCCGACCTCCGGCGGCATTCAGTTCGACGGCGTTGAGATCGGGCGCCTCAGCGAGGCAGAGATGCGCCCCCTGCGTGCGCGCATCCAGATGATTTTCCAGGATCCGCAGTCGTCGCTAAATCCGCGGCTACGGCTGGGTGTCACGCTGACACGCCCGCTCGACGTCCATGGACGTTTGAAGGGACGGCGCGACCGGCGCGATCGCGCCGCCGCCTTGCTCGATCTCGTCGGCCTGCCGACGGGATTCGTCGACCGCTATCCGCACGAGCTGTCGGGCGGCCAGCGCCAGCGCGCAGGCATCGCCCGCGCCTTGGCGCTGGAGCCGGACTTCATCGTCGCCGACGAGATCGTGTCCGGCCTCGACGTGTCGACGCAGGCGCATATCCTGTTGCTGCTCAGGGAGTTGCGGGCGAGACTCGGTCTCACCTTGGTGTTCGTCAGTCATGATCTGTCTGTCGTCCGCGTGCTGTGCGACGATGTCGCGATCCTGCACCATGGCGAGGTCGTCGAATACGGCCCGGTCGGGCGGATTTTCGCATCGCCCCAGCATGCCTATACGCGGCAACTGCTCTCCGCGATTCCATTGCCCGACGTCGAGCCGGGCTGGCTGGACGATTCCAGCCCGATTGTTACTTCTCACCAGCAAGGATCAGCCGCATGACCGAGACCATCAAGGGTTCTGTCGTTCTCATCACCGGGGCCACCGGCGCGATCGCACAGGCGCTCATCGCTGAACTCACCGTTCGTGGCGCCGCCAAGATCTACGCCGCCGCGCGGGATGTTTCCGCGCTCACGGCGTCCGATCGTCTGGTGCCGATCAAGATGGATGTCACTAGCGATGACGACGTCGCCAAGGCCGCCAAGGTTGCGACCGACGTGACGCTGTTGATCAACAACGCCGGCGTCAATCACAACACCGCGTTCATGCTTGCCCCTGATCTCGCGATTGCGCGCGAGGAGATCGAGACCAACTATCTCGCGCCCTTGCGCGTGACGCGCGCCTTTGCGTCCACGCTGATCAATAATCGCGGCGCCGTGCTCAACCTGCTGACGATTCTGGCGCGGGTGAACCTGCCGTTCATGGGATCCTATTGCGCCTCCAAGGCGGCGGCGCTCAGCCTGACGCAAGGGTTACGCGGCGAACTGGCGCCGAAGGGCGTTCGCCTCGTCGCGGCGATGCCGGGCGCAGTGGACACGCGGATGACCGCTGTGCTGTCGATCCCGAAAATGACGGTCGCCGCGGCTGCAGCCGAGATCCTCGATGGAGTCGAGGCTGGCGAGGAAGACATCTATGTCGGCGACATGGCGCGCGGTCTGGCCCAAGGCCTCGCGCATGATCCGAAGGCCGTCGAACGTCAACTGGCGTCCGGCTGATCCACGGCGCCGGCAAGTCCCAAAAATCAAGTCCTGAAAATCGCGATATTCGAACCAAAGGGAGCGACATGACCAAGTCCCAATTCCTGCTCGCCGCCATCGCCGCGCTGGCGATCGGCATGCCGCCGCGGCCCGCATCGGCGGACTCCATTCCCGGCCTGCGCGGCCACGACCACACGGGCATCACCGTGCCGGATGTGAAGGCGGCCACCGCGTTCTTCACCGATGTGATCGGGTGCACGCACGCGATGTCGTTCGGACCGTTCTCGGATGACAAGGGAACGTTCATGCAGGATGTCGTCAACGTCAACCCGCGCGCCGTGATCGACGAGATCAGCATGGTCCGTTGCGGCTATGGCTCCAATATCGAGCTGTTTCAATACCAGTCGCCCGACCAGGCCAAGACGTTGCCGAAGAACAGCGACATCGGCGGGCACCATATCGCGCTCTATGTCGATGACATCGACAAGGCAGCGGCTTACCTGAAGGAAAAGAACGTCAAGACGTTGCAGGGGCCGATCCCGATCAAGGAGGGGCCCGCGGCCGGACAGTCGATCCTGTATTTCTTTGCGCCATGGGGTCTGCAGATGGAGTTGATCAGCTATCCCAAGGGAATGGCCTACGAGAAGGACGCGAAGTCGCTGCTTTGGATGACGACGGAGCCGATGAAATAAGACGCTGGAAGTAAGACGCTGGAAATAAGACGCTGAAAGTAAGGCGCTGGCGCGATTTGCTCGGGAGTGGAAAGACCGAGCCATTCGAATGAGCCCGCCCGGAGCGCTTGGGTGCCCCTTTCGGGTTCCCTTGCGCGCAAGGTTTTTTCGCGCTGTTGCCAAAACGCGACAGGTGGCGGCCGCCATTGTGCTACCCTCCGTTGAGTTCCAGTCGCAGGGGGTTTTGTGCAATCTCCATTCGGCTGGTTCGTGGGGGGGACCACGGAATGAACCAGCGCCCGCGCTCGCTCTCTTGTTTCCTCAGCCTGGCTGTTCTCGCCGTATTTGCGACAGATGCCGCCGCGCGGGGCAGCCAGAAGCATCACCCTTCCAAGAAGGCGCGGCACGAGGCCGGGGTGCGGCATCACCGCCACGCCGAATCGAAGAAGAATGGACATGCGGCGCATGCCGCCTCGGCGCAGCGCGGCGCGACGCTATCCGGCGAGCCGTCGCGTCAGAGCGCGGCCGCTTCTCCACTCTCTGGAGATCTCGCAGCCGTCAAGGATGCGATTGATCTTGCGCGCAAGGGCAAGATAAGCGAGGCGATCGCCATCGAGAAAGCGATCAGCGACCCGGCGGCTCGCAAGCTCGTGGAATGGTTCATCCTGCGTCATCCGGACGCTGACGCGACCTTCAGCCGATATGCGGCGTTCATTGCCGACAATCCCGGCTGGCCGAGCATGACGTTCATGCGCAGGCGCGCGGAGAGCCGCCTGTGGCAAGAGCGCGGCAACTCCGAAACGGTTCACAGCTTCACGGCCGATCGTCCGGTGAGCGCGCTGGGTAAGTTCGCGCTCGCGCGGGTCCTGCTTGCCGAAGGTGACCGCGACGGCGCTGCAAACCTGGTTCGCGAGGTTTGGCGCTCCGATGAATTGTTGGAGCGCTCTGAAACCGACGCGTTGGCGATATTCCGCGACCTTCTCACGCGCGAGGACCATCGGGCGCGCATGGACAGGCGCATCGGCGCAAAGGATTTTTCAGGCGCAACGCGCGCCGCGCGGCATCTTGGCAGCGACGAGCTTTCGATCGTGAAAGCATGTGCCGCGGTTAACGCGAGCACGACCAAGGCGATCGACCTGCTCGACGGGGTCAGCGCGGAGGCCAGGCCGGATCTCGGTTACGCACTTTGCCGCATTCATTGGATGATGCGCCATGACCGGATCGAGGACGCAACCCGGCTGACGCTCGCGGCAGCGCCGGACGCGATGGCGCTTCAAGAGACCGACGAGTGGTGGCGCGAACGGCGCGCGCTCGCCCGCAAACTGCTCGATCAGGGGAAGTTCCAGACCGCGTACGATGTGGTTCGCGCCGCGGCCCTGCCGGCCAATGAATATTATCGGGCAGACTTCTATTTCATGTCCGGCTGGATTGCGTTGCGCTACCTCAACGATCCCGGAACGGCACGCGCGCATTTCGCCCATATCGACGACGACTCGGCCAATCCAATTGTGCTCGCGAGAGCCAGCTACTGGCGAGGCCGCGTCGCCGAAGCGGTCGGCGAGGACGACGAGATGCGCGCCAGTTACGAAGCCGCCGCCCGTTATCCCACCGCCTATTACGGTCAGCTCGCGCGCGCCAAGCTCGGCTTTGAGAAAATTGAGCTATCATCGGCACTGCCTTCGCCGGATCGGGCTGCCAGCCTCGCGCTTTCGGACGAACGCGTGCTCGCCGCGGACATGCTCTATACGCTGGGCGAGCGCGACACCGTTCTGAATTTCGTCTCGGATCTCGCGGAACAGAGTGCCGACGCCGCCGTGCTGGCCGCGCTAGCCGAACTCACCGGTCGCCGCAACGATGCTCGTGCCATGCTGCAGATCGGAAAGCCGGCGCTCGCCCGCGGCCTCGCGCTCGCCGACTACGCGTTCCCGACGATCGGAATCCCGCAGCACAATCCGATCGCCCCCGATGTTGGACGTAGCATCATTTATTCCGTAGCACGCACCGAGAGTGCGTTCGACCAGCGTGACAAGTCGCCGGCCAATGCGGTTGGCCTGATGCAGGTCACGCCGGAAGCTGGACGCGATACCGCCAAGAGATTCGGCGTCAGCTTTGATTGGGACAAGATGGTCTCCGATCCCGTCTATAATACGCAAATGGGGGCGGCCGAACTCAGCGCTCTTTTGAAGGAATACCGCGGCTGTCACATCATGGCTTTTGCGGGCTATAACGCCGGCCGCGGCCGCGTGAGGGACTGGGTGAAGCAATATGGCGATCCCCGCAGTCCCAATGTGGATGCGATCGATTGGGTCGAGCGCATTCCGCTCTCCGAAACGCGGAACTATGTCCAGCGCGTCATGGAGAATCTGCAGGTTTATCGTGTCCGATTTGATGACGAATCTTCGGTGACGTCGAAGCTCGATCAATCCCACAAGACTTCGCTGGAAGCTAACTCCGCGTCAGTCTCGTCATCTGAAACATCGGATTCGCGGTGAGATCGTCTTCTTCGCGTGGTTCTTGGGCAAGCTCCCTCCAAGCGCACCCAACGGAACGGCGGTAGCGGCTTCCGCTACCAACCATCCCCCAGCGTTGCAACGCTCGGAAATTGCGGCCGATTGTCGCAAATCGCCGCGAGCCACCCTTTGATGTCGATTTCGGATGTCGATTTTGGATGTTGATTTCGGATGTCGATTTTGATCCGCCGCTCCTCGGCCGCCATTTTTTCGTCGCCGCCGGGCGTGTTCAGCGCGGCGTGCACCGCGATCGCCGCCATCAAATAGCGGATGATCGCAGTGCACTGTTATCACGTTGTCGGCTTCCCCGGCCGCGTCGAGGGCGGCCCTGATCGCGGTGCCTCAGATCGCGCTGCCCAGGCATATGCCAGCATCTATCGTTGATGTCCCAAGCCGATCCCGAGCTGGAACGCCTTCGCGCGAAGCGCGCCAACCGTCCGCTTGGTTGCTTTGGAAATCTTGTTGACGGGCGTCTTCGCCTTGGAGTGAGCCTTGAGTTCTTTTAGATCGGCTTTGGTCCATTCGCGACGCTTGGTGCTCTTCTTCGCGACTTTGGCTTTCTTCAAGTTTATTGCTCCTTGGAATGAGGTGCGTTCCTTTATCACGATTGCGGTCAGTAGCAAATTGCAAGAAAAGGAACTAACAAGAACAGGAACTAACAAGAACAGATACTAACAAGATCGACATAATCCCGGCGTGAGTTCGTGACGCGCCGCGCGCGACCACAAAGCCGCAATGCGCCGTTTTTCGTCCAGAGGGGTTCATACGGCTCCGCGACTACCTTCGGTGCTCAGCTCTCAGCCCTCCGCGGATGGAGGTTTCCATCACCACACCGCGCAAAGGGCCCCGGTGCCGTCGATCGAGATGATGAGTGCCGGCTAGAGCATGATCTGGAAAAGTGGGCACCGGTTTTCCGAAAAGATCATGCTCAAACAAAAAGATAGAGCGAGATGACGATTCGAAGAAAAGTCATCACGCTCTAGCGCGCCTGTAGGAAGCGTTCGCCCAGCATGAGGGTACCATCGGTGTAGGTGGCTCCCAACTGGCGCGCCGTCTCAGTGTCCGGGTGCGATGCAATCCAGGCCGTCAACAGCATTCGTCTCAGCATGACGAAGACCGGCAGCATGGCTTCGTCCTCTTTCGATACTGATGCGATGGTTCGATATCCTGCCAGCCAGGCGGCCTGCAGATCAGCCACGACAGGCTGATGCTCCATGAAGCTCACGGCGGCGGCGAAATCGTAGAAGAACCAGGAAAAGCCACAGTCGTCGAAATCGATAATGCCGAGTCTTTCTCCGTCAACCAGGAGATTGGCGAGACGCAGATCGGCGTGGACCAGGCCGAATCTGTGACGTTCCTGGCCGTAAGCGCCGATGCGCCGCGCCAGCGCGTCAGCGACTTTCTGCAGAACGTGGCGGTCGGTATCGCGAAGCCCCAATCCCGCGCGCCAGTCGCCCCAGAGCGGCCGTGCGCCCAGCATGGCATCGAAGTCCCATGTCTTGCGCTGGAAAGCGGCGGGTCGTTTCCACGATCGGCTGTGCGCGTGAAGCTGCGCGCTGAGTGCGCCAAGCTTGCCGAACCAGATGGATAGCGAGGCCGACTGATCGGGCTCGTGCCCGCTCATATGCTCAAAGGCCACGACCTGCCGCATGGATCCGTTCAGCAGCAACGGACAAAGCAAAAGGCCGTCGCGATCAGGAACCGGCCGCGGCGTGACCACCACGGTGTCGGCGATCAGCGCATCGATCCACGACAGCTCCGAAACAATCTCCGCCGCCGTGTGGTAGCCGAGCCGCTGCACGCGCAGCACGATCCGCCGTCCCGAGAGAGGGTCGTGCGCAAGAAAAGTGGTGTTTTCGGAATGGCTGAGGAATGCAAGCGTGGCCTGCGCAGACATGCCCCATCTTGGAAGTGCGGCACTCAGTTCAGCCTGCATGGCGTTGATGATGGCGCGCGTCATCATCAGCGGTCTCCTATTTCCTCCGGAGCTGCGTCGACGAGATAGAGAAGGTCCGATATCACGAGATCGGGCGCGAAACCCCTAACCGAGCTCGTGATCGGCTTCTCCTCTCGACAGGCAACGCCGTCGAGGTCCGAGATGACATTGCGAATTGGGCTGTTCGCGCGCTGTTCCAACGCTGGTATTCCGTTCAAGTCGGGTCTCACGCCCATCATAGGAGCGCCGGCATCGTCGGGCTGTTCTGGTTGTCCACCATTTGTGTGCTGCACAGCGGAAAGGCGCGGTGCCTCGGAGTTGAGCGGCGCCTTCCGGCGGCTCGGAAGTCGCCACGCCGTGAGCCGATCCCCGGGAGCGTCAGCAACGGAATCGTGGAGCAGCAGGATTCAGGCGATCGCGCCGGTTGGTCTACGCTTTGCAGGTTGCTCAAGACGATAGAGCTCAAGACGATGGAAACGGCTGAAAGCCTCGCGGTCTTAAGAGCAGTTTCAGCGTTGGCGAAATGATCGAGGGATACCAAATGATCAACCGCAGAGACTTGATGTTAGGTGGGCTTGCCGGCGTCGCAGCGTTTGGCTTCGGGAGGGTCAACCCCGACTTTCTCATGAACTCCGCTTTTGCAGCCGAAAACAAAACATTGCGCTTTCTCGGCGCAGAAGCGCTGACGGGCAACTGGGACCCAACCACGCACACCAATCTCGGTCAGCTGATCGTTGAAGGATTCGTCTTCGGCTATCTGACGCGGGCGCCAATGCGGCCGGAAAAACCGGACGAGTTGGTGTTCGAGCTGGCTCAGTCAATGAAGCCGATCGACGCCTACACGATGGAAGTGAAGCTTCGAAAAGGCATCAAGTTTCACGACGGTTCGCCGTTCACGGCCGCGGACGTCAAGGCCACTTACGAGTATGGCTGCCAGCCCGATCGCCCGGCGCAATGGTATCCGGGTCTTGTCACGGTGGACGTGGTCGATGACTTCACTTGCCATATCAACACCAAGGCGCAGGGCTATCCGGCAACGCTCTACTACTATCTTTCGTCCTTCCTCCCGATCCTGTCGGCAAAGGACGTCGCCAATAAAGCGCAATTGTCGGCGCGCATGAACGGCACGGGGCCCTATAAATATGTCGAGCAGAAGGGCGATACCACCGTGCTGACGGCTAATACGGATTTCTTCCTCGGCGCGCCGAAGATCCCGAGCGTCGAGTATCATTTCGTGGGCGACACGACGACCCGAACGCTTTCGCTTCTGAACGGCGAGGCCGACATCATCGAGCGGCTCGAGCAGGAACAGGTCGAGACCATCGCGAAGGACTCCCGCTTCAACATCCACAAGGCGGTGTCGGTCGAGAACAAGTATCTCTTCTTCCGCTGCTCGAAAAAGCCGTTTGACGACCCACGCATAAGGCTGGCAGCCTGCTACTCGATCGACCGCAAGCAGGTGCTCGACGTGCTTGGGGTCTCGGGCACCTTCTCGAAGGCGCACATTTCGCCGGTGAAGTTCGGTTACACCGAAGTTGCCGACTATCCGGAATTCGATCCCGACAAGGCGCAGAAGCTGCTCGCGGAAGCCGGCTTCCCCAAGGGGCAAGGCCTGCCTGAGCTGACCTATTACACGTCGGTCGGCTTCTATCCGAAGACGAAGGAATATGCCGAGCTGATCACGGGCATGCTTCAGGAGCAGGGATTCAAGGTCAATCTTCAGACGCTCGAAGTCGCGGCCTGGGGCAACCTGCTCTATGACAAGCCCGGCGGCGGCGAGGGCAACATGATCGACTGCGGCTGGTGCACGGGATCCCCCGAACCCGATCTGGTGCTGCGCACCCACTTCCATTCCTCATCCAAGCGCATTACGGGAATTGTCGACAAGGAGATCGACGCGGTGCTCGACAAGGAGCGCAACGCCACGACGCTCGAGGAGCGCAAGAAGATCCTGCAGACCGAGACGCTGCCGACCATCGCCAAGAAGGCACCGGCGCTTGCGCTGTTCACCTCGGTCTTCATCCATGCCTACAGCAAGAAGCTGGACGGTCTCTACATCTATCCGAACGGAATGCAGGACATGACGAAAGCCACGTTGGCCTGACGATGCTCCGGCGGACTGGATCGCCGCGGCCCGCCGGACGCCGCTTTGGATGAAATGCAAGGTAGCTCTTCTCGATGTTGATCCTGGAATTCCTGGTCAAGCGGATCGCGCAGGGCTTGCTGATCGTCTTCATCACCTCGCTCATCATCTTCACCTTGCTGCGCGTGGTTCCTGGCGATCCGGTCCGCCTGATCGTCGGCGGCATGGCGCCACCCGATGTCGTCGAGAAGGTGGCGACCAAGATGGGGCTGCGCGATCCGATCATCGTGCAGTACGGCCGCTACATGCGCGGCCTCCTTCAGGGCGATCTCGGGCAATCCTACCTGCGTCCGCGCAGCGGCATGATCGCGACCGGTGGGCAGTATATCGATCCGACCAAGTCTGACATGGCGCCGGTGATCGATCTCATTCTCGAGCGCTTGCCGTTCACGCTGCAATTGGGCGGCATGGCGTTGTTGTTCGCGCTGCTGATCTCGTTCCCGATCGGAATTGCCGGCGGGCTGCATCAGCATGGCTGGCAGAACGCGTTGGCGTTCGGCGTCCAGTCGCTGTTCGTGTCCATACCGAACTTCTGGCTGGCGATCGTGCTGATCCTGTTCCTGTCGGTCAAGCTCAAGTTGCTCCCGGCGCTGGGTTACCAGGGATTTTCCTACGTGCTGCTGCCGGCCTTCGTGCTGGCGGTCGAAATTGCGCCTTTCATCGTCCGCACGCTGACGACCTCGCTCGGCGAGGTGATGCAGGCGACCTTCATCGATGAGGCGCGGGTCCGTGGGCTGTCCCGGCGCCGCATCGTCTATTCCCACGCGCTACGCAACGCGGCGGTGCCGCTTGTCAACCTGCTCGGCATCCAGTTGTCCACCTTGATCGGCGGGGTGCTCGTGATCGAATACATCTTCGACTATCCAGGCCTTGGAAATCTGACCGTCGTTTCGGTGGTCGGACGCGATTTCCCCGTGATTCAGGGCATCGCGATCACGACCAGCGCGGTGTTCGTCTTCATCAATATCATCGTGGATCTGGTCGCCTATCTCATCGATCCTCGCGTGGAAATCTGATCATGGCGGTCACCACAATCGAGGCGGCTGAGCCGGAACAGCGGCCGGCGCGAATCCGGTCGGTCAACCGGCGGATTTTGCTCGCCGCGTGGCACACGCCGGCCTTTCGGATCGGCTTCTTCATTTTCGTGGCGCTTCTGCTCGTATCGGCGATCTGTCCGGAGGTCTCCTCCGTCAGTGCCACCAAGATGATCGTAAAGGACAAGTTCCTTCCGCCGCTGTTTCTCGGCGACAAATGGAGCTGGGAGCATCCCTTGGGCACCGATCAGCTCGGCCGGGACATGCTGATGAGGAGCCTGATCGGCCTGCGCTATTCGCTCCTGGTGGGCGTCGTCACGGTGATTCTCATTTTTGTCATCGGCTGCGGCCTCGGGCTGTTCGCGGGCTTCAAGGGCAAATGGTGGGATACGATCATCATGCGGATCACCGATGCCCAGTTGTCGATCCCGATGATCATTCTGGCCATCACCATCCTCGGCGTCTCGCGGCCGACGGTTCCGACCATCATCATCGTTCTGGCGCTGTCCGGTTGGCCGCTTTATGCGCGCGTCGCCCGAAGCGCGGCGATTGCCGAGCGCGGCAAGGAATATGTCCGGGGCTTGCGCGTCCTCGGGGCGGGGGATTGGCGCATTCTGCTGCTGTTTGCCGCGCCGAATATCCTTCCGCCGATAGCCTTTGTCGCGGTGCTCGACGTCGCGCGCATGATGATCTTCGAGGCGATCTTAGGCTTTCTCGGACTCGGCATCCAGCCGCCGACGCCGAGCTTTGGCAGCATCATCGCCGATTCACGAAAGTATCTGATCAATGCGTGGTGGATCGCCACCATCCCCGGCATATTTCTCGCTGTCGCGCTGACGTCGATCAATCTGATGGGATCGTCGCTCGAGAAGGCGCGCAACCGGATCTATGGAGGTCTCTGACATGGATCTGTCGCTCATTCTCGAAGTCAGCGATCTGACGGTGGGGGCGGTGACGCCGGGGTCGCCGCCGATCCTCGATCGCATCAGCTTTCGCCTGAACACGTCGGAGATTTTTGGAATTTACGGCGAGAGCGGAGCCGGCAAGACGGTTCTCAGCCGGGCGCTGGCGAACTGGCTGCCGGAAAGCTTGCAATATCGCGCCGGTCGGCTGGCCTTTGCCGGCCATGACATTCTAAAGCCGGGACTCCAGGAGGTCCGCACCGGCCGCGACATCGCCTATATCGGATCGAAACCGCAGAGTTCGCTCGATCCGACCGTGCCGGTGGGAAGCCAGATCGCCGAGAAGCTTCGCAGCGTCAGGCCGGAATGGAATCCGCGCGAGTGCCGTGAACGCGTCATGCAGCTCCTGAGTGAAGTTCGCATCCCATCTCCCAAGGAACGCTACTGGGATTATCCATCGAAATTTTCCGGCGG
>WNGJ01010161.1_pt1 | contig 17426 bp, 12 predicted proteins | sample 5400611 | NCBI WGS metagenome assembly WNGJ01 (sample SAMN13153375, study PRJNA577476) | soil metagenome | isolation source: 40 cm soil or saprolite under Garry oak tree replicate 1 | place: USA:California | collected 2016-06-15 | reverse complement strand
CTCGCATTATCAGCGATGAAGTGCGCGCACTAGTACACGAGCGTGACGTAGCCCGCGCAGCTCGCGACTGGAAACGGTCCGACCAACTGCGTGATCAACTAATCGCGCTGGGCTTTGAGGTACGCGATACGCCTAACGGGACCGAATTAGTATAATCGTTGATGATGTGGCGCCAAAAAAATTAGCGCTCAAAATGAGCGCTAATTGAACCATATTATTAGTCGGAGTGCACGGGCTGCTAAAGGTGCAGTGCTTTCAGGGATAGGTTTATGGTGAGACCGCTTGAGGAGCCGATGCGCACCTGCTCTTCGCGTAGGGGCGGGGGCAGTGTGGACGAGGAGGGGGGACGCTTGCGTCGCCCCGGGCCGGCCCCCGCACGCTCCTGCGCCACGCCCTCCATCGTACTTGTCATGCCTGTGCAGTGCGCACCGCCTGGCCGGGGCGACGCAAGCGTCCCCCCGCCATACCGCTCCACACCCGCCCCTACGCGATTGGCGGGCGCTCTCCAAAAAAACCTACCCCTGAAAGCGGGGCTTGCCCCCACCCTGGAGTGGTGTGGGGCCATCGCTCGCGAAACGCTTCAATCCGCGCCTCTGGGGCTTGCCCCCGCCCTGAGGTGGAGTGGGGCCATCGCTCGTGAAAAGCAACCGCGCGCAGTTGGCACAGCCAGCACTGTTCTGCTATACTTATACAGCAGAATCGACCTGCTACTCAGGTTCCTTATCAGTTTAGAACACTTCCCATAGTACCCAAGCAACAGAAGGAGAGCAGCCCATGGCGTCCTGGTGGCAAAAAACTTTAGCGACAACTGCTGGCTTCGTGGGAGTGGCCGGCGGCATATACTATACGTTGATGCGTCGACCACTCCCCAAGACAAAAGGCACACTGCATATGCAAGGGCTACATGAGCCAGTTGATGTGATCACAGATCGCTACGGCGTGCCGCATATTTATGCCCAAAATGAAGACGACCTGTACTTCGCACAGGGCTTTGTCCACGCACAAGAACGCCTGTGGCAGATGGAATTCAATCGACGATTAGGTTCCGGTCAGCTCGCCGAAATTTTTGGTGAGGTAGCTCTCGAAATCGATCGCTTCACTCGCAGGCTGGGGCTGCGTCGCGCCTCCCTCAGCGCAGTAGAGCATCTACCAGAGTATAGCAGGCGTATCCTGGAGGCTTATGCGCAGGGTGTCAACGAAGGCATTGACCACAACAGAAATAAACTCCCCATCGAGTTTACTCTGCTGCGTTTCAAACCAACTCCCTGGCGCATTACAGATAGTATTCAATGGTCTAAGATGATGGGCTGGAACCTGAGCGGCAACTGGGAAACCGAGGTGATTCGTGCTCGTATCGTTGCCAGGTTAGGTGCCGAGCGCGCTGCCAAACTGGAAGCAGGCTATGATCCCAGCCACCCCCTGATCATTCCGCCCGGCGTCGAATACCGGGGCATCAACTCCGGCTTGCTGGAACAGTACCAGCAACTCAAGCAGTTGAGTGGCTTTGGTACCTTAGGTGCCAGCAATAACTGGGTGGTTGACGGGACAATGACTATCACCGGTTCACCCATTCTCTGTAACGACCCACACCTGGGTCAGACCGCTCCATCAATCTGGTATGAGTGCCACCTGGTAGCGGGCGATATAGATGTGATTGGAGCCGGCTTCCCCGGTGCCCCTGGTATTGTGATTGGGCATAGCCGGCACATAGCCTGGGGTCTAACAAATGCCATCTCCGATGTTGAAGATCTGTACATCGAGAAATTCAATCCGCAGAACCCCAACCAGTACGAATATATGGGTAAGTGGGAAGAAGCGCAGGTGGCACGCGAGGAGATCAAAGTAAAAGGCGCCAAAGCTCCTGTGATCGAAGAAGTGCGTATTACTCGCCACGGGCCAATTTTAACGAGCATACAGAGTTCCTCCTCAACTGACCGGTCTAGTCAGAATGGCGCTAAGGCTGATTCAGGCGAACTACAGCTTGCTCTCCGCTGGACAGGCCTGGAAAAACATGCCATTATATCAGCACCACAAAAGATGGCACGCGCTACCACTTCTGAAGAGTTCCGGGCAGTGCTGCGTGATTGGGACCAGCCGCCACAGAATATAATATTTGCCGATACGCATGGCAACATAGGCTATGTGATGGCTGGAGCTGTCCCCATTCGTGCCAAAGGGCAGGCATTGCTGCCCTCTCCTGGCTGGACCGGCGAGTACGAGTGGACAGGTTATATCCCTTTCGAGGAACTGCCACAGGCTTTCAATCCCGAACGGCATTTCATTGTCACCGCCAACAACCGCGTTGTAGACGATAATTATCCCTACTATATCACTCATGAATGGCTGAACGGCTACCGCGCACAGCGTATACGCGATCTGTTGACCAGCAAAGGGAAGCTGGCGCTCTCCGATATGGCAACTATTCAGGCTGACCAGTACTCACTCCCGGCAGTTGAGATTGTGCCGCATATGCTGAAAATTCAAGCCAATACTCCACTTGAAAAGGACGTGCTGGATGTCTTACGCACCTGGAATTATATCCTTGCTCCTGACAGTGCTGCAGCGGCGATCTACACCACGTTTCTGTACAAGCTAGAGCGCATCATCTTCAGCGCCCTGCTGGGTGACGATGAAACGCTAATACGGAGCTATCTAGGCGCGGGCTCGACCATGCTAGCACCGTTGAACGCCTTTGCCAGCAGGAGTAAGCCACTACTGATCCGTTTGCTAAATGAGCATGATGACAACTGGTTCGCTGACTCAGTCGTTCCTAATAGTCCAAAGTCATGGGACGAGGCACTAAGCAGTGCTTTCGATGCTACGGTCGAGGATTTGCGAAACAAACTTGGAAACAATGTTTCACGCTGGAAGTATGGCGCAATACACAAAATGACGTTTGCCCACCCGCTAGGCAGGGTCAAGGCGCTCGAGAGCATTTTCAATCGCGGCCCATACGCTGTAGGCGGCGATATCGATACTGTGAATACGGGAGCAACACTGCCAAACCAGCCGGAAACCGTTGTGACAGTACCCTCGTATCGCCAGATCGTAAACCTGGCCGATCTGAAAGCCTCGCTTTCTGGGCACGCTCCGGGACAATCCGGTCATCCTGCAAGCAAGCACTACGCAGATTTCATCAAACCCTGGTTGAACGTGGAACACCACCCACAACTCTTCGAGCGCCGCATGATCGAGGAGAACGCAGCAGGTGTTCTACAGTTGATGCCCGGATAAGCGGGGATCTCCTTCTCTCCTAAAATCACCAGGGCGATCACAATCGCCTACTGAGCGGTGATCCTTACGCTTTGGAGGTCTTTTCGGGTTCTTTGCGTGCAACAATGCGCTCTAAAGGAGGCTTTGCTTGCGGTTTGCGCGACTTTTCGCGCACTACTTTTTTCTCAAGTAGTTTTTCTTCGCGATGCCACTTCAGAGCATAGACGAATAATTCGCGAAATGCACGCATAATCACAGAGGGTTTCGCGCCTGTAGCCCGGCCTCCTCGTCGGGGCAGATGGCGCACGCCAACCTGCATGTAGGTATAGCCGGCCCGGACGAACTTGTAGAGAATCTCCGTATTGATCGTAGCACCACGAGTCTCAAGTTTATATTCACGGAAAAAGCTGGCAGGATAGAGTTTGAAGGCACAATCCACGTCGCGCACATGGACGCCGAAGACCATGCCCACCAGTATTTTCCAACCCATTCAACACTATTTTTGCCTCACAAGAAAGCTGGCCTGCTATCATCGTTTAGCTTATCTCCGCTGCTAAATACAGGCGGCGGCATGGGTTCCTGCTTTTCAAGCCTACCTTCGCGAGCCGCCCGCACAAGCGCCCAAACCTTTTCTGGCTTGAGTGGCATATCGATGGTTTTAATGCCTAGCGGAGCGAGAGCATCCAACACAGCGTTGACAATAGCAGGTGGTGCACCGATGCAGCCTGCTTCGCCTACGCCCTTTGCGCCCAGCGGGTTGTGCGGCGAAGGAGTCTCGATAGCTTCAGTGACAAAACCTGGGACTTGCTCGGCATTTGGCAACGTGTAGTCCATCAAGGTGCTGCTAAGAAGCTGACCACTGGTCTCGTTGTACATCACTTCTTCATACAGGGCCTGCCCGATGCCTTGTGCCAGCGCACCATGTACCTGGGCATCGACGAGGTAATGGTTCAGGATGCGCCCGCAGTCATCCACGGCCACAAATTTGAGTACATGTACCTCGCCAGTATCGGTATTTACCTCAACTACCGCGATATGGGCACCAGAAGAGAACGTTGCGCTCGGCGGGTAGAAGTCGCGCCAGGCTGCTAACCCTTCGATGGGCTTGCCGTTGGCAGGATTGGGTGGCTCATGCTCGATTAGATCAGGCTGTTCTTCGACCAGGCGGGCAAGTTCGCCCAATTCAATGGTGCGGGCTGGAACACCCTGCACCATGACTTTCCCATTCTCCATGATCAGGTCTGCCGGGTCTGCTTCCAGGAGCCGTGCCGCGACCCGCAGCGCTTTATCGCGGGCGGCTTCGGCGGCGAGCAATACTGCGGAACCGGCTATCTGCAATGTGCGGCTTCCGAATGTGCCATATCCGAAGGCCGGGAGATCAGTATCGTTCATGCGAACTTCTACCTTTGAACCAGGGAGTTTGAAGGTTGTAGCGGCAATCTGTGCAAAGGTGGTGAAGTGTCCCTGACCATTGGTAGCAACACCGCTCTGCACAAGGATGGTTCCATCCCGGAGAATACGCACTGTGGCAGACTCCTGTGGTACACCAGGCCTGTTTGGACCAAGAGCACCACCGGAAATTTCGACAAAGGTAGCTAGCCCTATTCCAAGCAGCTGCGCATTCCCTACAACGCGACGTTCGCGCTGTTTCGCTCGCCAGCCCTCGTAGTCGGCCAATTCGAGCGCGCGGTCAAGGGCAACCTGGTAATTACCACTGTCGTACTGGACGCCTGTGAGCGTCTGATAGGGAAAAGCGTCCGGCGCAATAAAATTACGGCGGCGTACCTCGGCAGGATCAAGTCCTAACTCAGAGGCGATGCGATCCATTGTTCGTTCCAGGATATAGGTCGCTTCGGGCCGACCTGCTCCCCGGTAGGCTCCGGTCGGCACTTTATTGGTGAACACACCCACAACCTGGCTGTCCACTGCCTGTACCCGGTACGGACCGTTGAGCATGGATGGTGTACCGTTAGGCACCATTGCCGTCGTAAATGCAAGGAAAGCGCCTAGATCGGCAATCGTGCGTACTTTGAGGCTGAGCAACTGCCCATCATCCTGGAAAGCTGCCTCGATGTAGTTAACCTGGCCGCGCCCGTGCGTTTGAGCCTGCAAATTCTCGCTGCGGGTTTCGATCCACTTGACTGGCCGCCCGTATTTGACAGCTAGCAATGCGGCGACAATCTCTTCACCGACGAAGCCAGTTTTCGAGCCAAAGCCACCGCCAACCTCGGCGTTGTACACCCGGATGCGGCCGCGGTCAATACCGAGTATACCAGCCAGTGTTTCCCGTGCCCGGTAGATGGCTTGAGAAGATACCCAGGCAGAAAGCTGGCCGCCGGCCAGGTCGAAGTCGAACATACAGGCACGCGGTTCGAGAGAACTGGGCGCGAGACGTTGGTTGACCAGGCGCAGCTTGATAGTGTGGTCGACATTTGCAAAAGCAGCCTGGGTATCGCCTCTGCCCGACTGTGAAAGGAAAGCGGCATTCGAGCCAAAGTCATCGTAGAGGAGCGGCGCGCCCGGAGCAAGTGCCCCCTCTGGATCGACCACGGCAGGCAGAGGCTCATAGTCTACTTCAACCAGGTCGCGAGCATCTTCTGCGATAGAGAGGCTTTCGGCGAGTACGACCGCTACGGGATCGCCCACGTAGCGAACCTTTCCCAGGGCCATTGGTCGGCGTTCCGGCTTCTTGAGGCCGGGCAAGAACATTGTATCCATAGGACGCATGTCGCTCACCAATTCCGCACTTGCAAAAGCAGCTACAACACCGGGCTGCACCTTCGCTGCGTCCAGCTTGATGTTTTTAAGCTCGGCATGGGCATAGGGACTGCGCACAACGGCCATATGCAGCACGGCGGGTCGCCCTTCTGGCGGCCTCAAATCGTCCACATAGTGAGCATGACCGGTTATTAGCGGATAATCTTCTTTACGACGTTCCAAGACAGTTGGTATATCTGTACCTGGCATGTTTTACTCTTTCAACCAATCTAAGGATGCAACGATGGAGGTGACCTAAATAAACAATGTATGAGAGATTGTAAGTCTCCCATTTATTTTGTCACATCTATCATTGCGCATTCACCTTCATTGCCTAGCAATTGCACACATACCTCACAAAAAAGTCCTCATAGAAAGCGCGCCAGGAAGCCCCATCTCTTCAGAGCGGGGAGGAATGGCGCATTCCTTATTTTGGGGCAGGGGAGCAGAGGCACCTGCTTGTCTGTCAAGCAAGGGCATACTCATACCCATCTGCTCTCTGCACCATTTGACAGTACGCCGCTCCAATCCCATCAACGGAGCCGACACGAAACGACCCGCTTTTGCGCACGCGCAGACGTCCCAGGTGGGTTCCCGCTGTCTTGAGGGGCTCAGGCACGACCGCCCGCACCCGGTCTCCTGTTTGAAAGCCACGGACGCGTTTCTGGCGCATCAGGTAGCCCGCCGGGAAGCCGTACTTGTCCCAGTTCGTGCGGCAGTGTTGTCCCCGGCCGGTGGCGGTGATGCTGAGCGTTTTCAGCCTGCCCGCCGCAACGGCCTCCATCTGGCCTACACACAGGGTGTCGAGGGCATGCGTCTTCTCGATGCCGAACCTGGCACGATTCCAGCGGATCCGCCCGCCCGTCCAGGTCCCGATGGGAAGTCCGCAGACCCGCAGGGTCTCGACCAACTTGAAGCGCGTCGCATTGACTGCCGCTGCATCCTTGAGCGGGTGTTGCGCCTGGGCCTCTACTTCCGGGTGGCCCCATTGGGCAGCCGTCTTGTCCCCTTTGGCCTGATTGCACGCATGGCACGCCAGACAGAGATTGCTGACCCGGTTCGACCCGCCCCGGCTCCTGGGCACAATGTGGTCCAGTTCAAACGGACAGTCCGTCTTGCCGCAGTAGGCGCACCGATACGCATACTTGATGAGCAGATAGGCGCGCGTTTCCCAGCCAGCAAGGGTGCCCTGCTGGTAGTCCGTACCCGCAATCTCCGGATGTTGGAGCAAGTGCGTGTCGAAGCGGACTCGCTCCACTTCGATGCGGCTTACCGGTGCGAAGCTTCGACACCGCTGCGTCCAGGTGCGCACATTGCCGATGCGGGAACGCAGCGACGGCGGCAGCCAGCCCTTGGGGAGGCTGCGGTTGGCGAAACGAGCAGCGCGATATCTGAGATTGGCGCTTCTGCGGCGGCGGGAGGATCGATCTTCAGCGCGAGGGGTTGCAACGTCGAGTCTTCCACGCGCCGGTCACGCAGCCGGATGACGAACGGTTTGACCCGATGGACCACCGCCCGGTCACGCGTAAGCAAGAGACGTGCCCGTTTGGGGGTACAGGGCATCAGCGGTTGTTTGTGTCGGTCAAGGACGAACACCATGGTCGGTTCCTTTCGGAAAATCCCCGTAAGGGGCTGTTTGACGGTCCTGAGACAGCTTTCCCAGGACGCTCCTCTCGCCCATGTTGGATCGGCTTGTGCGGCTCAGAACACACCTCCTACCCCGAGAGAGCTTTTAATCCTGAGCGAGAGAGCTACGCATTGAGGAGGCGTGCGTAGGTCTCATGACCGATCCAACGGAGCGCCCGCACCTGGCTGCTTACACCATTAGGCGTTGAGGCTGGACATGATCAGGGCTTGCACTCCAGAACCCGTGAGTTCCGGCTGCAAGCCCCCGGATGAACCAGGGGGTTCATGACTGTCTCTACCCATCAACGATTGACCGGCCCGGAAATAACATCACCGTTGCGAAAACATGTACCTATGCGACCATTTTGGGCAGTTATTTTATGAATCGGCAGGCAATGCCGGGGGCGGATCAAGTTGCAAGCCCATCATATACACATCAACGAACTGCCCGTGCAATTGAAACTCGCGCGTGAGTCGGCCCTCCTGGACAAAACCATACTTCTCATAGAGGTGGATGGCGGGGAGATTATCAACGCGTACACGTAAGTTGATCTTGCGAATCGTACTGGTTTGCCTAGCCCAATCGATCAAATACGCTAACATGCGACTCCCGATCCCGAGATTCCAGTATCTGCGCAAGACAGTTGTCCCAAACTCACCGGCATGCAGGAGGCGGGGACGCTTGCTCGTGCTGAAGGTCAACGTTCCTGCGATTTCACCTGCGACTTCTGCGATGATATATAAGCTGGTCGGCGACTCTGTGGTTTGCTGGAGAAACGCACGTTCCTCCTCTACACTCAGTCCAAACTCACCGGGGCCGAACGTGATATTCTCACTCTCGCCCGCCACTTAATCGAGAAAAGTCAGCACCTGTTCGGCATCACGCGGCTCCGCGCGCCGCAGCGTGAGCGGGAGATTGTTTTTCAGCGTAGTGTGTTGTGCCACTCCTGCCTCCTTGAAATTCACCAACAATACCTCTCTTTCGTGAAGGTTGAGTGTATCAAGCGGAGCAATTGGAGGAAACGATCCAGCATTGGCTCAAAAAGATCAACCACCAAGATTGGCTCTACTGGCTTCATAAGGGACCTTCTTTTCCTCACATATCACTTGCTAGAACAAGTATCTCATAAGGTTGGGATATTTTTCAACAAGCCTTTTTGCTAGGGTTAAGTTTGCGGCAGGTGGGTACGCGGTGCCTCACCAATTAGCTGGGCGAGATGTTGAAACTGGTCATATGACATGTCCGCGGTTGCGCCACTCCACAGTTTCTGGCTCAGGGTTTGCATGGCGGGCTTGACTCTGGCATGGACATCAGCGTCACTGATGACGGTGCCGAGTTTATCGTTCCATTCTGAGAACATGCCTCCTAACAGGTGCGGATCGCCTGATCGCAGATTTAGACCTGGATCGGAGAGGCTGAAAATATACGGCTCCCATTGCTCGTACAGCACGCGAGTATCTAAATGGTCATGGTAGTAGCCAGCTTTGGGGACGATGTAGAGGAGATTGTCATTGGCGTTGATGATAGAGTATCTTTGATTCACCATGTCCACCGGGTTGGCCCAGCCATTATTCCAGTCGTCGATGACAACATCGGTATTTACCTTGATATCGCTCTGCATCTCAGTCAGGGTGCCCCACATTCTGATGGTCTTCCCTTTGCTTCTCAAGTAAGCGTCATAGGTGTTAATGAACTGCCTGTATTTGTCGGCATCACTAGAAGGGTATTCATCCGCACCTATATCTACCTGCTTGCTATCAAACCAGGGAAGAAACTCGTCCCAGATAGCATTCATGAACGTGTAGGTGTCGGGGTTATTCAGGTCAAGAAACTCCTTTGAGTAGTTCTGGCTGGCCAGGTCCGGGCGGTATTGTGTGAAAGCCAGGTCGTGGGCCGGTGCGTCAATTTCTGGTGTAATTGTGACGGCATATGCTCTGGCAATATCTTGCAATTCGCGGATATCCTGCCTGGTATAAGAGCCATCTCTAGCCGCCAGACCCGGGAAGCGGCTGCTGTTGAGACGAAAGGCGGCATATTTATGCATCCAATCTGAGCTATCTCCACCACCAAGTTCATTGTCATTGAAATGAATGTGAAAATCATTCATTTTATACCACGCCATGAATTTCACGTAGTCTTCCAGGAAACGGATGGAGAAAAACTTGCGCCCGGCGTCAAGCATGAAGCCGCGTTCTGCATACTGTGGATAATCTCTTGCTATGCCTTTGGGAATATGCGCTTTAGCGACGTCCTGGAGTAAAATTTGCAAGGCGGTGCGCGTGCCGTAGAAGACTCCGGTGCCTGTATGTGCACTGATCACGACTGTGTCGTCCACCTGGAAGAGATAGCCTTCGTTTCCAATACCAGCATCCTGGTTGTTTAACGTCAGGAAAAAATCGCCCGCCCCCAGGGAAATCGTCGTCACCATAGGAAGTGTATGTCCGGTCACAGCGAATAGATCGTCTTGAAACACCTTCGCTGTATTCTTCAGCTGTGCAGTATATGAAGGATCAATGGCGATGCGTGAAGCTGAACTCAGCGTAAAGAATCCGCTGCTCCCCTGCCATTCGCGCAGACCAGGAATGACCTTCGGCGCTGGGTTAGGAACTACTTGAGGAGCCAGTAATATAGCTCCACGTGCAGAATCAATCAGGTGCAGAGGGGGCAAATACATGAAGATGATAACCATACCAAGCAACGCACCTATACAAAATGCGGCTATATTTTTCCTCACGAACTGCACTCCTTCAAGAAGGCTTCTCGCGACCAAGCTTTACAAGTATCCTGCTTTATTTGATGGAGCGATCTTCTTGTACATATGTCAGAAGATGCCATGTCAGTTCAGTATATATCTCGTAGAGCAAGCGGGCCAATGTATCCATGCGAGGTGTGACCAAAGGGCTATGAGTTATGATGATGGTGATGGTTCGCCGAACGTTTATAGAACAAATGTACCATAAAAAGAAAGGGAAAGCAAGAGGCTCCTGCTAAGCAGGAGGATGCGTTTCTTTTTTGCATTCACTCCCTCTTTGGGTCGGCGGCATGGGCAAAGTCCAGGATGCGCGCCCCATAATGGGGTGCTTGACATAGTCGTATTCGTTGTTGGTCTATCAAGGTGACAGCGTGACCCCTCGGCTTCTTTCGATGGCTTCCAATCGGAACGGTGTCAGACTTGCACGCATCTCCTGCGTTATCCCTCGTAGGCGTTGGGCAAGGGTGATCACGTCCTGCGCGAATCCTTCAGCGAGGCGGGTGATTTCCTGAACTTGTATCCCTGTCACGTTCGAAGAAGAGCGCGCTATGTCCACAGAACGTGCTGTGGTAGCAAGCTGATTCAGCGCCACATCCACTTCAGCAAGCTGTTTCAGCGTGTTCTTTTGTATCGTCTGCGCTTCTATTCCTAGTTGTCGCAGCAGCTCCCCAAGCGCGTATAGGTCCTGTGCTGGCGTTCCTCTTCCGGAGTTGCTGGTACGCGCATTAGCAGCCATCTGCTGGCAGAGTCGAGATGCCTGATCCACCAGCTTCTGCAACGCAGATCCATCCTGCTCAACGCCCTGGCGTGTTACAAGCTGCACTTGTTCGCGTAGACGATTCACATGCGTGATGATCGCCGCATTTCCTCCGTCAACGCGCTCTGTTCGTTGAGCGTCCTCCGCATTTCCCTGCGTGTGCCAGGAATTACCGGCCGGGAACGGAGTGGATGAGGTTACGGTGCGTGGCTCACGCAGGAGATTGCGAGCAGTAGCAAGGAAGGTATTGGCGAGCTCCATCTCTTGCTGAGAGATCGCCTCCAACGGTTCAATCGCCCGCTTCGTTCGCAACACGAAGCGGTGGAAGCGGCCAATCGTGAAGTGAATTGCATTTCCTAACATACTAATCGGATCAGTGTTCACGGCAGCATTCACATCAATATCAGCGCCATTGGCTAGGCGTATATCAGAGAAGAGACGTGTGGCTGCTTGCATGAGTGCATCCCGCTGCGTGCGCGTCTCGTCAAGGAGACCCAAAATCTGGTCCAGCATGGCGTTCACCGATGACGAGACATCGGTCACTTCATCTCGTCCATCTACCCTGGCACGGCTCGTCAATTGTCCCTCCTGAACGGCTTGTGCGACACGCTGCAACTGGCGTAACCGGCGCACAAGTGTCCCGTAGATCAGTCTGCCAATCACCCCTATAGCTAGCAGGACAAGCACAACGGCGACCAGCGTGGTGATGAGTTGATTTCTTTCCTGAAGAGCGGTAGCATCCTGCACGAAAGTGGTCAGGCGTCCATTGAATTGGATGAGCTGGCGTAACGCACTTAATGCATCAAAATACGTCGGCTCGCCCTGTAACCGTTCTAAGGTTTGCGCCGTCTGAACATTGCCTTGTTGGATATCCTGCATGACGGCATTCAGTGCAGCGCGATACACGTTCCAGGTGCGCAGAGCGCTACTCGCCAGTACGCTCTGTTGAGCCGCCAGCCCTGTATGACCCGCCTGCTCAAATAATGCCGCTTGATCAGAATGCTGGGCAAGCAAATCGTTCTGCACATAGGCTCTCAGAAGCGTATCGTACCTGGTTGCCAGTCCTTGCAGGGCCTTCTGATCCGTCGTTAACTGGTCCTGTGGAAGATGTGGCTTCAACGCATCCGTAATGGTTGCATGCACCTGAAAATCCATGAGTTGGAGAAAATCGTTCCCGGTCGTCAAAGACGAATAGCTCTGAAAGAGGTGTTGATAGAAAGCAGATTCCTGGCTGAGTAATTGCGCGCTCTGAACGCCGATGACACCGGCAACCAGCGCGGCAATCAGTGCTGGAATCAGGAATCCCAGCACGAGCCGCGGTGCAATTGGCACATGGATAAGTGGGTTACGACTGCGACGAGAAGGTTGCTCCCTCTTCGGTCGCGTCGAATCAAGACTTTCAAGCACGAAGCCAGGTGTTTGCTGCTGAGAAAAACTCATATGTTGATCCCTCATTACAACCGTACAGAGAAACACACGAGGGGAAGTGCTAAGTATGTGTTTTCTCTACGGTGTCTGATATGGCACTCACTGGAATATACCCCAGTTTTTGGGCCAGTTGCTGTATCTCTGCGGTCTGCATAAAATCCAGAAAGTCGTTCGTGGCATTGATCCCATTTTCCATAGTATACATATGCTCATAGCCCCAGAACTTGTACCGGCCAGCCTTGATATTCTGTGCTGTCGCGATGACACCATCGATTCCTACTGCCCGCACGGTAGGATTGATCAGGGTGGTCGTCACATAGCCAATGGCACCGCGTGTATGGGCCACCACATGGAGGAGGCCCGCGGAAGAATCGCTGGTGAGGGGAACGCCACTTTCCTCTGCTCCTCCCAGGACATACTTACGGAAGAGGGCGCGGGTGCCGGAGGTGCTTGGCCGTATCACAGGGGTAATGGGCAAATCGGGACCGCCAACCACTTTCCAGTTTGTGATTTTCCTGGTGAAGATTGCGAGAATCTGCTGAGTAGAGAGGGAAGAGATGTTGACTTGAGGATCGACAATCAGCGTGAAAGCGACCACGCAGATAATATGGTCGGTTAAATTCGGATCAGGGTAGAGCACCGGATCAGCGTAGATGTCGGAGTCACCAATATCGACCCGCTGATTGACGACTGCTTGCAGTCCCGTGACACTTCCTCCACCTTTCACATCAACCTGTACGCCAGGATGGAGTTGGTGGAACAGACCAGCTGCTTTCGCAACCAGCGGTAAAAGTGCGGTCGACCCGGCGATATGGATAGATCCATTCAGGTCTCCGCCGGCATCGTGCGAAGCCGTCGTTCCATTGCTCCCATTGTTTCCGCCAAGTATACCGCACCCGACCGGCAGGAGAGCGAGCATAAGCAGCGTAACAAAGATAATTAAGTGCCGTAACCTCCCCACAAGGCCTGTCCACGTCGCTCCATCCTTTGCAGCGGTGAAGCATGCACAGTCTGAAAGCACATGCACGAAACGCACCTCCTTATTAGGATCACTTGCACTGTATGAGCCGAATGAAAAAGCTGCCTCCTTACTCCATCGCCCTGCCAACTGGTGTATGGTTCGCTCACTTTTTAGAAGAGAGAGCGAGAATATCTCTTAAGGAACTTCAATAGTGTAGCAGAGATCACTTGTTACGTACCACTTATGCAATAGAAACAGTACTTTTAGGCTGAGCTGACAAACCTAACGAAACGGGGTGTTCCAATCGGTCGCCCAGAATCATGGCAAACATTGACAAATAGCGATGAATCATGCTATATTTGAGCTATGAAGCTCAGCCAGTACGCCAAGAAATATGGGATTAGCTATCGCACCGCCTTTCGCTGGTGGCAAAACGGACAGATCAAAGGCTTTCAGAAGCCTTCCGGCACCATCATTGTGACCGAGGCAGAAGACGACCCCCCACAAGCGAGAAAGGTGGTGTCTCCGGTCGTGATCTATGCGCGCGTGTCTTCGATGAAACAAAAGGAGAGCCTGGATCGGCAAACCGAACGCTTGCAAGATTACTGCGCAGCCAAAGGCTATCAAATTGCCCGCGTGGTCAAAGAGATTGCCTCCGGGGTCAATGACAATCGGAGAAAGTTCCTTGCGCTTCTCTCCGACCCCAACATCACCACGATTGTGGTGGAGCATCAAGACCGAGCGACCCGCTTTGGCTTTCGCTACCTGGAAACCCTGCTTGCCCTTCAGGGACGTTCCATTGAGGTCGTGAATCTAGCTGAGAACAACCGAGAAGAGCTGCTGCAAGACCTTTCCAGTATCGTCTACAGCGTTTGTGCCAGGCTCTACGGGCAGAGGAGAGCCAAACGCAACAAAGCGTTAATTGGCAAGATTCTCGCCGAAACGGAAGCGGAGGAGCAGGCATGAGACGCGTGGAACAACACGTCATCGAGCGCTCTCACCCCAAGTTTCAAGAGATCGACGAGATGGCCTTTGCCGCGAAAAATCTCTGGAATCTGGCGAACTATTATGTGCGACAGTCCTACCTTTTTCAGGGAAAATACCTCACCAATGCAGCACTCTATCCCCTCCTCAACGGAACCGACGCCTACAAGGCGCTGCCCGCTAAAGTCAGTAATCAAGTCCTCATCCAGGTAGATACAGCCTGGACGGCCTTTTTTGAGGCCATGGAAGCATGGCGAGCACACCCGCAAACATTGACTGGACAGCCCAAATTGCCCAAGTACAAGCACAAAACGCAAGGACGCAACCTGGTCGTGTTTGAGATGGGGGCCATCTGGAAAGCGGGTTTAGCCCACCGGGAGATTGCCGTCAGCCAGCTTGGCAGACTGGTCGAAACCAAGCAGCACCCCAAGAGCATCGATCAAGTCCGCATTGTGCCTAAAGCTGATCACTACGTCGTGGAAGTGGTCTATCAGGCAGAGGCGAAACCGGCACCGGTGGACAAGAACCTCTTTGTCGCTCTTGATCCCGGTGTCAGCGTCTTGGCCGCCCTCACCTCCAACAAAGAGGGATTTGTGCCCCGTCTGGTTCCAGGTGGGCCTGTCAAAGCCGCGAACCAACTCTACAACAAACACCGCGAGCATGAACAGAAGAAGCTTGCCAAAGGCAAGGAGCAGCGTTTTACCTCTCACCGCTTAGATCGGGTTACGACGAAGCGCAATCGCCGTGTCATGCAGTATCTGCACACGGCCAGCCGTCGCATTATCGATCTGTTAGTGGAAGAAGGCATTGGCACGCTCATCATTGGCAAGAATCCCTTCTGGAAACAAAACGTGGAGTTAGGGAAGAAACACAACCAGGAGTTCGTGCAGATCCCGCATGCCACGTTCATCGAGCTTTTAACCTACAAAGCCGAGCAAGTAGGCATCACAGTGATTGTTACCGAAGAGAGCTATACGAGTCGTGCCAGCTTCCTCGATCGGGATGTGCTGCCCACCTACGACCCCAATCAGGGAGCCGAACAGGAGGACAAACCACGCTTCTCTGGGCGGAGGGATGGCCGCTGGTATCGGGTCAAAGGATGTGCTCCCATCCACTCGGACGTCAACGGCTCCTACAACATCGGTAGAAAAGTATTCCCGACAGCCTTTGATGGCCGAGGGATAGAGGCCACCGCAGTTCGGCCCAGACGGCTTGCCGTCTAAACTTCACGAGTTGTCATCATTTGGCAACTTGATTGGATACTGTAAGTCTTTAGTGCTCTTGACAAATAGATAGCATCTGGCAACCTCTCTCAAATCTACATCTCTTCAACTCGCTTCCCACCTCACTTTACCCCCCATACTTCCTGTTGAAAAAGGGGAGACTGACAGTCATTTGACAGCAATAGCCCTCAAAAAACAGTATTTACCTGAGAAATTGTCCTTCCGGTAAGGTTGACTCGATACTGACTGACTTACCAGATAACTTCAGTCGAGATGCTGAAACACGCTTCCACAATTATCACAAGTTGCTTCTGCTTGCCATGTTCATTGTCTCCAATCAAGGGGCAAGTGAATAAGCTTGACTTTGTACAATTTGGGAGAAAGAACCAGGCATGAACCCCTTTTGAGGTAAGATAGAAGCTGATCAAAGCCATATCTCACTCAGGAGGATATTCATGCCCCTTCCCGATCTCATTAGAGAAGTTCTGACGGTCTTTCGGCCATTATTTACTGCCCCGACGTGGAGGAAACTGATGACGTTGTTAACCGGAACCCTGCTGGCGCAGGGACGCCGCACGGTCGCAGCAGCCCTGCGCAGCAGCGGCAACGCCCAGGCCACCAACTGGAGCCTCATTCATCAGGTGCTCAACCGAGCCCGCTGGTCGCCGCTAGCGGTGAGTCGCCAACTCCTGCTTCTCATTGTCGAGACCTTTGTCCCAGCAGGCGCTTGTGTCGATCTGGTGAGTGATGAAACGCTCGAACGCCGCTGGGGCAGCAAGATCAGCAAACGGGGCCATTACCGTGATAGTGCCCTTTCCAGTCATGAGCGCTCGGTAAGCAGCCCAGGATTGCGCTGGATCGTGATGGCGGTGGTGGTGACTCTCCCCTGGACAAAGCAACGCTGGGCCTTGCCCTTTTTGTGTGTGCTGGCCACGACCCCAGAAGTGAGTGCGACCTTGGGCAAGCGGCACAAAACAGTCGGCATGTGGGCGCATCAGATGGTCAGTTTGGTCCGCCGATGGCGAACTCTCCGCTCCATCAAGCTGATGGGCGATACCGCCTACAGTATCTTGGAACTAGGGCTGCATGCGCAAGCTCAGCAGGTGACCCTGGTCACGACTGGCCGGTTGGATGCGGTGCTCCATGAGCCACCTCCCGAACGCACCCAGCACACGATGGGTCGTCCCAGGGTGGTGGGCCAACGTCTTCCTTCCCTGGAACAGGTCTTACAGGACCCGGAAACCGTCTGGCAGAAGCTCACCCTGGACTGGTATAGCCAAGGGGAGCGGACTGTGGAGATCTGTACGGGAACGGCGTTGTGGTATCGCTATGGCTCTGACCCCTTACCTATCCGGTGGGTGCTGACTCGTGATCCAGCGGGCAAGCGTCCCCCCAAAGTCATCTTTTCCACGGATCCGACCCAGACGGCAGAACAGATTGTCAGCGACTTCATGAAGCGCTGGAGCCTGGAAGTGACGTTTGAGGAGGGGCGCGCCCATTTGGGCATCGAGACGCAACGCCAATGGTCGGATCGAGCTATCGAGCGCTCGACTCCGCTGCTCTTTGGTCTCTACAGTCTCGTGACCCTCTTTGGGCAAGCCTTGCATCCTGCTGGGCACATTCCAGTGGCGCAAGCCGCCTGGTAGCGCACGCACACCGCCACCTTTCGTGACGTGCTCGCTCTCGTCAGGCGGCATCTGTGGGGCCAGGAGACTTTTCCCACA
>WNGJ01007867.1_pt1 | contig 17453 bp, 16 predicted proteins | sample 5400611 | NCBI WGS metagenome assembly WNGJ01 (sample SAMN13153375, study PRJNA577476) | soil metagenome | isolation source: 40 cm soil or saprolite under Garry oak tree replicate 1 | place: USA:California | collected 2016-06-15 | reverse complement strand
ATGAAATTCGCCTCCGCATCGGACGTGGGCGCCGTCATGATCGGGACGATGCCGGTGTTCGTTGCGGTCTTTTCATCGTTGATCAACGGGGAGCAATTCGACCGGACACGCATAATTGGCTTAATTGCGGTGGTCATCGGCGTCGCGGGCATCGCGGCCCACGGGCTCTTCGATTTCGCGTCGGGCGCTTGGCGTGGACACGTCTTGTTTCTCCTCGGGGCGGCGATGTTTGCGAGCTACACCGTGACGTTCCGCCGGACGGGAATTGGGCCGTGGCATGGTGCGGCCATCATCAACTTCTATTCGCTTGTGATCATCACGCCCTTCTATTTCCTGGTCTCCGGTGCGCACCTATTGTCGGCGGCGCCTAGCGATGTGATCGTCCAGGCGGTCATTCAGGGCCTCGTGGCTGGCATTGTGGCTCTATTCTTCTTCGGAGAGGCCGTTCGCCGGCTCGGTGCTTCGCGGGCAGCGGTGCTCGGCTCATTCACGCCGGTCGTCGCTGCATTGCTCGGAATGCCGCTACTCGGAGAATTCCCGAGTCGACCAACCTGGCTCGCCGTCATTGCCGTCAGCGTCGGGGTTGTTCTTGCGAGTGGGGCATTCTCCGGCAGGCGCGGCCAGCGGCCCTGAGCATGTCGACCGCCCGCGCGTTATCAGTTCGGCAACGCCCCCCGGGTTTCGCCCGCGCTCAACCCGGGCTACAGCTTCATGTCAACACTGGCCCATCTGGAGGATCGGAATTTGACGCGCGGCAGAGGACCCAGGCAGCCCGGAGGCGGGCGGCAAATTGCGGGCCGGCGCGATCATGATCGCAAGGGCAGCCGCGATCGGGGCCGCGAGGGGCCGGTGGAACCACGGATTCGACGCAAGCGCCGCGGCGCCGGCACGCCATTTCGCCACCCCGAAAAGCGGGCGGCTGCACCGCGTCCGGCAAGACCGTCGCCCGTGCCGGGGGTCGGCGCGCCGGTTCCGCTGCCCCAGGAAGCCACGCGCGTCCAGACCGTCACGGTCACGGGCGATGAATCCGGCCTGCGGGTCGACCGCTTTGTCGAGGCGAGATTTCCGTCGCTGTCGTTCTCCCACATTCAGCGCGTGATCCGCAAAGGCGAGCTGCGCGTCAACGGCAAGCGGGTCGATGCCAAGGATCGGTTGAGGGAGGGGCAGTCGGTGCGCATCCCGCCGCTACGGCTCGATGCGCCGAAAACGGCTGACCTTTCCGAAGCGGAAGAAAAGACGCGCGAGTTTCTGCGCTCAATCACGCTCTACGAGGACGACGACGTCCTCGTCCTCAACAAGCCGATGGGGCTTAGCGTTCAGGGCGGTTCCGGCACCACGCGGCACGTCGACGGCATGCTCGATGTCATGCGCGACAAAAGCGGCCAGCGACCGCGCCTGGTGCACCGCCTCGACAAGGATACGTCGGGCTGCCTGCTCGTCGCCAAGACGCGCTTTGCGGCGTCTTCCCTCGCCAAAACGTTTCGCTCGCGCGAGGCGCGCAAGATCTACTGGGCGCTGGTGGCGGGAGTGCCTAAGCCGCGCCAGGGCCGCATCTCGACGTTCCTCGCCAAGGAGGAACGCGAGGACGAATCCGTCATGCGCATCGCCCGCCACGGTGAAGAAGGAGCAAGCCATGCCGTAACATACTATGCCGTAGTCGAGACGTCGGCACAGCAGCTTGCTTGGGTGTCGCTCAAGCCGGTGACCGGCCGCACCCATCAGTTGCGTGCCCATCTTGCCCATATCGGGCATCCGATCGTCGGCGATCCGAAATATTTCAACAAGGAGAATTGGTCGCTGCCGGGCGGCATCCAGAACCGCCTGCATCTGCTGGCGCGGCGCATTGCGGTGCCGCACCCGCGCGGCGGCGTCATTGACGTGACGGCGCCGCTGCCGCCCCACATGACGCAGAGTTGGAATTTGCTTGGCCTCGATGTCAAGCGGTACGATCCGATCATCGACGCCCCGGAGGAATGAATTTGTCGAACAGCGAATACCAACGCTGGGAAAAGCGCTTCTCGGTGCCGGATTACGTGTTCGGCACCGCGCCGAACGCATTTCTCAAGTCGCAGGCTCACACGCTGCCGAAGTCCGGCGCCGCGCTTGCGGTTGCGGACGGCGAGGGGCGCAATGGGGTCTGGCTCGCCGAGCGCGGTCTCGACGTGCTCTCGATCGACTGGTCGCCGACAGCGCTTGGCAAGGCACGAGCGCTTGCCGAGCAGCGTGGCGTCGCCCTGCGCACCGTTGAGGTCGATGTGGTCCGATGGCAGTGGCCAGTCGCGCAATTCGATGTGGTCGTGGCGATCTTTGTTCAGTTCCTGACGCCCGACGAACGGCGGCATGTTTTTGCCGGCATGCGCGATGCCCTCAAGCCGGGCGGACTGTGCTGATCGAGGGCTACCGGCCCGAGCAGCTGAATTACAAGACCGGCGGGCCATCGCTCGTCGAAAATCTCTATACGCGCGCGCTGCTTGAGGCTGAATTCGGCAGCATGTCCGAATTGCGAATTACCGAGCACGACAGCATGACCAGCGAAGGTACGGGTCACGTCGGCATGGCGGCGCTGATTGATCTTGTTGGGCGAAAATGATTCCATTCACAGAATAGCCCGATATCGGTCTGGGCAAGCCTAGGATCTGCCAAATTGTTTAATGCCAGAGATTTGGATTACAAGGCTTTGGATATCAGCGGCGTTTCGGATGGCGTTTAACCATTTTCTCATGGCGGGATGAACTATTTCTCACGCTGGGAATTATTTTAAATCAACGGGCTATTTACCCCTTTTTCGCAGGACGTTGCGAGAAAGAGGGTGTGAATGCTTGCGATAAGCCCGATTGTCGCACAACCTTCGCTTGCGAAGGGCGTGCAATCGGCTTATCAGGTGCCCGGCCGATCGGTTCCATCGAAACGGTCTCAAGAAGGAGATGTCATCATGAAGTCGGGACTTGTTGCTCTCTGTGCGGCTGCGGTTGGTGTCGCCGTCGCGTTCTCTGCCGCGCCGGCCAACGCTCAGAGCCGGTTGAAGACGTGCAATGACGAATGGAACGCCATGAAGGCGAACAACACGGTCGGCGACAAGAAGTACGCTGATTTCCGCAAGGAATGTCTGACCCGCGGTGCAGCTAAGCCTTCGGCTGAAGAACCGGCGACGCCTGGCGCGACCGCAACGGCTCCGTCCGCCAAACCGGCTCCAGCCCCGCGAGGCGCCGCTCCTTCCACCGCCGGCGAACCGGTATTCCCGACCGCCGTGTCGCCAAAATATTCCAAGGAGACCGTCGGCAGAGCGCGGATGCATACGTGTCTCGATCAATACCATGAGAACAAGGCCACGAACGGCAATGGTGGTCTCAACTGGATTCAAAAGGGCGGCGGCTACTACAGCGAATGCAACAAGCGGCTGAAGGGCTGACGCGCCACCGCGTAGGGGTTTCCTCTCAGTGTCGGGGCGAGGAGCCTGCTCCTCGCCCCGATATTTTTCAGACTATCCCTCGGTGTCATCGCCCGGCCTGAGCAGGCGATTTAGAGCGGTTTTCGATCGAATGCGATCACTGTATCGCGATCACTTGTAGGGTGGGCAACGGCGCATTGCGCCGAGCAGGGTTATTGGCTCGGTCCGTCATGCGCCTTTGCCCACGCTGTCCGACCTCGCCGCTTGACCGCGTGGGCAAAGTCGCGCGCGGTCAGCGCGCGATGTCATCCGCTGCGGCAGGCGACTTTGCCCACCCTACGACACCTCGCGATGACCCGTGACGTGGCTACTGGATTGCTGGTCAAGCCGGGCAATCACCTGACGGGGTCCCACCCAATCGAAAAATGCTCTAACTTTGAGACGATTGAATTGCATTTTTGCCCCCAAGCGTGAGCGAAATGTCGGCACGGTTTCGTGACTATCTGGAAAAGCTGATCGCGATCGGCGAATTGGAGCGCCTGAGCGATGAAGTGGACTTGCGGCACGTCTCCGCGCGCATCGCGGCAGCCAAAACGGCGCTGTGGTTTACGCGGGTGCGCGGCTACGACATCGGCGTCGTCACCGGCATCGTCGGTTCGCGCGCCCGCATGGGAGCGGCGCTCGACTGCCATCACCGCGACATCGGCAAGGCCTTCTTGAAGCGGATCGGCGAACGCAGACCGCCCGTGATGGTGAACACCGGACCGGTGCGCGACGTCATCCTCAGGGGCGACCACGTCGATCTCACCGCGCTGCCGGTGCCTTTGATCAGCGATCTCGACGGCGGCCCCTACATCACCTCCGGCATCGGCGTTTCCCGCGACCCGGAATATGGCCGCAATGCCGGCGCCTATCGGCTGATGATCCGGACCAGACGCGAGACCAGCGTCGATCTGGTCGGCGCGAGCGACTTGAAGCTGTTCTACGACCGCGCCTTTCGCCAGGGCCGCGGGCTGCCCTTCGCGGTGGCGATCGGGACCCACCCGTCGATTATGATGGCGGCTGCCCATATGGCGCCGTCCGGCGTCGACGAATTCGAGCTGGCCGGCGGGCTCGCCGGCGCCCCGATCGAGCTTGTCAAGTGCGAGACGGTCGACCTTGAGGTTCCGGCCGATGCCGAGATCGTGCTGGAGGGCGAACTGCTGCCGACCGGGTGGACGAAGGACGAAGGCCGGTTCGGTGACTTCACGGGCTTCGTCGGCCCGATCAAGTGGAACCCGATCTTTCGCGTCAACGCCATCACCCATCGCCGGGACCCGGTGTTCTACTCGCTGCACATGCCGGACGAGGTCGATTATCTGGTGGCGCCGCCGCTGGAGGGGAGCGCCTGGCAGGCGCTGGCGACCGCCGGCATCGTCGGCAAGGCGGTCTACGCGCCGGCGCCGTCGGGCTGCAACTTCCATCTCTACGCAGCGATCAGGAAACGGCCGGGCGAGGGCAAGAACGCAGTCCTTGCCCTGATGTCGCTCAAGCGCGTCAAGCACGTGGTGGTGACCGACGACGACATCGACATCTTCGACCCGCTGACGGCCAAATGGGGCGTCGACGCCACCATTCCGGAAGGTTCGGATTTGAGCGAGTACGAGGCGATCTCCTACCCGTTTGCCGCCGTCGCGGACAAGGACGCGCCGCGCCCGGATCGCAACATCGACCCCGAGGCGCTCGCTGCCGAAATCGCCGCACGGCTCGACGCGCCGCGGCACTTTGCCGATATTCTGCAATTCTTCGACAACGTGCCCCACCGGACCATCGTTCAGGCCTGGACGATTCTGCGCGAAGCGGACCGGCTGGACCGCGAGGTGAAGACCGGGAGGTATGTCCTCAAGAAGGAAACGTAGAGCATGGCGAAGAAACTGGCGAAAGCGCCGCGCACCAAGACGGTCGCTGCAAACGGCGACTACACCGATATCATTTACGAGGTGAAGGACCAGGTGGCGTGGGTCACCATCAACCGGCCGCGCGTGCTCAATGCGTTTCGCGAGCAGACACTCGACGAATTGATCGATGCCCTGAAAGCAACGCGACACGATCCCTCGATCGCTTGCGCGGTGGTGACCGGCGCCGGTGACAAGGCGTTTTCGGCGGGCGGCGATTTCCACGCCATGACGCGACTCAACTGGACCAATGCGGCGATGTGGAACGACCGCATGCAAGGGCTCGCCATGACGATCCGCGGCCTGCCCATCCCGGTCATCGCCATGGTCAACGGCTGGTGCATGGGCGGCGGCCACGAACTTGCCTTGTGGTGCGACCTCGTCATCGCGTCGGAGAATGCTGTGTTGGGCCAGACCGGCGCCAAGGTCGGCGCCTGTCCGACCGTCGGAGCAACGCAATATCTCCCCCGCATCATCGGCGAGCGGCTGGCGCGCGAAATGATCTTTTGCGCCCGCCGCTTCACTGCCCATGAGGCCGTCGAAATCGGCCTCATCAACAAATGCGTGCCGCAGCAGGATTTGCTCAAGGAAACGCTCGCCTGGTGCGAGACCATCAAGGGCCACAGCCCGCAGACCCTGCGGATGACCAAGAAGAGCCTGAATTTCGAGTCCGATCTTTTGTACGCGTCGTGGCAGCACGGCATGGAGCTGTTGGCGCATGTGTGGGGTTCAGAGGAAAGTCTTGAGGGCATGAATGCGTTTCTTGAGGGCCGCAAGCCGGACTTCCAGAAATTCCGCATGCGCAACAAGCAGGAGCTTGAAGCGTATCTTGAGGGCTGCGCCAAGGACCTGAACGCGCCGCCCTCGATGCGCAAAGGCGCAGGCAAGAACGGCAGACCGGCGCGATGAGCGAAGCTAACAACGGGGCGCTCGCCGGCATTCGGGTGCTCGATCTCACGCGGGTGCTCGCCGGACCGACCTGCGCCATGATGCTGGGCGACATGGGCGCCGACGTCATCAAGGTCGAACCGCCCACGGGCGGTGACGACACCCGCGGCTGGGGTCCGCCGTTCGCGGGCGGCGAGTCTGCCTATTTCCTCAGCGCGAACCGCAACAAGCGTTCGATGACGCTGAACCTGGCGGTGCCGGCCGGGCAGAAGCTGCTCGCCGGGCTGATCGGAAGAGCCGACATCGTGATCGACAACTTCAAGCTTGGCACGCTAGCCAAATGGGGCTTTACGGATGCCTGGTTCGACGCGGAGGCGCCCCGCGTGGTGCGCTGCTCGATCACCGGCTACGGATCAAGTGGCCCCAAGGCGGCGCTGCCCGGCTACGATTTCATCCTCCAGGCCGAGTCCGGCCTGATGAGCATCTGCGGCGAGCCCGACGGCAGGCCTACCAAATACGGTGTCGCCATCGTCGATGTCTGCACCGGCATGCTGGCGTGCAACGCCATACTTGCCGCCCTCAATGCCCGCTACGGCAGCGGCCGCGGCCAGAAGGTCGAACTGTCGCTTTACGAGTCGGCGCTCCACATGCTGGTCAATGTGGCGTCGAATGTGCTCGTGTCCGGACGCGGCGGCGGGCGGTTCGGCAACGGCCACCCGAGCATCGTGCCTTACACTACCTACGCCGCGAAGGACGCCATGATGGCGCTCGCCATCGGCAACGACACCCAGTTCGCCAAATGCGCCGCCGTGCTCGGCCATCCGGAATGGGCCGACGATCCGCGCTTTGCCACCAACCGCGCCCGCGTCGAGCATCGCCTCCTTGTCGATAGCATCATCGCGGAGGCGTTGGCGGCCGACACCGCCGACAACTGGCTCGCCAAGCTGAAGGCCGCCGGCGTGCCGTGCGGCCGCATCAATTCCGTCGCCGAGGCGCTTGCCGATCCGCAGACGCAAGCGCGGGGGATGATCGAGACCGTGGAGCACCCGACCATTGGGGACCTCAAGCTGGTGGGTATGCCCTACAAATTCTCCGGCACGCCAGCTTCGGTGCGCCGCCCGCCCCCCGCGTTGGGCGAGCATACAGACGAGATTCTGCGTGACGAGTTGCGGCTCGATGCCGCTGCGATCACGGCGCTGCGCCGCGACAAGGTGATTTAACCGACCGTCACATCGCCGCCTCGACCGGCCACTCGCCCTTGAATACATGGCCGTCGGTATCGACCGCCTCGACCCGGAAGCGCGTCGCACCGTTTGGCAAGTAGTTGAAGCGGATATTTGGATCTTCCGAGATCGAAATGCCGCCGTCCATCGCCAGCACCAGCTCGTCCCCTTGCCAGACCCGCAATTCCCTGACGAAAAACGCCGGCACATAGAGCAACGTGACCTGATCGCGCTGCAGGCCGGAATTGTTGGGATGGCGGATCATGATCTGCGCTTCACGCGGGCTACTCGTCGGTCCGTCGGCTGGCTTGGCAAATTGCCGAAACCGCATCTGCCCCAGACCTGCCTTGGCTTCCTCGGCATTCTTTGTGGTGGGCGCCGAGCAGCCGCCCGAAGCCTTCACGAACACCGCGGAAGCATAAAGCTCGCCATCGCTCAGCTCAGCGACCGCGTGCACATTCGTGTAGGAATCGACGCGCACGCGTGTGGAGATCATGGTGACGCCGGCGCCGACCCGGAAGGTGGCCGCGACCGGCGCCGGGTTCTGGTCGATCACGAGGGTGATCGCCTTGACCGAGCGAGCATCGCCGGGCGGCAGCGTGGTCTGCAACGTGACCGGAACGATCGCGGCGTCTTCCGCGCGATACGGCATCTCGATTGCAATCAGACGGGCGCCATCAGCCACTTCGCGTCCGTTGAAGATGTCGCGAGCGAGTTCTGGCCAAGGGTCCGCTTGCTCTGCGGCGAACACCGGGCTCGCCAGGCTGCCGATCGCCAGCGCAATCGCCGTTACCTGCAGCGCCCGCACGGCTTCTCGCACCTTTGATCGCAGTCCGCGTGTGTCGATCGCAGCGAACGTCATGAGTTCACTCCCATTCCAATTCGGCGAAAGCTGCCGTTGCATTGCGGGCATTATACTCCGCGAATAGCTCCCAGCGTGATTTTTCCGAAACACCGGCGGTCGTCGCCGCTGCCGCGAGCGGGGTCCCGGTTGCGATCAGGGCACGGCAATCTTTCGCCAAGCGCTCAAGATAGCGGCGTTCATCGTCAAGGGCGACCGGCCATGTAGCCAGCGGTCCGTGACCCGGGATCGCCCGCCTCGCCGGAATGCGGGCCAGAGGTCCGAGTGCCGTGAGCCAGCCGCGCAAGCTGCCGTCAACCACCGGAATGTGCCGCAAAAAGACGAGATCGCCGGTAAACAGCGTTTGCGTCATCTCGTCGAGAACGGTGAGGTCGTTATCCGTGTGGGCCACCGCCCACGCATGAAGCGTCAAGACTCGGTTGCCGAGATCGAGCCTCTCCTCATTGTCGGTCTGCCGCTGCGGCGCAATAAGCTCGACGTTGTCCAGCACATCTCCCATGATGCGGCGGAATGCATTGAGGTAGAACGGTCCGCGCGCCGAAAGCGCGCGCGGCAGATTGCGATGACCGACATATACCGCCCCCTCCGCCGCGAAGGCGGCATTGCCGAACACGTGATCCGGATGCGCGTGGGTATTGATCACGTAGCGGATCGGCTTTGCCGTAATGGCGCGGATCGCCGCGAGTAACCGGCGCCCCTCGCGCACGCTCCCGCCGGTGTCGATCACGGCGACCGCCTCATCGCCAACTACGAAGCCGACATTAGCAATCCCGCCTTCGTTCTCGGCGCTCATCAATTCATTCACGCCGAAGTGAACGAAAACCCCCGCCGCGACTTCGGTGATCTCAAGCGCGTTGTCCGGCGCCTGCGGGTGGGCAAGCGAAATCAATCCGAACAGGACCGGGATCGCGACAGCGAAGCGGTTCGAGGTGCCAAATCCGAATGCGCTCAGGACACACATTAAGGCGATATCATGACGATTTCCTGTGAAGCAATTATGGCGAATCACCGCGTCATTTCCTGTTGCGCCATCAAAACTGCGAGCATAGTATGGTAATAGTTTCCGGCTTCAAGAACGTCGGCTGGTTCGGGAGTGTCGGCGTTTCTTTCGTAGGCTATGTGGGTCTGAGAGAAAAATGGTCCTCGCACCTCGCAGGCCGTGACACGCTGCCGGAAATGTTTCCCCAGGCAAGGGTTGGTGCCGAGACCGGGCACGCTTGGGCTTGTCCGCATCGGAGCACCCTGTTGGTAGCGTCACAGGGAGGAATGGGATGCGAAAACTTCTCATTAGTACAGCGCTGAGCACCGCGGCCGTGATGGCCGCCGGTTCGGTCTATGCAAACGAGGAACTGATCAAGCTGTCGCAGGACGCCAAGCAATGGGTGATGCCGGCAGGCAACTACGCCAATACGCGGCATTCAACACTCAAACAGATCACCGCAGACAACGTCGGCAAGCTGCAGGTGGCGTGGACGTTTTCGACCGGCGTTCTGCGCGGCCATGAAGGCGCGCCGCTGGTGGTCGGCGACATGATGTACCTTCATGGGCCTTTCCCCAATCCGGTGTACGCGCTGAACCTGAAGGACGAGAACAAGATCGTCTGGAAATACGAGCCGACACAGGATCCGAACGTCATTCCGGTGATGTGCTGCGACACGGTCAACCGCGGCTTGTCCTATGCGGACGGCAAAATCTACCTGAGCCAGGCCGACACCACTTTGGTGGCGCTCGACGCCAAGACCGGCAAAGTCGTGTGGTCGGTCAAGAACGGCGATCCGGGCAAGGGCGAAACCTCCACCGGAGCGCCGCATGTGATCAAGGACAAGGTCCTGGTCGGCATTTCAGGCGGCGAGTTCGGGGTTCGCGGCTCGGTGACGGCCTACGATCTGAAGACAGGCCAACGCAAGTGGCGCGGCTACTCGATGGGTCCCGACAGCGATACGCTGATCGACCCGGCAAAGACCACGCATCTCGGCAAGCCCGTGGGGCCGAATTCCGGCACCAACACGTTCCAGGGCGACCAATGGCAGATCGGCGGCGGCACCACGTGGGGCTGGTATTCGTACGACCCCGATTTGAACCTGATGTATTACGGCACCGGCAACCCATCGACCTGGAATCCGAAGCAGCGGCCAGGCGACAACCGTTGGTCAATGACCATCTTTGCCCGTGATGTCGACACTGGCGCAGCAAGATGGGTCTACCAGATGACGCCCCACGATGAGTGGGACTTTGACGGCGTCAACGAAATGATCCTCGCCGATCAGCAGATCGGTGGCCAGACCCGCAAGACGGTGGTCCATTTCGACCGCAACGGTCTCGGCTATACGCTCGACCGGACCAACGGCGAGCTGCTGGTGGCCGACAAATACGACCCCAAGGTCAACTGGACCACTGGCGTCGACATGAACAAGGCCTCGCCAACCTATGGCCGTCCGGCAGTCGTGCCGCAGTATTCGACCGAGCGCAATGGCGAGGACGTGAACTCCAAGAACATCTGTCCCGCGGCCCTTGGGACGAAGGACGAGCAGCCGGCCGCCTACTCGCCCGACACCGGTCTGTTCTACGTGCCCACCAACCACGTGTGCATGGACTACGAGCCGTTCCGCGTGCGTTATACGGCGGGCCAACCCTACGTCGGGGCCGTGTTGTCCATGTATCCGCCGCAGGGCGAGACCAACATGGGCAACTTCATCGCCTGGGACGCCAAGACCGGCAAAATTGCATGGTCGAACAAAGAGCAGTTCTCGGTCTGGTCGGGCGCTCTGTCGACCGCGGGCGGCGTGGTGTTCTACGGCACGCTTGAAGGCTATCTGAAGGCCGTCGACGCCAAGACCGGTAAGGAGCTCTACAAGTTCAAGACCGCCTCGGGCATTATCGGTAACGTGATGACGTACGAACAGGGCGGCAAGCAGTATGTCGCCATACTGTCCGGCGTCGGCGGATGGGCCGGCATCGGCCTTGCGGCCGGGCTGACGGATCCGACCGCAGGGTTGGGCGCAGTGGGCGGCTACGCCGGTCTGCGCAACTACACGTCGCTCGGCGGCCAACTCACGGTGTTCGCGCTTCCGAACTGAACCGAAGCGATAGCAAAGACAACAGCGGACCGGCGCGTTCCGAATGGAACGCGCCGGTTCGTGTCACCCCACCTCATCCTGTAGGGGCGACCCTTGTGGTCGCCCCGGCCGCGCACCGCATCCGGGGGCAACTGGGCGACCACAAGGGTCGCCCCTACAGAGGATAGGGTGGAGGACGTGGCAAAGCCGCAAGGGAAACGCTCGTGAGAAGCCGTTTTTTAACGATTGCCATCGGGCTCTCGGTGATCACCGGCGTGCCTGCTCGCGCCGACGGACCTGGAGATCCGACCGCGGTCAAGGCCGTGGACGGCGAGTATTTCGACAAGGATGGAAGCCCGACATATAAAATACAGGCCGACGGCACGGTCGACTGGTACACGTACTCGGGCTATCGCCGTTATCACGCGGAGTGCCACGTTTGCCATGGTCCCGATGGCGAAGGATCGAGCTATGCGCCGGCGTTGAAGAATTCGCTGAAGCGGCTCGGCTACAGCGATTTCCTCGGCATCGTGGCCGGCGGACGCAAGAACGTGGGTACGGCGCAGGAAAACGTCATGCCGGCATTCGGCACCAATGCGAATGTGATGTGTTATATCGACGACCTCTACATCTACTTGCGCGCCCGCGCCAACGACGCCTTCGGACGGGCGCGGCCGGAAAAGCGCGAGCCGAGGCCCGAGGCGTTCACCAAAGCGGAGGACGCCTGCTTCGGCGAGAAACGCTGAGATGAGTGCGGAGAATCTATTGGCGCTAGAGGGCGTGCCGGTGAGATCGATGCAGGAGCAAGGAACAGCGCCATATTCAACCTCCTCGAAACGCGTTTTGGCGCGAATCTTCGGCGCCGCATTGGCCGGGGTGGCATCGGTTGCAGTCGCGGTACGTTCGTCGCATGCACAGGGCGTGGGCCTTGATTCCGGCCTCGAACTCGTCGACCCGAATGTGCTGCGAGTCTGCGCCGATCCTCGCAACCTGCCGTTCTCCAACGAGAAAGGCGAGGGATTCGAGAACAAATTCGCCGAGCTTCTGGCGCAAAAGCTCAACAGGAAGCTCGCCTATACGTGGTATCCGCAATCGGTCGGTTTCGTGCGCAACACGCTCGGCGCGCATCGTTGCGACGTCATCCCGGGGTTTCCGCAGGGTGATGATCTGGTGCAGAGCACCAATCCCTACTATCGGACGGCCTACGCGCTTGTGGTCCGGCCGGGCGACGGGCTCGACGATCTTGATACGCTCGCTGACCCGCGCCTCAAGACAAAACGCATCGGCATCGTCGCAGGCACGCCGCCCGCCACCTATCTGGCCGTCAATGGCCTGATGGGTAAGGCCAAGCCCTATCCGCTGGTCGTCGATACGCGTGTCGATTCCTCGGCAGCGGCGATGATGGGGGATCTCGCGTCGCACGAAATCGACGTTGCCGTCCTGTGGGGACCAATGGCCGGCTACTATGCAGCGCTGGCCAATCCGCGAATGCGCGTCACACTGTTGACGAAAGACTCAGGCGGTCCACAGCTCGCCTATCGCATCGCCATGGGGGTTCGCCCCACGGACCAGAATTGGAGGCGGCTGCTCAACCGCGTGATTGCGGAGAATCGGACCGACATAAACCGGCTGCTGATCGAATTTGGCGTGCCTTTGCTTGACGAAAACGACCAGCCCATCACGACCGACGCACCGGCGAAATGACAAGATCTGGCGTGATCTTGGCCCTGGTCCTCGGACTGGCGGCATTGCTCTGTGCCGGCGTTCGCGGCGAGGACCTGCTGCCCGAGCCTGCGGGCTATCGCACCGATAATTATCGCGCGCCCACGCCGGCAACGCTTGCCGGTGCGCGTGTTGTGACGACCGTGCAGGCGGAAGCGCTATGGCAAGACAAGGCCGCGATTTTCGTCGACGTGATGCCGCGCGCGCCGCGACCGCCCAATCTGCCGCCGGGAACGATCTGGCGCGACCGGCCGAGATCGAATATTCCGGGGAGCATCTGGCTGCCGGATACCGGATACGGCGAACTCGCGCCCGTCACCGAGGATTACCTGCGCAAGAACCTCGAGCGGGTCACCGGCGGCGACCGCACGAAACTCCTGGTGATTTACTGTCTCCGCGACTGTTGGATGTCGTGGAACGCGGCCAAGCGTGTTCTGTCCATGGGTCATACCAATGTTGCGTGGTATCCCGAGGGCACCGACGGATGGACCGACGCGCTGTTGCCGGTCGTCGACGCGCAACCGGCGCCCGCCGTCGGCGAATGAGTGTTTGTCAGAAGTCGTTTCAAAAGAACATGTCATCGCCCCGCGAAAGAGCGCGTGAACAAATGAAAATCCGCGATAGCCTTGACGGCTCGCCTTTCACCAACGATACGAAAAGCCCACCGAGCCGAAGCGCAAGGGGAACGGGGAAACGTCAATGCTGCCCAAGCCGAAATGTCCGGTTATCGCGATCGAGGAGCACTATTGGGACGCCGAGCTGGCGTCGCATTTTACCGGCATCGAAGCCGGCCGGCCCGGGGAGACGCAGCGGCGTCTTGATGATCTCGGCGCGCTACGCCTGAAAGCAATGGACGATGCCGGCATCGACATCCAGGTGCTGTCCCACGGCGCGCCGTCTGCCCAGAAAATCGGAGCCGACATCGCGGTCGAGTTGACCCGGCGCGTCAACGATCGGCTGCATCAGGCGATCGCCACCCATCCGACGCGGTTTGCAGGCTTTGCGGCGCTGCCTACCGCCGAGCCTCAGGCCGCGGCCGACGAACTCGAGCGCTGCGTCGCCAAGCTCGGCTTCAAGGGCGCCATGATCCACGGCCTTGCCCACGGCAAATTCGTCGACGACCGGCAGTTCTGGCCGATCTACGCGCGCGCCGAACAGCTCGATGTGCCGATCTATCTACATCCGTCTCTGCCCCATGCCGGCGTGACGGAGGCCTACTACGCCGATTATGCCCAGCAGTTCCCCATGGTGGTGCGGCCCGCCTGGGGCTACACGGTCGAGACCGCGACCACGGCGATCCGCATGGTGCTGAGCGGGGTTTTCGAGGCCCATCCGGGCCTGAAGATCATTCTCGGCCATCTCGGCGAGACCTTGCCGTTCCTGGTCTGGCGCATCGATCAGGCGCTGGCGCGGCCCGGACAGAAATCGCTGAGCTTCCGCGACGTCTTCTGCAATAACTTCTACATCACCACCAGCGGGAACTTTTCTAATCCGGCGCTGTTGTGTTGCATCATGGAAATGGGAATCGATCGGATTCTGTTCGCGGTCGATTGGCCGTTTGTGGAAAATGCGCCGGCGACTCGATGGCTCGAGACGGCGCCGATCTGCGAGGAGGATAAGGCAAAGATCCTCAGCGGCAATTCGAAGCGCGTGCTGCGGATGTGAACATCTCAGGATGTCAACATCTCAGGACGTCAACACCTCACCACGCGCCGACCCAATCCGCAACGTCATACACCAGCGAACCAACAACGCAGGCGGCCAGCGCCGCCCACAACACGGCCAGCACCAGGGCTCGGTTGGTGCGAAGCAAAAAATTAAACTGGTCATGGTGGTTGACGTGCCGAACCACGGTGTCTCCGCCTACAGTCCAGTCATTGGCTAGCCCCGCAACGAAGCCAACGCTTGAAGCGAATATTTGTTGCCGAATTGAGGACGCACAGCTCCTCATTAACGCAAGGCTGGATTGCAGTCACGTCGCGTCTCGCCGTGCGATATTCGGACCCACCCTGCCCAGCACGAGCTAGAGGTGAACTTTCGGCCGTGAAGGTCAGCGCCTGAAAAGAGTTAGACAAAGGTATTATACGGCGCTGGCGTACCGATGCTTCTGGGTGGAGTACCCGCCTGTGGATACTGTTCATAGTGGGGGTCGGCCATGAGGCCGGGAGCGGCTAATTCACGGGCCGTGGGGCGGGCTCGCTCCGGTTCCGCAGATCGGGGCGGCAGGGCGACAAGACCGGCGCTCGGTCGAGGTCGTCCAATCTTACCTCGCTTCCGAGGCCCCGATCGGCGCCCTTCAGGGACGTTGCCCCCACATTTCCGGTGTCCACATTCGCGAAAAAAGGTCTAAGAAAGTCCGGGGCCCGTAGCTCAATGGTCAGAGCTAGCGGCTCATAACCGCTTGGTTGGAGGTTCGAGTCCTCCCGGGCCCACCATGAATCTCTTACGTTTTTTGCCGTTTACGCGTGCCAGTTTGCGCGTCAACCAATGAAACGACCAATGGAACGTTCTGCGGTTGTTTCGACGTGATCGCGTGGGCGGCGCCCCGCATGTAGTCCGGGTGATGGTGGCCATATGTGCGTTCGAGGATTGCGGCGGACATGCCGAGAAAGCCGGCCGCCTGCCAGATTGGCACCCCGCGTTGCATCAGCCAGGTCGCGGCCGTGTGGCGGAGGGTGTGCGGCGTCACCAGTCCCCACAGTCCGGCGAGCTTGACCGCGCGGTTGAACGCCGTCTTGACGGATTTCACCGGTGCGCCATGCCATTCGACGAAATGCGACGTGACAACGCCGCGCCGGACCCAACGGCGCATATGCGCCAGCAATCGCGTCGGGATCGGCGCGGGCGGCTGCCGCTTGTTGCTTGCGCGTCGACCGATCGCTAGGCGGTAGAAAATGCCCTGATCGAGATCTACGAATGCATGGCCAAGGTCGCGATACGGCGAAGCTGACGCGATCGCCCCAGCGCGCGTCCCGGTGTAAAGGCCGATCAGAATGAATCGGGCCAAGTGACGCAGCGGGCGCTTGTCGGTCTGGATCTTCTGGCCGCGGCGGCGGCCGCGATGCACGGTCTGGGTCTCGCGATAGCGCCAACACGCCCAAAGCAAGCGTGCAGCTTCATCACGCGTCAGCCACCGGTCACGCGGCCCCAGAAGTCATTGAGGTGAGCAATACAGCGTTCCAATTTGGCCCTATCAGTGATGCGAGGGCCACAATCATCAAGGTAGACGGACAAGACGTCCGCGATGTCGATCGTGTCGATGTGTTGCAGGTGTCGCGAAGGTCGGTACTTCTCGGCAATGTAATTGGCTAACCGTTCTTCCGCTTCGCGAGCTTCGTGTTCAAGGCATCCCGTGGCGATATGCCGGCCACCGTCGATAATGATCCAGATGGCTTTCGCGACAACCCTCCGTCCTTTGCGGCGGGCCGGACGGAGCCACAGGTGGGCGCCTTTTCGGGGACGCGGCATAGCTGCCTCATTCGCTCGATATTGGCCAACGTAGTGTAGTCCTTTCCGGCGATGCGCTCGATGACCAACCGACCGCGAGCGCCTTCACGTCGTAGTCCAGATGGCATCATCGATCCATCCGGGAAGGCAAGCGCAGCCGCCACGCTGAGCCGCAACGGCGTATCTGAGCTAATCATATCTCGTGGTGGCAGCGCACAACCCATCGCCTGACAAAACGCCTCGCTAATCGCCTACTTTCGAAACCAGGTCCGGAGTTGCGTCAGCGAATCGCTACTCCTCCTTGTCTTCCTCTTCCTCTGGATCCTTTTCTGCCATTAGAAGAAGTGGCTCCAGATTGTCGAAATTATATCTGCCGATCGGAACGCTCTTTAGCTCCTCACCAATGCGCTTGCTTGAAATGCGCCCCCAGCCCTCGACCGACTTGGCTTTGATGATGGCGAAGTGAGAAGGGCTAACCAAAAACAGGCACCAGCCAGCTGCCAATAGGATTTCCTGGATCTCAAGAAGAAAATCGCTTGCGATCTGAGCGCGATTGCACAGCCGGCGGATCGTGTTCTGTGAAATTCGCGCTCGCGACACTTCTCGGTTGGTCTCCTGCTCTCGGGCCTGCATCACTCGCACAATCAGCAGGGCGCATTGCCGTGCTGTCGGCTGGTAAAGCCTCTCATCCGATTGGGAGTTTTTTCCTTCATTTTCGGCCAGCGGGGACTCTTTTCGTGCAGCACTCATGAAATTCTCTCCGACACTTGACATCTCTTCCGCGATCCCCCAAATCCTTATACGATCATCATCACGAATACGATCGTCATCCCGAAAAGATGTTGCGCAAATTTAGTACGCAGAGCAGTGTGTGTCAATGGAAAAGACCCCTCACAAATTGAAGCGAGCGGCGAGGGAAGAGCGGGCGCACTT
>WNGJ01006372.1_pt1 | contig 17453 bp, 18 predicted proteins | sample 5400611 | NCBI WGS metagenome assembly WNGJ01 (sample SAMN13153375, study PRJNA577476) | soil metagenome | isolation source: 40 cm soil or saprolite under Garry oak tree replicate 1 | place: USA:California | collected 2016-06-15 | reverse complement strand
GCCGCCGCGCGGCCGCTCCAGGTCGCCGGGCACCGCGAACCGGCCGGTGACAGCCGTCGCCGCCGCCATCGCGGGCGAGACGAGGTGGGTACGCCCGCCAGGACCCTGGCGGCCCTCGAAGTTCCTGTTGCTGGTCGACGCGCTGCGCTCGCGCGGCGCGAGGATGTCGCCGTTCATGGCCAGGCACATCGAGCAGCCGGCCGAGCGCCACTCGAACCCAGCCGCGCGGAAGACGTCGTCCAGGCCCTCGGCCTCGGCGTCGGCCTTCACCCTGGCGGAGCCGGGCACGACGATCGCACGGACGCCGGGGCTGACCGTCCTGCCCCTGAGCACCCCGGCGGCGGCGCGCAGGTCAGCGAGCCTGCCGTTGGTGCACGAGCCGATGAAGACCGTGTCGATGGCGATGTCCCTGACCGCGGTGCCCGGCGCGAGCCCCATGTACTCCAGCGCGCGCTGCGCGGCCTGTTGTTGCGCTGGCGTGCCGAACGACGCGGGGTCCGGCACCGTAGAGATGCCGCGTCGATCCGCACCTCCCGGTCGAAGGCGGCGCCGGCATCGGTGACCAGCGAGCGCCAGTCGTCCAGCGCCCGCTCCCAGTCTGCGCCCCCGCGGGGGCTGTGCGGCCGGCCCTCGAGGAACGCGAACGTCACCTCGTCAGGCGCGATCATCCCGGCCCTGGCGCCCGCCTCGATCGACATGTTGCAGACGGTCATCCGTCCCTCCATGTCGAGCCCGCGCACCGCCTCGCCGCGGTACTCGATCACCGAGCCTGTGCCGCCGCTGGTTCCGATCTCGGCGATGATCCCGAGCACGAGGTCCTTGGCGGTCACGCCCGCCGGCAGCTCGCCGTCCACGGTCACGGCCATCGCCTGCGGCTTGCTCTGACGCAGCGTCTGGGTGGCGAGCACGTGCTCGACCTCGGTGGTGCCGATGCCGAACGCCAGCGCGCCGAAGGCGCCGTGCGTCGAGGTGTGGCTGTCGCCGCAGACCACCGTCATGCCCGGCTGAGTAAGGCCGAGCTGCGGGCCGATCACGTGCACGATGCCCTGCTCGGCGCTGCCGAGCGGGTGCAGCGTGATGCCGTGCGTCTCGCAGTTCTTGCGCAGCCTGGCCATCTGCTCGGCCGCCAGCGGGTCCGTGATCGGCCCGAGCGGGTTCAGCGTCGGGACGTCGTGGTCCATGGTCGCGACGGTCAGGTCGGGGCGGCGCACCGTACGCCCGGCCAGGTCGAGACCCTCGAATGCCTGCGGCGACGTCACCTCGTGGACGAGGTGCAGGTCGATGTAGAGCAACGGCGGCTCGCCGTCAGGGCTGGCTACCAGGTGGCGCTGCCATACCTTGTCGAAGAGCCGGCCACCGCCCGTGCTGTCTGTCATCTCGTCCGGCCGGCCTGCTCGTCGCCGGCCGAACGGGCGTCGCCGCCATTGTCACGCCGGTCCAGCGCGACCTGCACGGCGTGCAGCGCCGACGCCGTCGTGACCGCCGGGTCGGCGGCGCGAACCTCCGGATATGAAACGGGCCCCATCACTTGCTCCCCTGTCCGATCCTTGGCACTGTCATTGGCCAGGCGTCCCAGCTGGAGGCGGAGCCGTTGCCGTCAGCCAGCGGCCGTCACTCGTCCGGCGGTGGCTTGCTCCCGCAGAGGGAGAGCTCAGGGGCGAATCCCGGCGAGATCGTCCGGGTCGGACCTGCGGCACGCGACCAGCGCCTCATCCCCGTAGCGGGTTGCTGGCCTGCCTGATCAGGTCCCGCTACGGCTGCTAAGAATGAGTACGAAGAGCCGCATGATCGCACCACTGTACCCGACCAGCCAGCGGCGCGTGACGGGGGCCGGGCATGCCCGCTGTGGCTACAGCAGTCCGAGCTTGCCGCCGCGGGCGATCGCTTCGCGCCTCGTCGTGACGTTGAGCTTGCGGTAGACCGAGCGCAGGTGCGTTTTGACCGTATTAATCGACAAGAACAGCGCCTCGGCGATTTCCTGATTGGTCATGTGTGACGGCAAGAACCGCAGCACAGCCAGCTCGCTGCTGGTCAGCGGGATCACCGCCGGCTGACCTGGCGCCGGAGCGGTGTCGAACCGCTGCAGGATCCTGGCCGCGAACGCGGCTCCCTGGCTGACCGGCCTGATCAGCACCGTCAGCGCCGACCTGGCCGCGCCGCCCCCGTCGAGGAACGGCTGGTACATCCGGTGCGGCTCGGCCAGCGCGAGCGCGACGGTGAGCCGGTCGGCCGCGTGCTCGGGCTGACCGAGGCGCCGGGCCGCGATCGCGGCGATGACGAGCGCGGAAACCTGGTCGTGCAGCGAGATCGCCGGGCCAGCCAGGCACGCCTCGGCGGCGTTCAGCGCGCCCTCGCCGTCGCCCAGCGCGAGCAGCAGCCGCGCCCCGGCCAGCCGCAGCCCCGTGCTAGCTGGCACCGTGCTGGCCTGAGCCGTGCTGGCCGCGGCTACGGGCTCCCGCTCCGCGAGGACGAGCCTGGCCCTGCTGAAGTCGCCGTCCCGCACCGCGATATCGGCCTCGACCGGAGCGAGGAACTCATCGAGCACGGCCGTCCCGCCCGGGCCGCCGTTGAGGCACCGGTACCGCAGCCTGGTCAGGACGTTGCGGGCGGCGCCGATGTCACCATCGGCCAGGGCGAGCCGCGCCCGTGCCGCCGTCGCGAGCGACACGATCACGCTCCCAGCGGCCGGGTGGTGGCCGTCGCCAGGGGGCGCGGCCCGTTCGTCGGGATCGCACTGGCCGAGCGCCGCGCGGGCCGCGGCAGGCTCGTCCCTGGCCAGATGGATGTGTGCCAGGGCGAGCTGGCGCAGCCGGGTGGCCAGCGGGCCCCCGGCGGCGTCCGGTTCGGCGAGGCCGCTCGCCGCGGCGAGGTCGCCGTAGACGGCCTCGGCCAGCGCTTGCCAGCCGCGAGCCCGGTCGTCGAACTCCGGCCGGCCCCCGCGCAGGTGCCGCCTGGCCGCCGCGAGGCTCTGCCGTGCGCTCACCGCGTCCATCCCGGCCAGCTCGCGGGGGCAGCGCTCATCAGCCTGAGCGCCTGCAGCCAGGTCCTGATCCGCTGGCGCTGCGCCTGACCGTGGCGGCCGAGCGCCTGCTGGGCGTTGTCGAGGTGCAGGGCCGCCGCGCAGCTGTCCCCGGTCCGCAGCCCGGCCGCGGCGAGCGCGCCGGCGACCGCGGCGTCGCCAGCGAACCTGCTCGCCGGGAACGTCGCGAGCACCGGCTCGAGCTCCGCGGCCGGGCCAGCCGCGAGGAGTTCGGGGCCCGCGTCCGCGAGGACCCGGCCGGCGAAGTCCCAGTCACCGGCACGCGCCGCGGCCCTGATCGCCTTGGCGTGCTGGCCGCGGGCCGCGAGCCACCTGGCGGCGCGCCTGGTCAGCCGGATGGTCTCGCCCGGCAGCTCGCGGCGCAGCCGCGCCCGCAGCATGTCGGCCAGCATCGGGTGAAAGCGGTACTCCGTGCGTTCGGTTCTCCCCTGATCGGAGTCTTCAGGGCCGATCATCAGGTTCTCGCGGCTCAGCTGCTCAAGGATGGCGCCGCCGCTGCTGCCACCGGTCAGCGCGTCGGCGAGATCACCGCAGATCACCTCCGCCACGCTGGTGCGCAGCAGGAAGAGCCTGCTGTCCGGCGGCAGGCTGGCGAGCACCTCGTCCCACAGGTAGTCGGCCACGGCCGGCTCATCGCCGGTGATCCGCGAGATGGCGGCGGCTGGCTTGCCTGGCCCGGCCCGCAGGGCGGCCAGCCTGAGGCCAGTCATCCAGCCTTGCGTGCGCGCGAGCAGCTCGTCGCGCTGCGCTGGCGGCAGGCGGTGACCGATCATGGCGAAGTACGCGTCGGCCTCGTCTGCCGTGCAGGCGAGATCGGTGCCGCTGATCTCGCCGAGGTCACCGCCGACCCTGAGCCTGGCCACCGCGAGGCCGGCCGGGTGGCGTCCGGACAAGACCAGCCGCAGCGTCGGCGGCGCGTGCCTGATCAGCTGGTCGATGCCGGTCAGGACGCTCGCGCCGGCGAGGTCGCAGATGTCGTCGACGACGAGCGTGACCGGCGCGCTGAGCAACTCGGCCAGCTCGGCGAGGCGCAGCGGGAACGCGTCGTCATCGGGGTCTGGCAGCTCGCGTGCCACCTCACCGGCGAGCGCGGGGGCGCTCGCGAGCGCGAGCCTGACGTGCGCCCAGAGCTGGCGTGGCCAGCGGTCGCCGTAGTCGAGGCTGAGCCAGCCGACGCTGCCGTCCTGGGCCGCACTGGCCCACGACGCGCACGCCACCGTCTTGCCCGCGCCGGACGGTCCGCATACCAGCGTGACCCGGTGCGCGGCTGTGGCCTGCCCGATCAGGGCGGTGACCCGCGCGCGGGTCTTGCCGTGCGAGCCAGCCCGATGCTGCCAGCTCTCGTGTGCCCCCGTGTTTACAGGCACTGAGCGGACGGCCGGCTGGCTGATCGTGCTCGTCATCGATCCCCCGGCGGGCCAGCACGTCAGATCGGTCCCTCAGGCCCCCAACCCGACGGACGAACGTGCAGCTTCAGCCCGAGAGCGACCGTACCCGCCGGATGGTCGCATCAACCTCGCATCTCGCTCGCCCGGAGCCCCTGGCTACTCCTCCTCGCTGAACGCCTCCCGCAGCTTCGCCTCCTGCTCGCTGGTCAGGTTGGTGCTGATCAGCTCGGCGTGCGTGTCCTTGAAGCGGTCGGTGACCCTGTCCATCACGGCGTCCGAGCTGAGCAGGAAGAGCGCCGAGGTTCCTGGCGTCACCTTCTCGCGGACATCGCGGATGAAGGAGTCACTGATCCCGACGTCGGACATCGACCCGATCAGCGCGCCGGTCGCCGCGCCGATCGCGAGGCCGAGGATCGGAATGAAGAAGATGAGGCCGAAGAGCAGGCCCCAGAAACCGCCGCCGAGCGCGCCGGCCTTCTTGGTATCGCGCAGCTCGCGTGTCTTCGGCTTCCTCTTGCCTGGCTCCCAGCTGACGACGGCGGCGTCGAGAACCTGGATGAGCTGCTGATGCTGCAGGTCGGCCAGCACGTCGAGCGCCTCCTGGGCGCCGTCGGTCGACTCGAACTTCCAGACGGTGAGTGCTGACATGGCCGCTCCTTGCTTGCTGTGTCGCCTGGCTGGCTCGGCGCCGCCCCAGGGGACTCAGCATCCGCGCGGCGCCGGAGGCGGGCATCACCCGCCGCGAGTGAAAAGGATCCGGCCGAAACTCACCCGGCCGGGATGACGCCAGCGCCGCTCGTCCGCGCCTATGGTGAAACATGACCACCACCACGCGAACCAGGTCGCGATCAGGCGACACCAGAAAGCGCGGCAGGCAGGGCGGCACGAGGCGGAGCGGAACCGCGCGGCGGTCGGAGGCAACGCCGCGCGTGGCGAAGCCGTCGCGCAGGTACGGGCTCGACACTGCGATCAAGGAACTCACGCCTGCCGAGCGAGCCGAGAAGGGCCGCAAACTCAGGGAGCAGGTACCCAGGAGCAGCCACGCCGAGTTCAGCCCGGGCGCGCAGCGCGCTGACCCGGTCGCGCTGCTCATGGCACAGTCGGCCGGACGCATGCCCGACCTGGTGCCGATCAGGTACGGCCGGATGGTCGCCTCGCCGTTCTCGTACTTCCGCGGCGCGGCGCTGCCGATGGCCCACGACCTGTCAGGAACCCCGGCGACCGGGCTGTCGGTGCAGGCGTGCGGCGACGCCCACCTGGGCAACTTCGGGCTGTTCGGCTCGGCAGAGCGCAGGCTCGTCTTCGACATCAACGACTTCGATGAGACGCTGCCAGGCCCCTGGGAATGGGACGTCAAGCGGCTGACGGCGAGCCTGGAGATCGCGGCGCGGGAGAACGGCCTGCGCAGGCGCGACCGCGCCGCCACGGTGCGGGCGGCGGCGGCCAGGTACCGGGCCGCCATGCGCGAGTTCGCCGGCCGGTCCAACCTCGAGGTGTTCTACGCCAGCGCCGACACCGACGCGCTGCAAGCGCAGCTGCGGAGCCGGCTGTCCTCGCGGCAGCGGTCCAGGCTGGCCCAGGGGATCGCGAAGGCGCACTCGAGGGACAGCCTGCAGGCGCTGCAGAAGCTCTGCAGGGTCGTCGACGGCAGGCCGCAGATCGTGCCGGATCCGCCGCTGGTGATCCCGCTGTCCAGCCTGATGCCTGCCGACATGGACAGGACCGGGCTCGAGCAAGTCCTGCTCGGCGGCGTAGAGAGCTACAAACGGACGCTGACCGCCGACCGCAGGTTCCTGCTCGACCAGTACCGGTCCGACCTGGCCGATATCGCACGCAAGGTGGTCGGTGTCGGCAGCGTCGGGACCCGCTGCTGGATCATGCTCATGCTCGGCCGCGATTCCGCTGACCCGCTGTTCCTGCAGATGAAGGAGGCAGGCCCGTCGGTGCTCAGCGACTTCGCCGGCCGGAGCAGGTTCCAGAACCAGGGCGAGCGGGTGGTCGAGGGGCAGCGGCTGATGCAGGCAGCGAGCGACGTCTTCCTCGGCTGGCACCGGATGAACCCTGCCCCCGACGGGGTGGTCAGGGACTTTTACATCCGCCAGCTGAGGGACTGGAAGTTCTCGCTCGACACCGCGGACATGACGCCGAAGGGGCTGTCCGACTACGGCGAGGTGTGTGCCTGGACGCTGGCGCGGGCGCACGCCCGATCGGGAGACCGCATCGCGATCGCCTCTTACCTGGGCAGCTCCGACTCGTTCGACCGGGCGATCGCCGAGTTCGCCGGCGCGTACGCCGATCAGAACGAGCGCGACTTCGCCGCGCTCGGCGAGGCGGCGGACTCGGGCCGGATCCTCGCCCAGCGCGGCGTGTGAAGGTCACCCGGCGCAGGTGACGCGGCCAGCCTGGCCGGCGGCTCTACTGGATCCGATCGTCCGCGACCGAAATCAGGAGGTTCTCGTGGCAGCAACTACGCCGGTGCTCGACACCTTGACCGACATCAACATGGCATCGATGGAGCACACGCACCTGATGCCGCGCGAGCTGATGCTCGCGAGGCTCGCCGCGCTGGTCGCCGTCGACGCACCGGCAGCGTCCTACCTGGCCAACGCCGGTGCCGCCGCCGAGAGCGGCATCACCGACAAGGACGTGCAGGACATCCTCATCGCGATCGCGCCTGTGGTCGGCACCGCCAGGGTGGTCTCAGCGGGCGGGAACCTGATGCGGGCGCTCGGCTTCGCGATCGCCGTCGCCGAGGACGAGGACGTCCTCTGATCGTTCGGCGGCGAACCTGACCGCGTAGATGGCGAGCCTGCCCGCATCGGGCAGGCTCGTCATCGCGCTCGCGGGGGTGCCGGTAGCGCGGCTTACGCTTGATGAGTGGACCCCCGTCACCTCGTGCTGCTGCACGGCCAGCCAGGGCTGGGGGCCGACTGGCAGCCGGTGATCGCCGCCCTGCCGGAATCGCTCCATGCGATCGCCATCGACCGGCCAGGTCACGGGTCGAGCCAGCAGCCGGGCGGCGGCCTCGAAGTCAACGCCGCCGCGGTGCTTGACGTCCTCGACGGTCACGGCATCGACCGCGCCGTCCTCGTCGGCCACTCCTACGGCGGCGGCGTCGCGCAGCAGGTCGCTGCCACCGCACCCGACAGGGTCGAGGCGCTGGTGCTGCTCGCCTCCGTCGGCCCTGACTGCCTCAACATCTTCGACTGGCTGCTCGCCGCGCCGGTCGCCGGCGCGCTGGCCTCCCGGTTCGCCTGGCAGCTCACGCCGGCGCTCGCGCGCGCCGTGCTGCGGCTGCTGGCCACGCGTGGCACCCGGCATCCCAACTGGCAGGCCTGGGGTCACGCCCGCTGGGATAACGGCCCGCTGTGGCGCACGTTCCTCGCCGAGCAGCGGGCACTCGTCAGCGAGGCACCCGCGTTCGCGCGGCTGGCCGCTTCCGTCACCGTGCCCGCCCTGGTCGTGACCGATCCTCGTGACCCGCTGGTCCCGTTCAAGACCGCGGCGGCACTCAGCAACCTGCTGCCCGACGCCCGGCTGCACCTGATCGAAGGCGCGGGTCATCACCTGCCGCTGCGCGTGCCAGAGCAGGTGGCCGGCCAGATCGTGGCGTTCCTCGAATCGCTCGCGCCAGAACCGGCCGGTTTACAGCGGGCGGACCTGCTCCGCCTGCGGACCCTTGGTCCCCTGCGCGGCGGTGAACTCGACGCGCTGGTTCTCCTCGAGGCTGCGGAACCCGTCGGTGAGTATGGCGGAATGGTGGACAAAGATGTCAGCACCACCGTCGTCCGGCGCGATGAAGCCGTAGCCCTTGGTTGAGTTGAACCACTTCACTGTGCCCTGAGGCATGAAACTGCTCCTAGCTAGCGATAACCAAAGCCATCTAACACCATCGCGCCTGCGCTCCGCGTACATGGCGTCGACACGGTACGGAATGCCGATCGTCGGTCGCCCCCTCGTGTCCTGATGTGTCTCCAGGATCGACCTGACATCGGCGAGCACGGCCTGCTGCCTGTCTCGCGGCAGCGCCGCGACGTGGCTGACGCTGCGGATCCGGTCGATGAGGTCCTGATGCGAGCAGGACTGGACGTGAGCAAAGCTCGCCTCGGTCCAGTCCGACCAGAGGCCGCCGCTCGCGACGTCGCCGCGCTGATGCGCGCTGGTCCGGCCGTCGCCGTGCTCGCGCCACGGCGCTTGGTTCTCGACAGCGTCCATGACGGACCAGACCGCGTCGACCCAGTCGACGCCGCGATCTCCGGCATTCCAGATCAGCCCGAGCCGCCCGCCGGGGCGCACCACCCTGCCAAGCTCGGCCAGCGCCCGCTCGGCGTCAAACCAGTGAAAGGCCTGCGCGACGACGACGGCGTCCAGGCTGGCCGGCGCGAACGGGAGCGCCTCAGCGACGCCCGCGAGCAACGGAGCGCCAGGAAGACGCCGGCGGAACTGCGCTCGCATGCCGGTGACCGGCTCCACAGCCGCGAGCCGCGCGCCGGCGGCGACGAGCGACGCGGTGAGCTTGCCGGTGCCGGCCGCGAGGTCGACGACCCGGCTGCCCGGCCCGATGCGCAGGTTCGTCGTCAGCCAGCCGACCGCGTCCGGCGGATAGGCCGGCCTGGCCCGGTCGTACGCCTGGGCCTCAGCCTCGAAGCCGCGCGAGGCGACGTGGTGCACCTCCGCCAGGGGCCGTTGCTCCATCTGCGCTCCTCGCGACGGCGGCGGCTGTCAGTGCACTATGACACGATTCCGGGATGAGCGAGCAAGCGGAGATGAGCCGCGCCGCCGCGTCGGCCGCCGTGACCGGACTCGGGTGGCGGTTCATCCTTGGCGCGGCCCGGACGACGGTCCGAGCGGAAAGCCTGCGTGTGGCGGCCGAGGCGGCCACCGCGATCGCGGCGGCCGCGGGTCCGGCCGCCGAGGGCCGGCTGCTGGCCGACCTCAGGGGCGGCCAGCTGATCCTCACGGTGCAGAACCCGTCAGGCGGCCTGCTGACCGAGGCGGAGGCCGAGCTGGTCGGGCAGGTCTCGACGACCCTGGCCGATCTCGGCCTCGCGCCGGACGCCGGGGTCCGCGCAGCGGAAAGCAGGGTCGGCGCAGCGGAAAGCAGGGTCCGCGCGGCGCCGGATACAGGCCGCGCTCGCGGCCGGCGGCGCGCTGGTGTCTGACGCTGAAGCCCCCGCGTTCTGGGTGCTCGCCGACGCCGAGGGCAACGAGGCCTGCGTCACCACGTGGCAGGGCAGGGACGGCTAGGGGCGTCCACGGGACGCCCCTAGCCGATTCCCTCGGGGATCAGCGCGTCGAAGCGGCCGAGCACATCACGATCGCCCGAGCGCTCCAGCGGGGTGTCGGCAGGGCGCTGCCAGAGCCAGCAATCCAGGTCGTCCGCCGTGCCGCTGACCGCCGCGGCGGCCTCATCGCCCTGATCGGCGCTCGCGACGCTGATGCCCGGCTGGTCGTAGGACTTGCCGCCGTCGGGATCGGTGCCGGTGAACTGCCCGAGGGTGACGAGCCAATCCTCGCCCGTGTCGATCGCCCGGATCGCCAGCGTGGCGGCCTCGTCGGCAGCGAAGGTGCCCCACGAGGGCACGTTCCCGCCGTACATGATTTTGAGCGCTTCGTCGACGCCGTCGGCGCTGAGGGCGGGGTCCATGAGCGACCGGCGGTGGCCAGCGGTCAGCTCCGCGTCGACCCGGTGAATCAGCGCCTCGTGGGCCTGGCGGCGCCTGATGAAGCCGACCGTCTGGTCATCGGACCAGGTCCAGGCCGGAGCCTGCGGGGCCGCCGCGCTCAGCGCCTTGCCCAGGTCGCCGCTGGCGGTCAGGTAGAAGGCCATCAGCCCGGGGCGGCTGTCAGGCCGGACCGGCTTCACGGCCTCCGCGCCCTCGGGCCCGACGCCCTCGCGCACGATGGTGCCCCAGAACCACTGGACCTCGCTGAGATGCCAGAGCAGGTCGTCGGCGTTCCAGTCGGGGCAGGTGGGCACCCGCGCGTCCGCGGCCGCGCCGTCCAGCGCGTGCCCGAACAGGGCGGACTCGCGGGCGAGGTGACCGAGGTAGTCGATGTTGCGCGGGTTGTACGTCGTCACGATCTGCTCCCTTGCGGCGTCTGGGTATGACGCCATTCTCGTGCCTGCCGCGGCCAGGTGCCCGGCTTACACGCGCTACCCGGCAGAGCCGAGTTGACACGGGCGCCCGCGAGTACGCTCGGCAAGATGCAGGCCGACCCGGTCAGGATCGAGCCCATGACCGACGAGCACGCCGAGCAGGTCCTCGCGATCTACCAGGCGGGAATCGACGAGGGCGATGCCACCTTCGAGACCGCTGCCCCTGACTGGGCCGAGTTCACCAGGACCAGGCTGCCCGGGCACCGTTTCGTCGCGCTCGATGACGCCAGCGGCGCCGTGCTCGGCTGGGTGGCGGTGTCGCCCACCTCGCGCCGGGACGTCTATCGGGGAGTGGTTGAGCACTCGGTCTACGTGCACCCCGCCGCGCGCGGGCGCACGATCGGCGGGCGCTTGCTGTCGGCACTCATCGCCTCGGCCGAGGCCGCGGGAGTCTGGACGATCCAGTCCGGCATCTTCCCTGAGAACACGGCGAGCATCGCGCTGCACCAGGCCGCCGGATTCCGGGTGGTCGGCCGGCGCGAGCGGCTCGCCAGGCACCACGGCCGCTGGCGCGATGTCTTGCTGATCGAACGCCGGAGCGGCGCGGTCTGACACCAGCGCGTACCAGGGGAGCGCGATGTATAGGTGGCCGGCGCTGGCCGGTTACGGCCTGCTCGCGGCGTGCACGCAGCTGCTGTGGCTGTCGTACGCGTTCATCGAGTCCCCGGCGCACCGGGCGATGGGCGTGTCCGTCTCGGCCGTCGGCGACCTGGCTGCCATCTTCCCGTTGCTGTACGTCGTCCTCGCGCTGCCGTTCGGCAGATGGCTCGACGTCAGCTTCGAGCGCGCGCTCGGGCTGGGAGCGGTGCTGACCGGTGCCGGCGGGCTGATCAGGCTGACCGGCGCTCACTCGCTCTGGTGGGCGCTCGCCGGGCAAGTGGTCATCTGCTGTTCGTCGGGATGGGCATCTTCAACGCGGTCGCGACGCGGCTGGACCAAATACTCGGCCACTTCCATCACGGTTCGGCCAGCGGCTACCTCTTCGCGATCCTGACCGGCGCTGGCATCCTCGGCGCCGCGATTCTGCCCGAGGCAGCCGCGCAGCGGGACCGGCGCCGGGCGATGCTCCTGGTGACCGTCGGCGTGACCGCCATCGCGTTCGGCGCTATCGCGGTCTGGCACAGCGTGGTGTTCATCGACATCGTGCTGTTCATCGAGGGATTCGTGCTGCTCGCGGCCCTGCCGGTGGTGCTGGACTGGTCCGAGCTGCACACCGGGCCTGAGCGCGCGGGAGCGGCCGCCGGGCTTGGCGGGCTCGCGATCGCGACAAGGTTGCCGGCTCGCGTCGGCGAGATCGTCAGGCAGGGCAGCCCGAACCGCTAGCTCAGGTCCGCATAGATCGAGGCCGCCGGGCGGGCGCCGACTAGCACGTTCCTCTTGCGCCAATTAGTTTGCTATGCAAAGCTATTGGCGACGGCGAGGAGGTCTGATGGCTGAACCCAACGGCGGTGGCGGGGCCGATGCGCCCGCGAGCCTGCTCAGCGAGGTCAGGCGGCTGCGCAAGGACGCGCGCTCGGTCAGGCACGCGTACTGGCTGCCGCTGGTCCTCTTTGGCCTGGTGATCGCGGCGAGCGCGCCGTTCTATGTCCTGCCGCCGTTCGGGCCAGGGCATCCGGTGATCTGGACATCCGCTGCGACCTTGCCGGCCCTGGCACCGCTGCTCGGCCAGAATTCGGCCGCCCTGACCATCTACTGGCTCACCGCGATCGGCGCCGGGCTGTATGTGACCTGGCTCTGGTATCTCAGGCACGGGCGCCGGGTCGGCTTGATGACGCCTGCCCGGGGTTTCGTCATCGCCGGAGTCGTTGTCGGGTGGCTCTGCCTCGTGCTGCCGGCCTTCCAGCTTGTGCCGGGACATCTCGTGGTCCGCGGCATGCTGCCCTTCCTGATCGTCGCGGCGGGGCTCTGGGTGCTCGCCCGGGCCGAGCGGAGCGCGGGGCTCGCGGTCGTGGCCGCCGTCTTCACCGGTGCCGCGCTCCTGGCCAGCCTCTACAACGTCGAGAACGTTCTGTTCCGGCTGGGCTGGCACCCGACGACCGCGGACATGCGGTTCTCGACACTGCCCAACATCCTGTTGCCTGCGCTGGTTCTGCTCGCCTCAGGCGCGGGCGCGTACCTGGTTCAGCGGCGCCGGCAGGTCGCGCCGTGACCGCGGCCGCGCACCCGACCAACGGGCTCGACGAGACCGTTCATCAGCGGCATCGGCTCGGCATCCTGACCATAGCCGCGGAAGCGGAGAGCGCGGACTTCGGCTACCTGCGCGATGCTCTCGACCTGACGCCCGGCAACCTGTCCAGGCACCTGACCGTGCTGGAGGACGCCGGTCTGGTCCAGGTGTCGAAGGGCTACGAGGGCAGGCGCCCGCGGACCTGGGTCAAGATCACCGCCGAGGGCAGTGCAGCGCTCACCGCCGAGATCGCCGCGCTGACCGAGCTGGTCCGCCGCCACGACGGCGCAGCGCCTGCCTAGCAGGAGCAGTCGCAGCAGGATCCGCACTCGCCGCACGCCTCGCAGCACCCTTCGCAGAAGCAGTCCGAGCAGCAGTCGCCGCAGCACTCGCCGCGCCGGCACGGCCGCCTCGGGCCCGGCTGGAAGTCCGGCCTGTCGCGCCGGCCCCGATCTCCCTGCAGGCAGGGCAGAACCCCGCCTGCCGGCCTGCCTGCGGACCGCCCGGCGGCCAGGCCGGCGAAGACCTGATCGACGGCCACGCTGACCTCGCGCGTGAGCAGCGACTCGGTCAGCACCCGCTCATCGAGATCGAGCGCGGCGACCGCGGTGCGCAAGCCTGCCAGCGCCTCGTCGCAAAGCTGGCGTGCGCGCCCGGTGGTCGTGCCGGTCGCCAGCAGCGGGTTGTACGCACCCGTGGCCTGGTCCTCAGGCAGGTCCTCGACCGCGTCGAGCAGATGCGCGATCCGGCCGAAGTTCCTGCCAGCCGCGGCCAGCGGATCGGCATTGCCTGGCCGGCCGGCCAGCACTGCCGTGTGGCCGAACGCCGCGCTGACAGCGGTCTCGGCCGGCTCGGTGACATCGAGCAGGTTCAGCCCGGCCGAGCGCTCGACCTCGGCCTGCCTGCCGATCGCGTCGGTGAGGACGGCAGTGTCGAATCCGATGCCCGCGCCGGTCCGCTCGCCAGCCTGCTGCCAGCGGTTGCCTGCGGCTCCAGCGCCGAAGGCGACGAGCCGCCTCGCGTACGCGCCGTCACCGTCCGCCACGTGGTCACGTAGCTTGCCCGCGGCGAGGACCAGCGAGACGCTCGCGGCCAGCCGCGCCCCCGGTCCAGCCGCGCCGAGGACGTCGGCGCGGCGCAGGCCCCTGAGTACGCACGGCCCTGCCGTCCGGTGCGGTGCCAGCGCCGGGGTCTGGGCCTCTGTCAGGACCGAGACCAGCAGGCCGTCATAGTTGGTGACGAGCCGCGCGTTCTGGCCGTGCAGGTCACGCAGGGTCAGGCACAGGCCGCACAGGTGGCCCATCCACTGCCCGAAGAGCGGCCCGCGAAGCCGGTGCCGGCACGGGCGAACGATGCCGAACATGCCCGCAATATTGCAGTACGGCATCCGGCTCGGCAACGCGCCATTCGCTGGTCGCTCGCGCTGGCCCGTGCCGTGCCCTGTGCGCTACCCATACCAGCGAGCCCGGCGGTCCATGTTTCGAGGCGGCGGGCGGCGGTACTTACCCGCGCGATGGCGCGTGTGGTCCGGCATGCGCCGGGCGAGCACGGAGGCCAGGCATGGACCCGACCGTCAGAATGGACCAGCGCGAGCAGGCGAAGAAGCAACCAACGGCTCGCCCGCCCCGGCGCGGCCGGATCGGACGGGCGATCGGATTGGTGGTCGCCATCGCGGCGGCCATTGTCGCGGTTGTCCTGGTCCTTTCCACGGTGCACCTGCTGCCGCAGCTCAGGAACCCTTTCAAGGTAACGACCACCGACCGCAGTTCGCCGGTCGTGCTCAAGTCGATCAGCGCGCTGAGCAGATTCGAAGCCGCGAGCGGGTCATTCCAGGTCGTCGTCAACCTGGACCGGCGGGTGTCCTGGTTGCCGTCGTTCGTCGAGGGGACCCAGACCCTGTTCGTCGGCCAGGGCACCGACATCGCATTCGTCGACTTCTCCACGCTGAAGGGGAGCGCGGTCACGGTCTCGCACAACCGCAGGAGCGTCACCATCGTCGTGCCCAGGGCTAGGCTCGAGCCCGCGGTGCTGAACGTCAAGCGCTCGTACGTGTTCGCTCAGCAGCAAGGGCTGCTGAACCGGATCGGCAACTTCTTCTCTGGCAACCCCAACAGCCAGCACCAGGTCTACCTGACGGCTCAGCAGAAGATCCAGGCCGCGGCCAAGCACAGCGCGCTGCTGGTTCAGGCGCAGCGCAACACCAGGGCCATGCTGACCAGCCTGCTCCGCTCACTCGGTTTCCAGCACATCACCGTGGCCTTCGCCCCGCCCGCAAGCTCGCGATAGGCCCCACGCGCGCCTCGCTGGCGAGCGTGTCGCCGTCATAGCACGGCTTGGGTAACCACGAAAGGGGCGAACCGGGCAGCGATCTGACTGGGATCCGTGTGAGGTGAGCGTGGGCCCGCGCGGGACCAGCCTGGCGCGGCTACGGGCCGGGCGGGAGCGCGGGCAGGCCGTCAGGGCGGTCTGGCGGGGGGAGAGACCGGGGCTCGGCCCGGTGCCCGATCTGGCCTGACCGGTCGGCCGCCGGGGCGAACCGCGGCCCCGCCTCGGCCTCCCGCACGTGGACTGGCTCCGCTTCCGGCAGGGACGTCGGCGCCGGGTCCGGCGCCGACGCTACCGCCGCCGTCGCGCCATCCGCCGGCGTCGCGCCATCCGCCGGCGTCGCGTCAGACGCCGGCGTCGCGCCATCCGCCGGCGTCGCGCCATCCGCCGGCGTCGCGCCATCCGCCGGCGTCGCGCCATCCGCCGGCGTCGCGTCAGACGCCGGCTCGGGCGCCGGCGCCGGCTCAGGCGCCGGCTCGGGCTCAGGCGCCGGCTCGGGTTCGGCCAGCTTGGCGTCGGTGACGGCGTCCTCGTAGGCCTTCTGCAGCTTGCTGACCTCGGATTGCGGGTCGCGGAACCAGTTGGTGGACCAGATCCGGTGGAACCGCCAGCCGAGGCGCTGCAGGTGCTCGCCCCGCAGCCGGTCACGGTCGCGCACGCTGCCCGACTGACGGTACGAGGTGCCGTCGGCCTCGATGGCGAGCAGCATCCGGTCGGTGTCGCCGGGGTGGCTGGCGGCGAAGTCGACCCGGTAACCGCCGACGCCGAACTGCGGCACCACGGTGATCCCGCAGGCGGCGAGCCGGTCGCGAACGTCGGCCTCGAACGGGTTCAGCACGCCGCCGCCCGAGGCGGCCGACGACGTCCCGCCGGAACCCGCGTACTCCAGGTAGTCCGCGAGCAGCTTCGCGCCTGCCTTGGTCAGCCGGTCAGGATCGACGTCCTGGCTGGAGAACGAGCTGACCAGCGTCAGGTTGTGCTTGGCCCTGGTCGCGGCGACGTTGAGGCGCCGCTCGCCGCCGTCGCGCAGCAGTGGTCCCCACTGGTACCGCATCCGCCCGTCCGGGTGCTTGCCGTAGCCGATCGACAGGATGATCGCGTCCCGTTCGTCGCCCTGCACCCGTTCCAGGTTCTTGACGAAGAACGGCTCCGCCTGGTCGTCGGCGAAGAAGGCCTCAAGCTCGGGCCGCAAGGCCAGCGCGCTCCGCAGCGCAAGATCGATCCGCTCGGCGTGCCTGATCCCGAGCGCGATCACGCCGAGCGACTGCCGCGGCCGCAGCCTGGCGTGCTCCAGGATCAGCTCGACCACCTGCTCGACCTCGGCGGTGACCGAGACCTCCTGGCCGGCCTCTGGCGTCTGCTGCACGACCACGTGCCGCAGGCAGTCGTCGCGGGCCACGCCGGGGAAGGTGGTCAGCGCGCCGCCATAGATGTGCGTGTTCGAGAACGCGACGAGCCTCTCGTCCCTGCTGCGGTAGTGCCACGCGAGCGGCCACGTCGGCAGCAGCGGCCTGAGCGCGTCGAGAACGGACTCGAACCCGGCACCGAACGAGACCAGTTCCTCATCGTCCGCGAAGTCATCCTCACCGTCGCCGACCTGCCGGAAGAAGTTCGTCGGCGGAAGCTGTCTGTCATGACGACGTCGAACAGCCTGGTCGGCGGCAGCACCTGGCTGACCATCAGCGGTGACATCGCCCAGCACGGCTTGAGCGCGAACAGCACGTCCGAGGTCTGGTCGAGCAGCCTGCGCAGCGGCAGGTGACCACGACGCAGGGCGGCCTGCTTGCGGATCACCCTGGCCTGCAGCGGATGCCGGTCCTGCGCCTCACGCAGCCGCTCGGCCCAGGCGTGCCGCACCCGCCGCCGGTTCGCCATCAGGTACTCCACGTCCCTGTCGCGGAAGTCGCTCGCGATCTCGTCGAGCGCGGCGCCGTGCTCGGCCGCGTACCGCGGGTCGCGGACCCGGATCTGATCGAGGATCGAGGCGTACCAGGCGTGATCGAACGCCGCGGCGGCCAGGTCGGGCCCGGCCTCGCGCCGGCCGAGCTCGTCGAGCAGCGGCGCCAGGCTCAGCTGGTCGAACCGCGCGGCGAGCTCGTACAACCGCGGCAGCCGCCACGCCGTGTCCTGATCGGCCGCCAGCGCCGCGAGCTGTCCGGCCAGGTCGTCGGCCGACAGCCGGACGCGGGCGCGCAATGCGTCGAGTTTCCGTCCGCATTCACGATGAAGCTCGCTGAGTTCTACCAGACTCTCAGGAACTGCTGGCAGCAGGCCGGCGTCAGCCCGCCCGTCATCAGCCCGCCCGTCATCAGCCAGGTTCCTGGTCCAGTCGGCAAGCTGTCTCGCGGCGTCGGAGAACAACGCGGCCAGCTC
>WNGJ01010777.1_pt1 | contig 17455 bp, 15 predicted proteins | sample 5400611 | NCBI WGS metagenome assembly WNGJ01 (sample SAMN13153375, study PRJNA577476) | soil metagenome | isolation source: 40 cm soil or saprolite under Garry oak tree replicate 1 | place: USA:California | collected 2016-06-15 | reverse complement strand
AGCTGGGGGCCGCGCGCATCACAGTAGGGATCCCGGCTTTTCGCCGGGATGACCGACGGAGGGGCGGTAACAACGTCACGCGAGGCTTTGCCGCTCGTGCGCCGGCTCACACATACTTGCCGTGGCAGTGCTTGTACTTCTTGCCCGAGCCGCAGGGACAATCCTCGTTGCGGCCGATCTTGCCCCAGGTCGCGGGGTTCTTGGGATCGCGGGCGGCCGCAGCCCCGGCGTTGGCTTGCGGCACCAGCGAGGCGTTGGCGAAGGCCAGTTCGTCCTCGCCGGTGTTGGGATCGAATTTGTGCGCCTCCATCGCCGGCAACACCGGCGCCCGCTCTTCCGGCGGGATGATTTCGACGCGCATCAACTGCGCCGTCACCGCCTCACGCAAATGCGCGGTCATCGCCTCGTACAGGCCGAACGCTTCCGACTTGTACTCCTGCAAGGGATCGCGCTGGCCATAGCCGCGCAAACCGATCACCTGGCGCAGATGATCGAGCATGATCAGATGCTCGCGCCAGAGATGATCCAGCGTCTGCAGCAGGATGGTCTTCTCGACGTAACGCATCACGTCGGGTCCCCACTGGGCGACCTTGGCCGCCATGCGCTCATCGACGCGGCTCTCGATGCGCGTCAGCAGCTCCTCGTCGGCGATGCCCTCTTCCTTGGCCCATTCGTCGACCGGCAAATCGATGTCGAGCACCCGCTTCAATTCTTCCCTCAGGCCCGCGACGTCCCACTGCTCGGCATAGGCGTGTTCCGGCACGTGCTTGGCGACAACGTCGTCGACGAAGTCGCGCCGCATGTCCGCGACCATTTCGGCCACGCTGTCACTCTTCATCAGATCGACGCGCTGGTCGAAGATCACCTTGCGCTGGTCGTTCTGGACGTTGTCGAACTTCAGGAGATTCTTGCGGATGTCGAAGTTGCGCGCCTCGACCTTCTGCTGCGCCTTCTCCAACGCCTTGTTGATCCAGGGATGGATGATGGCCTCGCCTTCCTTCAGGCCGAGCCGCGTCAGCATGCTGTCGAGCCGGTCGGAGCCGAAGATGCGCATCAAATCGTCTTCCAGCGACAGGAAGAACTTTGAGCGCCCGGGGTCGCCCTGGCGTCCCGAGCGGCCGCGCAACTGGTTGTCGATGCGCCGCGATTCGTGGCGTTCGGAGCCGATGATGTAGAGGCCGCCAGGCCGGCTCACGGCCTTCGCGGGCTTATTGCCCTTGGCGGGTTCGACTTCGATACTGTCTTCCGCGTTCAGCACGATCTCGCGAAAGCGCTCGACGTCGGCCTTGATCTGCTCGATCTTCTTGGCCTTCTCGGCCTCGTCGGTGATCTCCGAGGTCTCCTGCTGGATCCGCATCTCGAGCGAGCCGCCGAGCTTGATGTCGGTGCCGCGGCCGGCCATGTTGGTTGCGATCGTAATGGCGCCGGGCACGCCGGCCTCCGCCACGATATAGGCCTCCTGTTCATGGAAGCGCGCGTTCAGGACCGCGAACAGCTTTGCCTGCTTGCCCGCGCGCGCGGCGGCGTACAACTTGTCCAGCGCGCCCGGACTGCCGAAATCGATCTGCTTGTAGCCATGCTGCTTCAGATATTCGGCCAGCACCTCGGATTTTTCGATCGAGGCGGTGCCGACCAGCACGGGCTGCAGCCTTGAATTGGCGCGTTCGATCTCGGTCAGGATCGCGGCATATTTCTCTTTCTGGGTGCGATAGACCTCGTCGTCCTCGTCGAGACGCGCCACCGGCAGGTTGGTCGGGATTTCCACCACCTCGAGCTTGTAGATGTCGAACAGTTCGTCGGCTTCGGTTGCCGCCGTGCCGGTCATGCCGGCGAGCTTCTCGTACATCCTGAAATAGTTCTGGAAGGTGATGGACGCGAGCGTCTGGTTTTCCGGCTGGACCTGAACATGCTCCTTGGCTTCCAGCGCCTGATGCAACCCCTCCGAATAGCGCCGGCCGGGCATCATGCGGCCGGTGAACTCGTCGATGATGACGACTTCGTCGTCGCGGACGATGTAGTCCTTGTCGCGCGTGAACAGCGTGTGCGCGCGCAGTGCCTGATTGACGTGGTGGACGACGGAGACGTTCTCGACATCGTAAAGTGAATCACCCTTGAGCTGGCCGGCATCGCGCAACAGCGTCTCGAGCTTCTCCATGCCGGCTTCGGTCAGCGTCACCGTGCGCTGCTTCTCGTCGACGTCGTAGTCGGTCTTGTCGAGCTTCGGAAAGAACGTGTCGATGGTGTTGTAGAAGTCCGAGCGGTCGTCGAGCGGGCCGGAAATGATCAGCGGCGTGCGCGCTTCGTCGATCAGGATCGAGTCGACTTCGTCGACGATGGCGTAGAAGTGGCCGCGCTGGACCATGTCCTCCAGGCGGTACTTCATGTTGTCGCGCAGATAGTCGAAGCCGTATTCGTTGTTGGTTCCGTAGGTGATGTCGCTTGCATAGGCCTGCTTGCGCTCGGCATCGTCGAGACCGTGAACGATCACGCCGGTGGTCATGCCGAGGAAGCCGTAAATCTGGCCCATCCAGGCTGCGTCGCGGCGGGCGAGGTAATCGTTGACGGTGACGACATGAACGCCCTTGCCGGCGAGCGCGTTGAGATAGACGGCAAGCGTCGCGACCAGCGTCTTGCCTTCGCCGGTCTTCATCTCGGCGATGTCGCCCTCGTGCAGCACCATGCCGCCGATCAACTGCACGTCGAAATGGCGCTGGCCCAGCGTGCGCTTGGCCGCCTCGCGCACGGTGGCGAAGGCAGCAGTCAGGATGTCGTCGAGCGTCTTGCCTTCGGCGAGCTGCTCGCGGAACTCTGCGGTGCGGGCTTTCAGCGCGTCATCGGAGAGCGCGGCGACTTCAGGCTCAAGCGCGTTGATGGCATCGACACGGGCTTGATATCCCTTCACCCGCCGGTCGTTGGCGGAGCCGAAGAACTTGCGGGCGAGCGCGCCGATCATGCCGAAATTCCTATCTCTCGCAGTTCTTAAGTTGCAGCCATAAGGTGACTTGCCAAAACACGACCTGCCAAATCGCCCTGATCAACTCACCGTGACGCGCCGCGGCGCCGTGCGGGACCCGGCAGCATCCGCAAAATGAGTGGGAATCTCGCAGTTCTGGGTTCAACGCCAAAAACGCAGCAAAATGAATGCTATCGCCATTTGGCACGATTGCGCAGAGATATGGCTGGGGGTGAGGCTTGTCAACGGCGCTCGCGGAACCGCAATGCCGCTGTTTTGACGCCAACGCCGTGTGCGGTGCAAGGCGCATATGCGGCTGCTTCAGACGCGAAAGAGCCACGTTAGAAAACTGTCATTTGCGCCCAATCACTTATTTCCGTAACCGGTGCCGGAACGGTCGCCACGGGTCGTGAATTTTGCAGCCGGCGACCCGAAACCGGTAACCGAATCCATGATTTTGACAGAGTTTCGCGTTGCCAAGGTCCAACGATTGGGCGAGTGTCCCGCCGCCCAATTTGCCCATCCTGAAGATGAAGGATTTTCCATGACCACTTCGTTCTCGGTAACGAAAACCGCGTCGCGCCTTGGCCTTGCCGCCGTGGCGGGCTGTCTCACCATCGCGCTGATCGCAGGCCCCGTCCGAGCCGAAGACAAGCTGCTGGCCAAGGTTAACGGCTCCGAAATCCACCAGAGCGACGTCGCGCTCGCCGAGGAGGAACTTGGACCGAGCCTCGCGCAAATGGACCCGGCGACCAAGGACGAAAACGTGCTGTCGTTCCTGATCGACATGAAGATCGTCTCCAAGGCCGCCGAGGACAAGAAGGTCCAGGACGGCGAGGACTTCAAGAAGCGCCTGGCGTTCACCCGCAGCCGCCTCCTGATGGACAGCCTGCTCGCGAGCGAAGGCAAGACCGCAACCACCGACGATGCGATGAAGAAGGTCTATGAGGAGGCCTCCAAGCAGATCACCGGCGAGGAAGAAGTTCATGCCCGGCATATCCTGGTGGAGAGCGAGGATGACGCCAAGGCGGTCGCGGAAGAGCTGAAGAAGGGGGCCGATTTCGCCGAGCTCGCCAAGAAGAAGTCCAAGGATCCCGGCGCGTCCGATGGCGGCGACCTCGGCTTCTTCACCAAGGACCAGATGGTGCCGGAGTTCTCCGCGGCGGCGTTCGCGCTCGAGCCCGGCAAGACCTCCGATCCGGTCAAATCGCAGTTCGGCTGGCACATCATCAAGGTCGAAGAGAAGCGCAAGCGCAAGGCGCCGGACTTCGAGCAGGTGAGGAGCCAGATCGAAACCTATGTGGCGCGCAAGGCGCAGGCGGACTATGTCGGCAAGCTCCGCGAGGCCGCCAAGATCGAGCGGACGGACAAGCCGGAAGAGACTGCGGCCAAGCCCGACGCCGCCAAGGACTCGAAGATGGCGCCGGCGAAGAAGTAAATCGACTTCGCAAGCAGATTTCGATAGTTTGACGTCATGCCCGGGCTAAAGCGCGAAGAAACGTCTTCGCGCCGGATGTCCCGGGCATCCGCGTCTTAAAGCCCTTCCTTGACAGGTACTGAAGACGCGGACGGCCGAAAATAAATTGCGGCCATGACGATTTTCTTTGTCGATTAAGGCGCCACTCATGTCCTCAGCCGTCTCTCCGCTCGCCCCGCCCGATGTCCCCGAGATGCCCGCCATCGCGGGCGTCAAGCTCGCAACGGCGGCCGCCGGCATCCGCTACAACGGCCGCACCGACGTGCTGCTCGCCGTCATGGACCAGGGCACCACGGTTGCCGGTGTCTTCACCAAATCGAAATGCCCGTCCGCGCCGGTGGAATGGTGCCGCGCGAAGCTGAAGGCTGGCAAGGCCCGCGCGCTGGTGGTCAATTCCGGCAACGCCAATGCCTTCACCGGCAAGACCGGACGACAGTCGACGGCGCTGACGGCATCGATCGCCGCCAAGGCCGCCGCATGCAGCCCGAACGAGGTGTTTCTCGCCTCCACCGGCGTGATCGGCGAGCCGCTCGACGCCAACAAGTTCGACGGCGTGCTTGGCGGTCTCGCCGAGACGGCCGAGCCCGGCGAATGGATGAGCGCCGCAAAGGCGATCATGACCACCGACACCTTCCCGAAGGTCGCGACCGCAACGGTGAAACTCGGCAAGGCCAAAGTGACTATCAATGGCGTGGCCAAAGGTGCCGGCATGATCATGCCCGACATGGCGACCATGCTGTCGTTCGTCTTCACCGACGCGCCGATCTCGGCGACCGCACTGCAATCGCTCCTCAAGGGCGGCGTCGAGGACACGTTCAATGCCGTCACCGTCGACGGCGACACCTCGACCTCCGATACGCTGCTCGCGTTCGCGACGGGTGCGGCCGCTGTCAATGGCGCGCCGAAAATCAGCCGCGCCAGCGACCCGCGCCTGAAGGCTTTTACCAAGGCCCTTCATGCCGTGCTCGCCAATCTGTCCGAACAGGTGGCGCGCGACGGCGAGGGCGCGCGCAAGCTGGTCGAGATCATCGTCGAGGGCGCCGTCTCGAAAGCTTCCGCGCGAAAAATCGCGATGTCGGTGGCGAACTCGCCGCTGGTGAAGACCGCGATCGCCGGCGAGGACGCCAATTGGGGCCGCGTGGTGATGGCGGTCGGCAAGGCCGGCGAGCCCGCCGACCGCGACAAGCTTTCCATCGCCTTCAACGGCATCCAGGTCGCAAAGCGCGGCGCGCGCGATCCGTCCTATGACGAGGCGGAAGTCTCATCCGCGATGAAGCAGCCGAAAATCCAGATCAAGATATCCCTCGGCCTCGGCAAGGGCCGCGACCGCGTGCTGACCTGCGACCTCACCAAGGAATATGTCATGATCAACGGCGACTATAGGTCGTAGCCGCGAGAATCCGCGCCGATGGCTGAGCTCAAGCTGACTTTGGTCGTCGCCTGCGCGCTGGTCGATGCCGACAAGCGCGTCCTGATCGCGCAGCGCCCGGCGGGCAAGGCGATGGCGGGGCTGTGGGAATTTCCCGGCGGCAAGGTCGAGCCCGGCGAACGGCCGGAAGCGACGTTGATCCGCGAACTCGCAGAGGAAATCGGCATCACGGTGAGCGAGCCGTGTCTGGCGCCGCTCACCTTCGCAAGCCACGCCTACGATGATTTCCATCTCCTGATGCCGCTCTACATCTGCCGGCGCTGGGAAGGAAATGTCATCGCGCGCGAGGGACAGACTCTCGCCTGGGTCCGCGCCAACAAGCTGCGCGATTATCCGATGCCGCCCGCGGACATCCCGCTGATCCCGCATCTGATCGATCTGTTGATGTGAGACAGCTGTCTCCCTCGTCATGGCCGGGCTCGTCCCGGCCATCCACGTCTCGGCCCGATAAGAAGGCGTGGATGCCCGGGTCAAGCCCGGGCATGACGGAGCAAGTAACTCAACTCTTCGTATTCGGCGGCCGCTTCACCGCATCCTCCAGTCTCGCTCTCGCCGTGCCCGGCTTCAGCGGCTTCTGCTGGCTTTCATGCGGCGCCCAACCTGACATCCAGATCACATCGAAGGTGGCGCGGATGCGGCCATCGGCATCGGCGAAACGCTCGCCATAGATCTGCGCCATCCGCAGCATCGTCGCACGGCGGGTCGGCACCCGCCGCCGCTCCAGGAGAATGTTGGTCGCGCCCATGCGCCGCAGATCCTGCATCAGCGCAAACGCGCTGTCATAGCGCACCACGACGCGGTCGACATCGGTGACCGGCAGCGCGAGCCCTGCGCGCTGCAGCAGGCTGCCGACGTCGCGCAGATCGGCAAACGGCGCGACACGCGGCGACACCCCGCCCTCGCACTCGGCTTCGGCCGTGGCAAAGGATTGCCGAAGCTCGGTCAGCGTATCGCCGCCGATCATCGCTGCCAGCAGCAGGCCGTCGGGCTTGAGCGCGCGGCGGATCTGCGCCAGCACGCCGGGCAGATCGTTGACGAACTGAAAGGCGAGCGCCGAGACGGCGAGATCGAGCGACTCCGGCGCAAGCGGCAGGATTTCCCGCGGCGATCCCTCCGGAGCAACGCGAGCGAACGATTTGAAGCGCGCGTCCAACGCAAGCCCCTCGCCCGGCGTCCAAATGTCGGCCGCATTGGCGAACTCCCGCTTCACCGCGGCGAGCCGATCCGCCATGTCCTCGGCCACGCGGTCGAGCAGGAACGTTGCCGCCCCTTGCCTCATCGCACGGCGCCGCCGCGCTTGAAGCAGTGCGCGGTCGAACAGGACGGGAGCCGTGTTGGGGTCTAGAGCCATGCCGGTTGGTACGCCGATCACCTCGCATCTGGCAATCCGCCGCTTGAGCGGTTTCAATAGCCACGCTAGCCTTGACCCATGGACGCCGAAACCGCCCCGTCCCGTTCGATCGCGACTCATCTCAGGGCTGCGCTCGGCGCTTGCAATTCTGCTTGGACTCATGCCACGCGGCTTGCGCTCGACATCGCGCTGCCGACGCTGTGCGTGGCCTGCCGCGAACCGGTCGACGGCGAGGGCGTGTGCGCGTCCTGCTGGGCGAAACTGTCATTCATCGCCCCGCCCTATTGTCCGCGGCTCGGCATTCCCTTTGTCTACGATCCCGGGCCAGAACTGTTGTCGATGGAGGCGATCGCCAGTCCGCCGGCCTATCAGCGCGCCCGCGCCGCGGTCCGCTATGACGAGGTCGCTCGCACGCTGGTGCATGCGCTGAAATACCAGGACCGCACCGATCTCGCCCCCGCCATGGGCCGCTGGATGGCGCGCGCTGGGCGCGAGCTGCTCGACAGCGCCGACATGCTGATTCCGGTGCCGCTGCATTGGCGGCGCGGATGGAGCCGGCGCTACAATCAATCGGGCGCGCTGGGGCGGGCCATTGCGCGCCAGAGCGGCGTGAAGCTGCGAGGCGACCTGCTGCAGCGCCTACGCGCGACCGAGCAGCAGGTCGGCCTCTCCCGCGCGCAGCGGGCCAGCAATGTGCAGGGCGCATTCGGGGTACCCGCCGACCGGCGGTCCGAAATTCACGGCCGGCGGGTGATCCTGATCGACGATGTCCTGACGTCGGGGTCGACCGTCGATGCTTGCGCGCGGGCGCTGTTGCGCACCAAGGCGGCACAGGTCGACGTGCTGGTCTTCGCCCGGGTTGTGGATACCCCCAAAGCTCCCATATAATCCGCATTATTCTCAAGCCGAGTGAGTCATGAGCGCTGCCATCGAAATCTATACCCGCCCGGGCTGCGGCTATTGCAGCGCCGCCAAATCGCTGCTGACCCGCAAAAAGGCCGCGTTCGCCGAATACGATGTCGCCAAGGACTCGAACTTCCGTCAAGCGATGTACGACCGCGCCGGCGCCGGCTCGACGTTTCCGCAGATATTCATCGGCGCAACGCATGTCGGCGGCTGCAACGAACTTTATGCACTCGACCGCGCGGGCAAGCTCGATGCGATGCTCGCCGGAGAAAAGGCCGCTTCATGAGCGCTGACAAGAGCTTCATCGCCGCCATGGTGCAGATGCGGACCGGACTTCTGCCCGGGCCGAGCCTGGAACAGGGCACGAAGCTCGTTCGCCAAGCGGCGGCCGAGGGCGCCGACTATGTGCTCACGCCCGAAGTGAGCAACATGATGCAGCTCAATCGCAAGGCGTTGTTCGAGCATCTTGCGGCCGAAGAAGACGACCTCTCGCTGAAGGCCTATCGCGCGCTGGCGAAGGAACTGAACATCCACCTCCATATCGGTTCGCTGGCGCTGCGCTTCTCGCCGGAGAAGGCGGTGAACCGTTCGTTCCTGATCGGACCGGACGGAAATGTGCTCGCGAGCTATGACAAGATCCATATGTTCGATATCGATCTGCCTGATGGCGAGAGCTATCGCGAGTCCGCCAACTATCAGCCCGGCGAATCGGCTGTGATTTCCGACCTGCCGTGGGGCCGGATCGGGCTGACGATCTGCTATGACGTGCGCTTTCCGGCGCTCTACCGCGCGTTGGCGGAGGCCGGCGCATCGTTCCTCACCGTGCCGTCCGCCTTCACCAAGAAGACCGGTGAAGCGCATTGGCATACGCTGTTGCAGGCCCGCGCCATCGAAACCGGCTGCTTCGTGTTTGCCGCGGCGCAAGCCGGCCTGCATGAGAACAAGCGCGAGACCTTTGGCCATTCGCTGATCGTCGCTCCCTGGGGCGAGATCCTCGCCGAGGGCGGTGTCGAGCCCGGCGTGTTTCCGGCGAAGATCGATCCCTCCAAGGTCGAGGCCGCGCGAAAAGCCGTGCCGTCGCTGCAGCATGGCCGTCGCTTCAGCGTCGCCGATCCCAAGGCAGGCCCGGAGCATCTGCATCTGGTGCGGGGATCGGCATGATCCGATACGCGCTTCGCTGTGACCACGACCACGCTTTCGAAAGCTGGTTCCAGGACTCCTCTGCCTACGATGCGCAGGTCAAGCGCAAGCTGGTGAGTTGTCCGGTCTGCGGTTCGGACAAGATCGAAAAGGCCATCATGGCCCCGCGCATCGTTGGCAAGAAGGGCCGCGAACGCGGTGAGCCCGCGCCGCCTGCGCCCGTGCCAGCCACGCCTGCGCCCGCTGAAGCCCCGGCGGTCGCCGCATCGACGCCGCTGATGATGGCGCAGGAGCGCGAGCTGCGCGCCAAGCTGAAGGAATTGCGCGATCACATCGTCAAGAACGCCGACAATGCTGGTCCTTCGCCGTCATCAGGCTGGACAGAGGACTTCCACCTCCAAGCTGTCGTTCATACTCGGCACACAGCCAACGGGTCGCGCGAACGCGCGCCCGATGACAGGCTCCGCGAAGCAATCCAGGGCTGCGCGCGAGACTCTGGGTTGCTTCGTCGCTTACGCTCCTCGCAATGACGGTCCTTGAGTGATTGGAACGTGATCTAAGGACCTATGAGCCCGATCTCATTTTCCTCCTGGCAAGTCTGGGCCATCCTCTCAGCCGTCTTCGCCGCGCTGACCGCTATCTTCGCCAAGGTCGGCGTCGAAGGTATCAACTCGGATCTGGCGACCCTGATCCGCACCGTCATCGTACTGATCAGCCTGTCGCTGATCTTGTTCGCGACCGGGCAATTCAGCCACCCCGGACCGATCCCGGCCAAGAGCTGGCTGTTCCTGCTGCTCTCGGGACTGGGCACTGGTGCTTCGTGGCTATGTTATTTTCGCGCGCTGAAGCTGGGTCCCGCGACGTTGGTGGCGCCGATCGACAAATTGAGCGTCGTGCTGGTGGCGCTGTTCGGCGTGGCGTTCCTCGGCGAACGGCCATCGCTGAACGGCTGGATCGGGATCGCCTTGATCTCGGCCGGCGCGGTGCTGATTGCGATCAAGGGCTGATTATGCGGTCACCAATAGGGCCACGCCGACCACGATCAGGACGATGCCGAACAGTTCTCGTGCCGAGGCCGGCTGCTTGAACGAATAATACGCTACCGCCTGCGCGAACAGCACCTCCACCAGCGCCAGCGTGCGCACATTCGCGGCCGCCGTGAGCGCGAAAGCCAGGAACCAGAACTGCGAGGCGAACGCACCCATGAAGCCCGCGAATAGCGACGGCTTCCACAGGCCAAGGATTTTCCTGAGCACGTCGGGCGCGCGCCACAACAGATAGATCGACAGCGCCAAGGTCTGCACGAACAGCCCGAGCACCAATGTGTAGGAGGCCGCCGTCACGAACGACACCCCGGGCACCACGATCACCGCGCCGCGAAAGCCGACCGCAGACAATGCGTAGGCCGCTGCGGCGCCAAGGCCCAGCAGCGTCGGCTTCAGATCGGCAAAGCCCTTCTCGGCGCCGGGGCGCAGCGCGGCAATGACGACGCCTATGGTCGCGATCAGGATCGCGATCACCTTCAGCAAGGTCAGGTGATCACCGAGAAAGACAAAACCGAAGATCGCGGTCTGGATCGCTTCGGTTTTCAGATAGGCCGTGGTCACCACGAACGAGCGGTCGTTCATGGCGAGCAGCATCATGCCGGTGCCGACGATCTGGCTGAGCGCGCCGAGCAACAACCAGGGCCAGAACGCAGGCGTCGGCGACGGCACGGGGTCGCCGGTCGCCGCCATCACGACAGCAAAGAAGATCAGCGAGAACGGAAAGCCGAACAGGAAGCGGATATTGGTCGCGCCCCAGGTGCCGAGCGGCCCCGTCAACGACCGCTGCATCGCATTGCGTGCGACCTGACCGAGCGCGGCGATGAAGGTGAAGGGAATCCAGAGCGTGGCGACGGAGACCATGGGTGGGAATGTTTGCCGGCTGAAAGGGCCGCCACCGTGCCGGGTGCAGCTTATCCGGTCAACCGACAGGACGCATGACAGGATTGCGGGCCGTGCCACATACACCGCGTCGTCCCTGCGAAAGCAGGGACCCATAACCGCAGGATCTGCTTTGAGGCACGAAGGTTAGACAAGCAAATCGCTCAGATCACGCCACTCGGGATTGTCGCGTTCGATCAGCTCGATCTTCCAATCGCGCTTCCAGCGCTTTAGCTGCTTCTCGCGGGTAATAGCCTCTTCCGCGCTCATAAGATTCCACATAGACGAGACGGTGAACACCGTAGGCTTTAACGAACAACGAACCCTCGCCGTTTCGATGCTGCTCCAGCCGCTTCTGCAGCGAGTTCGTTACACCGATATAAAGCGTGCCGTGGCGGCGGCTTGCGAGAATGTAGACGTAGTACATAGGCGTATGGGGAGCCGTCGAATTCAATTACTCTGGCCTGTGGTTATGGGTCCCTGCGTTCGCAGGGACGACAGCAAGGCGGCATCTTCCTCACACCATCTCCTCGGCAATCACCATGTAGTTCACGTCCATGTCGGAGGAGAGGCTCCAGCGGTCGGCGAAGGGGCTGAAGACCACGCCGGTCTGCTCGGTGACGACGAGGCGGTTGTCGAGCAGATGTTTGGTCAGTTCGTCAGGGGTGACGAATTTTTCCCATTGATGGGTGCCGCGCGGCAGCCAGCGCAGAACATATTCGGCGCCGACGATGGCGAGCGCGAAGCTCTTCCAGTTGCGGTTCAGCGTCGAGACCACCATCAGCCCGCCAGGCTTGAGCATGGCTGCGCAGTGGCCAAGGAACGCGCCGATATCGGTGACGTGCTCGACCACTTCCATCGCCAGCACGATGTCGAAGCGCTCGCGCGCATCCATCTCCTCGATCGTGGTGCAGCGGTAGTCGATCGACAGGTGACCCTTGTCGGCATGCAGCTTCGCCGCGGCGATGTTGCTGGCGGAGGGATCGACGCCGATCACCTGCGCCCCCAGCCGGGTCAACGGCTCGCATAACAATCCAGCGCCGCAGCCGATATCGAGGATGCGCAAGTCGGCAAGACAGTTCAGACTTTTGACGTTGCGTGCGAACTTGCGGCAGGCGGCGTCGCGGATATAGGTCAGCCGCAGCGGGTTGATCCGGTGCAGCGGTTTCATCTTGCCATTGGGATCCCACCACTCGGCCGAAAGCCTCGAGAATTTCGCGATTTCGGCAGGGTCGACGGTGCTGCCCGATACGCCAGAAAGATTCGATTGCATGGCCATGGATGACGCCCGCTCTAGCGCGTGGTGATGTAGTTGCGGAACCTGAGCGGCGCTGAGATGGTGGTGATGGTCTCCTTGCCCTCGCCGACCCCCAGGATGGTCACATTGCCATAATCGAGTATGCGCCCCAGGATCGACTGGTTGACGTCGACGCTCTCGACCTTGTCGAGCGCGATTTCGAAGGTGCGCCGCTGGATAAACCCGGTCTTGTGCACAACCCGCATGTTGGTGACGTCGGTCTCGGTGGTAAAGCGGTGGAACCAGGCCCTGATGTTCCAGTACAGGGCTACCAGCGCCACGACGGCGGACGCCGCCAGGCACAGCAGGACCAGGCTATCGATCGTCGTCGTCCGCGACAGGAGGAAGAGGATAATCGCCACGATCCAGGCGCCGATTGCCGGCAGATAGAAAATCCAGTGCGGCTTGGCCGAATACAGCACCTTTTCGCCCGGCTGCAGGATTTGATCGATATAACGCCCCATTTACTCGCCTCACTTTGACCAACCACGACCCGAGCGCCCCGCCACCCCGCCGGAACCCGCTTGCCCCCGGGCGCGCCGCTATGTATACGCGCGTTTTAGCCCGGGCGCCTCCGGTTTCGCGCGGGTTCGCCTAACTTATCCTCTTCGGGGAACACGCGAAATCGTCATGGGCCGCCTCGTGATGAAATTCGGCGGCACATCCGTCGCCAATATCGATCGTATCCGCAACGTGGCGCGACACGTCAAACGCGAGGTCGATGCCGGCCACGATGTCGCCGTGGTGGTGTCCGCCATGGCCGGCAAGACCAACGAACTGGTGGAATGGTGTCGCGGAGCGTCGCCGATGCACGACGCGCGCGAATATGACGCCGTGGTCGCCTCAGGCGAACAGGTGACGTCCGGACTGCTCGCAATCGCGCTGCAGGGCATCGGCATTCAGGCCCGCTCCTGGCAGGGCTGGCAGATCCCTATCAAGACCTCAGACGCGCACGCGTCCGCGCGGATCCTGGAGATCGACGGCGCCGAGCTGCTCCACCGTTTCAAGGATCGCAAGGAGGTCGCCGTCATCGCCGGCTTCCAGGGCATCAATCCGCAGACGGGCCGCATCACCACGCTCGGGCGTGGCGGTTCCGACACGTCGGCGGTAGCGATCGCCGCGGCGATCCATGCCGACCGGTGCGATATCTATACCGACGTCGACGGCGTCTATACGACGGACCCGCGCGTGGTTCCGAAGGCACGGCGGCTCGACAGGATAGCTTTCGAGGACATGCTGGAACTGGCGTCCCAGGGTGCCAAGGTGCTGCAGGTGCGTTCGGTGGAACTCGGCATGGTGCACAACATGCCAATCTTCGTCCGCTCCAGTTTCGACAAGCCCGAGGGTATCGACCCGTACGCCAACCAGCCGCCGGGCACGTTGATCTGCGGCGAGGAGGAGATCATGGAGAACCACGTCGTCACCGGCATCGCCTTTTCCAAGGACGAGGCGCAAATTTCCGTGCGTCAGATCGACGACAAGCCGGGCGTCGCCGCCGCGATCTTCGGGCCGCTCGCGGACGCCAATATCAACGTCGACATGATCGTGCAGAATGTCTCCGAAGACGGCAAGACCACCGACCTCACCTTCACGGTGCCGGCCTCCGATTACACGCGTGCGCGGGATACCATCACCTCCGCCAAGGCCAAGATCGGTTACGCGCGGATGGATACGGCCACCGACGTCGCCAAGGTCTCGGTGATCGGCAGCGGCATGCGCAGCCACGCCGGTGTCGCGGCGCAGGCGTTCTCAGCACTCGCCGCGCGCAACATCAACATCCGCGCCATCACCACCTCCGAAATCAAGTTTTCGGTCTTGATCGACGCCGTCTATACGGAACTTGCGGTGCGCACGCTACACACGCTCTACGGGCTCGATCAGGTTTAGACGAATTTTTTGTTTGGCGCATGATCCGGCCGCCAAACCGCTCACACTTTGGCGAATCATGCGCTTTTGTCTGGCGCGTGATCCGGCCGCCGATTTGCTCACGATTTGGCGGATCATGCGCTTCGCTCGCGCAGCATTCGGCGATTCGGATCATAACGACCGCTGGCAGGCGTTTTGCTTGGCAAAACAAGTCCCAATTCGCTATACGGCCTGCAGGATGGGCTACCGCAAACTGTGCCCCAGTTTGGCCCACCTGATTCGGCGCGCGTGAGGGGCTCGTGATGGCGCCGGACGAATAAAATTGTTGTTTTTCGTGAGTTTAACGTCAGGCCTCGGCGACCAGCCGGGCCGGCTTTGCGGGAGGGGGACCACACAGCATGCGAAGCGCGTCGGGAGGCCCCCGCGTCCTGCTGAGACGGCTTCGCGAAACCATGGCGGAGCAGGTTTCAGCACAGGAGCGATTGGACAAGATCGTGGTGCTGATCGCGGCCAACATGGTGGCCGAGGTCTGCTCGACCTATGTGCTGCGCGTCGACAACACGCTTGAACTTTACGCCACCGAAGGCCTCAACCGCGACGCCGTGCACCGCACGGTGCTGAGTGCGCATGAGGGCTTGGTCGGCCTCGTCGCCAGCGAGGCCACCCCGCTCAACTTGAACGACGCGCAAAGTCATCCGGCGTTTTCGTATCGTCCGGAGACCGGCGAGGAAAACTACCACTCGTTCCTCGGCGTGCCGATCCTGCGCGCCGGCAATACGCTCGGCGTGCTGGTGGTGCAGAACCGCGCCAAGCGCACCTATGTCGAGGAAGAGGTCGAGGCGCTGCAGACCACCGCCATGGTGCTGGCGGAGATGATCGCCTCCGGCGAACTGGCGTCGCTCGCACAACCAGGAGCTGAACCGGCCGCACGGCACTCGCTGCACAAGACCGGCGCGATCCTGTCCGACGGTATCGCGCTCGGCCATGTCGTGCTGCACGAGCCGCGCGTCGTCATCACCAACTACATCGCCGAAGACCTGCCGAAGGAAGTCAGACGACTCGATTCGGCGCTGACCAAACTGCGCGCCGACCTCGACCGCATGCTGGAGCGCGGCGATGTCGCCGACAGCGGCGAACACCGCGACGTGCTGGAAGCCTATCGGATGTTCGCCAACGACCAAGGCTGGTCGCACAAGCTGCATGAGGCGGTCGCCACCGGCCTCACCGCGGAAGCGGCCGTCGAGCGCGTGCAGTCCGACACCCGCGCGCGGATGCTCAGGTCCACGGATCCCTATTTGCGCGACCGCCTGCATGATCTGGAAGACCTGGGCTTCCGCCTGATGCGGCAACTGGTCGGGCAGGATCACGCGCCTTCGAGGGAGCATCTGCCCGACAACGCCATCCTGATCGCGCGCGCGATGGGGCCGGCGGCGCTGCTCGACTATGACCGCAAGCGCCTGCGCGGGCTGGTGCTGGAGGAGGGCACCACCAATTCACACGTCTCGATCGTGGCGCGCGCGCTCGGCATCCCGGCGGTCGGCGAGGTGCCGAACGCGCCGGGCATCGCCGACCCCGGCGACGCCATCATCGTCGACGGCACCTCGGGCGAGATCTACGTCCGCCCCTCGGCGGAAATCGAATCCGCCTATGCCGAACGGGTCCGGTTCCGCGCGCGCCGGCAAGCCCAATATCTGGCATTGCGCGACAGACCCTGCGTCACCAAGGACGGCCAGCCGATCGAGTTGATGATCAATGCGGGCCTCGCCATCGACCTGCCGCATATCGACGACACCGGCAGCGCCGGCATCGGCCTGTTCCGCACCGAACTGCAGTTCATGGTCGGACAAAGCCTGCCGCGCTCCAGCGACCAGCTCGCGCTTTATCGCACCGTGCTGGATGCGGCCGGCGCCAAGCCGGTCACCTTCCGCACGCTCGATATCGGCGGCGACAAGGCGCTGCCCTATATGGAAACCGTGATCGAGGAAAATCCCGCGCTCGGCTGGCGCGCGATCAGGCTCGGCCTCGATCGGCCGGGCCTGTTGCGCGGCCAGATCCGGGCGTTGCTGCGGGCCGGCGGCGGTCGCGCGCTGCGCATCATGTTCCCGATGATCTCGGAGGTCTCCGAGTTCGACGCCGCCAAGGCGATCGTCGAACGCGAGCTGACATATCTGCGCCAGCATGGCCACGCGCTGCCCGAACGCATCGATGTCGGCACCATGGTGGAAGTGCCGGCGCTGCTCTATCAGCTCGATGAGCTGCTGAAGAAAGTCGACTTCGTCTCGGTAGGCTCCAACGACCTGTTCCAGTTTCTGTTCGCGGTCGACCGCGGCAACGCCAAGGTCTCCGAGCGGTTCGACATCATCTCCGCGCCGATCCTGCGCGCACTGCGCGACATCGTGCGCAAGGCGCAGGCGGCAAAGAAGTCCGCCTCGCTGTGCGGCGAGATGGCGTCAAAGCCGATCGGCGCGCTGGCCCTGATCGCACTCGGCTACCGCTCGCTGTCGCTGTCGGCGACCGGCCATGGCCCGGTGAAGGCGATGATTCTCGACCTCGACGCCAAGAAGGCGGAAGCCATGATGGCGCCGCTTCTGGACGCGCCGACCGGCAGCGTGCCGATCCGGCAGAAGCTGATCGAATTCGCCGAGGCCGAGGGACTGGCGTTGTAGCGAGGCCGTCGCACCGCTCGCTTGAACGGTTCCCTTGAATCGTTCCCGTGAATCGCTCCCTTGCACCGCTCCCCTCCCCTTCGCTATTTGTCGTTCGAGACCTTGAGAATCGATGTCGATGCTCCCCGAAGCCAAACTGGACGTTCTGTTGGCCCACCACGCCTCGCTTGAGGCGCAGCTTTTGGGCCAGGTCAATTCCGAACAATATGTGCAGATCACGCGCGAGCTCGCCGAGATCAATCCGCTGATCGATGCCGTCAAGACCTATCGCGCCGCGGTCAAGGAGCTCACTGACGCCGAGGCTCTGATCGCCGATTCCGTCTTGTTGACATGCTGGCCGCCCGCGCCTTGTGCGCGCATGGTCTCGATCCGCAAATCATCGTTCTTGATGTCGACATCGACATCCTCGACCTCGGGTAGCACGGCCACCGTCGCGGCGGAGGTG
>WNGJ01002926.1_pt1 | contig 17456 bp, 14 predicted proteins | sample 5400611 | NCBI WGS metagenome assembly WNGJ01 (sample SAMN13153375, study PRJNA577476) | soil metagenome | isolation source: 40 cm soil or saprolite under Garry oak tree replicate 1 | place: USA:California | collected 2016-06-15 | reverse complement strand
TTCTTCGGCGGCGTCGGACTGCTGCACGTCGTTGGCTGGGGACTCCTGCTCGTGGCTGCCGCAGGCCAGCCGACCATCCTCGCCCTAGGCGGTCTGGCCTACACCTTCGGCCTCAGGCACGCCTTTGACGCCGACCACATCTCGGCGATCGACAACACCACGCGCAAGCTGCTTCAAGACGGGCGTAAACCGGTCGGTGTCGGGTTCTTCTTCTCCCTCGGCCACTCGACAGTGGTTTTCCTGGTCGCGGTCGCTCTCGGCCTGACCGTCAAGTGGATTGTTGATGGTGTCGCCGGCGACAGCGGCATGCTCAGGAGCGTCGGCGGCACGTTGGGCACCGTCGTGTCGGGCGGCTTCCTCGTCTTGATCGGCCTGCTGAACCTGGTCATCCTCATCGACATCGTCCGCGTCTACCGCCGCCTCAAGTCAGGTGAGTACAACGAGGCATCGCTCGAGCTCGACCTCACCGCGGGTGGCTTCATGAGCCGCATCTTCGGGCGACTGTTCCGCGTCATCCGGCACAGCTGGCAGATGTATCCCATCGGGTTTCTCTTCGGACTCGGCTTCGACACCGCATCGGAGGTGGCGATCCTCGCCATCGCGGCCGGGGCAGCGGCGAAAGGCCTGCCGTTCATGGCGGTGATCGCGCTGCCGCTGATCTTCGCCGCCGGGATGTCGCTGATGGACACCGCCGACGGCGCCTTCATGGCCAAGGCGTACTCCTGGGCGTTCACCAGCCCGATCCGCAAGGTCTTCTACAACCTGACGATGACGAGCCTCTCCGTTTTCGTCGCGCTGTTCATCGGCACGATCGAGCTGATGCAGGTGCTCATCGACCGGTTGGATCTGAAGGGCGGTCTCTTTGGAGCCATCGCCGGATTCGACCTGATCGGCCGCGCCGGCTACCTGATCGTGGCGGCCTTTGTCCTGGCGTGGATCGCAGCGCTGCTGATCTACAAGGCGCGTCGCATCGACGAGCGCTGGGGCGAAAAGGTCAGCCGCGTCGCTTAGCTGCTGAGCCCCTCTTTCAAGAGGCCTTCGATGTCGAGCTGCCGGCCGCTGAACGTCAGGTGACCCTCCGGATCCTTTGGCCACTCTTCTTCGGGCCGGTCCCACGCCAGCTCGAGGCCGTTCTCGTCCGGATCGCGCAGGTAGAGCGCCTCATGCGTGCCGTGGTCGTTCACTCCGTCGAGCGGCCAGTCCGCCGCGACCAGGCGGCGCAGCGCATCACCGAGCGCGGCTCGGGTCGGATAGCGGATCGCGACGTGGTAGAGGCCGGTCGTGTTGGGGGGCGGGGGAGAGCCGCCCTTCGACTCCCAGGTGTTGAACCCAAGGTGATGGTGATACCCGCCGGCGGACAGGAACAGCGCGTCGGGGCGGCGAAACACGACGTCGAACCCAAGGATGTCGACATAGAAATGATGGATGCGGTCGATGTCAGCTGTCTTCAGGTGGACGTGGCCGATGTCGACGCCTTCGGCGATCGGTCGCGCGCTGCGTTCGCGAGGCGCCACTCCGTTGCTGGTCTTGATCACGTTCACTCCTTTGGTGGCCCGACGAGCTTCCAACCGTTTTGCCAGGGCCACTCGTTGCGGATCTGCAACGCGACAATCAAAAGCCCCATGGCCTCGAGCACGCGGGCCATGACCAGAGGTCCGGCGTCGATCGGGCGATATCCAATCGATTCCACCAGCTCGAGTGCCTTGAGCTTGGCGTCTTCGTCGTCGCCGGCCACAAAACCGTCGAGCCGGACGCCGTCGACCGTTGGGTCCGCCATTCGTGAAGCGAACGAATAGTTGAAGGCCTTCACCACGCGCACATGCGGGTGACGCTTCTGGATCTCTTCGGCGTTGGAGAGGCCGCCGAGCACCTCAGCTGGATTCTGAACGTTGATGTGGTTGGTCGCGTCGATGACCACCTTTCCGTCGACAGTCGTGCCAAGCCCGCGGAAGACATCGCCGAGCTTGTCGTACGGCACGGCGATGATGACCAGGTCGGCATCCTTCACCGCCTCGAGGTTGGAGGTCGCGGCCTGACATCCTGTCTCCTTGGCCGCCGCGGTAGCGTGCGCAGGATCCGACGCGCTGAGCATGACCTCATGGCCCGCCCTCACCCCTGATTTCGCGAGTGCCTTGCCGACGTTTCCCGAACCGATGATTCCGATCTTCACTCAGTCATCCCCTTTCCAACCACAACCTTACGTAACGGCGGCTTTATTCGAACGAGCACCGACGACGCGGCGATGCTGACCACCACGGCGCCGATCAGACCGGCGCTGACCTGCTTTGTGATCAGACCAGCGGAGAGGGCAAGTGCACCGAGGACATAGCTGAACTCACCGACCTGTCCCAGTCCGACCGCCAGCTGAAGTGACCGGCCGGCCAGCCCGCCGAGCCTGGCCAGCGCCCAAACCACCAGCACCTTGGCGGCGACCACGAGGCCGATGAACAGCAGCAGCCACGGCAGCGCGCCCTCGATCGTGCTGGGATCGATCACGGTCCCGAGCGCGACGAAGAACATCACCGCGAACAGGTCGCGAAACGGAAGGAGCCGCTGCCGCGCCTCGGCGGCGACGGGGCTCTCGGTGATCGCCAGGCCGGCGATGAAAGCGGCGAGGGCGAGAGGTACCCCGAAGTATCGGGAGCCGAGGCCGGCGAGGACCAGGCCGCTCGCCACCGAAACGAGAAGGAAGAGGTCATGTTCGCCCTGCAGGCGCCGCAGCAGCCACGGAAGCAGGAAGGCAGCCGCGGCGGCGATGGCCACAAACGCGATGACGCCGAGCGCGGAGACAACGCCGGAGCGACCGCCGAGCCCGATGACGGTGAACAGCACGAGCGCGGCTGTGACGCCGACCAGGTCCTGGATGAGGCTCCAGCCCAGGAGCTCTTCATCGGTCGCGGGGTCGGTCGTGCGCCTGCGGCTGCGCGTGATGTTGACGACGACGACGCTCGAGGACATGGCGATCGACAGCCCAACGATCGCGGCCCCCGCCACATTCATGCCGAATGCGACACAGAGCGCCGCGGAGATGATCCACGTGATCAGCACCTGAAGAGGGGAGAGAAGGAGAAGCTTGCGGCGCTCCCGAGCCAGCCGGAGCGGGTTGATCTCAATGCCGACCTCGAACAGCAGCAGCACGACTCCGATATCGGCGAGGACCGCGAGCTGCTCGCGATTGGCGACGTAGCCGGGAGTAAATGGGGAGACGGCCACCCCGACGACGAGATAGCCCAGCACCGCCGGCAGGCCTACGCGGCGTGCAAGCTTGCCGGCCAGCGCCGCGAGGAGGAGGAGCAGGCCTAGCTCGAGTACGGCAGGCGCGGTGTGCTCCACGGGCCGGAGAATACTTCACGACCGATGCCCGGACTGGACTGGAAACCCGCGCGCGTGCCAAAGAGGATCCCCCTGGAGGGAGCCAACGTCGTCCTCGAGCCGGTCGACCCTGCCCGACACGCGCCATCGCTCTTCGCGTCATCAAAGGATGCGCCGGAGCTCTGGAGGCACCTCGCCTACGGACCCTTCAAAGACCGGGCGGAGTTCACGAGCTGGCTGCAGGATCGCGCCGCGACCGACGACCCGCTGTTCTACGCGCTGGTCGACCGCGCCGCGGGCGAAGCGCGAGGGATGGCCAGCTACCTGCGCATGGAGCCCGAGCACGGAGTGATCGAGATCGGCCATATCTGGTTCGCGCCTGCCCTGCAGCGCACGCGAGCGGCGACGGAAGCGATCTTCCTGCTGGCCCGCCACGCCTTCGACGACCTGGGCTACCGCCGCCTGGAGTGGAAATGCGACTCGCTGAACGCCCCATCGCGCCGCGCCGCGGAAAGGTTCGGCTTCACTTTCGAAGGCATCTTCCGCCAGCACATGATCACGAAGGGCCGCAACCGCGACACCGCCTGGTACTCGATCATCGACAGCGAATGGCCGGCCCGACGCGCGGCCTTCGAATCGTGGCTGGCGCCGGAGAACTTCGACGAGGAAGGCCGGCAGCACCGGTCATTGGCGGAATACAGATCGAGCTCGACGGATAAGACTCACTGACATGGCTTCTAGAAACGAAGCAATCGAAACCGCGCTGGAGCGCGGCCAAACCATCGACATCACCACTAAAGGGCGCCGGACGGGCGAGCCGCGCCGGATCGAGATCGTCTTCCACAACGTCGATGGCCGCATCTACATCAGCGGCACCCCGGTTCCGAGGAAGCGCCGCTGGCTGGCCAACCTCGAGGCTGACCCGCACTTCACCTTCCACCTGAAGGGCAAAACCCGAGCCGACCTACCGGCGACAGCCCGAGTCATTGATGAGGACGCGGAGCGGCGCGAGGTCCTCCCACACATCGCCCGCAACTGGGGCCGCACCGACATCGAAAAGATGGTCCGAGAAAGCCCACTGATCGAAGTCACAATCGACGCCGGTTAGCCCAGCCCGCGCACTCCTTCTTCCTCGGCTGGCGTTAGGGGAGTTCGGTGATCTCACCCGAGGTAAGGAAGATGGCCCGATAAAGAGTCATCAAATGCCAGGATAGCTCTCGGCGTGGGATGTCACTAACGAGGTCGAATCGGTGACCCAAGGGCTTGTAACTGCAGGTGCTCTGATCATGGTTGCTGGCGGGGTGCTCGCAAATGTGGTCTTTGTTCGCTACGCAGCAGCTCGAAGATCTTCGAGTCGAGATCCTGCGATCCGGCGTGAGGCCGTATTCGCGTTCGCAATATCGCTACTGCTATGCGCGGCCGTTGGCTTCGGCGGCGCCTTCGTGCTGGTCCTTGGGTTAATCGTTGGAAACGGCGCGGCCGCGTGGACTCTCTCGATTCCACTGGCCCCACTGGTGCTAATTGCAGTAGCTGTGCCGTACTTCAGACGCCGGTTCCGCTGATCGCTGCCCTCTTATTCCGCGTTTTTGGCGCCAAACGCGCCCCTCACCGCGCCGAATTCCGCGTGTTTCCCGCCAATCGCGAGCCCTCGGGCGCCCCCCGACACCCTACAAAAGAAGGAGGGCCAGCCCCCGCGGGCCAGCCCTTCGATCGATTTCAGTAACCCGGCGCTAGCTGCAGCCCGTTGTCGCTCCACAGTTCAGGCACTTGTAGCACGAGCCTGAGCGCACGGTGATCGCTCCGCAGTCCGCGCACGCGGGTGCGTCGGTGTTGACGAAGGCGATCTTCTGGAAGCCACTCCCGCCATTCCCGTTCGTGGCCGGGTGGGCGACCACCTTCAGCTCGGTCTGAGTCGAAACCGGCCGAGCATTGTCAGCCTTGGTCGGCGCAGCCTTGGCCGGTGCCGGCGCCGGCTCGACCGCGGGCTCGCGCCGCACGATGCCCACCGCGTCCTGCTCGTCCAGCGTGAAGAAGTGGCTCGCCATCCAGCGGAAGATGTAGTCCACGATCGACTTCGCGATCGGGATCTCCTTGTTCTTGGTGAACCCGGACGGCTCAAAGCGCATGTGGCTGAACTTGTCGACCATGAACTTCAGCGGCACGCCGAACTGCAGCGCGTAAGAAGTCTGCGTCGCGAACGCGTCCATCAGGCCCGAGATCGTCGAGCCCTCCTTGGCCATGGTCACGAACAGCTCTCCAGGAGTCCCGTCGTCGAACAACCCGACCGTCAGGTATCCCTCGTGCCCCTGGATGTCGAACTTGTGCGTGACCGCCTTCCGCTCGTCCGGCAGCTTGCGCCGCATCGCGCGGTACTCCACCTCGGCCGGAGCCGCCGCCTTCTTCTCCTTGTCGAGTGACGTGGACAGAGGCTGCGAGCGCTTGCATCCATCGCGGTAGATCGCGATGCACTTGAGCCCGAGCTTCCACGACTCCATGTAGGTCTGCTCGATGTCTTCCGCCGTCGCGTCGGTCGGCAGGTTCACGGTCTTGGACATCGAGCCCGAGATGAACGGCTGGACCGCAGCCATCATCCGCACGTGACCCATCGGCGCGATCGAGCGAGTCCCGTTGACCGGCTTGAACGCGCAGTCGAAGACCTTGAGGTGCTCTTCCGCCAGGTGCGGAGCGCCTTCGATGGTGTCGTTCTCGTCGATGTACTCGACGATCTCCTTGACGCTCTTCTCGTCATAACCCAGCTTGCGCAGGGCGGCGGGAACGGTGGTGTTGACGATCTTCAGCAGTCCGCCTCCGACCAGCTTCTTGTACTTGACCAGCGCCAGGTCAGGCTCGATGCCCGTCGTGTCGCAGTCCATCATCAGCCCGATCGTTCCGGTCGGAGCGAGGACCGTGGCCTGTGCGTTGCGGTACCCGTGGGCGCGGCCCAGCTTGACCGCCTCATCCCACGTCTCGCGAGCGGCGTCGACCACTTCGGCCGATTCCGGTGACGTGCTGAGCTGGTGTGCCGCCTGGCGGTGCTTCTCCATCACCCGCAGCATCGGCTGGCGATTCTTGGCGAACTCGCTGAACGGACCCTTGACCTGCGCCATCCGCGCCGACTGCGCAAACGCTCGCCCGGTCATGATCGCGGTGATCGCGCCGGCGAAGCGGCCGCCCTCTTCGGAGTCGTAGGCGAGGCCCATCGACATCAGCAGCGCGCCGAGGTTGGCGTAGCCAAGGCCCAGCGGGCGAAGCGCCTCGGAGTTCTTGCCGATCGCCGGAGTGGGGTAGGAGGCACGGGAAACGATGATCTCCTGGCCGGTGAAGCAGACGTCCACCGCGCGGCGGAACTGGTCCACGTCGAACCGACCCTCTTCGTTCTGGAACTTCATCAGGTTGAGCGACAGCAGGTTGCACGCCGTGTCATCGAGGAACACGAACTCGCTGCATGGGTTCGTGGCATTGATCCGGCCAGTGTTCGGCACGACGTTCCAGTCCTGGATCGTGGTGTCGAACTGAAGCCCGGGGTCACCGCAGATCCAGGTCGCCTCGGCGATCTCTCGCCACAGGTCGCGCGCCTTGTACGAGTCGATGACCCGGCCGTCCACGACCGCCTTCGTCTCCCACTTCTTGTCGCCTTCGACCGCTTGCATGAACTCGTCGCTCACGCGGACCGAGTTGTTGGCGTTCTGGAACTGGACCGAGTCGTATGCCCCGCCCGTCACGTTGAACCCGACGTTGTAGCCGGCCTCGATCAGCGCCCACGCCTTCTTCTCTTCCTCCGCCTTGCAGCGGATGAACTCGAGGATGTCCGGGTGGTCAGAGTTGAGGATGACCATCTTCGCCGCCCGCCGGGTCGTGCCGCCTGACTTGATCGAGCCCGCGAACGAGTCGTAGCCCTTCATGAAGGAGACGGGACCTGAGGCGGTGCCGCCACCGGAGAGCTGCTCCTTGGACGAGCGCAGGACCGAGAGGTTGGTGCCTGTGCCGCTGCCGAACTTGAACAGCATGCCTTCGGTCTTGACCAGCTCGAGGATGGACTCCATCGAGTCCTGCACCGAGTTGATGAAGCACGCCGAACCCTGCTGCTGGCGGCCGGGTACGCCGATGTTGAACCACACCGGGCTGTTGAAGGAGGCCTGCTGCGTGACCAGGAGGTAGCGCAGCTCTTCCGACCAGTTCGCGGCGTCTTCCTCGCTCGCGAAGTACCCTCCCTCGCGTCCCCAGTTGGCCAGGGTCTCGACCACCCGGTTGATCAGCTGCTTGACGCTCGTCTCCCGCTCAGGCGTGCCGAGGCCGCCGCGGAAGTACTTCTGGGCGACGACGTTGATCGCCAGCTGCGACCACGAGCGGGGGACCTCGACGTCCTTCTGCTCGAAGATGACCTGCCCCTTCTCACCGATGATCGCAGCGGTGCGGCGCTCCCACTCGACCAGGTCGAAGGCATGGCTGCCTTCGGGTGTGAAGTAGCGACCAAAACGCAGCCCGCTCGACGCTGCTTTGGTGGACCTGGGGGCTGCTGTCAGGTGAGCAATGTTTTTGGCCATCTTCTTTAGAGAACGCCTCCTTGAATCATCCCCGGTGAGGGTTTATTTGAACCGCGGTTGCTGGGACGTGGGGTGGGTCGTTGAACTTGTACGTTTGGGGACGGAAGAGGCCCCAGAGCATGCCCGCCACTTATGCCCCAGGGCCTCGATCTAACGCCCTGAATGATACGAGCCGACTTTTGGCTTGTCAAGACCCAAAACACCATATGTTCGGTCTTGATAACCCTTTACCCCCAACATGTTGGTGGATTACCTGTGGACAACTCTGCTCGGGACTTGGGCACAGGATGCGGAATGGCTGTGGGAAAGTGTGCAAAACGGCCCTATTGAGCTGATTCGACGAGAGCGAGCTGGGTGGTGTCTGTGGATATCCCGTCAGGAGCCGTTTCCATCATCTGGACGCTCTGCGCGGAGGCCCGGATCCGGGCCGAGACCTGCTTGCCCTCGCCGTACGCGTTCTGGAGCATGGTGACCGCCCGCTGGAGCTTGTTCTCGAGCACGGTCTCCAGGGTGTCGAGGTGGCGCTCGACGTCGATCAGCGCGGACTGCAGCTTCTCCATGTCCACGGTGCGGGCGAACTGCAGGTGCAGCTGGTACAGGGTCAGCAGGTAAGGAAGGGCCATGGCGTAGCCCACGACCATCACGTGCCGCTTGTGGGCGCCGACGATCGCTCCCCGGCACACGTCGTAGGCCGCGTCCGGGATCACCGCCAGCGCGAATGGCGACGTCATCGCCGGGTCGATGTACTGGCTGACCTCACGCACACGCCGCTCGACCTCGCGCTCCACCTGGCCCGCCAGCTGCGCCCGGCGCGGCGCGTCGAGCGACGGATCCGCGAGCTGCTCCAGGGCCCCGCTCGAAACCCACTTCGAGTCCATCGGCAGCAGCTTGCCGCCGGGCAGGCGAAGCGCAAGCTCGACCACCTTGCCGCCGACCCACACGTTGCGCTGGAGCATCTCGGGTGGGAGGTGGCGGAGCGCCTCTTCGAGGATGTTCTCGCCGGCCGCTCCGCGGGTCGAGCTGCCCGCGATCACGCTCTCCAGCCGACGCAGGCTCGCCCGAGCCTCTTCTTCGACCGGCTGGCGCGCGGAAAGGGCCGAACGCAGCCCCTCCACGACCGACTGGGTCTGCGACAGCCGCTCACGCAGCTCGGCCGCCTGGGATCCCTGAGCCTGCCCGCCGGCCTCGAGCCGGACTTTCAGCTCGGCCACGTCGCGGGCCTGTCCCTCCGCGCGGCGGACCAGGTTCCAGACCAGGAACCCCACCCCGCCCATCATGGCCAGGAGGCATACCAGTAGGAGGGCGAACAAGAGTTCGAGCAACGACATCTTGCGCATTGTAGTCCTGGAAAGGGGGTATAGACAAGGCTGTTAACCTGATGAAAATGGCTGCCCAGGAACCCGTTTCCGAGCTCAACCCGGCGCCCGACCGAATCCCCCTGGAGGAGGTCTACATGCGCATGGCCGAAGAGCTCGCCAAGCGGTCCACCTGCGCCCGCCTTCAGGTCGGCAGCGTGATCACCACCCCCGACCTCACACAGGTCCTGGGCATTGGCTACAACGGCAACGCCAGGGGCCTGCCGAACCGCTGCGACTCAACCGAGCCCGGAAACTGCGGCTGCATACATTCAGAGCAGAACGCCCTGATCAAGGCCGGCGCGGCGCTGCCCGCCAAGGTGATGTTCGTCAGCGCCTCGCCGTGCGTGATGTGCGCCAAGATGATCATCAACACCAACGTCGGCCGGGTCTACTACCGCGAGGCTTACCGCGACCCGGCCGGACTCGATGTCCTGCGCCAGGCCGGAGTCGAGGTCGTGCACTACGACCAGTGGAAAGACCGCTGGCGCTAACCCCAGCCGGACTCCGCGTTTCTTGCAAGCGGCCAGAGACGCAGTAATCCGGCTCAGCGCTCGATCTCCCACCCGGCGTCCGACTGCACCATCTTCGGCTCCACGGTCGGCACGTCTTTCAGCTGGCCCGCCCACGAGAACAAGGCCTCCGCGTCGGGCTCAGACGCTACAGACTCCAACACGGACCGCGTCGCGTAGACGAGGGTGACGTCCGGACTCGCGAGCGCCCGCTCGGGGGTGATCCACAACCAGTCCGTCACCTCACCCTCCTGCGGCCGCACCACCTGGTCCTCCGGCATGCGCGCGAGAAAAAAGCGCGCGTCGTAACGGCGACGCAGGAGCGCGGGAGTGACCCACCGGGCGAACAGCACCAGCGAATCGAGCGCCGGCTCGAGTCGCAGCTCGCGCAGCGCCTCGCCGAACGTCTTTCCGCCCTTGACGATCGAACGCACCGCATCGCACTCCGCCGGTCCCCCATACCGATCGCCCCGGCGCGCCAGCAGCGCACCAACCTCCTCAAACGTCTCCCGCACCGCTGCCATCCGGATCTCGTCGCCCCAACCCATGTCGTCGCCGTGCACCGTGCCACCTGGGAAGACGTAAGCGCCCGGTGCAAAGTCCGCTCCTCCCGGACGCCGCACGAGGAGCAGCTCCCACGGCCGGTTGCGGCGGACCAGCAGCACCGTCGCCGACGGGCGCGGCACGACCGGCGGCCCGGTATTGATCGCGCCTGGCGGCAGCACCTCATTAGGATGCCTTGATGGACCTGGGCATTGCCGGCAAGGTCGCGCTCGTCACCGCCGGCACTCGCGGAATAGGACTCGGCATCGCACAGGCATTGGCCAACGAAGGCGTGCGCGTCGCGGTCGCCGCGCGCACCGAGAGCGATGTAAAAAAGACGGCCGCGGCGCTCGGCGGGGTCGGCGTCGTCGCCGACCTGATGACCGAAGATGGCTGCCGCCGGTCCGTCAAGGAAACCGAAAAAGCCCTGGGCCCGATTGACATCCTCGTCAACAACCTGGGCCTCCGGGCCGGCAGCTCATGGAGCGACACGGGCACCAAAGAGTTCGAAACCGCTTTTGCCGGCAACGTCACCGTGAGCGTCGGCATAACCCAGCTCGTGCTGGCCGGCATGCTCCTCCGCGGCTGGGGCCGCATCATCGCGATCACCTCCGTGTGGGGCCGGGAGACCGGCGGGGCGCCCGCCTACAACGCGGCGAAGGCGGCCGAGAACAGCTTCGTCAAGTCACTCGCCAGGGAGGTGGCCGCAAAAGGCGTGACGGTGAACGCCATCGCTCCAGGCTCGATTCTCTGGAAAGGCGGCGGTTGGGACCGGAGGCAGCAGGCCGATCCCGAAGGGATAGCCGAGCTCGTCCGCCGCGAGATGCCTCTCGGTCGTTTCGGCACGGTTGACGAGGTCGCGAGCGTGGTGACCTTCATCTGCTCACAGCAGGCGAGCCTGGTCAACGGCGCGGTGATCGCGGTCGATGGGGGTCAGTCGCGGTCCGGAATCTGACACTTGCCCTGGTCCTGGTCCTGGTCGTGGTCGCCGCCTGCTCGCAGGCTGCACCGGCGCAGCCGGCGCCGAGCTCCAGGACGCTCACCGGCGCCATCGGCGCCGCCGCCTATCGGATCGAGGTGCCCTCGAGCTGGAACGGAACGCTGTTCCTCTACAGCCATGGTTATGTTCCGCCGGGCAGCGACAAAGTCGCCGTCGCGGCGCCTGGCGTTGACGCCACGGCCTGGCTGCTCGGCCATCACTTCGCGATCGCGGGCTCCTCTTACAGCTCCAACGGGTGGGCGCTCGAGGACGCGTTCAAAGACCAGGTCGCACTCCTTGACTACTTCGACAAGCACGTCGGCAAGCCAAAGCGCGTGATCGCGTGGGGCCACTCGCTCGGCGGCATCGTCACCGCCGGCCTGGTCCAGCTCTACCCCGACCGATTCACGGCCGCGATGCCGATGTGCGGCGTGCTCGCCGGCGGCATCGGCACGTGGAACGCCGAGCTCGACGCCGCCTACGCGTTCCGGACCCTGCTGGCCCCCGCGTCAAACCTGCAGCTCGTCCACATCACGGATCCGGAAGCCAACCTGCAGCTCGCGCTCGACGCCTTCACGCAAGCGGCGGACACTCAAGCGGGCCGCGCGCGCCTCGCACTGGTCGGGGCGCTGATCGACCTGCCCGGGTGGTTCGACCCGCGCCTGCCCGAGCCCGCGACCACCGACTACGCGGCGCAAGCCGAGGCGCAGGCGTCGTGGGAAGCGCGGGTCGATTTCGCCTTTGCGTTTCGCTATCGCGCGGAGCTCGAGCAGCGCGCGGGAGGCAACCCGTCGTGGAACGCCGGGGTCGACTACGCGCACCTCCTGTCGACATCACCCGATCGCGATGAGGTCACCGCCCTCTACTCCGCGGCCGGCCTCGATCTCCAGTCCGACCTGCGCACGCTCAACGGTGGCGTGCGCGTGCAGGCCGACCCCGCGGCGGCGCGCTACCTCGACCGCTACATCAGCCTCGACGGCGATCTGCACATACCGGTGCTGACGATGCACACGACCGGTGACGGGCTCGTCATCCCTCCAAACGAAAGCGCCTACGCCGACGCCGTCCAGGCCGCGGGTCAGAGCGGGCTGCTGCGCCAGGTGTTCGTGCATCGCGCCGGCCACTGCTCCTTCACGCCCGCGGAAACCATCGCCGCGGTCAAGGTCATGCTCGAGCGACTCGACACGGGCACCTGGGACGACTCCGCCCTGCGGCCGGGCGCGCTCAATGCCGGCGCCCGCGCTCAAGACGAGTCGTTGAATGCGTTCTTCGGCGCCGCCACACCACCCGCCTTCATCGATTTCAAGCCCGCACCGTTCCCGCGCCCATTCGCCAGGGGTTCGCTCACAGCAGATTCCAACTGAGCAAATGCTGAGAAACAGAAGGGAGAACTCCCTCCCCCGCAGGGGAGGGCGGGGGTGGGGGAAGGCGCACCTCGCATAATCGCGGCAATGGTTCGGTTCAAAGGCAAGCTCACGCCCACCCCGCGAGGTGGAGGCGGCTGCCTGGTCCCCGTGCCACGCGACGTCGCCACCAAGCTCGGCCTGAAAGGCATGCCCAAGATCCACGCGGTGATCGCGGGCCAGGCCTACCGCGGCTCGCTCATGCCGATGGGCGACGGCACCTGGTGCCTGGGTGTCCTGAAGTCGATCCAGGAAGCGGCGGGAGTGGGCTTCGGCGACACCGTCACGGTCGAGCTGTCACTCGACACCGCGCCCCGCACCGTCGAACCGCCGCCCGACCTCGCCCGGGCGATGGCGCGCGACAAGAAAATGGCAGAGGCCTGGGAGGCCCTCTCCTTCACAAACAAAAAGGAGATGGCGCTCAGCCTGGTGGGGGCGAAAAAACCGGAGACCCGTGATCGACGACTGGCGGCTGCGATTGCGAGCCTGCGCAAATAACGCATCGCTGGCGCCAAAGAGGTGGAATCGAGTTCCTTCAGACGACCGTTTGGCGCCAAAAGGGCGGAATCCAGCCCCGAGCTTACTTGCCTGAGAACGGTCCTGCGCCCAGCTCTCCGATCAGCAGCAGGGTGGTCGGGTAAACGCCAAGCAGCAAGGACGCGACTCCGCTCAGCGCGATCACCGATGTGCTGCTGATCGAAGCCGGGACCCTGTCGCGGCGCACCGACGGCGACCAGATCGGGATCAGCACCCGCACGTAGTAGAAGACGGACACCACGCTCATCAACACAGCGAGCACAACCAGCCACGTGTAGCCCGCACTGACGCCCGCGGTGAACAGGAAAAGCTTGCCGAAGAATCCAACCGTCGGCGGGAAGCCCGCGAGCGAGAGCATGAAGATCGACATCAGCACCGCCATCACCGGGTTGCGCTGCGCGAGGCCTTCGAGGTCGGCGAATCCATCGCGATCTCCTTCTGGTCCGGCCAGCAGGGTGATCACCGCGAACGCCCCGAAGTTCATGAACATGTAGACAAAGAGGTAGTAGAGGACCGCGGCGAGCCCGCTTGTGCCGCCCGCGATCACGCCAATCAAGATGTATCCCGCCTGCGCGACACCCGAGTAGGCGAGCAGCCGCTTCAAGCTCGACTGCGCGATCGCCATCAGGTTGCCGACGATCATGCTGGTCGCGGCGACGAAGGCCAGCAGCACCTGCCACTCGGGCGAGAGGTGGGGGAGACCACCGGCGAAGACCCGCACGATCATCGCGAAGGCCGCGGCTTTGGTCCCCACCGACATGAAGGCGGTGACCGGTATCGGCGCGCCCTGGTACACGTCCGGGGTCCACATGTGGAACGGCGCGGCGGAGACCTTGAACGCGAACCCGACGCCCATCAGCACGATGCCGAGCACCAGGAGCGGATTGCTGAGGCTCGCCGAGGCAAGTCGCGTCGCGATGTCGGGAATCACCGTCGTCCCCGCGGCGCCGTAGATCAGCGCCATTCCATAAAGGACGAATGCGCTGGCGAACCCTCCGACCAGCAGATATTTGGCAGCCGCCTCCTGCGACCGGCTCTCCGTCCGTGCAAACCCGCACACGATGTAGAGCGCGATCGACAGCAGCTCGAGTCCGAGGAACACGGTGACCAGCGATGTGGCCGATGCAAGGACCATCATCCCGATGACCGCACCCATGATCAGGATGTGGAACTCCGATTCGAGCATCCCCCGCTTGCGCAGATACGAATGCGAGAGCGCAACCGTGAGGATGCCGAGGATCGCGAACAAGATCTCGAAGAAGAGCGCGAAGTTGTCGCCCGTCGCGAACTTCTGATACGCGTAGTCGCCCGTCGCGTAGAGCCATCGATAGACCGCGGTCCCCAGCGAATAGGTGAACCCGACGACGGCGACGATCGCCACCGCCCCGCCCCGGCGGCTCCTGGGCAGAACGAGGTCCACGACGATCGCGAACAAGAAAAACCCGGTCAGCGTCGCGATCGGTGCGATCTGGCCGAGGTCGGAGAGCGCCTGGGTCCACGTGTAAGGCACGTAAACGGTCATCGGGCAAGCCCGGCCTGGCCGACCGAGGTCATCAGGTTCGTCAGCACGTACGGGTACAGCCCGATCGCGAACATGATCGCGACCAGAGGCGCCAGCAGCGTCAGCTGCCCGGCGTAGATGTCAGACCTCGGCACAGGTCCCGCCGGCGGGCCCTGCATGATGCCCTGGAAGAGCCGCAGCATGTAGACCGGCGCCAGCACCAGCCCGATGGAGCCGAACACGGCGAGAACCGGCTCGCGCTGCCACGCTCCGAGCAGCGTCATGAACTCGCCGACAAAGCTGTTGAGCCCTGGAAGGCCCAGCGCAGCGAGGGTCACGATGAAGAAGACACCCGCCATCACCGGCATGCGCAGCGCCAGCCCAGCCATGGCAGACCGGTCACGAGTGCCGGCGCGATCGGAGATCCACGCGACGATCAGGAAGAGGGCGGAGATGATGATCCCGTGGTTGACCATCTGCAGCACCGCGCCCTGCTGGCCTTGCACGTTGTACGAGAAGATCCCCAGCACGATGAAGCCCATGTGGCTCACGCTCGAGTAAGCGACCAGCAGCTTCATGTCGCGCTGTGCGATCGCCATCAGCGCACCCCAGATGATCGCCGCGACCGCGAGCACCGGGATGATCCACCGCCAGTCCCACCACCAGACCGGATCGGGGAACAGTGGCACCGCGATGCGCAGGAAACCGTAGGCGCCGGCCTTGCCCATCACCCCGGCGAACGTGACCAGCATCGGCGTCGGTGCTGCGAGGTAGGCGTCGGGCAGCCAGCTGTGGAACGGGAACAGCGGCGTCTTGATCGCGAAGGCGAGCGCGAACACGAAGAACAGGCCGAACTGGATCGAAGGTGAGGGCGCGAGCGTCGCCAGGGTGGCGAGGTCGAAGGTCTTCTGGCCGGTGAACACGTACTCGCCGATCACGCCGACCAGCATCAGAAGCGACCCCGCGAGCGTGTACAGCACGAACTTGATCGCCGCTCGTCCAGGCCGCTCTCCTTCTCCGAAGATCCAGAGGAGGAAGTAGGCCGGGATGAGCATCGCTTCCCAGAACACATAGAAAAGGACGAGGTCGGTGGCCATGAACACGCCCGCCAGCCCGGCTGACATGGCGAGCATCAGCGCGACGAAGCGGTTCACGTGGCGGGTCGCGACCGGGGTGGCGAGGATCGCGATCACGGTCAGGAGCGCGTTCAAGACGACCATCCAGAGGCTGATGCCGTCGACGCCCAGGCGGTAGAAGATCCGCAGCTGCGGGATCCAGGGCACCGTCTCGGTGAACTGGTAGCCGCGATACCCGGGCTCAAACCCGAATGCGACGCCGGCGGCGACGCCGAGCGAAGCGACCGCCACCACCACGCCAAACCATTTCGCGAATCGCGGCGGCATGTAGGCGATCAGCGCGGCGCCGATCAGCGGCAGCAGCCAGATGACTGTCAGCGTCATGACGCGGCCCTGATGAGCAGCAGCACCGCCGCCACCACCGCCCCGCCGACGAAGACGAGCACGTAGCTTCGGAAGTAGCCGCTCTGCGTCAGGCTCAAGCTGCTCGAGCTGGCCATGGCCAGGCGCCCGGTGCCGACCACCGCGCCGTCGAGGATCGGCTGCTCGATGTCGCGCAGGCCGGAGTCGGCGAGCCCATCAAGGGGCCGGACAAAGGCGGCGTCGTAGATCTCGTCGAAGTAGTACTTGCGCTCCAGCAGGCGTTGGGCCCACGGGTAGTTCGTGCTCCAGGTCTTCCACGAACGCTCGACGTAGAAGCGGTACGCGGCAAGAAAGAGAAGGGTGGCGAGGACCATGGTCGTCAGCCCGACCAGGACGTCGACCCAACCGCCCTCCCAGTCCATCTTTCCCAGCGGCGAGACGAGGAAGTCAGAGACGGCCGATGGGCCGAAGCCGAGGGCGCGCGTCTGGATGAACCCGCCGATCACCGTAAGCCCGGCCAGCATGAGGACCGGAATGAGCATCACGGAGCGTGCCTCGTGTGGCACCAGGACCGGTCGTTCGGGTGAAGGCTTGCCGCCGAAGGCCATCCACCACATGCGCCCGGTGTAGAAGCCGGTGATCAGCGCGGTGATCGCGCCCACCACCCACACGGCCTGCGCCAGCGGGTCGTCGGGCTTGGAGAACGCCGCGCCAAGAATCTGCTCCTTCGAGAAGTAGCCGACCAGCGGGATCACGCCGACGAGCGACAGCGACCCGATGAGGAAGGCCCATGACGTGCGCGGCAGCTGGCGGAACAGCCCGCCGTACTTGCGCATGTCCTGCTCGTCGTGCATCGCGTGGATGATGTTTCCCGCGGCGAGGAAGAGCAGGGCCTTGAAGAAGGCGTGCGCGAGAAGATGGAAGAACCCCGCCGCGTAAGCGCCGATGCCGACCGCGAGGAACATGTATCCGATCTGGCTCATGGTCGAGTAGGCGAGCACGCGCTTGATGTCGGTCTGGACGATGGCGATGGTGGCCGCGAACAGCGCGGTGACCGCGCCGATGATCGCCACCGCGTTGTGGGCATAAGTCGCGATGTCGAAGATCGGGTGCATGCGGCCGACGAGGTAGACGCCCGCGGTCACCATCGTCGCCGCATGAATCAGGGCGCTGACGGGAGTCGGTCCTTCCATCGCGTCCGGAAGCCAGGTGTGGAGCGGAAGCTGAGCGGACTTGGCCACCGCACCCACGAGAAGCAGGAACGCCGCGAGCTCGAGGGTCGGGCTGTCCTGCGCGTGAACCAGGGGAAGGATGCAGACGAGCCCGGGCGG
>WNGJ01012037.1_pt1 | contig 17459 bp, 13 predicted proteins | sample 5400611 | NCBI WGS metagenome assembly WNGJ01 (sample SAMN13153375, study PRJNA577476) | soil metagenome | isolation source: 40 cm soil or saprolite under Garry oak tree replicate 1 | place: USA:California | collected 2016-06-15 | reverse complement strand
CTTCGCCGCCAGCGAACCCTCTAACCCCTCCAGTCCGCCCATCCACGGTAATGACATCTGGAACCAGAACCCGCGCCTTGTTTCCCGACGCGTCCTGACGTCCGCTCTTTCAGTGAGTCGGGTGCCCAAGATCCGGATCGTCGGGAACCGGCAGGCCGTGCTGGCGCAGCCGTGCCGCGCGGATGTCATCCGCGTAGACCGCCACGGTGAACAGGCTCCCTGCCAGCGCGAGCGCTGGCACCATCAGCCGCAGCCAGACCGGCCCTGGCAGCAGCCCCAGCAGCAGGCACACCGGGATCATGACGGTGAGGTGCCGTGCGACGACGCGCCCCCGCCAACCGGCGTCGATGAGCTCGTGGCGCACCCACTCCCTGTTCTCGGGCCGCAGCCGCATGCCGAAGGCGAACCGCAGGCGGCCGGCCAGGTTCGGGTCACCAGGCAGCCTGGTCATGGCGCACCGCGATGGCCGCCGGGCAAGCTCATGATGTCGTCAGGGTCCTTGATGTTCGATCCGGCTCAGTCGCTGATCTGGCAAATGGCTTCGCCGCTCGAGACACTCTGACCGACCGTGACCATGAGCCCGGTCACCGTGCCGTCCTTGTGCGCGGCGAGCGGCTGCTCCATCTTCATCGCCTCGAGCACGACGATCGTGTCACCGGCCGACACCCGATCGCCCTCATTCGCTACGAGCTTGACGATGGTGCCCTGCATGGGGCTGGTAAGTGTGTCGCCCCCGGCCCCAGCGGCCGTGCGCCGCGCGCGCGGCGCGGAGCGCTGAGGGGTGCGCCCGGCCAGGCGCCCGGTGGCGGCCGCCGTGCCGCTCGTGTCGCCCGCGTCGCCCATGACCAGGAACCCCGGCGGCAGCACCACCTCCAGCCGCTTGCCGCCGACCTCGACGGTGATCCGCTCGCGGGCGGCGGGGTCTGGATGGTCGCCGTTGGCTTCGCCGGTGAACGGCTCGATGTGCCCCTCGAACTCGGTCTCTATCCACCTGGTGTGCACGCTGAAGGGCTCGCTGGTGAACGCCGGGTCCGCGGTGACGGCACGGTGGAAGCCGAGCACGGTCGGCATCCCGGCGAGGTCGAACTCGCCCAGCGCACGCCTCGCACGCTGCAGCGCCTGGTTCCGGTCGCTGCCGGTCACGATGAGTTTGGCGATCAGTGAGTCGAATGCCCGCGGCACCGTCATGCCCTCGCGGTAACCGGCGTCGAGCCGGACGCCCGGCCCGGACGGCGGCTGCCAGCGGGTGATCTTTCCTGGTGCGGGCAGAAAGTTGCGCCCGGGATCCTCGGCATTGATCCGGAACTCGATCGAGTGAGCCCGCGGCTGCGGGTCCGGGTAGCCGAGCGGTTCGCCGTCCGCGATCCGGAACATCTCCCGCACCAGGTCGAGCCCCGTGACCTCCTCGGTAACCGGATGCTCGACCTGAAGCCTGGTGTTCACTTCGAGGAAGGAGACGGTTCCGTCCTGGCCGATCAGGAACTCGCAGGTGCCGGCGCCCACATAGCCCGCCTCGCGCAGGATCGACTTGGACGATTCGTAAAGGACTTCGATCTGTTCCGGGGAAAGGAAGGGCGCGGGGGCCTCCTCGACCAGCTTCTGGTGGCGCCGCTGCAATGAGCAGTCGCGCGTGGAAACCACGACGACGATGCCGTGGCTGTCGGCCAGGCACTGGGTCTCGACCGCCTCCCTGACCGCGGATTCGTACTGGTGGCTGATCTCGCCGAGCGTGTGCGCGACCTTGAGCCCGCGCCCGCCGCCGCCGTAAGCGGCCTTGATCGCCACGGGCAGGCCGTGCCGACGAGCGAACTCGATCACGTCGGTGGCGCCGGACACCGGGCCGGGCGTGCCCGGCGCGAGTGGCGCGCCCGCGGCCATCGCGATATGCCGTGCGCTCACCTTGTCGCCCAGCGCGCGGATGGCGGCCGGTGGAGGCCCGATCCAGGTCAAGCCCGCGTCGAGGACCGCCTGCGCGAAGTCCGCGTTCTCCGCCAGGAACCCGTAGCCAGGGTGGACCGCGTCGGCACCGGCCTGCGCCGCCACTTTGAGGATCTTCGCGATGTCGAGGTACGAATCGGCCGCGGTCCGCCCGCCGAGGGCGTACGCTTCGTCGGCCATCGTCACATGCAGCCCATCCAGGTCCGGCTCGGCGTAGACGGCGATGCTGGTCAGATCCGCATCGCGACAGGCACGGGCGACGCGGATCGCGATCTCGCCGCGGTTAGCGATGAGGACTTTGCGCACGGAACGCCTCCTCTCGGCTGAGGTAGGAGTCTAAACGGTGTCACTCGCGGTGCCGCTTGAGGCTCGGTCCGGCGCCGGTCGCAGCCGTGTCGAGCCCCCGGGCTGCCCGGGCGCATACCGCCCGGCCCGCGGCCTTGATCGCCCGTGGGCGGGCACGTGACCGCAGGCGCCGGTGCGGATCCGGCCAGGTCGTGACCCCGGGGTACCGGGGCCGCCCGGTCAGTGCGGCAGCCCGCTCGCACGCCAGGCACCCGGGCCGTGCCGCAGCGGCGCCGATGACAGGCGGGCTCTGTCACCCCAGCCGGATCTGGCGCGGCCGTTCGCCTCGGCGCGCCCCTCCTCCGCCAGGGCGGCTCGCCGGGCCGTGGTGCGGGCGATCGCGAGCGCGGCCACGAGTGCGGCGGTCTCTTCCGCGCTTGCTTTCCCGCGCACCACGCGCAGCAGCGGCGGCGTGCCTGCGTCAGCCACGGCGAACCTCCAATCACCACGTGCGGCCCAACTCAGAGTATGACCGGCGCACCGGGACGGAGTTGGTCCCTACTTGCGCGGTTTCCCCGTGCCGATACCGAACTCACGGTGCACGCGCTCCCAGAACGCGTCGCGCAGCCATTCCCTGGCCTCCTGGTAGGGACGCAGCGACAAGCCGAGTTGCTTCTCCGCCTCGACGAGCAGTTCCTTGTCGATGACCGGCGGCAGGATCGGCCCGGGGAGCAGGTCGCGGATGTTGTCCCTGCCCCGGGTGAGAATCCATTTCTGGGCCACGTGCTCGCCAGCTTCCTCGACCCGGTCGCGGTCGGGGCCGAGACGGGTCGCCGCGGCGGTCATCGCACCATGGCCGAACACCCGGGTGGCGCGCGGCGGCCGATCGCCAAATAGCTGCGCGGGCGATGGCGCGGCGTGCGTGGCGACTGCGTCCGGCCGGACGGGCTCGGCGACCGGGATCTGGTACTTGGTGAAATAGGCCTTGAGAAAGGCGGCGTCGAGCACCTCGACGGTGTCGGACTCCCAGACGAGACGCTCGGCCTGATTGGTGCCGTAGGGTGGCTCGACTCCCCACAGATGGACGCGAACCCCGTAGGCCTGCGCTGCCTCGACGGCAGGCACCATGTCCTCGTCGCCTGCGACGAGGACGGCGTCGGTGATCGCCCGGTGCCGGGCAAGCGCCTCCATGTCGGCGCGGATCTGCGCGTCCACACCCTTCTGCTGGCCTCGGGCGTTGAGGTTGCCGAGGCGCAGCTTCACCCACGACATCTGGGCAATCACGCGCTGGTCGATCGTCGGCACCCTGTCCTTGGCCGCGTCGTACCAGTACACCCGCAGCAGCTCACCACGGAGCTGGCTCGCCGCGTGCTGTGTCAGCGTTCTGATCAGCCTGTCCGCATCCACGCGGTATTCGCGCCGCGACTTCGCGTCGAACAGAAGTTCGGCCGCCGCAGCGTAGATGTATCCGACGTCCACCATGATCGCATAGCGCGCGACGATCGGCAGCGGGCTGGCGAACTCAGTCATGGTGCCATTGACTCTATGGCAGCACATCCTGTCCCAGTGACGTCACAACGGGATGTTGCCGTGTTTCTTGGGTGGCAACGTCTGGCGCTTGGTGCGCTGGCTGCGCAACGCCCGGAGCACCTGACCGCGTGTCTCCGCGGGCCTGATCACCGCGTCGATGTAGCCGCGGTCGGCGGCGATGTACGGATTCGCCAGGGTGTCCTCGTACTCGGTGACCCGCTCCGCGCGCAGCCGCTCCGGCTCACTCGCGCCCGCGAGCTCGCGCCGGTGGAGGATGTTGACGGCGCCCTGCGCGCCCATCACCGCGATCTGCGCGGTCGGCCAGGCCAGGTTGACGTCCCCGCCAAGGTGTTTTGACCCCATGACGTCGTAGGCGCCGCCGTAGGCCTTGCGGGTGATGACGGTGATCTTGGGAACCGTGGCCTCGGCGTAGGCGTAGATGAGCTTGGCGCCGCGCCGGATGATGCCGCCCCACTCCTGGCCGGTGCCCGGCAGGAAGCCGGGCACGTCCACGAAGGTCAGCAGCGGAACGTTGAACGCGTCGCAGGTGCGCACGAACCTCGCGGCCTTTTCCGATGCGTCGATGTCGAGGCAGCCGGCGAAGTGCATCGGCTGGTTCGCGATCACCCCGACGCTGCCGCCGTCCACGCGGCCGAATCCGACGATCACGTTCGCCGCGAACCCGGCGTGCACCTCCAGGAACTCGCCGTCGTCGAGGACATGCGTTATCACCGTGTGCATGTCGTACGGCTGGTTCGCCGAGTCCGGGATGAGCGTGTCGAGCTCGGCATCCGCCTCGGTGACGGCGGTATCGGCCGCGACCGGGACGGTGGGCGGGTCCTCCAGGTTGTTGGACGGCAGATAGGAAAGGAGCGCACGAGCGTAGTCGAGGCAGTCGGCCTCGTCGGCGGCCTGGTAGTGCGCCACGCCGGACTTGGTGTTATGCGCGTGCGCACCACCAAGTTCCTCGAAACTGACCTCCTCGCCGGTGACGGTCTTGATGACGTCGGGTCCGGTGATGAACATGTGCGAGGTCTGATCGACCATGAGCGTGAAGTCGGTGATAGCGGGCGAGTAAACCGCCCCGCCGGCGCACGGCCCCATGATCATCGAAATCTGCGGGATCACCCCGGACGCGATCACGTTGCGGTAGAAGATCTCCCCGAACAGGCCGAGTGCGACCACGCCTTCCTGGATGCGGGCGCCTCCGCCGTCGTTGATGCCGATGATCGGGCAGCCGGTCTTCAGCGCGTGGTCCATGACCTTGACGATCTTGGCGCCGTAGACTTCGCCGAGTGAGCCGCCGAAAACGGTGAAGTCCTGGCTGAAAATGCAGACCGGGCGCCCGTCGACCGTGCCGAAACCGGTAACGACGCCGTCGCCGTAGGGCCGGTTGTCCTCGATGCCGAAACCGGTCGCGCGATGTCTGGCAAGTTCGTCAAGCTCGGTGAAGGAACCGGGGTCCAGTAGCTGGTCGATCCGCTCCCGCGCGGTCATCTTGCCCCGGTCGTGCTGCTTGGCGACGGCGCGCTGGGACCCGGCATGGATCGCCTCGTTCCTGCGCCGCTCCAGGTCAGCGATCTTCGCTGCCGTGGTATGCGGCGCCGGCCCGTCCGCCTCGCCGGATGCCGTGAACTCATCGGTGGCGGGCTTGTCGTTTGGCGGGGACCGGTCACTCGCCGTGTCGCTGGACCTGGGCACGTCGCTCGGCATGGGCACAGGGTAGCCACGTCACATGTGCGCCGTCGCCTGCGACCCCCGGATCAGGGGTTATGTCCACAAGGAAACCGATGGCGAAGTGGTGTTAACCCGGGCAGCCGATAATGGGCAACGTGACAGGCCCCAAGGCTGCTGAACGTGACGCGGCCCGCATGGAGATGCCCGCGCGGATGCGCCGCGACGTACGGCTGCTCGGCGACCTGCTCGGCGAGACGCTGAGCGAAACCGAAGGCCAGGATGCGCTCGACGACGTCGAGCAACTCCGCCGGCTCGCGATCGCCGCGCGTGCGGGCGCCGCCGATGACGACGAGATCGCAGCACTGGTGGCGAGCTGGCCGCTGCAGCGCGCGGAGCTGGTGGCGCGCGCCTTCACGGTCTATTTTCATCTCGTCAACCTCGCCGAGGAACTGCAGCGGATTCGCACGCTGCGCGAGCGTGACGCCGACGGCAGGCCCGTGCGCGAGTCGCTGACCGAGGCGGTGGCGGCGATCAGCCACGCCGAGGGGGCGCAGCGGCTTTACGAGCTGATCTGTGGCCTGGAGATCCACCCGGTCTTCACCGCGCACCCGACAGAAGCGCGCCGCCGGGCCGTGGTCACCGCGCTGCAGCGCATCACCGGCCTGCTGTGGGACCTCGACGACGAGCGGCGCGGACCGCTGGAGCAGGCCGAGACACGGCGGCGGCTGCGCGAGGAAGTCGACCTGCTGTGGCGTACCTCGCCGCTCCGGGTCAAGGCCATGGAGCCGCTCGACGAGGTCCGCACGGTGATGGCGGTGTTCGACGAGACGGTCTTCCGCGTCGTGCCCGCCTTCTACCGTGCCGTCGAGCGCACGCTGGCCGGGCAGCAGGCGGGCGCGGCCCCGCCGCCGGTGCCCGCGTTCCTGCGGTTCGGGAGCTGGGTGGGCGGTGACCGGGACGGCAACCCCTTCGTGACCTCGCAGGTCACCAGGGAAACGGTGCTGATACAGGCCGATCACGTGCTGCGCGCGCTGTGGAACGCGACCACCAGGATCGGCCGCGCGCTGACCGCGCACGCCTCGACGACCCCGCCGTCGGCCGGCCTGCGGCGGGCGCTCGCCGTGGCGGATGCGGCGCACCCCGAACTGGTCGCCGAGATCAGCGCGCGCTCCCCGCAGGAGCCGCATCGCCAGTACCTCCTGTATGCGGCCGAACGGCTGCGCGCGACCCGCCAGCGCCATGCCGACCTCGCCTACGCGGGGCCGGCCGAGCTCCTGGCCGATCTCCGCCTCGTACAGGACTCGCTCACGCTCGCGGGTTCACCCCGGCAGGCGTTCGGGGAACTGCAGCATTTGATCTGGCAGGCGGAGACGTTCGGCTTTCATCTGGCCGAGCTGGAGATCCGCCAGCACAGCGCCGTGCACGCGAAGGCGCTCGCCGAACTGCGCTCGGGCGGCCCGGTGTCGCAGGAAACCGAGGAGGCACTCGCCACGCTCCGGGTGGCGGGCTGGATCCAGGACCGGTTCGGGACCGATGCGTGCCGCAGATACGTGGTGAGCTTCACCCGCTCCGGCGCCGACGTCGCGGCGGTGTACGAACTCGCCGGCCGCGCGATGCCAGAGGGCAGGTCGATCGTCCTGGACGTGGTGCCGCTGCTGGAGAGCGGCGATGATCTGCGGCGCGCGACCGATGTGCTCGACGAGATGCTCACGCTGCCGCCAGTGCGCCAGCGGCTTGCCGACACGGGCCGGCGGCTGGAGGTGATGCTGGGGTACTCCGACTCCGCCAAGGAGCTCGGGCCGGCCACCGCGACGCTCCTGCTGTACGACACGCAGGCCGCGCTGGCGCGCTGGGCGGCCGGCCACGACATCCGGCTCACGCTGTTCCACGGCCGCGGTGGTGCGCTCGGGCGCGGGGGCGGCCCCGCGGGACGAGCCGTGCTGGCCCAGGCGCCCGGCTCGGTCGCGGGCCGGTTCAAGGTGACCGAGCAGGGTGAGGTGGTGCTCGCCAGGTACGGTCACCTGGCTATCGCCCAGCGGCATCTCGAGCAGGTGACGTCCGCGGTGCTGCTGGCGGAGACACCAGCGGCGGCCAGCCGGATCGCGGCCGCTGCGCAGCGCTTCCGTGACGTGGCCGACCGGATCGGCGCGGCGGCGCTGCGCGCCTACCGCGAGCTGGTCGAGGCCGATGGCTTTGCCGCGTGGTTCGCCAGGATCAGCCCGCTGCAGGAGATCGGCGGCCTGCGGATCGGTTCGCGGCCCGCCAGGCGCGGCACCGCGACGGGGCTCGAGGACCTGCGGGCGATCCCGTGGGTGTTCGCGTGGACCCAGACCCGGGTGAACCTCCCCGGCTGGTTCGGGCTGGGCAGCGGAATCGCGGCGGTAGCGGCGGAACCCGGGGGGATGGACCTGCTGCGGGCGGCGTACCGTGAGTGGCCGTTGCTGCGGGTGCTGCTCGACAACGCGGAGATGAGCCTCGCCAAGACCGATCGCGACATTGCCGCGCGATACCTCGCGCTCGGCGGCAGACAGGATCTGACCGCGCTGGTGCTCGCCGAGTACGACCGGACGATGGCGGTGACCGCCGAGGTCACCACGCACGACCGGCTGCTCGCTGACCGCCCGGTGCTTTCACGCGCGGTCGCGTTGCGAAACCCGTACGTGGATGCGCTGTCTCACCTGCAGCTACGGGCACTGGCGGCACTGCGCGCGGCCGATATGGGAGCGGCCGACAGCGATCCGGCGGAACGTGATCGTTTCGGCCGCGCCGCGCTGGCCAGGGCCCACCGGCTGGCTGCGGTACAACGCGGGCTAAGAGGCCTGCCGCTGCGGCTGTGGCTGCGTCGCGGTCGTCTGGCCGGCCACGCCGCCGCCAGCGGCCGGCCCACCGGCATCCGGCCGGCCGGCGGCGCGGGCGAACGCGAGCGCGGCCGCGATGCAGGCGACGGGCACGGCCGGAGTCACATACCTGAGGTCGAAGTCGGCCGTGGCGACGGGTGTCAGCAGCAGGCCGACGGCGCTGAGCCAGGGCAGCAGCGCTGGCCCGCCCCAGCCGCGCAGCCGCCTGATCCCGCCGCCGGGCCAGGACCTGGCGATGGCGGCGAAGCCGGTGAGCAGGATGATCCCGAGCAGCGTGCCGCGCAGGTAGATGAGACGCTGGTAGGCCCGCATGAACCCGGCGTAAGGCTGCTGCGCCTTTGTCGCCGCGGGCGCCGTGCCCGCGTAGGCGCGCTGGTCGCTGCCGACCGTGCCGCCGTGTGCGGTGGCCAGGCCGGGGGAGACCCACAGGCGCTCGGCGGCGGCGAACTGGTACTTGCTCGCCGTGTAGGCGCTCGGGTGCTGCGGCCGGTTCCAGTAGAAACTCAGCATGAGATCGTGCAGCACGGCCGTGGCATAGCCGGCCGGCTGTGCGGCGATCGCCCGGAGGGCGAAATTTTGCGCCAGGCCGTTCTTGGCGGTGCTGAACTTACCGCCCGGGATCTTGTTCAGTGGTGACTGCGGTATCCAGATGTAGCTGGATGCCGCGAGCCGGTGCCTGCCCGGCGGGCAGAGCGGCGCCTCGCTCGCGGGTGGCCTGATCACCGAGCAGTTGGCGAAGCTCATCGTCCGTGACCAGAGGATAATCCCGGTGCTGTTGGTGAAATTCACGATGTGGAACGCGGCGAAGAACCAGCCGACGTACAACACGAGCGGCAGCGCGCAGGCGAGCAGCGTCACGCCGAAGACGCGCCAGCGTGCCCGGCGAAGCAGCAGGTAGCAGATGTAAAGCGCGAGCAGCGGCAGGCCGATGGGCCGGATCGTTGCGGAGACCGCGAGCAGCAGGCCCGCGGTGGCGTCGGCCCAGGCGGGGCGATCGGCTGGCCGCCACCACAGGGCGATGACGATGGCCGCCACGACCAGGGCCTCGAACGTGGTGTCGGAGAGGACCTCGTGCTCGAGCTGGATCTGGTAGGCGTCGAGAAGCACGGGCACGGCGGCGAGCGTGGCGCCCCACGCCGGCAGCCGGAAACGCTCGCGCAGCAGCACGTAGATCGCCAGGCCCATGAGCAGGCCGAGCACATGCTGCACGGCGACGTCCAGCGTGAAGCTGTGGAAGGGCCGCAGCAGCAGGAGGAACACGCCGTAGCCCGACACCCGGCTGATATCGGGGTGGAGCCGCAGCGCGGTCGCGACATAGCTTGCCGAGTCCCCGCCGAACCAGATCGCCGGCCGGAACGCCGTTGCGGTGATGGCGCGGACGGCGGTGGCGAGCAGCAGGGCGACCGTGAAGACGCGGTTATGACCGGGGAATGCCCGGATCGCGTGCAGGACCTTCATGATCTCCCATCGTGCCATGTCCGGCGCGCCGCCGCCGGGCAGGCGGCGCAGGCACCGCAGGCACCGCGGGCGGCACCGGCGGCCGGTCAGGCTGGCGCGGTGTTGTCCAGTTCGGCGGGCACGCGTGGCTCTCCTGGTCCGGTCTGCTCATCGCCCGCGACCGGGCCGCTCGCCGGCTCGCCCGCGGCGGGGCCCGCAGGCTGTTCGCCCCCGGCGGGACCGGCAGGCCGCTGGCTCGCGGCCGGACCGGCAGGCTGACCGCCGCCGACGCGCAGCGGCTGGCCCACGCCGGCGTCGCCGGCCGGCTGCGGCGCCTGCGGGCTGCGCCGGATGCGCCCGGGGACGGCAGCCATGCCCGCGGCTATGCAGGCGCAAGGTATCGCGGCGAGCACATACCGGTAGCTGAAACCGGCCGTGGCCGGCGGCACGGCGATGAGCGCGACCGCGACGCACCACGGCAGCAGGCCAGGTGCGCCGCGCCTGCGGCCGGTCACCACCCAGGCCCCGCCGATCAGCAGGGTGAGCAGCAGCAGCGGGCCGCGAAAGTAGAAGTAACGCTGATATCTGACGAGCAGCGACGAGTACGGCCGGTAGACATGCGTGGTCACGCCGCTGGGCTGGTATGCGTGCAGATCCGCGAACGGCGCCCAGCCGGGCGGCGCGGCGTTGTGGGTTGCGAACTGGTACTGGCTCGCCGTCGCCGGATCGGGGAACTGCAGCGAGCGGCTCAGCGAGAACGTGCGAGCCACGTCTTCGGCCACCACATACAGGTAGGCGGCCGGCTGCCTGCGGAGCGCGAGCCACGCGAACTGGCCGCCGAGGCTGCTGGCCCTCGCTCCCCAGGGATTGCCCGCATAGGTGCGCAGCGGGTTGGAGTCCCAGACGTAGTCCGCTGACGGCGGGCGCTTGGCGGGTGGCCGGTTGTCGCACAGCGGGCGCAGGCTGGGTGGCGGGTTCATCTGCGCGCAGTCCGCGAACGCCATCGCCCGGCTGTAAAGGAAGGCACCGTCACCCCCGGTGAGCGCGTAGGGCCCGCGTGCCACGTGGAACCAGCCGGCGTACGCGGCGATCGGCAGCAGGCCGGTCACCGCCAGGGCTACGACCGGGCGCCAGCCGGCGCGCCGCACGATCAGGCACAGGGCGACCACGACCAGCAGGGGGCGTCCATCGGTCCGGACGACCGCCGAAGCGCCGAGCAGCAGCCCTGCCGCGCCGGCGAGGATCCAGCCGGGCTGGTTGCGCAGGCAGAGCAGCACGACGCCGGCGGTGACCAGGAACATGAACAAGGTGTCGGCCATCACCAGGTGCTCGAGCTGGATCTCGTAGGCATCCAGCAGGACAGGCAGGGCCGCGAGCGTCGCGACCAGCGCACGCACGCCCCGCACGCGGAGCACCGCGTACACGCCCGCGCCGGTGGCGAGCCCGAGCAGGTGCTGGACACCGGTCACCGCCGCGAAACGGTGCAGCGGCTCAAGCGCGGCAAGAAGCAGCGCGTATCCGCTCGGCCTGATCGTCTCAGGGACGAGATGCACGGCCGCGGTGACATACGGAAACGAGTCGTTGAACCACTGCACCGGCCGGTAGGCGAGCACGGCGAATGCCCGCAGCACCGCGGCCAGCACAAGGGCCAGGGCGAACAGCCAATGCTGTGCCGCGAACTCGTGCACGCGACCGCGCAATGGCACGCGAGCGGCCGGAACCGCTGCCGCGGCGTCCTCGGGCACGGGCCTCCTCCGCAGAAAACCTTCCCCGAAACGATTCAGATCCGCCCACGCTACTAGAGCCCGCGGGCCGCAGCATTGCCGTCCGCGCGCCACAATGGCCAGGAAAGGGGGCCGCGATGCGCAGCGACCAGGCCGGCCCGCAGCCGCCGCCCCTCATGGCCGCCGACCTGGCGCGTGCGCTCGTGCGGCCGGGCGGGCTGTGGCGTGAGATCCAGGTGGCCGCCTCGACCGGCTCAACGAACACCGACCTGCTCCGGGCGGCCGCGGCCGGGGCGCCGGAGGGAACGGTTCTCGCGGCGGAAGCGCAGACCGCCGGCCGCGGGCGGATGAACCGCAGGTGGCATGCCGCGCCCCGGGCGGCGCTGACGTTTTCCGTCCTGCTGCGGCCGGCCGCCGTGCCGGTGGCCCACCGCGGGTGGGTGCCGCTGCTGTCCGGCGTGGCGGCGGTGTCGGCGCTGCGCCAGGTGGCCGCGGTGGACGCCGTGCTCAAGTGGCCCAACGACGTGCTGGTCGGGCGCCGCAAGCTGGCCGGGATCCTCGCCGAGCAAGCCGGCGACGCGATCGTCGTGGGCATCGGCATCAACGTCTCCGCGGTGCCGCCGGGCCCGCCGGGCGCCGCCGCGACGTGTTTGCAGGCCGAGTGCGGTGCGCCGGTCTCCAGGCAGCGGCTGCTCGTGGCCGTGCTCGGCGAACTCGAACGCGCCTACCGCCGCTGGACGGCCGACCCAGACGGACCACGCCTGCGGCAGCACTACCAGAGCGGGTGCGACACGATCGGGCGGGCGGTGCGGGTGGAACTGCCCGGTGGGCGGGAACTGGCCGGCACCGCCGTGGAGGTTGACGGGCACGGGCGCCTCGTGGTGCGGACGGGCGACTCGCGCACCGCCGTCAGCGCCGGCGATGTCGTGCACGTCGGTTGATGGCGTTACTTTCATGGCGCTTCATGTCAGCATGACCCCATGCCTCATGACAGCTCGCTCGTCGAGGGCGAAAGGCGGGTCCTCGTCCTCCACCCGCACTGGAAGACGATCATTGGCCCGATCGTGGCACTTGTGATCATCGCCGCCGCCGCGGCGATCGCGATCGCGCTGATCCCATTCGGCTCGGCGGCGACCATCGGCCGCGCCGTCGTGGCCGCAGTGGCCCTGGTCGCGGCCGTCATCTGGAGCGGGATCCCTGTCCTGCGCTGGCGGACGACCACCTACGAGCTCACCACGAGGAGGCTGCGGATGCGCGAGGGGATCCTGGCGCGCAGCGGCAGGGACATCCCGCTCAACCGCATCAGCGACGTCTCCTTCTCGCACGGCCCCATCGACCGGATGCTCCGCTGCGGCAGGCTTGTGGTCGAATCCGCGAGCGAGCACGGCCAGCTCGTGCTGACCGAGATCCCGCAGGTGGAGCGGGTGCAGAGCACCCTGTACCAGCTCGTTGAACAGGAGCAGCGCGACAACGCGGCGGCGGGTGAACCCTGAGCCGGACCCGGTGTGCTCCGCACTTCAGGACTGGCGCACTGCCGCGGCAGCCGTTCGGGATCGGGCTTTTGTCACTTTGGGGTGTGCGTTACAGCGGGATTGTTCTCGTCCGCGGGCCGGCGCGCAGCACCTGCGAGGGCAGCGTGTGCCCGACGATCCGTTCTGCCTGGGCGGCGACGTCGATGAGCCGGTCCAGATCCACGCCGGTGGCCACGCCCATGTCCTCGGCCATGTGCACGAGTTCCTCGGTGGCGATGTTCCCGGTGGCGCCGGGCGCATAGGGGCAGCCGCCGAGCCCGCCCACCGACGCGTCGAAATCGGCCACCCCCATGTCGAGTGCGGTGAGCACGTTGGCGAGGCCGGTCCCGCGGGTGTTGTGGAAGTGGAGGTTGAGGGGCATGTCCGGGTGCTGTGACCGGAACGTCCCGACCAGCGCCTGTACCCGCCGCGGGGTCGCCATTCCCGTCGTGTCGCCGAACGACGCCGAGTCCGCGCCGTCGGCCACCGCCCGCCCGGCCACCGCCGCGGCCCGCGCCACGGGCACGTCACCCTCGTACGGGCAGCCCCACGCGGTGGAGACGATCACCTGGCAGGTAGCGCCGCGCCGGTGCGCCAGGTCGATGATCTGCGCGATCTCGTCGAGTGACTCCTGCGTGGACCTGTTGACGTTCTTGCGGTTGTGCGTGTCGGACGCGGACACGACCGCTTCGAGCTCGGTGAACCCGGCGTCGAGTGCGCGCCGCGCGCCGCGCAGGTTGGGCACCAGGGCCGAGTACCGCACCTGCGCGGACCGGCTGACCTGCTTCCACACCTCGTCGGCATCGGCCATCTGCGGTATCGACCGCGGGTGCACGAATGACACCGCCTCGATCCGGCCCACTCCCGTCGCCGACAGCGCGTCGATCAGCGCCACCTTCGCGCCGGTGTCCACCGGCTCCTCGTTCTGCAGGCCGTCCCGCGGCCCGACCTCGCGCAGCGAGATCCGGGCGGGAAGATCACTCACGGCGTCACTCTCCTGGCTCTGCCGCCCACTTGGGGGGCCTCTTCTCGTTGAACGCCGCGATGCCCTCTTTTCTGTCCGCTGAGAGCGCGGCGGTCCGCCACGCGACATCCTCGATCTCGAGTGCATCTTCCAGGTCGGCGCCCCACCCCTGCCGAAGGGCACGTTTAGCAGCCTTAACGGCTACCGCGGAGTTTCCCGCGATCTGACCGGCGAGGTCGAGTGCGGTGGCCCGCGCGGTCCCGGCTGGCACCCGCCTGTCCACCAGGCCGAGCCGCTCTGCCTCGGCGATGTCCACCCGGCGGCCTGTCATGATCAGGTCGGCGGCCCGTGCCTGGCCGGTCCTGCGCATCATCAGCTGAGTGCCCCCGCCGCCGGGCACGAGGCCGACGGTCGTCTCGGGCAGGCCGAACACCGCGGTCTCGTCCGCCACGATGAGGTCACACGACAAGGCGAGCTCGCACCCGCCGCCGAGGGCGTAGCCGCTGACCGCCGCCACCACCGGCTGCTCGAGGCCGAGCACGGCGGTGAACGCACCCCGCACGACCGGCCGCTGGGCCATGATCTGCTCGTCGCTCATGGCGTTGCGCTCCTTGAGGTCCGCACCCACGCAGAATGCCCGCTCACCCGCTGCGCTGAGAACGACGGCCCGGGCGGCTCGGCTGCCTTTCCCGCCGGCGACCTGTGCGCAGGCGTCGGCGAGCTGCCAGGCCACGTCGGTGCTGATCGCGTTGAGCGCGTCCGGCCTGTTGAGCGTGATCTCGGTGACGTCGGCGTGATCGCCGCCCGTGCCGCGGCCGTGCCACGTGATGGTGACGAGGTCCATGCGCGCAGGCTACAGCGGCGATCGCGGCCATGGCTGGCCTCGCGGCCCGCTGCCGTGACCGTGAATGTGCCATTGCGGGTCGCCCGCGACCCGCAATGGCACATTCAGGGTCGTGCCCGGAGCATGTTCGGCGGCTGGGTCCTGCCGCGCGGTCGGTACGCTCGCCATCGTGGACTCAGCAGCAGACGGCGGCCAGATGGCCGAGATCGCGGCCGCGGTGGCCGACCAGCCGGGCCATCCGCATCTGGCGAAGCTCCGTGGGCAGATCGAGCGCGGAGGCGCACCCAAGTATCACGAGGCCGCGGCGGCGCGGGGCAAGATGTTCGCCCGCGACCGCATCGCGCTGCTCACCGACGCTGGCAGCTTTACCGAGGACGGCCGGTATGCCAACGCGGCCGCCGCGGACCTGCCGGCCGACGGCGTGATCACGGGCACCGCGACCATCGACGGCCGGCCGGCCGCGCTGATGGCGAACGATTCCACGGTCAAGGCGGGCTCGTGGGGCGCCCGGACGGTCGAGAAGATCATCCGCATCATCGAGAAGGCCTACGGCGCCGGGATCCCCATGGTCTACCTGGTGGACTCGGCAGGCGCGCGGATCACCGATCAGGTGGACATGTTCCCTGGCCGCCGCGGCGCGGGAAAGATCTTCCACACGCAGGTCCGGGCCTCGGGGTCGATCCCGCAGGTCTGCGCGCTCTTCGGCCCCTCCGCCGCGGGCGGCGCATACATCCCGGCCTTTTGTGACTTCGTCGCCATGGTGGACAAAAACGCCTCGATGTACCTGGGCAGCCCGCGCATGGTCGAGATGGTGGTCAGGGAGAAGACCACGCTGGAGGAGATGGGCGGCGCCCGGATGCACTGCTCGGTGTCGGGCTGCGGCCACTACCTGGCGCCGGGCGAGCAGGACGCGATCGCCGCCGTGCGCAGGTTCCTGTCCTACCTGCCCGCCAGCTGGGAGGGGCGGCCACCCGCGGCCGCGGCGCGCGAGCCCAAGCCCGCCGACCTGCGGGCGCTCGTGCCGGTCAGCGAGCGGCAGGCCTTCGACATGCGCCGTTATGTGGCGGGCCTGGTGGACGAGGGGTCGTTCTTCGAGATCCACTCCCTGTGGGCGCGGGAACTTGTGATCGGGTTCGGGCGGCTGGCCGGTGAGGCCGTCGGCCTGGTGGCGAACAACCCGATGTTCAAGGGCGGCGTGCTCTTCGTGGACTCCGCCGACAAGGCGACCAGGTTCATCCAGCTCTGCGACGCGTTCAACATGCCGTTGCTGTTCCTCGCGGACGTTCCCGGGTTCATGGTGGGTACCGCGGTGGAAAGGCAGGGGATCATCAGGCACGGCGCCAAGATGATCAGCGCGGTGTCGGAGGCGACGGTGCCGAAGATCTGCGTGGTGGTGCGCAAGGCATACGGCGCCGGCCTGTACGCGATGGCCGGGCCGGGTTTCGAGCCAGACGCGACGCTGGCGCTGCCGACGGCGAAGATCGCGGTGATGGGCGCTGAGGCGGCTGTCAACGCGGTGTACTACAACAAGCTCGCCGCCCTGGGCAGCGAGGCCGAGCGCGAGCAGGAGACACAGCGGCTTCGCGCCTCCTACGAGCAGGACATCGACGTGCTCAGGCTGGCGGGCGAGCTTGTCGTCGACGACGTGGTCGAACCCGAGGACCTGCGGGACGAGCTGATCAAGCGCCTCGCCGCCGCACGCGGCAAAAGCAGGGACTTCTCCAGGCGCAGGCACGGCGTCACCCCGGTGTGAGCCGGCGCCTGCTGCGCCGTGCCGGCGCCACGTCGCGCAGCCGTTCTGGCGGTGCTGGCCCGGGGGGCGACCCCCCGGAGCGCCGTGCCGGCGCCACGGTGCGCAGCCGTTCGGGATGATGATCTCCCGCAGCCCTCCCTGGGCGATCCACGCCGGGTCAATTGGCACGCGGAATAGTATCTGGCCATGACATCCGTTCTGCTCGCCGAGGACGACACCTCAATTTCCGAGCCGCTCGCCCGCGCGCTTCGGCGTGAGGGGTACTACGTTGACGTCGCGCCCGATGGGCCGCACACGCTGGACCGGGCGCTCGGCGGCGGGATCGACCTGATCGTTCTCGACATTGGCCTGCCCGACCTGGACGGGCTCGAGGTATGCCGCCGGATCCGGGCCGAGGGCCACGGCGTGCCCGTGCTGATCCTGACCGCGCGGGCCGACGAGGTGGACACGGTGGTCGGCCTCGACGCCGGCGCGGACGACTACGTGACCAAGCCGTTCAGGCTGGCCGAGCTGCTGGCCCGGGTGCGTGCGCTGCTGCGCCGCGGCACCTCCGAGACACCGGTCGTGCAGGGAGTGCGTATCGACGCGGACTCCCGGCGGGCCTGGCTGGAGGGCGACGAGCTGCAGCTCACGACGAAGGAGTTCGACCTGCTCCGCGTGCTGGTCCGGGACGCGGGCAAGGTGATCACCCGCGAGCAGATCATGCGGGAGGTTTGGGACACCAACTGGTGGGGCTCGACCAAGACGCTCGACATGCACATCTCGTGGCTGCGCCGCAAGCTCGGTGACGACGCCAACGACCCGCACTTCATCACGACCGTGCGCGGCGTCGGCTTTCGTTTCGAACGTGGCGACTGATCCGCCGGAGAAGGTGAGCCATGCGGCGGCGCCTGCTGTTCTCCACGCTGGCCGTGGCGGCCACCGCGGTGCTGCTGCTC
>WNGJ01008467.1_pt1 | contig 17460 bp, 19 predicted proteins | sample 5400611 | NCBI WGS metagenome assembly WNGJ01 (sample SAMN13153375, study PRJNA577476) | soil metagenome | isolation source: 40 cm soil or saprolite under Garry oak tree replicate 1 | place: USA:California | collected 2016-06-15 | reverse complement strand
CGATCAAAGCTGCTGCCGCCGGGCAGGTTCAACTCTCGCCCCAGGCTTCGGCCTACCTCGTGCGTGAAGTACGGGCGCCTGAAACGACAGGAGCATTGACCGAGCGTGAAGCCGAGGTGCTGCGTCTCCTGGCCCAGGGGCAGTCAAATAAGGAAATCGCACAAACGCTCCAGATTGTCGAGGACACCGTCAAGACCCATGTCAAGCATATCTTGTCGAAGCTTGGCGTGCAGAGCCGCACCCAGGCAGCTCTGTGCGCGATGCGCCTGGGCATGCTTTCTGTCGAGCGCGGAAAGAAGCTGGAGTAAACGCCTTGAGCTATCCCTATGTTGCTGGTGCTATGCTCACCAGAGTACTGCCCGAGTGAGTTGAACAGAGGCATGGACATGAAGCACGTTGAGCGCGTTGCTGCAGCAAAAACAAGCACAGAGCCACGGTGGAGACCCTACGTGAGCGATAGTGCGCTGGCCATAGTAGGAGTAGCGCTGGTCACCAGCGTGATCGCCGTCGCTCAGCTCTACCCGAGGATTCCTACCATCTCGTTTGTCTATCTGCTGGTGGTTTTGGCATTAGCAGGTACACGTGGTCTGTATGCCGCGAGCCTGGCTTCACTGCTAGCCGTGCTCGCCTTTGACTTTTTCTTCTTTCCTCCGCTTGACACGTTTGTCGTCGTCAAATTTGACGACCTGCTCACGCTCTGTGTCTTTCTGGCGACGCCGGTCATGACGAGTCAGCTGGCCTCAGCGCTGCGGCGGCGTGCCGAGCAAGCACGAAGTCGCGAGCGCGAACTCCGTCTCTTCTACGAACAGGCACAGGAACTGGCGGCACTGCAGGAGCAACAGCACCTTGCCCGCGAGCTCCATGACTCGGTCTCACAGGCCCTCTACGGCATCAGTCTCGGGGACCATACCGCCCAGGAAGGCCTGGAGAGCGAGCCTGAACAGGACTCGCCGAGACGCGTGCGCTCATCTTCGAACTGCACCCCGAGTCTCTGGAAACAGAAGGACCGGTGGCAGCCCTCGCCAAGCAGGTGGCGGTCCTGCGGACCCGCTACAAATTGATAGTCGATTGGGAGAGGCTTTGACTCGACTGGCCCCTTCCCCGGGCATTTCGGTGTGAGCTCCATACAGGAATGCGTCACAAAGATGGGCGGCACAGTCATTATCGAGAGCGCACCAGGTCAAGGGACATGCATACGTGTTCGGGTGCCTATGGTCTTTGGGAGAGAGTGATTTCGCCGGTCCGCATTGTCTCACCTGATGTCTGATACTGCCCCTCTTCCTTTTCTCGCGCTCTGCGTCGTACCATAGGAGCAAGGGAGAAACTGCTAGTGGGTCAGGCCGCAAGTGAGTAGGCATTGAGCATGTGGAGGTGATAGAAGAGAGGAGAGTTGACGATTCTCCTCTCTCGGTTTCCACCGCCTGGTGACGCTGCTGCGATGGAGCCCATCCCATGGCATTGAAATCCTCGGATCAAGGCACTCTGAAGGCAAGCAGATCGGTCGTGCCAACCGGCAGAGAGCGAGTGTAAGCAAGAAAGAACCAAGCGATGTCCACCTCCCAAAAAGAACCGCTCCGACCGCTCACGGTGCAAGAAACGCACGAGTTACCGGTAGTTTGTTGAATCGGGAATTACGGTTCCCTTGCTCGTTTGCTGGTGGCTGATTCTGCCTGGATTCTTCGCTCCAGTGAAAACATGGCTCGGTTGTTCTGCATTGCGTAAAATGCTCATGTCAACAAACTACCGGTAGGTGTCGAGCTACTTTGCATTGCAGAGATGTCTTCCAAGCTCTGCTATCGCTTTCCGCTCTATATGGGGTTTCCCCAGGTGTTCTAACCAATGACACTAGCTTTTCTGTATTACTGCCGTTTCTTCCTCTTGCATGATCCCGTCAAGTTCTGGCATTTCCTCTCTGGGCGCAATACGATATCCTTCTTCTCCATGCGCGACAATATCAAGTCCAATGGCCTCTTCTCTGCTGGTAACTCGTAGCCCCATAAAGACGAGGAGCTTCAACAGAAGAAATGTGATGACGAATGCATATGCGGCTGTTGCTACAACGGCAATGCTTTGTGTAAGGAGTTGCCCGGGATTGCCGAAGAGCAATCCATTTGCTCCCGCGCTATTGATCACCTTCTCAGCAAACACGCCCGTTAGGAGCGCGCCTGTCACACCCCCCATACCATGCGCAGCCCAGACATCAAGTGTGTCGTCAATCCGCGTCCACTTGGTGCGGAACAGCAGCATCAGGTAGGTCACAAGGCCACCAATCACACCAATAGCGATACTGGAGAGAGGACCAACAAATCCACTGGCCGGGGTGATAGCTACCAATCCACACACCGCCCCTGTTGCTGTTGCCAGAGCGCTTGGCCGTCCATTCTGAAGCCAACTCAGGGCCATCCAGGTAAGCGCTGAGGCGGCGGCAGCTGTGTTGGTGACAACAAATGCGCTCACCGCCAGAGGTGAAGCCGCCAGGGCACTTCCGGCGTTAAAACCGAACCAGCCGAACCAGAGCAGGGCTGCACCTAGAATAGTCAGTGGAACGTTATTGGCCTCTGTTGCTTCTCCTTTCTTGAAGCCCACTCTCTTTCCCACAACAATGGCCGCCGCGAGCGCGGCAAATCCGGAACTGGCGTGGACAACCGTCCCTCCCGCGAAATCGAGCGCGCCGAGCTTGTGGAGCCATCCATCAGGATTCCAGACCCAGTGAGCAATGGGGTCGTACACCAGGGTAGCCCATAAGAGGACAAAGAGGACCAGGGTACGGAAACGAATGCGTTCGGCGAATGCTCCAATAATAAGGGCCGGTGTGATAATAGCAAACATCGCCTGAAAGATCATGAATGCCAGGTGAGGGATGGTCGAAGCGTAGTCGGGATTGGGCGCGTAGCCGACTCCGTTCAGGCCGAAGAAACCAAGTCCGCCAAGAATCCCACCGCCGATATCTTTGCCGAATGCCAGGCTATAGCCAAAGAGGACCCACTGGATACTGACAAGAGCAAGGATGGCCAGGGACTGTTTGATCACACTGACCACATTCTTGCTGCGTACCATGCCTCCATAAAAAAACCCTACCGCAGGCGTCATAACCATTACCAGTGCGGACGAAGCCAATACCCAGGCAGTGTCTCCGCTATTAATGGAATCGGCTTGAAAGGGTCCCGCGGAACCACCTGCGAGCAGTTTTGCCCCAGCTCCGAAGATCGCACCCACTGCCAGAGTACCGATGGCTCCAAGCAAAATTTTTCGTTGTCTAAACATGCTACCTCCATTACGCTCACCCTGTATTGTCACCATAGTTCATCTCCTTACTTTCACTCCAGGAACAAAACGAACTATCCCGTACCACCATCAGGAGATGGCAGCGAATGATTCAACCTTGAGTTTGTGCGAGGTGACGAACGAGGCGTTGTTCGCCTTGCTCCTCTTTCATCAAGCGAGCAAAGTGCGATAGAGGGGTAGAATGTGGGGAAATGCCCTCCAACCAGTCATACAACCGACATACATTCATGGCAGTCGCAGTCACGACATGCTGAAGATGGGTCCGAGGCTCTCCAATGTAACGTGAGCGGCGCAAGCCCATCCGACGAACCCCCTGGGCATGGACCCCTTCTACACCTGCCCGTTGAGCATACGCCTTCGTAAACTCCTTGGTCTGCTCCCGAGGGCTCGCTGCCTCTAAAGCAACATGCGCCTCACGTCGCCGCACAGAGAGGGTCCGTTGTCTTGACTGAGTGCATTGAGGGCGCACGGGACAGCGTCCGCAGGTAGCATAGCCAAAATTAATTTTGATGATCTCCTGATTGCGCGTCCTGGTGGGCGTCCAACTCCGACTGAGGTTTCCTTGTAGACAGCATGCTTGTTCGCGCTCCCAATCAATCGCGAAATCGGTTAAAGCATAGCCGTTCTGTTCTCGTGCTTGCCACCGATAATCTTTAGCAGTTGGACCTACCAGATCTACTTGATACGCCGTCTGAGCGGCGACTAGCGCTTCTGCATCAGTATACCCAGCATCCACGAGATGCTGTTCTGGGAGTAATTCCCGTTGCTCTAAGTTCGTGTGAATATCTGGAAGAGCATGTCGATCTGGGATAGGCGCGATAGTCGTGGTCACTTGCGTAATCAGCCGGGGAAAGTCTTCGTCACAGGTCTCGCTAAAATGTACTTTGTAGCCAATCCAATGCGTTGAGCGCTTCGTGGCTGCCGATGCGTCAAGATCGTAAGGAGAAAAGAAGAGCTTCGCCGATTCCAGCCGATCCTCATCAGCAATCCAGGTGCCTCCTTTTTCCTGTGGCAAGTAGTCTTGTTTCCAAACGCGCTGCAACGTATCAACCGCCGGGACAGACAGCATCCAGTAACGTGTTGGATCTGCTTCTATTGCAGCCAGTAGTCCCCACCCGTCCTGGCCCACTTGATGCAGGAACTGTTGGCGCTTCTCCTCGCCATTGGGGAGGCGATATTCCTCAGCACGATGTCCATAACGCTCCAGCCAGTCTGGCTGCACCTGGCTCCGTAACCAGTCAGGCGCTACAACTGCCAGAATGTTAAGGGCGTGGCGCAATGTTTCCACCACACATTCGGCACGATTGAGGGCACGAATTTTCGCCAGCACATGGGTCGAGTCAGTCTGTTGACGCCCACGCGCTTTGAGCCAACCATGCTCTTTACACAAAGTCAATGCTGCCTCTAAAAAGCGTTCTTCGGCAGTCAAGGCCACCAGACGGGTGCGAAATTCACTCAAGACCGTGTGATCGAATCCTGCGTCGGTCAACTCCAGGCTCAAACAATATTTCCAGTTTGGAGTGGCGGCTTCAGCTCAACAAGGAGGGAGCTGCGCGTCCATCGTGTTCTTAACGATTTTTGCAACACAACCGCCAGTATGACACCCCAGGAGCTGGCTGTCAATCGTTGACATAGCGCCATTCACCCTTGACCTCATAGCCACAGAGCACACCGCCAGCGGCCAACTGCTCCAGGGCATGAGCTGCCGCCTCTATCTCCTTGCTCTCGATCGTTCTATCAGGAGGAGCAAACAGCTCCGCCACCTCACGGGCTGTGAAGATCAACAAGGGACTTGCAGACAAGGACAGAGAGCGCATCACGGACTCCTTGTACCAGTCTATCAGATTGTCAGGCGGGACTACCACGATAGTCGGACAGGGGGCGAACTGCACAACCCGGCGCGAAGTACTGCCCATCACGACACGCCGCAGCTTCTGCGCGAATGAGTCCCCATGGCTGCCCATCACGACGCAGTCCACCTGCAGCTCACGCGCCACTTTCACAATCTCGTCTGCCGGTATACCCTCGCGTTGCAGCAGTTCGATGCGTTCGGACGCAATCCCGCATTCCTCCAGGACAAGACGGGCTCGCTGCAAGGCGAGCTCTGCCTGCAGACGCTCTTGGAGGGTAGCTGTGAAGGAGGAATAAAACCCGATCGTTTTACCCCAGGTGGGAGTGGTGTCATAGCAATTGGGAATGACGTGGAGCAGAACCAGGGAGAGATCCTGCGAGGAGTGCTCCAGAATTCCGCTGGCAAGACGAAGCGCGTGTTGTGTTGGTGGGGAGAGATTAATATCGATCCCTAGCAAAATGCGCTTGTTCATAGCTGCCCCAGTTGCTTGCCCTCCTCAGGCGCATGTCTATCACCTGGCTGACTCATCAGTAGGCACCAAGCACGTCGCACCCTCAGGCAGCCCAGCATATGTGGCCAGGCCTGCTCGTTGTCCGAATACCTCGACTGGCGCCGAGCGCTGCCAGCATTGGCTCGGGCACGTGATACTCACCTGCTCAGATGAAGGTGCCACCTCAGATGCTGCATCAAACAGAGCGCTCACCCCGCTGCTCAAAGCGTTTCATCCTCGTACCGAGGATCACGAGCAATGTGCCCAGGCCGCCGACCATGCGCCGCATCTGGCCTGGCCGAGCCGTGCGTAAACGTGCCAGTCGATGTTGCTCTTCTACCTCGCGTTGACGCCCCCGAACGTGCTCAACGAGGAATTGCTCGGGACTGTGCATGTTTGGCATCATGGTCCTGCTCTTTCCGCTACCCTCGTGCTACTCAAGTATTGCTCTCCTGAGAAAGCTCATGCCCTCCCGCTTGGCGTATCGCTGCCAGCAGTGCCTTCACCCCTTCCTGTTTCCCGACCAATGTCACCGCTCCAGCTGCATGTGCGCGTGCTTGCATATGCACATCATCGTGGAGGCTGAGAAGCACGATTGCACTGTGAGGAACCGATGCACGGATCGCGGCAATGGCTGCAATCCCGTCAAGCGTGGGCTTGGAGATATCCATGAGCACGACATGGGGATGGTGTGCTTGTGCCAGGGTAATGGCCTCGGCACCAGTGCTTGCTTCTCCAACCACGGTGATGTCTGAGGCTCGGCCGAGCCAGATGCGCAACCCCTGGCGGACCCAGGGCTCATCATCAACCAGGAGTAGGGTGATCATGGTCTCTTTCTGCACCTCCCTGTGGTACACTGGTAGTCGGTGAATTGGTGTGCTTCCTGCTGCTACAAGTATAGGGCCGAGCGTTCCTCGTAACATCACTCAAAGGGGTACATGTGGCCTACCCCTTTGGGGGTATGGCCGTCTTACTCGAAAGGAGGAGGCCGATGGTGATCCGCATGTTGATCGCTGACGATCATAGTATGCTTGTGTTGCAAAATAATCACTATGCAACGTAACGAGCGTGAAAGCCTGCCTTGTAGTTGCGCTTAGTGCTCCATTCCTCAAAGGCGGTAACAGAAGAGACGCCGACGGTGACGAGGGGTCTTAGGCGGACGTCCCCAGATCCAAGGCTTGGCCCGCAGGTTGAGTTGAGCGGTGGCGACGCGCGTGGCTTGCTCAATCTCTTTGGGGTTGGCAAAGCTTTGCCCGGCGAGCGCATCGCGGCGGAAGAGCCGCCACCAGCCCTCTTGCAGGTTCAGCCAGCAGGCCCCGGTAGGAATGAAGACATGGTGGATGCGAGGGTGATCGACCAGCCAGGTGCGCGTCTCCAGGCTGGAATGACTACTGAGATTGTCGGTGATGATAAAGAGCTCCTCAGTCGGATTGTCGGTTTCGATGTCGGCCAGCAGAGCAATGTAGCCCTTGGAGTTACGCGAAGCGGCACAGCGGGTCACCTCCTTGCCGTCGCGCACGCGTAACGCCCCGTAGACCCAGGTTTTCTCAGGCCCGCGTCCATAGTCCAGCGGCGCTTTGATGCGATGACCGGTAGGGGACCAACCCGGCGCCGGATCGAAGGTGCGGGGCACTACCGGTCCCAGTTCGTCGGTGCAGATGGTCGTCGAGCCCTCGGGTGGCTCCGTGTAATGGGTGACGACCGCGGTTCTTTTGGGATAAAGTCCTTGTCGCGCGGCGTGCCCCAGCTGTGCGTCTGCCGCCACCGCACCCCTTCCGAGAGCAGGATGCGGCGGATCTGGCTGCGTTTGACACGGATGCCCGCCTCTTTGGCCGCCAGTGCCAGCGCATCCAAGCTCCACTGAGCCGACCCGCTCTCATCGCGCGCCACCATCGTCCCATCCCGCCGCGTCACCAGACGACCAGGAAGGGACTGACTGGGCAAGGCGACGATGACACTGCGTTCGGCTTCGGTCAGCCGCGGCTTGCGTCCCGCACCCGGTTGAACCCCCAGTCCATCGATGCCTTGCTGGTTGAAACGCGCCACATGGATGCGGATGGTCTGGGGATGGCACTGCAAGTCCGCCGCAATCTGATCAGGGGTCTTGCCCGCCCAGCTTTCCACCACCATGCGTGCGTGCCAAATCCAATCGGCGGGGGCATGGTGGCTGCGGGCTAGTTTGTGGACTGCTCGTTCTTCTCGCTCATTCTGCGGAGCTCTTGCTTTGACCTGTTTAGGCATCTCTCTGTTCCTTCCTCTCAGCAACATTTCCACTTCTTATTGTAGTCCCTTTGAGGAATGGAGCACTAGGACCGCGCGAAATTGGGTGGTTGACCAATGGAACTTAGCTGGAGACTCACCAGTTGCCATTGCCCTTGTTGTTGGACAAACACTAGTGCGATGCGAAACTGACCTGGGATGCTGTTGCCGCGATAGGCCCCTTGCTGCGCTTGACGGCCCGTCAAGACGGCTGCATCATTGTTGTACACCCGCACCTTGACCTCGTCCAGGTTGAAAGCTTCGTACTTCAAGTCACCAGCGTCGTGTCGGGCGAGCCACTCCTGCTTGGTCAACAGAAACCCGAGCGGTCCTATCCCGATATAGTCATCCGCCAGGAGACGCCCAAGCAGCGTGGTATCACTACGCAATTCGGCGTTTGCCCAGGCGTCTGCCAGACGCGCTACCTCTTGTTCAGCATGTTCTTGGTTCATTGTGTCATTCCTTTCTGTCGTCAGTTGATGGTTTCTTCAATCCTCGAATCACTTTGTGATCACCTTTGTACTGGGATAAATGGTGGGCTGCCGGAGCCTTCCCACGCCTGCATTGACGAACCAGGCTACCTCGCCCCTCCCGGCCAGGGAACATCATCTTTGGATTCGCGTGCAATCAAGCAAGCCGGTACAAGACGGCCATGGCGCCCACCCGATTGGCCGCCAGATTGGCCAGCATGTAGGTCCTGAAACTCTTCTTGGACAGCTGCCGCCAGAGCACGTGTGGGAGACGCTCCTCCCACTGGGCGTAATTGATGATGCGATAGTCTGAGTGCTCGCCTTCTAGCGGCGCGAGCAGGACGGAGGTTGCAAGCCCCGTCTCTACCTCGTACCAGTCGGCCAGGTAGTCCCAGAGTTCCAGTGTCACCTGCGGATCGTCGCCCACGAAGTAGTTGAAGAGGAACAGGCCTTTCCTGTTCCTGTCGACATCGCCAATGTGCTTCACGTTCCGAGCGGCGATGACGTGCATCCGCCTGGCGTTGCTGCTCAACGCATCTACGAGTGCCTGATACGCTGGTGTGTTCTGCACCTCTCGTGTGGTCGCAGGCCCCGTCGTCTCGATGAGCACGACAATATCGAAGTGTGCCACGTGCACCGCGTCTCTGTGCTCCTGGACATAGGCGCTCGGTGGCGCAAAGGCCAGGGCGTCAAACACTGTGGCTCGCTCGACAGCATCGAGGCGCTCCAGTTGGCGCGCGAGCTCCTTCAACTTCCTCAGCAGCGCGGACTTCCCGCGCCCATTGGGCAGGAAGGGCAGCCGGCGAGGGGCCACTTCTGCCGCCATGTGAATGTAGCCAAGTGTCGTTGGCTCGATGAGCTTGACGGCAGTGTACTTCGAATCAGCGTTGACAATCGTGAGTTCCATGATTCGTTCTCCTTACGGGATGACATAGCCGCCGTCAACCGGCAGCGTCACGCCCGTCACATAAGAGGCCGCATCGGAGCAGAGCCAGAGGATGGCCTCAGCAATTTCGTATGGCTCGGCCAGGCGCCCCAGCGGTATCCCAGCGGTGATGCGCTGCCGGGTCTGCTCATCGGCGATCCAGCGTTCGTTCACCGGGGTCAGGGTGGTGCCAGGGGCAACGGCATTGACGCGAATGCGCTGCCTGGCATATTCGAGCGCGGCCGCTTTCGTCAGGCCGACGACGCCGTGTTTACTGGCGATGTAGGGAGCGATGCCACCTGCGGGGCCTCCCAGGCCCACGAGTCCCACCGTGGAACTCAGGTTGACGATGGCGCCTCCTCCAGAGGCCAGCATGGCGGGGATCTCGTACTTCATGCCCAGGAACACGCCCTTGAGGTTGGTCGCGATGACCCGGTCAAACAGCTCCTCGCTCACCTCCACCAGTGGCATGTTGCCTCCACCCATGCCGGCGTTGTTGACGGCGACATCGAGCCTGCCGTAGGCCTCAACCGTGCGCCTGACGAGGCGCTCGACCGAGGCGGCATCGGCCACATCCGTCTTGACCGCCATCGCCTCACCCCCGTCGGCCTTGATCGCTTCAACGTGGTGTGCCAGCTCCTCCTCACTGCGGGAGGCCAGCACCACGGCTGCACCGGCCTGTACAAACAGGTGTGCTGTCGCCGCGCCGATGCCCTGACTGGCGCCCGTGATGAGCGCCACTTTGCCTTCTAATTGCCTTGTTATCATCCGATATCCTCTTCTTCCTTATATTGCTAGCTTGCCCGTTACGACCAGCCATTTGAGGAATTCCCAGTGGCGCACGAGCTGCATGCGATCGCTACCACCACTTTGGTACCAGCCCCTGAGCCAGAGCAGCGCAGCCATTTCCTCAGCGGTAAAGCTGTACCGGACAAGCTCGTCCATTTCAGAAGCGCCTGCCTCTGCGTATGTTGCTTTTGTCAGTTGTTCCGAAGTCTGAATCTGTGTATTCATTGTGCGTCCTTTCTTCTGGAACGTTCCATTGCAAACAGTCGGTTCAGAGAGGTCAGGAGGATTGCGAACGCCTCCTGGCTTGTCATCGGGTTCTCGCTTTGAGAGGAAAGTCTCTGGGTCGTTCCCATCCAGGACGATCTCTGCCTTCTCGGCTGTCAGCCCCCCATTTGAGAGCTGCGAGATCGACAAGAAGGACCAGCAGTAAGAACATCATCAGTCCCATACGTCACTTCCTTTCCGGAGAGCATCCGTGATTGCACTGCTCGCGCCTGTCTCTCTCTCCTTTCGCCACTACTGAGAGTCTACCGTACCAGGCCGGCTTCCACATCGGCAAGGCAACGTATTCGTGTTGCCTAGTCTCAGAGTGATGCAGATAACGAGGAACCACCTCACGGCTCTCGCGTTACCTAGGTATGGGTATGAGTATGGTCACCAGTGAGTCGAGGAGTGTGGGAGCAGGTGAGGTGTGGACGGAACAGGATGAAGCTAGATGAGATGGTGTTCGAGGGCAAAGAGGGTCGCGGCGTGGCGCGAGGTGATCCCCAGTTTGCTATAGATGGTGCGCAGGTACGCATTGACAGTGCGTGGACTGATGACCAGGATGTGGGCGACCTGGGCATCGCTGAGTCCTCGCACCACCAGCCGCAGCACTTCCACCTCTCGCTCGGTCAGGTCGCCCGTAGCAGAGGGGGAAGGCATCGGTTGGCGGTCCGCACAGGCAGGGGCGTTCGGGTGACTGGCGAGCACGGTGTGCCCCTGGGCGGCCAACGCTTGCTCTGGCGTCATCGCTCGCCCCTGGGCCAGGGCCTGGGCAAAGGCCTGCTCCCCAAGCTTGGCTCAGACAAGGACGCGCATCCGCTCATGATCAGCCTGCTCGTCAGGGATGATAAATAAGGCGAAAGGATTGGCTGGTCTGCACCTTTAGAGTGTATCCCCCGACGAAAAGGGAGCAAAGGCGGAAGAGTCGCTGTTCTTCTTTTGAGAGCAAATCGTAGTCCACACAAGCGTAGCACGCAGGGTGTGCTGGCAGATCACGTAGCCCACCAGTCAAGACGGCCAGCCGATGGGAGAGCAGCTCAGGAGGGCTGGAAGGGAGAGCAGCTTCAGACGCGAGCAGGCGGAATGGCTTCGTCCTTGTTCTTCATGCGCATCACCGGCTGGGCCACATACACCAGTTCCCAAACAGGATAGCACATGTTCGGGAACCAGTCTGTGCAGCTGAAACGCTGCCTACGATTCGACCCTCATGCTCTCCTTCTTCTTTGGTAGTGCAGACAAAGATGGACCAGCTTCTGGCGAGTCCATCTTTCCCTCCTCCCAAGAAGGTGCCTCTCTTGCCATGTGCTTCTATGGGACAGCTGCTGAAGCAGTGGTTGAAAGCGCTGCGTGTCGAACCTGTTTATTCAAGGTGGTAGCCATAGCCAGCACCAGTAGCCATGCCCCTAAGAGGAGCGCGCTCCCTTGCGCGCCCACGTCTTGAATCAAGATCCCTCCAAGGATCGCTCCCACAGACCCAGCTCCCTGCACTACCACTTGCACAGCACTACTAACGCGACCACGTAAGGTATCAGGGGTGGCCATGAGCCGATAGGTATCGAGCGAAACCGTGTACATGGGACCCACAAACTCCTCTGCGGCTGCGATGAAGCACATGACGATGGCATTGGGGGCGACCGCATAGAGGGGAAACATCAGTGCTTCGAGCCAGAGCATACTGATCGCAATCTTCCCAAAGCTCATATGCTGACGCACCCGGCTGCTCACCAGATTGCCCAGAAGAGCACCTGCAGCCGCCCCGGTAAAGATCGCACCGATGCCGACAGAGGAAGCATGCAGTTGCTCTGCGAGCACCAGAATGACCAGGTAACCCGCGCCATAGCGCAAGCTATCAGCCCCATTCACAAGGGTGAGAAATCTGAGCAGCGGCTGCTTCCATAACCACTCAACCCCTTCGGTGATGGCCATGTGCAGCGGTTGACTGGCCCGAGGCTTGCTGCTCTGGAAATGACCGCGCATGAGCGAGAGCGAACACACCGATGCGCCAAAGGAGACGGCGTTGACCAGAAAGGGCAAGGCGCTTCCAAGACTATAGAGCATGCCGCCCAGCAGTGATCCAACAGTGCGCACACCAGCATACGCCGCCTGCGTTTGAGCAAGCGCGGCCGGGAGTTGCTCCCGCGTCACCACATTGGGCAGCGCGGCCGTATTCGCGACGCTAAAAAGCGTACCGAAAACGCTCGCCAAGGTCACCACGGCATAGATCTGGAGCATGGTCAGCACGTGGAACCAGAAGGCCAGAGAAAGAGTGAGCGTGAGCAGCATACGCCCGGCGTCACAGATCTTCATGGTCCTTTTTCTGTCCCATGTGTCCACCAACGCCCCCGCCAGCGGGCTCACCACAAGAGCGGCAATGGTTCTCAATCCCACAGCGAGACCGGCCTGGACAGCAGATCCGGTGAGGGCTAGGACCAGGAGCGGGATCGCAATGAATTGCTGCTGGTTTCCAAGAAACGAAACCAGTTGCCCGCCCTGTAAGAGCAAGTAGTTGTGATTACGCCACAGAGGCGCAGAGATCGTTTCGTGTTTGTCAGATTTCATCAGGAAAAAGACCCCATTCTCGCTTGTCTGTCATTTGCAGACAACGCAATAAAACCGTAGGCGGATTTTGCTCCTCGCCCACGGCTTGCGCGCACCTGAGAAATGGAAGGAAAAAGAAAAGCCGTGGGCGAGATCTGTGTGTATCACCCACGGCTTGTCGATGCGACGTTCTACCAGATTATCTCCAGCTTCGTGCCACCATGTTCTCCCAAAAAGGGCAGAGTACGGCCTTGGGCGACACGAAACGCGTGAACGCATGCATAGCGGGAACGAAAGCACCACCCTGTGGTGAGCTTCGCTGTCGCGCTGGCCATATCCATCCCTTTCTGCTCTTCTCTGCTGGAAACTTCGTGCTGCTCAGAGCAGCAGGTACGGCTACCATAGCACTATTCTGGTTGCGTGTCAACCAATTGCTGTCTGTCGTCCTTGACCACTTTTCGAGATCGAGTCCCTCACAGCCTCCTTGGTGCTCAGGATTCCTCCAGGAGTCCATCCGGGACACGTTCCCAGACCCGGCGTCGCCCTTGAAAGCGGGCTCGTGCCTGGGTGGTATCAAGTTCACGCAACTGGGTCTGTACCAGGTGGAAGGTCTCCTCAATGAGGTCATGCAGCTGGTACACCGAGGCCAGGGGGTCGATGCTGACGATACCAAAAACTTGTTTGCAACGCGGGACAAGTTTGAAGGGAGCAATGTGCATCTGTGCCATCAGTCGATCCATCCACTGCCAGCCAGGATAGTAGAGGCGGTTCAGCCCCATGAGCACCAGCAGCATCTGCTTCTGTGCGGTGCAGAAGGACTCGTAGAGGGCGAGCAGTTCGCTGCGCTCGGCCAGCCGTTCCCGCTCCCAAGCGGGAAGAAAGCGCAGGTGTTCCCGGACCATGGCCACGCTTAGCGCACGTGGGTAGACCTTCGCCCGGCTCTGCCAGTCGGTCAGCACAGCAGAGGAGTCGGCAAGTGGCAGGGCCGAGAGGAGCTCAGCAAGGTGTCGCTGTTTGGACAACGAAGGATCAGAGCGCTCAAGGACATCAGCCAGGAGACGGCGGGTGGTCTCGACATCCATATGTCGCACGTCGATGGCAATCCCATCAACCTCGTAGGTATCCGACCAGCAGGCCTCCTCCCCGTGAGAGGCAGCCAGCTGTGCGTGTCTTCCCCTGGCACGTTTGATGATCTCTTTGCGTTCCTGGACCGTCGGTGCGAGAGACCAGAAGACCGCCAGGTCGAGGTCGGAAAAGCGGTCGGCATACCCCAGCGCGACCGACCCTGTGACGGCCACGGCCGCCACTTTCGGGTTGGCGCAGTAGTGAGGCGCAAGCTTTTGCGCTAGCACAAGTCGCCCTGCGCTGGTTTCATTCATGAGAGACCTCCTCTCCATGAGTTCGTGACAGCTTGTTCTCTCTGTCGTTCGTTCGTTGAGAGCACTTCGGGCATTCTTTGGAGGGTCAGCAGCGTCATGTCATCTTCCTGCTCCCATCCTTCTCCGGTGAAGGATTTGAGTTTGCTCAGTAAGAAGTCGATGAGCGATGCCCCATCAGCATGCTCTTTGAGCAATGTTTGTAGACGAGGGAAGTCGAACATCTCTCCCCTGGAGTTATGCGCTTCCACCAGGCCATCACTGTAGAACAGAATACTCTCATCAGGAGCTACGATCACTTCTTGCTCCTCGTAACGCATGCCCGGCATTAATCCAAGCGGCATGCCTGTAGCATGTAATGCGTACACCGAACCCGCATCCCGTTGATATGGGAGATCGTGCCCTGCGTTGGCATAGTGAAGCTTGCCGCTGCCTGGATCAAGCACTGCATAGAAGCAGGTCACAAACATCTTTGGAGGCATATCAGCATAGAGCAGATCGTTGACCCGAGCCAGCACCTCACCTGGAGAATCCGTCACCTGCGCAGCAGCTCGCAACATACTGCGTGTGCTGGCCATCACCAGAGCGGCCGGCACGCCCTTATCGGCAACGTCGCCGATCACTAACCCCAGGCGACCATCTGCAAACGTGAGGAAATCGTACAGGTCTCCCCCGACCTCTCTTGCCGCCTGATAGTAGGTCGCAATCTGCCATCCGGGAAGCGTGGGTACCTCTTTGGGCAGGAGAGAGTGCTGGATAAGTCGAGCAGTACGCAATTCTTGCTCAATGCGTGTACGTTCCTCCAGACGTGCATTCTGCTCAATCAGTACCTGGCGCTGCTCCATACTCTCGACCAGTTGTTGTGCCATAGCATTGAACTGCTGTTCCAGTTGCCCAATTTCGTCTGGCTTCTTGACCTGAACCCGCTGCGCGTAGTCACCATTGGCGAACTGTGCTGTGGCATTCACCAGGCGGAGGAGGCGCTGTACCAGGCCTCGCGTGGTCAACACGCCAAAGAGAGCACCGACAGGTGCTGTGAGGAGGAGCCAGAACAGCCCGGTAGCGAGCCAAAACCCTATGAACGAGAGGATGTTTCCACCAAAGGGTATTGATGTCACCTGGACATAAATCACTCCGATCGGTTTCCTATTCTTGCTCCAGACAGGCTCTGTGGCGGAAACAATATGACCTTGGGCTGTAATTTCAATCTTGCTTCCTCCTCTCCCTGCCAAAGCGTTGCGTATGAGTTGCTTCTGCTCCGGCAGCACTTGAGCGACAGGTGTTGAGATAGGGTAACGCGCAGGGGAAGAACTGGCGAGTATCTGACCGGTGGGAGTAAGCAGCAGCGCGACCTCTCCCATCTGGGGAGCATGCGCACGTGCCTGGATGTAAGGTGTCTGCTGTGAGCCATTTCCTCCAGGCAAAACGAGTGAAAAGGGTTGACCTGGTTGAAAGGTCGATTGCGGATTAAGGGTAACCCCACCGCCCTGGTCAGCCGCCTCCAGCGCATAGCTTTGCGCAGTCCGTCTCGCTGTCTCCTGGACATTCTGGTCTATCAGAGGAGAGAGAACGACGAAGAAAATCAAAAACAGGAGAAGTTCTATCATCAAGGCAGTGACGACGGACACTCCCACATACGAAGTGGTCATATGCACTTGCAATCTCGACCACAATTTCAGTGTTTTACGCTGGCGTTTCTGTCTCATTGGCTTGTTGGCATGCTCTTCCTTTATCATAATGCTAACTTTGCATTCTCCCTTCTCTTTGATTCTCAGGGCCATAAAAGGTGAATAGCTTGTGACTGCTCTTCTTCCCGCTTGCGATCCACACAGGGCGTTCCGTGGTCAGCGCGATGTTGCGCTTTGCGATAGAACGGGAACCGCACCTGGAAGATCGCCAACTCAGTGTCTCTCTGATGTGCGGCACTCCCTCGCTCCCTTTCGGACGGCGGGAGGAAGTGCCACAAGGCGTGGAAGCCGGGTCGAGCTCTGCCAACAGGCGCTTCGTCATGCAGGAAGCAGTCCCGCAGCTCCCAGCACGGCTACTGCTCCCTCGGCCCATCCGTGTGCTCGAGCCTCTCGCGCATCTGCTCGAAGGTGGCTGCATCGATGTCGCCTCGCGCATACCGCTGACGCAGGATCTCTAACGCGGAAGGCGCACCCGGCGGCTGATTAGGATGGTAGGAGTGCCTCCACCTGTTGCCGGAAGCGAACCAGCGGATCAGGCCCCAGATGAGGAGCGCCCAGATAACGATCCAGAGGAGCCCTCCCAGGACCCCCCAGAGACCTGGTCCAAATCCCCAAAATCCCCAATACATGAAAATCCTCTCTTTCTTTCTTCTCTTATTGCACCACGACGGTCAGATTCATACTGGAGTGGATGGTACAGTAGAAATGGAATGTCCCGGCCGTGGTGAAGGGGCCAAGAGTGCCTTGACCCGAGCCACTGATCTGCAGATCCTTGACCTGCGGTGCGCCAGGCTCGTCTTGCGATTTGGCCGTCCCATTTTCCCATGATCCGTTCGCAATGGTGTGTGATCCGAAAAGGTCATCATTGATGAGCGTAATGCGCTCGCCCTTCTTGATGGTGATCGAGTTCTGGACAAAATTCGTGCCGCTCATATGGACGGGATTGGGGCCTGCGCTGGCGCCGGAGCTGCCACAGGCGACCAGCAGCACGGTGATGAAGCAGCTTAATCCCAGGATTGCCAACAGTTTTTTCGACATGGTTCGTGTTCCTTCTTGTGCTTAATTTCCTTTAACTTGCGTTCTTATATGCTCAGGTGCAGCACCTTTGGCAGTCACTTGCTTGAGACGCAGGTAGCGTCTGTGATCTGCTACTGGAGAATCTACTGTGTGGGGTCGGCTTGCACATCGGCAAAGCAACGTATTCGTCTTGCCTAGTCCTCCATTGAAGGGTGGGTGACGGGAACCACTTCAGGCCCTCGCCTTACCTAGGCAAAGGTGTGAGCATGATCAGTGTTGAGGTGAAGCGTATGGGAGCAGGTCAGAAATCGAGAGGGACGCTGAATGAAGTTACATGAGATGGTGTTCGAGAACAAAGTGGGTCGCAGCATTGCGTGAGGTAATATTCAGTTTGCTAAAGATCGACCGCAGGTGAGCATTGACGGTGCGCGGGCTGATGATCAGGATGTGGGCGATCTGCGTGTCGGTGAGGCCTTGCGCCACCAGCCGCAGCACCTCCACCTCCCG
>WNGJ01003477.1_pt1 | contig 17460 bp, 18 predicted proteins | sample 5400611 | NCBI WGS metagenome assembly WNGJ01 (sample SAMN13153375, study PRJNA577476) | soil metagenome | isolation source: 40 cm soil or saprolite under Garry oak tree replicate 1 | place: USA:California | collected 2016-06-15 | reverse complement strand
GACGGACCACCGCAATGTCCGTTATTGGTAGCAAAGCGGGCTCGCGTCTCGGCCGGCCAAGGTCCGGTTGGTCGCAACACGCGCGTGTGCAGCACAGTCATTGGCTGCACCTGATCGTGACGTTGAGCGGAATGGCGTGCATGCTCTCATCGTCTTCGTCGCTGTCCCAGGGGTTGGTGTCGCGCGGCATGGAGACTGCATCAGAGCAACAGCTGTTCAACAACGCCTGTCGAACCTGCCACACGATCAAGGAGGGCGACAACCGGCTAGGTCCCAACCTGTACAAGATTATTGGAAGGAAAGCAGGATCGCTGCCGGACTACAACTATTCCAGCGCAATGAAGGAGGCAGACTTCGTCTGGGACAAGGCAAAGCTCGAGCATTTCATCGCAAACCCCGATGAGGTCGTGCCCGGCAATAACATGAGACCGTATGGCGGCCTGGCATCGACCGACGACAGAGCAAAACTCATCGCTTTCCTGCTATCGGTTACGGCTGGTCGACCGTAGCTCGGCCGGCCAACCAAAGCGTTTCCGAGGGATGCATGCCCTGTGATCCCGGGCCAGATGCCGGTTTGCGCATGGAAACGCGGGAAGAAGATAGCGCCTCCAAAGAAAGCTAACGCGCTTGCTCGATCGCAACAACCGGGGCCAAGTGCCTTATTCTCTGCGGCCTTCTATCCCTCATTCGCAAGATACAAATATGATCTCATTCACATCCTTCGCGAAATTCTATCCGCCGAGGACAGCAAACTGATGATGATGCGCCACATGTTTCAGGGTTAGTATTGACACCCGGCGCGCCCGGATCAAATTGCAGTCTCATCACTCCCGGAAGGAGAGACAAATGTCACTTCGATCGATCGCTTTGTCATTTTTGTTGATAACAACCGGCCACTGCGCTCTGGCCGACGACATGAAGATGCCGATGAATGCCAAGGATCTCAAATGGGGTCCAGCGCCGCCGGTTTTGCCCAAGGGAGCCGAGGTTACGGTTATATCGGGCGACCCGTTCAAAGACGGTGCGTATGTTCTGCGTCTCAAGATGCCAAAGGGGTATCAAATCCCCGCGCACAACCATCCGACAACTGAAAATGTCACGGTGATATCAGGCAACTTTCACATCGGAATGGGGGACAGACTGGACGTGAAAAAGGGGATCGAGCTGACGGCTGGCGGCTATGGCGAGGCCCCTGCCAAGATGAACCACTACGCCTGGGCCACAGCGCCTACTGTCGAATAGCGCAAGAAGTAGCGCCGTCAGTGCGAGATCGAAAGCCGTCACCGTTCGCCACGGTGGCGGCTTTTGCTTTGCACTGGTCTGGCCCCGCATCGCGTGCGATGTCGAAATGCGCCATCGCCGTTCCCTGCGGCGTCGCAAACGGGATTTCGAAAATCCATTTGGCGTCACCGGATCCGGTCGCGCGCCGCCCTACTGCAAAGGCGAGAAGATGCCGACGCATTTCTCCCGTCCGTTGTTCGCGCTGCAGGCTTCTATGGTCTCCAATTATGCAAATAGATACCAGCCGGGCGATATGGTAACCTCGCGCCGGTCAGTCCACAAACCTGCATCGGATCAATTCGTTCGGTGATGACCAAACGAGCAATTATCATAGCGACGTTTGCTCATGCGATATTCGGCTTGGTCGCGGCGTCGCGCGCGGGGCGAATTGTGTTGGCCGCCGTTTCGATAGCGATTTGGACCAAGGGGGTCGAGGTAAGCCGGGCGGCCGACGCTCACGTTCCGTCGGCGGATAAACTCGAGCGCATCACCGAATTTTTTGACAATGAGATCGCCACGGGGAAATTGCCGGGTGCCGTCGTATTGATCCAGCAGCACGGCAAGCCGGTCTACCTGAAGTGTTTCGGCGTCCGCGACGTGGCGACCAATGTTCCGATGACTCCCGATACGATTTTTGCGCTGCATTCGATGACCAAGCCCATTACCAGCGTCGCGGCGATGATGCTGATCGATGCCGGCAAGCTCTCGCTTTCGGATCCCGCGTCCAAATATATTCCGGGATTTGCCGACGTGAAGGTCGGCGTCAGTTCGCTCGCGGCGGACGGAACGCCCGTTCTGCAGCTTGTGCCGGTGGACCGGCCGGTGACCATTATGGACCTGCTGCAGCATACCTCAGGCATCACATACGACTATATCGGCGGCAAGCTGATCGACAGGGCTTACTCGGACTCCGGGCTTTTCGATGGACATCTTGACAACGAGGTGTTTGCCGAGCGCATCGCCAAATTGCCTTTGGCGCGGCAGCCCGGCACGCTCTGGCGTTACGGACATTCAACCGACATGGTCGGCCGCATCATTGAAATCATATCCGGGCAGACGCTGTATCAATTTGAAAAGCAGCATATCTTCGATCCGCTTGGCATGACGACTACCAAATTCGTTCTCGACAGCGCCGACGAACATGCGCGGATGGCGGAGCCACTGCCCAGCGATATCATCCTGAAACGCGCGGAGGCTGAACGTCGCGCACATCCGGAATGGGAGTCCGGCGGCGGAGGATTGGTCTCGTCCGCAATCGACTATGCGCGTTTTGCCCAGATGATTCTCAACGGCGGGCAATACGGCGGCAGACGCTACCTTAGCGCAAGGGCATTCAAGTCGATGACGACCGACCATATCGGGCCTGATTCCGGGGTTGCACGGGACTATTTCTATTTTCCGGGGGATGGCTTTGGCTTCGGTTATGGCTTCGCGGTGCGCACCGAACCAGGCAATGCCAAACCGCCGCCGCCAGGTTCGATCGGCGAACTCAAGTGGGATAGCGGTAGTGGCACCTACTTCGGTGTCGATCCGAAACTGGACATGCTCTACATCCTGATGGAGCAGACCCAGAACGAACGCGGACGCATTACGCCTGCCTTCAAGAAATTGGTTTACGAGGCGTTTGGCGCGACGAATTGATCCAGCTATGCTTTTGATCCAGCTACCCTGGCACCAAGCAGCGCGCACGCCAGTTGCTCGCAATCGGCCGCCAACCGCTATGCAACAGTCGGGAGGAGGCGCTCCACTTCTTCCCGCAGGTCCGCGATCGCTTTGCGATCGCCCGAGAGATGTCGCAGCAGGCATCGCTGGAACAGTCCATCAAATAGCGCATAGAGGGCGCCACGGGAGACGACAGGCTGCCGGCCACCAAGCGAGGCAAAGCGGGATGCGATGCGCCACACCATATCTTCCAGGCTGTTGTCGATCTCGGCCACCTCGTTGCGAAAGGCCTCCTCAAACAGGGACTGCGAGCGAAGATCATACCAGAGGCGGTGCATCTGAGCTTCGTCGCGAACCGTCTCGCCAAGCTTTTCCAGAAAACCCTTCATCAGCTCGTCTCGACTCTGCGCCGCTGCCGTGACCTGGTCGTATCGCGTGACGCACTTCGCCTTGTAATGGCGAACACAGCAGCAGATCAGGTCGACCTTGTCGCTGAAATAATAGTGCAGCACGCCATGCGTAAACTCGGATTTCTGCGCGATCTCGCGCAGGCTGGTCCTCGCATAGCCGAGCTCAGCCAGGGTTTCCAATGCAGCCTCGGCAAGCTCGATTCGTCGTGCACTGAACTTGTCGACACGCGCGCGCTCGATTCGATCAGAAGGCCGGCTCGGCCGTCTCATCGTTTCAATTTTCCGCTGCGTCACTCCAGATTCTTTGCGCACGCCCAAACTCCGAATCACTGCGTCACCCCGCCAGCAATAACGCCCTGAAGCGCCATGCAAAATCATCCTCCACTCTCGTGGTCTAGGATTTACTTGACAAGTGGATAGTTTTTGGACAATCGTCAAGATATTCTTGGACAAATGTCAAATTTCCAAGCATCGCAGCCGGAAGAGGCTGCGCACGCGGGAGGAAGAGCAGGCAGCACACCAGTGCCGCCCAACCGTTTATTCCGATCAGCCGAATGTTTTTGCTCAGCGGACGAGCAGCAACAGGCTCGCCCCCGGGGGCGGCAGCCGCACCGCTCTACAGGCGGCGGCGCGTCACAACAATGAAATCACAAAGGGAGGAGCTTACGATGAGCGACAAAAGTCTGGCAGGCCGCAAGGCTCTGGTCACCGGCGGCGCGCGAGGCATCGGCGCTGCGATCGCAGAAGCGCTTACGAAGGCCGGCGCTTCGGTGATGATCGGCGACATCCTCGCCGATCTCGGCAAGGAAACCGCCGGCCGTCTTGCAAAAACAGGCGCCAAGACCGGCTTTGTGGAACTGAACGTCACCGACGACGCGCAATGGGAAAGGGCTGTCGCAGCCACCATCGCCACGCTCGGTGGCTACGACATCCTGATCAACAATGCAGGTATCGAGATCACCTCGCTCGTGATCGACGTCAAGGCAGAAGACCTGCGCCGGATGTGCGATGTCAACATTGTCGGCACCGGTCTTGGCATGAAGCATGCGTTTCGCGCGATGCGACCGGGTGGGCCTGCAGGTGCCGGCGGCGCCATCGTCAATATCGCGTCGGTCGCGGCCACGATCGCGTTCCCGGCCATTGCGGGATACTCCGGCACCAAATCGGCTGTCGACCGCATGACGAGAGTCGCCGCGATGGAAGCGGGCAAACTTGGTTACGGCGTGCGGGTCAATTGTCTCTATCCCGGGCTTGTCCCGACCGACATGGGGATGCAACTGGCCGGCGATATTGTCGCGGTCGGGCTCGCGCCTGATCCGAACGCCGCCGTCGCATCCGTCATCGAGCAGACGCCGCTCGGCCGATTAGGCGAGGTCGGCGACATGGCCGATGCTGCTGTTTTCCTTTGCTCCAAACAGGCGCGCTTCATCACGGGTGCCGGCCTGCCGGTCGACGGCGGCATGGGCATGTAAATCGCGAGTCACAAAACGCAAAAAACAGAAATTCGGGAGGATTTGGACATGAGCGAGAAAAAGCCTGTCGTCGTCTACGGCGTCTCTGGCTACACGGGGCGTCTGGTTTGTGAATATCTGCGGGAATACAGCATTCCCTTCATTGCCGCCGGCCGCGACGCCGCCAAGGTGAAGGCCGTGGTCGAAAAAATTCCCGGCATCGAAACCGCAGAATACGAAGTCGTCGGGGTTGAGCACACCGTCGAAGCGCTGACCAAACTGTTCAAGGGCGCAAAGGTCGTCAGCAATATGGTCGGCCCATTCATCAAGCATGGCCCGGAAGTTGTCGAAGCCTGTCTTGCCGCCGGCTGTCACTATACCGATACGACCGGCGAACAGGATTGGGTTCTTCTGGCGCAGGAGCGCTGGGGAGCAAAATTCGCGGAGAAGCAGCTGCTGCTCGCGCCCAACGTCGCGCAGATGTACACGACGGGAGAAATCGCGGCGAACATCTGCCTCGAAACGCCCGGTCTCGACACGCTCGACATCCTGGTATTGTGGAAGGGGTTCCCGACCTATGCCTCGACGCAGACCATCTTCACCATCCTCAAGGCGAACTGGTACTATCTGGTCCAGAACAAATTTGTCGAATGGGATGTGACCGCCAATTTCGAGGTCAACGTTCCCGGTCAGCATGAAGGCGCCATCGCCGTGCCGTGGGGCGGCACCGCGCATCCGGTCTGGTTCAAGAACGATCCACGGGTGTCCAACTGCAGAGTGCTCGGCGGCGTCATGCAGCGCGACGTGATGTTGGGCGTGGTTCAAACCCAGGAGATGGTGAAAGAGAAAATCAAACCGCTTCCGCCCGACCAGCAGGAGAAGGCGCTGGCCGACATCGCGGCAACGCTGCAAGCAACCATGCCGCCGCGCGAGAATCCGCGCATCAATACCTCGATCGATTCCGTCTATGCATCGGGACCGCTCGGTCGCGCCCATTGCGTGATCCACGGGAATTGCAATTACAAGCAGACCGGAATGCTGCAGGCCTATGCCGCATTCTCGCTGCTGCAGACTGCTCCCAGGAAGATCGGCTTTGCCTCCGCCTGTCAGGCGTTCGGGCATCGGGAACTGCTGGGCCAGTTGCGAAGCTTCGGACTGGTGATGAATCCGATTCTGACGGTTCACAATTGATGCAACCGGGTGGCGCGTACGACCCGCGCCATCCGGTTTTTTCCAGGAGATCGTCCATGCGGCTTGTCGACTATCTGGATAAGGGCGCCTCGCTTGGTGCTGATGCGCCATGCCTGAGCATGGACGGAAAAGACCTGAGCTATGGTGACGTGCAGCGCCTTAGCTATCGGATCGCACGCGGACTGGCCAATTCCGGCGTTAGCCCCGGGGAGAAAGTCGCGATCCTGTCCGGCAACGATCCGATCGCCTTTGCCTGTGTATTCGGCATTTCGCGCGCCGGAGCCGTCTGGTGTCCGATCAATCCACGCAACGAGGCGGCGGAAAACCAGTTCATCCTCGATGCGTTCGATTGCAGCCTGTTGCTGTTTCACAGCGGCTTCGCGCCGATGGTCGACAAATTGAGGCCTCATCTGCCGAAGCTGCGCAAGCTCGTATGTCTCGATGCCGATATTGCTTTCGCGCCGTCGTTCGAACGGTGGCTTGCCGATGTCGGCGGCGAGCCCTTTCTGCGCGATCCCATTGATGATCTTGCGCTGATACCGGGCACCGGCGGAACGACCGGCAAACCCAAGGGCGTGATGCTCTCGGGACGCAACATCGAAACCATGACCGCGTTGACGCTGATGGGCTATCCGTTCAAGGGGCGCCCGACCTATCTCGCGCTGGCGCCGCTGACGCATGCTGCCGGAGTGCTGTGTTTTCCCATCATGACGCTCGGAGGCCGGGTGGTGATCATGCATCATCCGGACTCCGGCGAATTCCTCGATCTGATCGCACGCTACCGGGTCACGCACACATTCCTTCCGCCAACCGTCATCTACATGCTGCTGGATCATCCGAAGCTCGAAAGCGCTGATCTCAGCTCGCTGCAATGCTTCTGGTACGGCGCGGCCCCGATTTCGGTGGCGCGCCTCACCGAGGCGCTGGAAAAGATCGGCCCGATGGCACAGCTGTTTGGGCAGACCGAAGCGCCGATGATGATCTCGATGATGCCGCCAGAGGACCATTACAATCCGGACGGTTCGATCGCGACTGGACGCCTGTCGTCGGCGGGCCGCGTCGGGCCGCTGGTTCGGGTCGGCATCATGGATCGTGACGGCAATCTGATGCCGACGGGAGAACGCGGCGAAATCGTCGTTCGTGGGTCGCTGGTGATGGATGGGTACTACAAGAACGCCGAAGCAACGGCGGAGGCCGCCATGCACGGCTGGCATCATACGGGTGATATCGGATACCTGGACGCGGACAATTTCCTCTACATCGTCGATCGCGCAAAAGACATGATCATTACCGGTGGCTTCAATGTCTATTCCATCGAAGTTGAGAACGCGCTTCAGGCTCACGAGACCATTCAGGATTGCGCCGTCTTCGGTTTGCCAGACGAGAAATGGGGCGAGCGCGTTGTCGCCGTGGTGCAGCCGAGAGCAGGACGCACCGTCGATGTCAACGCGGTATCGGCCTTCGTGAAGCAGCGGGTCGGGAGCGTCAAAACGCCCAAGCAGATTGAAGTCTGGGATGACCTGCCGCGCTCCAAAGTCGGCAAGGTGCTGAAATCCGAGATCCGTGCCAGGATGCAGGCGAAGACATGACGGTGGCTCTGCAGGTACTCGTGGCAGGGACGAGATTGCGCGCCTCCTTCAGCGAAGCCGAGCATCGGTCCGGCCCCGCAGAGATAGGATCGAACCCGCCGCGCTTATCGAATCCGCCCCGACAGCCGCAGCACAAAAATCAGCACTTCCGCCACCGCCTTGTAGAGCTCGGCCGGGATTTCATCGCCGAGCTCGACGTTGGAGAGCGCGCCCGCCAGCATTTCGTTTTCTTCGATCGGGATATCGTGCGCCTTGGCGACTTCGATGATCTTCGCGCCGATGGGTCCCCTGCCCTTGGCGACGACCCGCGGCGCACCGGTCTTGTCGTAGTGCAGCGCGACCGCAAGCTGGTTTGTGGCTTCCACGGTCATAATGCGCGGTCCAGGAAATGCCCCGCACGCGCCGGCGTGGCAACCGGCGGCGCGCCAACACGGATCACAATGTCGCCGGGCTGAAGCTCGGCCTTGGCCAGCGCCAGACCGAGTTGCGCGGCCCCGTCGCGCAATTGCGCGGCGGTCGCCGGCCGCTCCGCCCACATCCGCACCGATGTCTTGTCGCCGCTCAGGGATATCATGGCATGCACCGGACCTGCCGGCTCGACATCGATCGAAAACCGTGCCCGCCATACCCGCTTCGCCGCCTCGACCTCGCCGCCGCCGCCATCGCGCGCGATTTCGAACTGCGCCATCGCCGTTCCCTGCGGCGTCGCAAACGGGATTTCGAAATTCCATTCAGGCGTCACCGGATCCAGTCGCGCGCCGGATGCATCAACGCGATCCGGCAGCGACGCCACCTGCAGCAAGGTCTGGCGCGCAATCGCCGCGTCGGTATCGCCCAGCAAATGACGCGCCGTCGTCGCCAGCGGCGCATTCGGGGCGATCGACGGCGAGGCAATCGGTTGCGGCGACGGCAGCGCGCCGCGAAATGGCGGGGGCGGCGTATTGGTGTGCACGGTGACTTCGTCGTTGCGGAGAGCTCTTGGCGTTGCCGGAACCAGCGATGTGCCGACGCCTTCCCGCGGACTTCGCTGCACCGCCTCCTGGAGAAGATTCAAAGCGGCGGCGACCGTCGCCAGTCGCGGCTCAGCGTCCGGCAATGCTGCCGTGAGCACAATCCGGCCGGCGTCGGCAGATGGCCGGAAGGCATCGGCAAGAGGTTCGCGCTCAGGCGGCAGGAGAACCTCCTGCACGCTGACATCGGGAGACAGCGATGGAGCCTTTGGCGATGTCGCCGCGGGACGAAGTGGCGACGCGGCATCCGCGGTCAACGCAGTCGGGGTTTGCGCTTTTGACCCGGCCGATGTCGCCGCGACAGACGGTGACGGCGTAGCAGCCGTTGCCGTGGCAGTTGGACTTTGAGCTGTCGGCCCGGCTGTACCGAGCGATGCCACCAGCGTTTGGCGCAGCACGATCAGGGCTGCCTTGAGATCGGGTATGCCGGCTGCCGGCGAAACCGTGCCGGTCGCCAGCGAAGCCTCCAGAAACAATCCGGATTTCTGAAAAGCGCTTTTGACGTCGTTACCGGAGAGGTTTTGATCGAGGCTGGTCTGTTGCGCCAGCACCTGAATGACCGCCTGCTGCAGTTTCGGCGGCAGGGCTCCCGTCGCCGCAACCCCGAGATTGGCAAACAACGGCGCGAGACTGCCCTGCTGCGTCGCCGCGGTCTGTACCACCGCCGAGACGGCCAGCCGCTCAGGCGGCGTCAGGGCATTCGCGGCCGGCGCGGTCGCGGCCGGCGCTTTCGAAGCGATATCGGCGAGCGCATTGGGCGCCAGCGTAACGGTGTCAGGCAATGAGCCGGCGGTCGCGCTAGAGTTCGGTCCGACCACCGCCAGCCTGATACCACTTTCCGTCTGCGATACCGCAAGCTGCAACGCCTGCCCCGCCTGCAGCGGCACTTCCGAGAGCACGTCGATCGAGAGATTTGATATCGCGATCCGCACCAGATTGTCGGAGAGCAGTTTCAGCACCTGGGCGTCGACCACCGCTCCCGGCTGCAGCACCAGATCGGGCGCCGCGCTCTGGGCGGCAATCACGGGAAGGATCGGATTGACGGCGATCGACATTTCGAGGTCTCGCTGGACTAATAACGCTAGCCCAGCGTCGTAAACCTCTCGTTAACCGGGACGAGCGCGATCAGCAAAATTGGGAACCATTTTTGCGTTCGATCGCCGCTCGATACAGTTAAAGAGCGCATGATCCTATCGCCAAACCGCCTGCACTTTGGCGGATCACGCGCTATGGATTCAGCGATTTGAGGATGCCTGCCGCGGCCCGGAAATCGACCAATCGGGCCGCGCGGCGCGTCGCGACCTCCTCGTCCACGCCCCATTTCTCGGTGTTCCAGTCCTCGTCGACATGGGCGGCGGCCCAGGCCTGGTCGGGATCGAGCAGGCCGCGCATCAACGCCAGGGCGAGCAGCGCCGAGCCCGTCAGGGTCGTCACCACGTGCAGGGCCGCGATCGACCAGGGGTCCGCCGGCAGCGCCGCACGCGCGGCCGCGATCGCAGAATCCGGCTGCCGGACATGCACGATCCCTTCGGCCAGAATAAAATGGGCGCCGAGGGCGTCGGCCGCCCAGAACACCACGGGGTCCCAATGCGCGGCCTCGCGCGCGACCAGCGCTTCCGGATGGCCGGCGCGATAGAACAGCAGATCAGACCCCAGATATTTCGCGATGTCGTCGGCGACCGCCTCGACCCGGTCGACCACGGCATCGATGACGCTGTTGGCGAAGCGGGTCGAGGGCATGGTCAGGGGATCGATGAATTCGGCCTGGGCATTCCATTCCGCCGCCATGGTGTCGGCGATCTGCCGCACCGGCGCTGCCAGTGGACGCCCCGAGGGGGTGCGGACCGCCTTGTCGTCAAGCGCGATGGCAAAACCGTCAGACGTTTCGGCGACGCCGGCATGAGCGTAGAAACGCTTGCGGCGCGGTGCGCGCGTGGCGCGCCGCACCGCTTCCGTGGGATCAAGCGGCGAGTTTCCGGACACTTCGTCGAACAGTTCACGCATTCGGTTTCGGCTGCTTTCCCTCGGAGGTAGTTTGCGAGGCAAGCTTAGGATAAGCACAGCCTCAGATAAAGCGAGCCTGCCATGACGAGGTTCCTTGCAACGATGCTAGTCCTGCTTGGCGGCCTTGGCCCGTCGGCCGCCGAGGCCGGCTTCCGTTCGCCGGAATCACTGGTCCGGAACGTCTACGCCTACTACGGCGATCGGTCGTCCGATCTCTCGAACGGGCTGCCGCGCGATTCCGCTACCGCCCGCCAGTTTTTCGATTCTAGCCTGCGCGGCGCCTGGAGCTCCAAGAACAATCAGAGCAATCAGCCCTACGATTTCCTGGTCCAAAGCCCGACATGGAAACTTGGCGCCGTCTCGATATCGATCCTGCGCAAGCAGTTCGACAAGACCTATGTCGCGGTTGGTTTTGACAACAACGGCTGCGCGGTCACGCTGAATTTCATCGTCGTCAACGGGCCCGACGGCTGGGTCATTCTGGAGCCCGCATGATTCCTTGCGGATGTTCCTCGCCCAGTACCGGAACTAAAGATGTTCACCTGTTGGCGCAGGAGCGCGAATAGGCCGCGCGCTCGCTCGGGTCGAGGCCTGCGGCTGCGCCTTCGTCGAGACATCGGCTGATCCGGTCGCTGAACGAGCCACGCCGCGAGGGATGAACGCTCGGCAGCTTGGGCGGCGCGTCCAGCTGCGGCACCACCGGCGCCTCGATTTTCGGCGGTGGCGGTGGTGGCGGCAGCGGCGGATTGAACTGAGATCCGCCCGGCGGAATCAGTTGCTGCGCGAAAGCAGCACTTCCGCCAATCAGCGCGGCTGCAACCGCAGAGATCAGGATCGATGATCGTTTCATCGAGGGTATCTCGGTATCCCCGCTCGAAACCGCAAGATAAAGCTATTCTTCAGGCGCGTTCTCGATCGGGTGGAACCCGTCGGCCCCAAGAGCCAGCAGGTCCATATCGGTCATCAGCCAATCCCGAAAGCGCGGCAGCCTTTCATGGCTTGGTATAGATGACCTGGCCCGCACGGATGGTATAGGCGACTTTGGCGAGGTTGTGAACGTCGGCCATGGGGTCGCCATCAAGAACCACGAAATCGGCGTCAAATCCTTTTTCAACCTTACCCTTCTTCGCGGCCTTGAAGTATTGCGCGGGGTTCGTCGTCAGGGAGGCGAGCACCTGGCGTTCCGACAACGCTCGGTGCATGAGTTCGTATTCGAGCGAAGTGTCATAGAGTTTGGTGAAACCGACGTCCGTCCCGAACAGGACGACGCCACCATTCTCCGAAAACTCCTTGAGCTGGTTGACGGTGGACGCGATCAGCCGGGCGGTCACGCCGGGGTCGAGGACAACGGTCGTAAAAAGCGACAGCGTCGGAATCAATGCAATCCCTTGCGACTTGAATCGAGCGAGTTGCTCGGGGGTGTAGCCCGGTTCGCCGGGAACGGTGTGCGCGAGCACATCGACTCCGGCCGCGATCACCGTCTCCACGCCAATTTTGTTTTGCGGATGGGCGAACACCGGCTTGCCTTGCGCGTGCGCTACATCGACCGCCGCCTTGGCGATGGCTGGGTCCATATTCACGACGGGCTTGTCGCCCATGAACGCGCCGGTGAAGAGTTTTATGCCGTCCAGGCCCATTCCGAGAAAATCGCGCGACAATTTTGCGGATTCGTCTGATGTGGCGACTTCGGGAAGTGGCACCTCACGCGGTATATAAACGGGATGACCGCCTTTGGGGAACATGTTGCCGGCAAAAAAGATGCTGGGGCCCGGGACTTCGCCAGAGTTGACGCGGCCGCGGAGGGGCAAGGAGCTGCGGGGGTCGGAACCAAGATCCCACACGGTGGTGAAACCCCACCGCGTCAGCATTTCCTGCATTTGCTCTTGCAGCGACGCAGCGGACGCCGTGCCTGCGTTTTTCCACGTCGTTTGCGAGAAATGGACGTGACTATTCCAGAAGCCGGCAACGACGGTCTTGCCGGTGCAATCGATGACGCGCGCATCTTTCGGGATTTGCACTTCGCTGCGGCTACCGATCGCGGTGATGACGCCATCGGACGCCAGAACCACGGCATCCAGGAGCGGAGCGGCATCAGGCGAGGAGTATGCCGTGCCTCCGAGGAGAACGAGTGTCTGCGCGTTTGCCGCGAGGCTGAAGCAAGCCGCCGAGCCGAGCAGGAAAAAGAAGAGCGCGGTGCGGAGCCAATTCCCGATCCTACGCCGAATCCTTGAATTTTGCATGATGTTGCTCTGATGGCCTGAAAATACGTTGGACCGGGACGATACCCAATTGGTCCACCCCCGCTTTGATAATTCTTGCGCCCTCCGGGCGATATTTGATGGCGACGCGTCGATCCTCGACGCTAATTATTCTTCAGGCGCGTTTTCGATCGGATCGAACCTGTCGGCTTCCAGTCCCAGCAGGTTCCATGATTGCAGCATATGCGGCGGCAGCGGCGCAGTGGCGTCGATGAACCCGCCGCGCGGATGCGGGATGACGATGCGGCGCGCCAACAGATGCAGCCGCTTCTGCAAGCCCCCCGGCAGTTCCCAATTTTCCTTGTTGAAATATTTGGGATCACCGACGATGGCGTGACCGATATGGGCCATATGCGCGCGCAGCTGATGGGTCCGCCCGGTGACCGGTTTCAGCGATACCCAGGCCAGCTTCTGCGCCGAGGTCTCCACCACGGCATAATAGGTCACGGCGTGGCTGGCGCCCTCATCGCCATGCGCCGCGACCCGCATGATGGTTTCTTCCTCACCCTCTTCCTTGGCAAGATAGGTCGAAATGCGGCCCTGCTTCGGCTTCGGTACGCCCGCCACCAGCGCCCAATAGATCTTGCGCGCCGAGCGGTGGCGGAACGATCCGGTCAACGCGGTGGCGGCGAAGCGCGTCTTGGCAACCAGCAGGCAACCCGCGGTCTCCTTGTCGAGCCGGTGCACCAGCCGCGGCTTCTGCCCCTTGGCGTCGCGCATCACGTCCAGCATCTGATCGACATGCCTGACGGTGCCGGAGCCGCCCTGCACCGCCAGCCCCGCCGGCTTGTTCAGCACCATGACATCGGCGTCCTCATAAAGGATCATGTCCTTTAGCGCGCAAAGCGTCTTGGCCCCCGCTTCCGAGAGCTGGCCTGCGACCTTGGGCGCATCGAGCTTGAGCGGCGGGATGCGAATGCTCTGCCCCTGCTGCAGCCGGTCCTTGCTGTCGGCGCGCTTGCCGTTGACGCGCAGCTCGCCTTTGCGGACGATGCGCTGGATGTGGGAAAACGACAGGCCGGGAAAGCGCGCCTCGAGAAACCGGTCGACACGCATGTTGTTCTCGTCAGGGGTCACGACCACGGTCTGCACTTTAGTGGGGAGCGGCGGTGGCTCGGCCACGGTGTTGGCGGGCTCCTCGACAAGGGGCGCCGGTCTCGCCGCACGCGGCGCCGAAAAGCGCGCGGGCTTGCCGCCAGGGCGATGCGCCGGCGGCCGCTCGGCCTGCCAGCCCCGATAGGGGCGCGCGCCCTTCGGGCGATCGCCCGGCGCGCGTTTTGCCAAGGGTCTTTTGACGCGACGGCTCATGATGTTTGGGACTCCAAATTAGGAAGCTGCGTAGCGCAAATGCAGCTGGCCGTCACGGCGAAATCAGTACTAATTCGCGCGTGATCAGCCTTGCCAGGCGACACAGCAAGGAAACCAACGCCAATTTCACGGGGCAATTCGACCTGCTGAAAGAGGCCGCCTGCAAGAGGGCGAACGGATGTGTCCGCTCGATCCTGCTGCCGCAGCACAGCCACACGTCGGAGGTGTATGCGATCAACACCGCCGACATCCGTCTGACCGACGAGATCCTGCAATTCGTCAAAACGGGGAGATAGCGGCGGGCATTTCGAATAAAGGGATGGGTGACGTGGCGCCAAAACGCAACCCAGTCTCGTTACGTCAGCTCAACGCGCAACGTGCGCCCGACGGCATTCGCGGCGCGGCGCAGCGTCTCGAGCGTAACCGAAGGCGTTGCGGGATCGAGAAGCCGGTCAAGCTGGCGCCGGCTGGTTTTCATGCGCTCCGCCATCGCACTCTTGGTGATACCCTGGGCCTTCATCGCTTCCGCCAGTTGCTCCGCGATAATTTCCTTGATGGCGCGTTCTTCACACGTTCCAAGCATCCCTTGTTCGGCAAGAAATTCATCAAACGTTTCTTCGCTCACGCGTGCCTTACCCTTCTTCGCCATCACGTCGCCTCTCGTTTACGTTTCAGCGCAAGATCGATGTCCTGTTGCGGGGTCTTCTGTGTCTTCTTGATGAAGCCGTGCAGAAGGATCATGTGACCATCGCCCATGCAGAAGATCACCCGCGCGATCCGGTTGCTATCGAGGTTGCTCCGCACTTCCCACAAGCCATGCCCGATCGGGGCACAATGTGGACGTCCGATTGGCCAGCCAAACTCGACCTTCTGGATATCTTTCCCCACCGTGTGACGGTCATCGGAAGGCAATTCCAAAATCCATTCGCGGACAGGATTGAGGCCGGTCTGGCTGACATAGAACCGAGCGGGCAACTTTTTCGTTCGGTCAATCATCCCGGCTCGACTGATATAATGTGCCATTTTTGACACATTTTTGCAAGGCATTGTGCGCCCGCTTTGCAAGACATTGCGTGCCTGCAATGAACTTCGGAACTACGTGATCCCCCGCTCCCGGCGCAGCTTGGCCCAGTAGTCCAGCCGCTTGCGGATCTCGCGTTCAAATCCGCGATCGGGCGGATCATAGAAGGTCTGGCGCCCCAGCGCTTCCGGGAAATAGTCTTGTCCGGAGAACGCATCCGGTGCGTCGTGATCGTATTCGTAGCCTGAGCCATAGCCTTCCGACTTCATCAGTCCGGTCGGCGAGTTCAGGATATGTTTTGGCGGCAGCAGCGAACCGCCCTCCTTGGCCGCGCGCATCGCCGCACCAAATGCCTTGTAGGCGGCGTTCGATTTCGGCGCGGTGGCGAGATAGATCACGGCTTGCGCGATCGCGAGTTCGCCTTCGGGATGGCCGAGGAAGTCATAGGCATCCTTGGCTGCGTTGCAGATCACCAGCGCCTGCGGATCGGCGAGCCCAATATCCTCGACCGCCATGCGGACCACGCGGCGCGCCAGAAACAGCGGGTCTTCGCCGGCATCCATCATGCGCGCGAGATAATACAGCGCCGCATCGGGATCGGAGCCGCGCACCGATTTATGCAGCGCCGAGATCAGGTTGTAATGGCCGTCGGCGGACTTGTCGTAGATCGGCGCCCGACGCTGCAGGATGTCCTGCAACTGCCCGGCATTGAAGGTCTCGCCCTCGCGCGCGGCACGCCAGACCTCTTCGGCCAGCGTCAGTGCGGCCCGCCCATCGCCGTCGGCCATGCGCACCAGCACGGCGCGCGCCTCCGCATCGAGCGGCAGTCTTTTGCCCTCGATCCTCTCGGCATGCGCAAACAATTTCTCGACCGCCTCCGGGTCGAGCGAATGAAACACCAGCACGCGCGCCCGCGACAGCAAAGCGGCGTTGAGCTCGAACGAAGGATTTTCGGTGGTGGCGCCGACCAGCACCACGGTGCCGTCTTCCATCACGGGCAGAAACGAATCCTGCTGCGCGCGGTTAAACCTGTGCACCTCATCGACGAACAGCAGCGTGCCCTTGCCCATCTCGCGCCGCGCGCGGGCGGCGTCGAACACTTTTTTCAGGTCCGCAACGCCCGAAAACACCGCCGAAATCTGCTCGAAGTGCAGTTCGGTCGCATCCGCCAGCAGCCGCGCCACCGTGGTCTTGCCGGTGCCCGGCGGCCCCCAGAAGATCAGCGAGCCCAGCGTGCGTGTCGCCAGCATCCGCGTCAGCGCGCCGTCCGGGCCCAGGATGTGATCCTGTCCCACTACATCCGACAATGTGCGAGGACGTAACTTGTCGGGGAGCGGATGCGGCGCATCCTGCTCCATTCCCGCGGCGGCGAACAGACTGGCACCCTCGCGTGGTCGCTTCGGGCTCATCCGCCGAGCGTAACGTTGATCTGCTGGCCGCCGCGCACCACGGTGATGCGCCAGAGCCGGGCGGTTTCGCGCGTCGCCTTTTCGAGATCGCTGGTCCTGGCGATCTTCTGGTTGTTGACCGCCTGGATGATGTCGCCCTTCTGGAACCCGACGTTGGCGGCGTTTCCGCCATCCGCCAGATCGGTCACCACGACACCTTCGGTGTCCGCATCCAGATGCAGCTCATCGGCGACCGCGGGCGAGATGTTGGCAACCTTCGCACCCTGGAATGGCGAGCGCCCGGTCAGGACGATTTCGTTGCGGCCGGTATCGGGTGCGGTCTCCAGCGGTATCGTCACCTTCACCGTTTTGCCGCCGCGCTGGATATCGATCTGCGAGCTGCCGCCGAGCGGTCGGGTCGCGAATCGGTAATCGAAGGCATTGGGATCGTCGACCGCCTGGCCATCGATCGCAACAATCAGATCGGATGATTTCAGCCCGGCCCGTGCCGCCGGACTGCTGGCGACGACATTGGCGACCAGCGCGCCACTCGGCGAGCGAAGCCCCAGTGTCTCGGCGATTTCAGGCGTCACCGCCTGCAACCTTGCGCCAAGCCACGGCCGCTTGACCGCCTTGCCGCCGCTCTTGGCGGACGCGACCACGACCCGCACCATGTTGGCGGGGATCGCAAAACCGATGCCCTGCGACCCGCCGGAGCGCGAAAAGATCGCGGTGTTGACGCCGGCGAGCTTGCCGGTCATGTCGACCAACGCGCCGCCGGAATTGCCGGGGTTGATGGCGGCGTCGGTCTGGATGAAGAACTGGTAGTCGGTGATGCCGACCTGGGTGCGCGCCAGCGCCGAGATGATTCCGTGCGTCACGGTCTG